>Ga0180431_10001061_pt1 | contig 38501 bp, 41 predicted proteins | sample SS_ome_11_FD_132459 | JGI IMG/M metagenome (GOLD analysis project Ga0180431, IMG submission 132459) | Hypersaline lake sediment archaeal communities from the Salton Sea, California, USA - SS_1_MS_1 metaG | ecosystem: Environmental > Aquatic > Non-marine Saline and Alkaline > Hypersaline >... | reverse complement strand
AGGTGGATCGCCGGCGCGGTGGTGTCGGTGGCGGCGCTGGCATTGAGCATAATCGCCGTGATGGTCATCATCCCCGCGGCGGGGTCGGGCATGCCGGCGCCGTTCGGGGAGCGGTTCGGGCGCTTCGGCGACACGCCGTCCGAGGCCCTGGTGGGCGCGCTCACGCAGCCGCTGGAGGTGATCACCACCATCGGCGGGTGGTCGCGCCTGTCGTACCTGCTTGCGCTGCTGCTACCGCTCCTGCTGCTGCCGCTCTTCGCGCCGCTGCTCGCGGCCGCGGCCCTGCCGGACCTCATGCTGAACATGCTCGCCGACTGGTGGCCCAACCACTCGATCGAGTTCCACTATGCGTCGGTGCCGAGCCCCTTCCTGGTGGCCGCCGCGATGCTGGGCCTGGCCGGCCTTCGCCGCCGCACCGCGCCCGACTGGCTGCGGCGCATGCTGCGCCCGGCGGGCGCGGTGGCCGTGGTCCTGGTGGCGGCCGGGGCCGTCGGCACCATCGTGACCGGACCGGTGCCGTTCTTCGGCGGCCTTTCCGCTGCCACGCAGGCGCGGCTCGACCAGTACCGCCCCACCCCGCACGCACAGGTGCTCGCCGAGGCCGCCGCGCTCATCCCGGACGACGCGGTGGTGTCGGCCGGCAACCATCCGGGTGGCCACCTGTCGGCCCGCCGCCGCATCCTGGTGTTCCCCGAGGTGGGCGATGCGGAATGGGTGATGGTGGATCGCACGCGGCCCAATGTGTTCGACCGGCTCGACCCCGATGCATTCGCGTTCTTCGTGGACCGCCTCGCCGCGCGCCCGGACTTCGCGCTGGTGTACGAGCGGGATGGCGTGCTGGTGTTCCGCCGCCGCCCGGGGGGCGCGCCGTGAGCACCCGCGCGCGCGTGATCGGCATTGCCATGGCCTCCTGCGGTGCGCTGATGGCAGTGCTCCCGGCCCTCCCCTGGTACTCCGCCACGCTGCCCACGGGCACGGCGTCGTTGTCGGGCTACGGCGCCGGCGGGGCGTCGTGGATCCTCCCCCTCATCGGGGCGGCCATGGCGCTCACGGGCGTGCTCGCCGCGTGGTGGGAGCCCGTGCCGGGGTCGCGCGCCGCGCGCGTGCTCGGGGGCGCGGGAATCCTCTGGGCGGCCCTCGGCGTGGCGTGGAGCGCCCTGGTGGCGCTGGCGCCGCGCGTGGACGTGGTGGCGGTCCGCACGGGCCTGCCCGATTCGCCGGTGGCCGGCGACTGGTCGCTGATGGTGCTTCCCCCGGCATGGGCGTGCCTGGCCGCGGCCGCACTCGCGGGGATGGCGGCGATCCTGCTGATGATCCCCGGCCGGGAGCCCGGCTAGGGCGTCGTGGGCGCGGGCGTCGGGGTCGGCGCGGGAGGCGGCGCGGGAGGCGGCGCCGGGGCAGGCGCGGGCGCAGGCGCCGGGGCGGGCGCCGGTGCCGGGGCGGGCGCCGGTGCCGGGGCGGGCTCGGGCGCAGGCGCGGGCTCGGGCGCCGGCGCGGTGGTGGGGGCCACGGTGGTGGTGCCCGGCTTTCGGGTGGTGGTGCCCGGCTTGGTCGTGGTGGTCGTGGCGGTGCTCGCGCTTCGGGCGGAGCTCACCATGTATGACCCCGCCGACTCGGTGAAGTCCGACGAGAACGGCGACCACTCCACCGGGTCCTTGGGGAGCGGCCACGACAGGTTGCCGTCCTTCGCAGTGACGATGCGCATGAAGTCGCCCCAGATGCGCGCCGGGAAGGTGCCGCCGGCCACCGTGACGCCGCGCACGCTGGTCATGGACCGCCGCACGCCCTGGTCGTTCGGGTAGCCCACCCATACCGCGGCCACGTAGCGCGGCGTGTAGCCCACGAACCACGCGTCGGTGAAGTCGTCGGTGGTCCCGGTCTTTCCCGCAACGGCAGGGCCCACGTTGGCCGCGCCACCGGTGCCGCTGGTGACGTTGTCGCGCAGGATGCGCGTCACCTCATACGCCACGCCGTCCGAGAACACCCGCGTGCGCTTGGGGGTGGCCAGATCGCCCTTGGGGATGCCCTTGCCCAGGTCGGTCATGGCGATGGGCTTGACGCGGAAGCCCCCGTTGGCCAACGGCGCGTAGGCAGCCGCCATCTCGAGGGGCGACACCTCGCCGGAGCCCAGGCCGATGGAGGGCACCACCGGCAGCTTGCTCTGCACGCCCATGCGCCGGGCCATGTTCACCACGCGGTCGGGCCCCACGTCGAGCGTCATCTGGATGTACACCGAGTTGTCCGACGACAGCGTGGCCCGCGCGATGTCCGTGGCCCCTCGGTACGAGTTGGAGTACGTGGCCACCCGGATGGGCCCCCACTTGGGGTCGCGGATGTTGATGGGCTTGCTGTCGTAGACGGTGGAGTAGGGGTTGATGCCGTCCGCGATGGCGCGCGTGAGCACGAAGGTCTTGAAGGTGGACCCGGGCTGCCGCTTGGCCTGCGCCGCGTAGTTGAACTGGCTGTCCTTGCCGTAGGCCTCGCTGGTGGCCATGGCGCGGATGTACCCGGTGCGGGCGTCCATCAGCACCACCGCCACGGCGGGGTCGTCGGGGCCACCCAGGTTCTCGGCGATGGCCCGCTCGGCAGCCCGCTGCAGCGTGGGGTCGATGGTGGTGCGCACGGACATGCCGCCGCCCTGCACGCGCTCCTCGCCGTAGCGGTCGATCAGTTCCTGCCGCACGTAGTCGAAGAAGTACCCCTCCTTCTTGCGCTCGTACGTGCGTCCGCGCTTGAGCTGCAGGGGGCTTGCCTTGGCCTCCTCGGCCTCGGCCCGGGTGATGAACCCCTGCTCGGCCATCTGCTGCAGCACCACGTTGCGGCGCGCGGTGGCGTCCTTGGGGTTGACGAACGGGTTGTAGGCCGAGGGCGCCTGGGGCAGGCCGGCCAGCAGGGCCGCCTGCGGCAGGTTGATGGCCCACACCGGCTTGTCGAAGAACGTGAGCGCCGCGGCCTGCACGCCCACGGAGTTCTGGCCGTAGAACACCCCGTTCAGGTACTTCGCGAGGATCTGGTCCTTGGTGAAGGTCTTCTCCACCTCCTGGGCCAGGTGGGCCTCCTTGATCTTCTGCGAGAAATTGCGGGGGGCGTCGGGGTCGTAGAGGTTCTTCACCAACTGCATGGTGATGGTGCTGCCGCCCTGCCGCAGGCCGTCGCTGCTCACGGCATTGCGCGCGGCCGCGCCCACCACGCGCACCCAGTCGACCCCGTCGTGCTCGTAGAAGCGCTTGTCCTCGATGGCGATGGTGGCCTCGCGCAGCGACATGGGGATGCGCGACAGCGGGAGCTCGGTGCGGTTGGTGACTCCGGCGATGTAGCCGAGCAGCTTGCCGTTGCGGTCGTAGATGCGGGTGTTCTGGCCCAGCGTGACCGGCTTGAGGTCGTCGATGTCCGGCAGGTCGGACGTGACCGACTGGTACCCGGTGGCGAACGCCATCCCCAGCACGGTGCCCAGCACCACCAGCGACATCAGCAGCACGCGCCCCAGCCCGATGCGCCCATGCCGTGCCCGTCCCTCGCGACGCTTGCGCAGGCGGTCGATCCTCATCGTGCGCCCCCGGGCACCGGCCGGATGTCCCAGGCCACGCGTCCGCTGCGGTAGTCGAGCAGCCCGATCACCTGCGGGGGCCCGCCGCGCACGCGCCCGGTGACCACCCAGTTGAGCTCACCTCCGGGCCGCGCGGTGTCGCGCGCGGGCAGGGGCGCCGTACCCCCCGGCGCCACCGGCACCTGCCAGGGCGAGGGGATGGCCTTGAGCGCCACGTCGGTGGCCACGGCGGGCGGTCCCGCCCATACCTGCGAGGCCTGCAGCATGGCGGCGTCGCCGGTGCCGAGACGGGGGTTGCGCGATGCCGTGACGGCCTCCCACAGGAACCCCCAGCCCTGCGCGGGGTTGGCCAGGTACGTGGACGCCGGCTGCTCGGCATAGGCCGTGGCCACCAGCGACGGCGCCCACAGCGCCACCGCGGCGCCACCCACCACGATGGCGGCCTTCGCGGGGCCCGGGAGGCGACGTGGTGCGGGCGTGGGCGCGGGAGAGGCGGTCATGGTGGCGGGCGCGGGCACGGCCGACGAGTATAGGACCGCTCCGCAGGCCGATCCTTCGCCCCGGTCGCCGCTTACCCTGCCCCACATGCCCGCCCGACGCACATCCGTGGTCCTCTTCGACGCCTTCGGCACCCTCGTGGCGATGGAGCCGCCCGCGCCTGTGCTGGCCCGCAGGTTGCGGGATGAGGGGTACCCGCTCCACGAGGACCGCGTGCAGTCCGCGCTGCAGGAGGAGATCGCCCACTACCGGGCGCGCATGCACGTGGGGGCCGACCCCGCCGGCCTGTCGATGCTGCGGGCCGAGTGCGGCGCGGTGCTGGCACGGGCACTCGGCCCGGGTGCCCCCGACGCCGGCACCAGCACGCGGCTGCTGGTGGAGTCGCTGAGGTTCCGACTGCACGACGATGCCCTGCCCGCCCTCGACGCGCTGTCGGCCGCGGGCGTGCGCCTGGGCGTGGTGAGCAACTGGGATTGCGCCCTGCCCGATCACCTGCGGGCACTCGGCGTGGCCGACCGGTTCGAGGTGATCGCCGCCAGCGCGGCCGTGGGGGCCGCCAAGCCCGACCCCATGATCTTCCGCCATGCGCTGCGCGCCATGGGTGCTGATGCGGCGGGCGCGCTGCACGTGGGCGACCGTCCGGCCGAGGACCTCGAGGGCGCGCGCGACGCCGGCCTGGCCGCCCTCCTGGTGGACCGCCATGGAGCCCACGCCGGGCCGGACGTGGTGCGCTCGCTTGCGGATGTCCCGGCGAGGGTCCTGGCATGAGGCCCACCGCCGTCACGTACGCGCTGGGCGCCCTGGTGCTGGCATCGATGGCCGTGATGTACGTGCTGTCGTTCGTGCTGGGCGCGGAGCCGCTGCCCCTCATCGCGGTCGTCGCGGTGAGCATCTTCGCCGTCATCGGCACGGTGGTCGCGCTGCGCACGTCGCTGCCGGTGCCGCGGCCCCGCGGGGTGGATGCGCTGGCCGGCTTCATCGGCAGCATCGCCACGCTCTTCCTGGCCCGCGAGATGGGCGTGCCCGTGCTCGTGGCGGGCGCACTCGTGGGCATCGGATTCGGGGTGGCGGCGCTGCCCGGGGGGCCGTTGGACGACCAGGCGGCCGGGGCGGGCTACACCGGGGCGTTCGTGGGGCTGCTCACGCCCGACATCACCCTGTCGGTGGCGTGGGTGGTGCTGGCGGGCACCGTGGCCGGCGTGCTGTGGTCGGTCATCGGGCCCGCGGTGTTCCAGGGCGTGGGCGGCAGGATGGGCGTGGTGGGCTTCATGGCGTCGTCCGGCATCTATGCGCTGGCGGCCCTGCTGGGCGACGAGCACAACGCCACGCTGCTGCCCCAGGTGGACGGCATGGCGCATGCCGCGGTGGTGCCCGTGGGCGCGGCCGCCGCGGTCATCACCTGCACGCTCATGCGCGACGCCGGGTGGGGGTTCAACCTGGCATCGGGGGTTCCCTCGCTCGCGGTGTGCGGGGTGATCGCCATGTCCGACATGGGCGCCGTGGGAGTGGTGCTGGCCACCGGCTGGTTCGGCGGCTCGTTCCTGGGCGGGTCGTCGCCCGTGCGCATCCGGAGCGCCGGATGGATGATCCTGGCCGGCGGGGTGTACGGGGCCTTCATGCTGCACTTCGAGGGCCCGCTCCAGGGGCACGTGGGCGTGGTGGGCGTGACCGGGACGATCGCCTGCCTGAGCGTGATCGGCGTGGAGCGCCTGGTGCGCGTGCGCCTGGCCGCGCGGGGCGGTCGGGCGGTGGCATGAGGCCCACGCCGTGGACCTACGGCCTGGGCGCACTGGTGCTGGTGGCCCTGGGCGTGATGTACCTGCGGGCCTTCGTGGTGGGCGCGAGCACGCTGCCCATGCTGCTGGTGCTGCTGGTGGGCATCCCGTTCGCCGTCGGGGCCGTCCACGCGCTTCGCACGTCGCTGCCGCTGCCGGCCCTGCGCCCCGTGGAGATCGTGGCGGCCACGGCCGCCACCGTGGCATCCCTGGGCATGGCCCGCGAGATGGGGATTCCCCCGCTGGTGGCGGCCGCCGTGGTGGCGGTGGTGGCGGGCGTGGCCGCGCTGGATGGCGGGCCGCTCGACGATGTGGCGGCGGGCGCGGCCTACTCGGGGGCGTTCGTGGGCCTCCTGGCCCCGTCAGTGACCGTGGGCTGGTACTGGGTGGTGCTGGCCGGCGTGCTGGCCGGCGTGCTGTGGAGCCTCATCGGTCCGGCGGTGTTCCAGGGCGTGGGAGGGCGGATGGGCGTGGTGGCGTTCATGGCCACCGCCGCCGTGTACTGGCTGGCCGACCTCCTGGGCGCCGACCACGAGTACGTGCTGCTGCCCGAGGGTGGCCTCGCCCACTGGAGCGTGGTGCCCATCGGCGCGGCCGGGGCCATCATCACGTGGATGCTCATGACCCGCCTGGGGTGGACCTTCAACCTGGCGTCGGGGCTCCCGGCCCTGGCGGTGTGCGGCGTCCTGGCCATGGCGGGTCCGGAGGGGCTTGAGGTCGTGCTGGCCACCGCGTTCTTCGGCGGCACGTTCGTGGGGGGCAGCTCGGTGCAGCGCATGCCCACGGCGGCGTGGCTGGGCGCGAGCGGGCTGCTCTACGGGGCCTTCATGCTGCACTTCGAGGGCCCGCTGTCGGGCCACGTGGGCGTGATCGGCGCCACGGGCACCACCGCCGCGCTGGCGGTCGTCGGCCTGCGGTGGGCGCTGCTGCGCCCGGCGCCGCGGCTACCGCGACAGCCGCGTGTGCCGTAGCAGGGTGTTGAGTCCCTGCTCGAGCTCCTGGGCGCACATCGTTCCGTCGGCCTGCTGGCACTGCCGCAGGCGCTCGCCGATGAGGTGCAGCCCCACCTGGTCGAGCGCGGCGGTGACCGCCGCCAGCTGCACCAGCACGTCCTCGCAGGCCGACCCCTCGTCGAGCATGCGCTGCACGCCGCGCAGCTGTCCCTCGGCACGGCGCAGCCGCACCATGATCTGCTCGCGCGTGGGCGGCCCGGAGGCGGTGGTGGCCATGGCGGCTAGTGGCCCCCGCAGCCGCAGCCGCCATGGTGGGAGTGCCCTCCGCCGGGCGCGGTGGCGGCCATCGCGCCGGCCGCCTGGCTGCTGGACCTGCAGGCCACGAAGCCGGTGATGCGCTGCTCGGCCGGGGCCCCGCACGACGGACACGACCTGTCCTCGTCGCGCAGGAACCCCTGCCGGAACACCTCGAACTCGTCGGCGCAGCCGGTGCACCGCATGTCGTAGGTCGGCACGCCGGCTACGAGAGGCCCAGGGCCTGCTCGATGCCCGCGCGCGGCATGGCGCCCACGGCGTTCTTCACCAGCTGGCCGCCCTGGAACAGCCCGATGAACGGGATGCCCTGGATGCCGTACTGCTGGGCGATGTTGGGGGCCTCGTCCACGTTGAGCTTGCCCACCACGATGTCCTCGCGGTCACGGGCGATCTCGTCGATGACCGGGGCGATCATGCGGCACGGGCCGCACCATGGGGCCCAGAAGTCCACGATCACGGGCTTCTCGCTCTCGAGCACGAGCCCCTGGAAGGTGTCGCTGGTGATCTCGATGACGTCCGCCATCAGGTCTCCTCGTCAGTCGGCGGACGCGCTGGCGCCCGCGTGGTCCGTGGCTCCGGCTTCCTGGGCCTCGAGCCACCTCTCGGCGTCGATCGCCGCCATGCAGCCGCTTCCCGCGGCGGTGACGGCCTGGCGATAGACGGTGTCCTGCACGTCCCCGCAGGCGAACACCCCGGGGACGTTGGTGTAGGTGCTGTCGGGCTGGGTGCGCAGGTAGCCCTCGTCGTCCATGTCGAGCACGCCCTCGAACAGCGAGGTGTTGGGCTGGTGGCCGATGGCCACGAACATGGCGGCCGCGGGGATGATGTCCTCATCGCCGGTGACCGTGTCGCGCACCTTCACGCCCGTCACCACCTGGTCGCCCTCGACGTCCTCCACCACGCTGTTCCAGCGCACGGTGATCTTGGGGTTGTCGAGGACCCTCCTCGCCATGATGGCCGAGGCGCGGAACTCATCGCGCCGGTGCACGATGGTGACGCCCTCGCACATGCGGGTGAGGAACAGCGCCTCCTCCATGGCGGTGTCGCCGCCGCCCACCACCACCACCGGCTTGTCCTTGAAGAAGAAGCCGTCGCAGGTGGCGCAGGCGCTGACCCCGCGGCCCATCATGCGCTGCTCGCCCTCGATTCCCAGCCACTTGGCCGATGCCCCCGTGGACACGATGACCGCGTCGGCGGCGTGCTCGTCGTCTCCCACCCAGGCCCGGAAGGGGCGCTCGGAGAGGTCGACGCGCGTGACGTCGGCGGTGATGAAGCGCGTGCCGAACCGCTCGGCCTGCCGCCGGAACATCTGCATCATGTCCGGGCCCTCGACGCCGTCGGGGAACCCGGGGTAGTTCTCGACATCCGTGGTGATCATCAACTGGCCGCCCGCGCCATAGCCCTCGATGACCAGGGGCTCCAGCCCCGCGCGCGCCGCATAGATGGCGGCGGTCAGCCCGGCCGGCCCGCTGCCGATGATGAGCACCTCGTTCACGTCACCCACCTATACCCCCCTCCGGTATACCGGGGTACCGTATCAGGAACGGGTGACGGTGTAGACGAGGCGGTTCCCGGCGCCCCAGGGCCGGCGCCCGGCCGCCCAGTACACGCGCCTCTCGTCGTCCTCGGCGCGGGTGATGCGCCGGCTGTCCTCGAGGGTCACGAAGGCCCACGCCAGCAGCACCCCGATCACCACGCCCTCGGCGGTACCGCCGCGCCCCAGCACCGCCACCAGGAACAGCAGGGTGGCGAACGCCGACACGAACAGCAGGATCGAGGTGACCGCGGCGAAGCGGGTCCAGTCGGAGGGCGCCGCGGCCAGCATGCGGGATCCCTCGGCGGGCTGGGCGTCCGGGAGGCTGATGGATGGCAGGCCGCCGCGTCGCAGCCACGAGCGCAGCAGGGGGAAGAACACCAGGCCGGTGACGCCCGTGATGGCCACGAGCGTGCCCAGCCACCACCACGACCAGCCACCCTCGGAGGTGGCCTCGAGGATGATCGACACGATGGTGAGCAGCAGCGACACCACCAGCAGCTCATACGAGTACATGCGCGCCAGCTGCGCGTAGTTCCAGAGCAGGTCGCGCGCGCCGATGCGGATCGCCGCGGGCTTCTTTCGCTTTCGTGCCACGGCGCGGAAGGCTAGCCACCGGAACCCCCGGGGGGGTATAGCGTGGTGGGGTGAGGGAATCGCTGCTGCCCGCGCGCCTGCGCGCCGTCCGCGCCCGACTGCGGGCGAGCCCGCGCTGGCGCTGGATGGCGATGACCGTCGTGGCCGGCGGCATGATGCTCTCGGTGCTGAACATCAGCATCGTCAACATCGCGCTGCCGGACATCTCGCGCGACTTCGACGCCGATGTCTCGGCGGCGGGCTGGGTGGTGACGGGGTTCCTCGTCACCCAGGCGGTACTGCTGCCCATCGCCGGCCGCTCGGGTGATCTCTACGGCCGCCGCCGGATATTCGTGCTGGGCGTGCTGGTGATGGTGCTGGCGTCGGTGCTGTGCGCGCTGGCGTGGAACGAGCCCTCGCTCGTGGTGTTCCGCATCCTGCAGGGAGTGGGGGCCTCGGCAATGGCGCCCACGGCGTACTCGTACGCGGCCATCCTGTTCCCGCCCGCGGAGCGCGGGCTGGCCATCGGGATCCTCACGGCCATCATCACCGTGGCGCCCGTGGTGTCCCTGAACATCGCGGGGGTGCTGGTGGGCATCTGGGGCTGGCGCAGCGTGTTCTGGTTCACCCCCGTGGTGGGCGCGCTGGTGCTGGCCGGCGCCGCGCTGGTGATGCACCGCCGCCCGCCGGGCCCAAAGCGGCCCTTCGACCTGGCCGGCGCGGCGCTGGCCGCCCTGGGCCTGTTCCCGCTGCTGGCCGCCCTCACCGGCGCGGCCAGCTGGGGCTGGGCATCGGCCCAGACCCTGGTGCTGGTGGCCGTGGGCGCGGTGGGCCTGGCGCTGTTCGCATGGCGCGAGTCACGCGCGCCCGACCCCATGGTGGACCTGGGCCTGTTCCGCCTGCGCACGGTGCGCAACCCGAACGTGGCGGGCTTCTGCGTGGGGGCCGCCATGTTCGGCACGCTGCTGCTGCTGCCGTTCTACTTCACGGCCGTGCTGGGCTACAGCGACGTGATGCTGTCGCTGGCCATCACGCCGGTGGCGTTGTCGTTCATGGTGGGCTCGCCGCTGTCGGGGCGCCTGCTGTCGCGCGTGGGGAGCGACACCATGATGCGGGTGTCGCTCGTGCTGGCGGTGAGCGGGGCCGTGGCGCTGGCCTTCGGCTTCGGCTTCGAGGCCTACTACATGGTGCTGCCGGGGATGGTGCTGCTGGCGCTCGGGCTGGCCACGTCCACCGCGCCGGTCACCACCACGGTCATCCACGAGGTCCCGGAGGGGCGCCTGGGCGTGGCGTCGTCGCTGCCCAACGTGTCGCGGTACGCCGGCGGGGCGCTCGGCGGCGCGCTCCTGAGCACGGTGGTGGCCATGACCATCCCCGTGGGCGTCACGGCCGAGGACGGCCTGGTCAGCGCCCCGCTGCGCGCGCTGGTGGCCGACGGCATGCGCAACGCCCTGCTGGTGGCCGCGGTCATCCTGGTGCTGGGCGCCATCGCGGCGTTCCGCGTGCCGCGGGTGATCGGGCCCGGCGCCACCATCGTGGCGCGCGTGCCCGGCACCGGGCCCCCGGGGGCCGGCCGGTGACGCGGGGGTCGTACCTGGCCCTGGTGGCGCTGCTGGTCTTCACCATGGGCACGAGCATCATCACCCCGCTGCTGCCGCTGTACCAGGGCGAGTACGGGCTGTCGAACGGCGTGCTCATGCTGCTGTTCGCCACCTACACGGCCACGGTGGTTCCCACCATGCTCCTGGCGGGCAACGCGTCGGATCGCCTGGGCCGCAAGCGCCTGGCCATCCCGGCGATGCTGGTGATGACCAGCGCGTCGCTGGTGTTCTCGTTCACCGACTCCGTGCCCATGCTGTTCGCGGGGCGCGTGCTGCAGGGCCTGGCGATCGGCATGTACCTGGGGGTGGGCACGGCGTTCGTCATCGACCACGCACGGCCGTACTCCAAGGCCCTCGCCGCCATGACCGCCGGGGCGGCGTTCCGCCTGGGCTTCGGCCTGGGCCCGCTGTTCGGCGGCCTGGTGGCCCAGTACTGGGGCGACCCCCTGCATCGCCCCTTCGAGATCCACGTGGTGCTGATGGTGCTGGGCCTGGCCTGCGTGCTGGTGGCGCGCGAGACCGTGCACCGACGGCCGTATCGTTTCGAGATGCGGGTGGGCATCCCCAGGGGGCAGGGCATCGGGTTCGCGGGGTTCATCGGGCCCGCGGCCTTCACGATGTCGTTCATGGAGGGCACGGTGCTGTCGCTGGTGCCGCTCTTCCTGTTCAACACCCTGGGGGCCACCAACGTGGCCATCGCCGGCCTGTGCGGGTTCCTGGTGCTGGGCCTTGGCGGCATGACGCCCATCGTCACCCGCAACGTCGACCCGCGGAAGGCCGTGATGATCGGCGTGGCGGTGTCCGCGGTGGTCACCTGGCTCATCGCGGGCGCGGCATTCGCGGGCAGCGCGGTGCTGGTGGTGGTGGCCGCGGGCATCCTGGGCTTCGTGAACGGGCTCATCCTGCAGGGCGGAACCGTCATCTGCGGCACCATCGTGCCGCTGGAGGAGCGCGGCAAGCTGATGTCGGCTCTGTACATGTGCGCGTATGCGGGCACGATTCCCACGGTGGGCCTGGGCTACCTGTCGCAGGCGGTGGGGCTCACCAATGCGCTGATCGTGTTCAGCATCGTCGCGTGCCTGCTGGCGGCATGGATCGTGCTGGTCGGCCGGCGGCTGTTCCCCCGGGTCATTCCGTACGCGGAGCCGATCACGATAGGTTCCCCGGCCTCATGAGCGATCAGGTGGCATCAATCCTCAAGGCGTGGGGCGAGCCCGCGTACCGGCTGAAGCAGGTGGAGGACGCCCGGCGCGCCGGCGCGCGCGAGTGGGACGAGGTGACCACCCTGCCCAAGGACCTCCGCGCGCGGCTGGCCGACGTGGTGCCGCTGTGGTCGGTCACGCCCGATGCCATGGCCGAGAGCCGTGACGGCACCCTCAAGTGGCGCATGCGCACGGGGGACGGCATGGCCATCGAGAGCGTGCTCATCAAGCATGCGCGCGGCCGGCGCACCCTGTGCGTGTCCAGCCAGGCCGGGTGCGCGCTGGGCTGCCGCTTCTGCGCCACCGGGAAGATGGGCCCGGGTCGCGACCTGACCGCCCGCGAGATCGCCGACCAGGCCTGGCTGGCCTCCGATGCCGCGCGCATGGCCGATGCCCGCCTGAGCAACGTGGTGTTCATGGGCATGGGCGAGCCGCTCCAGAACACCGGCGCCGTGTTCGACGCCATCCGCGAGATGCACTCGCCCCAGGGGCTCGGCATCTCGGCGCGGTCCATCGCGGTGTCCACCGCCGGCTGGGTGCCGGGCATCGAGGAGCTCGTGGCCTTCGAGGTGCCCGTGCGCCTTGCCCTGTCGCTGCACGCGGCGGACGACGACACCCGCACGGCGCTGATGCCCGTCAACAACCGCTGGCCCATCGCCAACGTGCTGGCCGCCTGCCGCCGCTACGCCGATCGCACCGGGCGCAGGGTGTTCATCGAGTACCTGCTCCTCGAGGGCGTCAACGACTCCCCCGCAGACGCACGGCGCCTGGCCGGCCACCTGCGCGACGGCCGCTTCCACGTGAACCTCATCGAGTACAACGCCACCGGGGGCGAGTACCGGGGCTCATCCCCGGATCGCACCCGGCGCTTCGCCGACGAGCTCTCCGCCGCCGGCCTGCACCCCTCGCTGCGCCGCTCCCGCGGCGCGGACATCGCCGCGGCCTGCGGGCAGTTGGCGAACACGGCGGCGTGAGGTTCGTGCCCGGCGCGCATGGCGGGGCGGCGGGCTCTTGCGGAACGGGATCGGCATGTGCGGGGGCCGCACATGCGGGATCCCCGGCTGCGACGCCCGCCGCCCCGCCATGCGCGCCGGGCTCCCCCAGGGGGGAGCCCCCCCGGGACCGTCCCCCGGGTCAGGCCAGCAGGGCCCCTGCGCCGTCGGCGGCCATCACCATCTCGTACTCGCGCACGTCGTACTCGGCCACGCCTTCGGTGATGTAGGGGTCGGCGGCGATCATGGCGTCCACCTCATCGCGGGTGACGCCGGTGGCGATGAGGATTCCGCCCTGCAGCGGCACCTCGCGGCCCGCGGCAACGATCCGGCCCGCCTGCGCGTTGTCGCGCACCCACTCGCGGTGGGCGTCGAGGTGCTGCTCCACCTCGTCGACGGGCTTCACGTACCGGCCGAGGAGGACGAACACCGCGTGGCCTATGCCCGGCAGGTGGCCAGCGACGCCACCAGGCGGTCGAGGTCGGGGGTCTCGAGCGGGTGCACCTGGTCCACGTCCACGATCACGCCGTCGGCGTCGATGACGTACGTGGCCCGGCCGCTCACCCCCGCTTTCTCGAGGTAGGTGTCGTACAGCGTGGCCACATGGCCACGCGGCTCGAAGTCGGACAGGAAGTACACGTCGGCCGCCTTCATGGCGTCCTTGAACGCCTCCAGCGAGAACCGGCCGTCCACGCTCACCCCGATGACGACGGCGCCCTCGTACGGGGTGCCGTCGCTGCCGATGCCGGTGAACCAGTCGCTGCAGACCGGCGAGAACGCCGCCGGGAAGAAGTTGAGGTACACGGGGCGGCCGCGGAACTGCGACAGCGTGACCTCGTCGCCACTGCTGTCGACCAGGGTGAAGTCCGGAGCCTCGGTGCCGATCTCGAGAGCCATGTGATCTCCTGCTGCGTGGGGTGGGGCGGGAACCGCGGCGGACAGTACCCCGCGATCCGCGCCGGACGGCAGGGAAGCGGGCGGTCGCGCGGAAGTGATGAGCCGCGGCGTGGCGCCGCGGCATCCCCACGCGAAGGAGCGCACCATGGCAGCAGACGGCCAGGAGAAGGCCGCGGGATTCACGATGGGCCTCACCTACGCGGCCGGGGCCCTGGGCATCGGCCTTGGGTTCTCCACCGCGTTCTCATCCGCCCCCGACCTCCGCTGGGCGTGCTTCTTCGCCGTCGGCCTGGCCGGCATCCTGTCGTTCGTGCGCCACGCGCTGCTGAACCGCGGTGACGCCGCCCGCATGGGCTGGGACAACGGCCGGGTGAACCCGTTCCAGGTGGAGGTCGGGCTGGCCAACCTGGCGTGGGGAGCGCTGGCCGTGGTGGCCGTGGCGCTGTCGTGGGGGCTCGCCGTGTACGCAGCGCTATTCCTGGTGTTCGGCTTCTACATGGCCTTCGTCACGGCGTTCAAGGCGCTTCGCTCGTCGTCCGGTCACCCCGAGGAGTGGCGCACGGTCGCGCCCGCCGGCGCGTTCGCGGCCCTGCTGATCGTGATCGGCTCGGCCGGGATGTCGGCGCTGCCGTAGGCGGGGCGACCGTGGCCCGCCGCGCAGGGCTCAGGCGGGTATCGCCACCGGGATGACGTCGGAGAGGTCGCCGGCCAGCACCACGGTGACCTGCTCGCGCGCGTCGCCGGGCACCTCCACCAGCTGCCCCTCGTTGTCGGCCGGGATGATCACCGTGTGGATTCCGGCGCGAAGCGCCGCCAGCACCTTGTCGCGCACGCCGCCGATGGGCAGCACCTGGCCCGTGAGCGTGATCTCGCCGGTCATCGCGACGTCGTCGCTGACGTGCCGCCCCGACAGCGCCGACACCAGTGCCGTGGCGATGGTGATGCCCGCGGACGGGCCGTCCTTGGGGATGGCGCCCGCGGGCACGTGCACGTGGATGTCGTGCGACCCGAAGAAGTCCTCGGGGAGGTCGAGCCCGAACTCCCCGCCGCGCGCGCGCACGCACGTGAGCGCCGCGCGCACCGACTCGCGCATGACCTCGCCCAGCTGGCCGGTGACCACCAGCGACCCGCCACCCGGCATCACGCTCGCCTCGACGAACAGGATGTCGCCACCGGCCCCGGTGACCGCCAGGCCGGTCGCCACCCCGGGCTCGGAGGTGCGCCGCTTGACCTCGGGGTGCATGCGCTCGGGGCCCAGCATCTCGCGCGCCTGCTCGGGGCCGATCACGTCCACGCCATCCGTGCCGCGCGCGATGTCCAGGGCCGCCCGGCGCAGCAGGGCGCCGATGCGCCGCTCCAGCCCCCGCACCCCGGCCTCGCGCGTGTACTCGGAGATCACCACCTCGAGGGCCTCGTCGGTGATGTCCACGTCGTCCGCCGGCACCCCCGTGGCCTCGAGCTGCCGGGGGATCAGGTACTCGCGGGCGATATGCACCTTGTCATCGTCGGTGTACCCGGGCAGCGAGATGACCTCCATGCGGTCGAGCAGCGGCCGCGGGATGGTGTCGAGCACGTTGGCCGTGCAGATGAACAGCACCTTCGAGAGGTCGAGCGGCAGGTCGAGGTAGTGGTCGCGGAACGTGCCGTTCTGCGCCGGGTCGAGCACCTCGAGCATCGCGGACGACGGATCCCCCCGCACGTCGGACCCCATCTTGTCGATCTCGTCGATCATGATGACCGGGTTCATCGAGCCGGAATCGCGGATGGCCCGCACGATGGTGCCGGGCATGGCGCCGATGTACGTGCGCCGGTGCCCGCGGATCTCGGCCTCATCGCGCACCCCGCCCACGCTGATGCGGGCGAACTCGCGGCCCAGGGTGCGGGCGATGCTGCGCCCCAGCGAGGTCTTGCCCACGCCGGGCGGGCCCGAGAACAGGATCACCGTGCCCGCGGCGTCGCCCTTCAGCCGCGCCACCGCGAGCTCCTCGAGGATGCGCTCCTTCACCCGCATGATGCCGTAGTGGTCCTCGTCCAGCACCCGCTGGGCCCGGTCCAGGTCGAGGTCGTCCTCGGTGTACGTGCCCCATGGGATGTCGAGGATCCAGTCGAGGTACGTGCGGATGACCTGGTGCTCGGCCGACTGGTCGGGGATGCGCCCCAGGCGCGTGAGCTCGCGCTCGGCGGCCGTGCGCACGTCGTCGGGCAGCGGGGCCTCGTCGATGCGCCGCCTGAGCTCGTTGATCTCGGCCTCGTCTCCCTCGCCCAGCTCGTCCTGGATGGCCTTGAGCTGCTGGCGCAGCACGAACTCCCGCTGGCCCTGCTCGATGTCCTGCTCCACCTCGGCCTGGATGCGCGCGCCGAGCTCGAGCACCTGCGTCTCGCGGGCGAGGATCTCGCTGAGGCGCCGCAGCCGCGCCGACACGCTCACCTGCTCGAGCAGTTCCTGCTTCTCGGCCACGGGCAGCCGCAGCGATGACGTGACCAGGTACGACAGCGTGCTGGGGTCGTCCACGTTGGCGGCGGCCATCTGGAGCTCGTCCGGCAGGTACGGCACCAGGTCCACCACGCGCGCGAACGCCGCCTGCACGTTGCCGGCGAGCGCCTTGAGCTCGTCCGACTCCTCCAGGACGTCCGGCATGGGCTCGGCCGTTGCCACCAGGAAGGGGTCGGACGCCGGGTAGCCGGTCAGCCGCACGCGTTCGCCGCCGTGCACCAGCACGCGCATCGAGCCGTCGGGCACGCGCAGCATCTTCTCCACCGTGGCCAGCACGCCCACGTCGTACAGGTCGTCGGGGCCGGGCTCGGCCATCTCCTGGTCGCGCGCGGTCACCAGCACCAGGCGCCGGACCTCGCGGTCCATCACGTCGTCCACCAGGCGGATGCTGCGCTCCTCGCCGATGGCAAGGGGCGCCACGGCCTCGGGGAACACCACGGTGCCCTTGAGCGGCAGCACCGGCAGGTCGGCCGGCCAGGTGACCTCGGGCGGTGCCGGGGCGTCGTCGGCCGGGGTCACCATGACGTCCTCGGCCACCGTGTTGCCCTCCACCTCCACGGGCACGGCCCCCTGCGGCGCGTCGTCGCTCACAGGTCGCCCCGCACGTTCACGCGCACGCTCTCGGGTCCACGCCGTGGCGCCAGCGGCAGCGTGATCACCAGCATGCCCCGGTCGTAATCGGCCGAGGCGGCGTCCACGTCCACCGGCGCCCCCACGCGCAGCCGCCGCTCGAACCGTCCCCATTCGATCTCGGCGTGCTGGTACACGCGCCGCTCCCCGCGGGGCCGGCGCCGCTCGCCGCGCACCACCAGGAGATCGTCCTCCACCTCCACGCTGATGGCGGCGGGGTCGACGCCTGCGACGTCCAGTTGCACCACCACGCGCGGGGGGTCGTCGGCCAGCCATACGTCGGCCATGGCGCGCATGCCGGCGGCGCGCGCCGGCAACCCGCCCCCCGCGAGCTCCGCGAACATCCTGTCCAGCTCGTGCTCCAGCCGCCGGTACTGCACGAGCAGGTCCTCCTCGGCCCGACCCATGCCACAAGGCTACCGGCGCCCGCCGGGACGGCGGAACCCGGCGGTAGGGTAGGACCCATGACCGATCCCGAGCGCACCCGCCGCAGGCTGCCCTCCGGTCCGCCCGTGGGGGGCTGGGGCTTCGGCGCCGCGGGCATCCCCACCGGCTTCTGGGCCGGGTTGTCGTCGGTGCTCATCGTGGTGGCCATCGTGCTGTTGGCCACCCAGTACACGGGCTACGGCGTGCTGCTGCTGGTGCTGGGCCTGGCCGCCGCGGTCAACCTGATCCCGTGAGCGGCGATCCGGTGGCGCTGGCCGAGGCCCTGCGCGCCGCCCTGCCCGACGCCGAGCCCTCCGAGGTGGACGCCGGCGACCTCGACCTGGCATTGCGGGCCGCGGGCGCCGACCCCGCCGATGGCGACCTGGTGGGGCGCGCGCTGCTCGAATGGGAGCGCATGCTGCCCTAGGAGGAGAAGGCGATGCCAAGGCGCGCGGCCAGCGCCCGCGCCAGGGAGTCCTCGACCGCGGTCCGGTCGTCGGTGCCGCCCTCGGCCCGGATGGACGTGGCGGGCACCTCCGGCGCGCCGCAGGCGCTCATCCGCGCGAACCAGTCCATGTCGGGGTCCACGTTCAGCCCGATCCCGTGCATGGTCACCCCCTGGGCCACGCGAATGCCCACGCTGCCGAGCTTGCGCCCCTGCACGTACGTTCCCATGCGGTCGTGATCGCTCGCGGCGTCCGGCACCCCGCATTCGCGACTGGCGTCGGTCATCGCGTCCACGAGGGCCTGCACGAACGCCCGCACGCCCGGGCCGCCGCGCAGGTCCATGATGACGTAGCCGGTCACCTGGCCGGGGCCGTGCCAGGTCATCTGCCCGCCGCGATCGGTGGCCAGGCAGGTGGCGCCAAGGTCCGCCAGCGCGTCGTCGTCCACGAACAGGTCGCCGCGCGCGCCGTGCCGGCCGTAGGTGTACACGGGGTCGTGCTCGAGCAGCCACGCGACGGGGGGACTGTCCCCGGAGCGGACCAGGTCGGCCAGCCGGCGTTGCTCGTCCCACGCCTCGATGTACCCGATGCGGCCCGTGCGGGCCAGCAGCGCCTGGCGCATCACACCAGCAGGGCCGCCGGGTGCTCCAGCAGCTCGGCCACCCGGCCGAGGAAGGTGGCGGCCTCGGCGCCGTAGGCGATGCGGTGGTCCACCGACAGGCACAGCGTCATGACGTCGCGCACCACCACCTGGCCGTCCACCGCGACCGGCCGCGGCTCGGCGCGGCCCACCGCGAGGATCGCCGCCTCGCCCGGGTTCACCACGGCGTGGAAGCGGTCCACCCCGAACATCCCGAGGTTGGTCACCGAGATCACGGACCCCTCGAGCTCATCCGGGCGCAGCGCGCCGTCGCGCCCGCGCGCGGCGAGGTCGCGCACCTCGGCGGCGATGTCCGGCACGCCCTTGTCTGCCGCATCGCGCACCACGGGCACGATGAGCCCGCCCGGCACCGCCACCGCCACCCCCACGTCCACGGCGTCGGGCACCACGAGGTCGTCGCCCTCGAGCCGCGACACCATGTCCGGGCGCTCGCGCGCGGCCATGGCCACCGCGCGGACGACGAAGTCGTTGACGCTGGGCCGCCGGTCCTCGGGCAGCGCCACGCGCAGGTCGGCGCGCGCGGCGGCGAGCGCGGTGGCGTTCACATCGCGCTCGAGGGTGAAGTCGGGGATGCCCAGGGCCTCATCCATGCGCCGGCGGATGGTGCGCTGCAGCCGCGTGAGCGGAGTGCGCCGCCCACCGGGCCACTCCTCGGCGGCGGGGAGCGCACCCGGAGGAGCGGGAGCCCCGGAGGGTGCGTCGGCGGATGCCGGCGCGGGTTCCGCCGGTGCGGTCGCGCCGAGGCCCGGGGCAGGCTGTCCCGCCGGGGCGGCCTCGCCCGGCGCAGCGCCTCCGAGGGCGGCCTCGACATCGCTCTTGACGATGCGCCCGCCCGGGCCGGTGCCGCGGACGGTGGACAGGTCGAGCCCCGCGCGCGCGGCAATGCTTCGGGCGAGGGGCGATGCGGCCACGGGCGGGCCGCCGGGGTGGACGTCGGCCGGGGTGAAGGCCGCGGCGATGGAGTCGGCGGTGCCGTCGTCGGCCGTGGGGATGCCCGTGGCCTCCTCGCGCACCGCCTCGATCTCCTGCGTGGGGGCATCGGGCATCTCGATCACGCCCGTGGCGCCCGCATCTGCCGCCGGGCCCGCATCGGCCGGTGCCGCCGCCTCGGCGGGTGCCGACGCCGCGGCCGCGCCATCGCCGATCTCGGCGATGGGCGCGCCCACGTCGAGCGTGTCCCCCTCGCCGGCGATGATGCGCAGCGTGCCGTCCTCGGGCGCCTCCACGGTCATGGTGGCCTTGTCGGTCTCGATCTCCACCAGGGGCTCGCCCTTGGCCACGGCGTCGCCATCGGCCTTGAGCCACCGCAGCACCGTGCCCTCCTCCATGGTGTCCGACAGCTTGGGCATGGGCATCTGGCTCATCGCGGCGCCCCCCGTCCCATGGTGGCCAGCACGGCGGCCACCACGTCGGCCGGCTGGGGAATGGCGGCCTGCTCGAGGTTCTTCGCGTAGGGCATGGGCACGTCGGCCGAGTTGACCCGCCCGATCGGCGCGTCGAGCCAGTCGAAGCACGCCTCGTAGAGGTGGGTGGCCACCCCCGCGGCGATGCCGCACTCGGGCCAGCCCTCGTCCACCACCACGGCGCGCGAGGTGCGCCGCACGCTGTCGGCCAGGGTGTCCAGGTCGAGGGGGCGGAAGGTGCGCGGGTCGATCACCTCGGCCTCCACGCCCTGGGCGGCAAGCTGCTCCGCGGCCGCCAGCGCAACCCACACCATGCGCGAGTGCGCCACGATCGTGCAGTCGCGTCCAGGGCGGCGCACCACGGCCTGCCCGAAGGGAATCAGGTGGTCGTCGCCGCTCACCGGGCCCTTCTTGCCATAGAGCCCCTCGCTCTCGAGGAAGATCACCGGGTCGTCATCGCGGATGGCGGTCTTGAGCAGGCCCTTGGCGTCCTCGGGGGTGGCGGGCACCACGACCTTGAGCCCGGGCACGTGGGTGAACATGGCCTCGAGCGAATGCGAGTGATGGGCCGACAGCTGGTGGCCCGCGCCCCCCGGCATGCGGATGACCATGGGCACCGGCACCTGCCCGCCGAACATGTAGTGGATCTTCGACGCGTTGCTCACGATCTGGTCCATCGCCACCAGGGCGAAGTTGACGGTCATGATCTCCACCACCGGGCGCAGGCCGGCCATGGCGGCGCCGATGCAGAGCCCGGTGAACCCGGCCTCGGTGATGGGGGTGTCCACCACGCGCTTCTCGCCGAACTCGGCGAGCATGCCCTTGGTCACCTTGAACGCGCCGTCGAAATGGCCGATGTCCTCGCCCATCAGGAACACCGCCTCGTCGCGCCGCATCTCCTCGCGCAGGGCCTGCGCCAGGGCCTCGCGGTAGGTCACCTGGGCCGGTGCGTCGCCGCTCACGGGTTCACCAGCGCGCTGCCACGCGGGTCGTCGTTCCACGGCTGCGCGTACACCAGGTCGGCCAGCTGGGCCACGGGCACCTCCGGGCTCTCGCGGGCGAACTCGCTGGCGTCGTCCACCACGCGGTCCACCTCGGCCTGCATCTGCTCCACGGCCGCCGCGTCCACCACGCCCTCGCCCAGCAGCACCCGCTCGAACGTCACCAGCGGGTCGCGGGCCTTCCAGCGCTCCTTCTCGTCGGCGCTGCGCACGGTGTCGGGGTCGCTCATGGAGTGCCCCTTGTAGCGGTACGCCAGGAGCTCCACGCACGCCGGGCGGCGCTCCTCGCGTGCCAGCCGGGCGGCCTCGCTGATGGCCGCCCTCACGGCGAGCACGTCCATGCCGTCCACCTTCCACGACTCGATGTCGTACGGCGCCGCCCGCGGGTAGAAGTCCTCCACCGCCGCGGCGCGCTCCACCGGGGTGCCCATGCCGTACTGGTTGTTGAGGATGAGGAACACGATGGGCAGGTCCCACAGGCCGGCCATGTTGAAGCACTCGGCCACCACGCCCTGGTTTGCCGCCCCCTCGCCGAACATCGTCACCGACACGTGGTCGTCGCCGCGGTAGTGGGACGCCCACGCAAGCCCCAGGGCCAGGGGGACCGCGCCGCCCACGATTCCGTAGCCGCCGTAGAACGACCTCTCGCGGTCCATCAGGTGCATCGATCCGCCGCGCCCTCCGCAGATGCCCGTGGAGCGCCCCAGGAGCTCGGCCATGATGGCGCGGGGGTCGCTGCCGCGCGCCAGCGCCTGCCCGTGCTCGCGATACGTGGAGGTGAGGGGGTCGTCGGGGCGCAGGGCGCTGACCGTGCCCACGATCGCGGCCTCCTCGCCGATGGCCAGGTGCAGGAACCCGCCGATGCGGCCGGCCATGTACTCCTCGGATGCACGCTCCTCGAACCGTCGGATGAGGGTCATCATGCGCAGCATCTCGCGCATCTCGTCGGGGCCCGGCACGGGCGGGGGCGAGGTGCTCATGCGTCCTCCTCCAGGTGCAGCTCGACGATCGTCACGTCGCGCCACCGGCCGGCCACCCGGCCGTGCGCGAGGTGGGTGCCCACGGGGCGGAAGCCGCGGCCGGTGGCCAGCGCCATGCCCGCATCGTTGCCCTCGAGGATCATCCCCACCAGCTTCCAGTACCCCAGCGTGGGGGCCTCGCGGATGAGGTGGTCGAGCATGGCGCCCCCGGCGCCGCGGCCGTGCGCTGCCGCGCCCACGTACACCGTGTACTCGGCAACGCCGTCGTACCAGGGCCGGTGCGAGAACGGCGCGAGCGCCGACCAGCCCATCACGGCCCCGTCCTCCTCCATCACCCACACCGGGGCGCGATCGCCGCGGGCCTGCAGCCATGCGCGGCGCTCGTGATCGTGATGCGGGCCCTCGGCGAAAGTGGCCACCCCCGTGGCGATGGCCTCGTCGTATATGGCGCCGATGGCGCCCGCGTCCGGGGGACCGGCCCTCCTGATCAGGCGCTCGCGCGACGGCACGCCCCGCAGCATAGAACGGCGGGCCGTGGCGCCGGCCGCGCTCATCGGGTGCCCAGGCCCGCGGGGCGGTTGGCCAGCGTCAGCGCCACGGTGCGCTCCTGCCCGCCGCGCAGCACGGTCACCGAGATCCGGTCGCCCACCTTGCGGCTGGCCACGGCCTGGCTGACGTCGGCCATGTCGGTGACGGGGCGGCCGTTGACCTCGACGATCAGGTCGGCGCCACGCGGCACGTCGGCGTCGGCGTCCCTGGCGGCCACCAGGCCGGCGCGCGCGGCAGGACCGTCGTCCACGGTCTCGGCGATCAGCACGCCACGCCGGCCCTCGAGCCCCAGCTTCTCGGCCAGCGCCGGCGTGAGCTCGCGCCCCGTGATGCCGATCCAGGCATGCCGCGGCGTGCCGTCCTCGATGATCGACTGCGCGATGGGCTCGATGGTGTCGATGGGCACGGCGAACCCGATGCCGACGTTGCCCCCGTTCTGGCTTGCGATCTGGGTGTTCATGCCGATCACCCGCCCCGTGCGGTCGAACAGCGGACCGCCGGAGTTGCCCTGGTTGATGGCGGCGTCGGTCTGGATGGCGTTCTGGATGGCGAAGCCGTTGGGCGACCCTATGGTGCGCTTGAGCGCCGACACGATGCCCGTGGTGGCCGTGCGCTCGTAGCCGTACGGGTTGCCGATGGCCACCACGTCCTGGCCCACCACCAGGCCGGCGCTGTCACCGAGGGGCACCGGCCGCACGCCCGGCGGAAGCTCGCCGACCTTCAGCACCGCGAGGTCCGTGGAGTTGTCCACGCCCAGCACGCGTGCCTTCTCCTCGGTGCCGTCCGCGAACATCACCGTGACCGCGGTGCCGCCGTCCACCACATGGGCGTTGGTGAGGATGTGTCCCCGCCGGTCGACCACGAAGCCCGATCCGAAGCCCTCGCCCTTCTCGCCCCGCACGCTCACCAGCACCACGGCCGGCGACTCGCGCCGCACCAACTCGGCCACGCTCAGCGTGCTGCCGTCGTTCGGGGGCGCCTCGGCGGCGGGCGATGACCCGGCGGAGGCCGCACCGGGGGGCGCTGCCGCCACGATGGATGCCGCGGGCTCGCGGATGACCGTGGTGGTGTCATCACCGAATCCGACGGTGGCACCGACCACGCCGAGCGCCACGCCGGCGCCGATGAGGGCGGGCACCACCAGCGTGGCGGCACGCCCGATGCGCGAGGTCGAACGGGGCGGTGTACGGGGCTGCGTGTCGTCGTCCATGCAGTCTTTGTACCGCGTGTTCTTTAGCGCTGGGTTATGACCGGTACCATCGCGCCATGCCCGACCGGGTACTGGTCGTCGACGACGAGAAGTCCATCCGCAGGATGGTGGAGTACGCCCTCGAGGAGGGAGGCTTCGAGGTGCTCTCCGCGGGCCGCGGGGACGACGCCCTGGACATCATCGAGCGCGAGCCGGTGGACCTGGTGGTACTCGACCTGATGCTCCCGGGCATCGACGGCATCGAGGTGTGCCGCCGCATCCGTGCCACGCGCAACGTGCCCATCATCATGCTGTCGGCGCGCGACGACGAGGTGGACAAGGTGCTGGGCCTCGAGATGGGTGCCGACGACTACGTCACCAAGCCGTTCTCGCCGCGCGAGCTGGTGAGCCGCGTCAAGGCCAACCTGCGGCGCGCCCGGGTGGTGCCCGTGCAGGAGGACCCGGTGCGCGTGGGCGACATCGAGGTGGACCCGGCCGCACGTACCGTCACCCGCGACGGCGAGGACATCCCGCTGACGTTCTCCGAGTTCGAGATCCTGCTGAAGCTCATGAAGTCCCCCCGCCGGGTGTTCACCCGCGAGGAACTGATGGACCACCTGTGGAACGGGTCGTTCTACGGCGACCTGCGCAGCGTCGACGTGCACGTGCGCCACCTGCGCCAGAAGGTCGAGCGCGACCCCGCCAACCCCGTGCTCATCCGCACGGTGCGCGGCGTGGGATACGCGCTCGGGCGGGAGGACGGGTCGCCGGAGTGAGCCGGCCCCGGGGGCGCACGGGGCTGCAGACGTGGCTCATCGGCTCCTTCATCACGCTGGGCGTGGCCGCGAGCCTGCTGATGTTCCTGGTGCTGCTGCCCACGCTCGAGGGCAGCGTGGTCACGGGTGCCACGGAGCGCACGTCCAACACCACCGTGGGGGTGCTCGAGGACCTCTCGGAGGTGTCCGGGGCGGGGTTCGGGCTCACCGACGCGGAGGGCGATGCCTACGTGCGCCGCGTGGCCGACCAGGTGCGCGGGGCCGCGCGGTACTACGACATCGCCACCGGCTGGCACGTGGCCAACCTGCGCGCCGCGCCACGGGCGTTCCCGTCCGACGACGAGCTCACCCCCGAGGGCGACCTGGCCAACAAGTCGGTGTCGCCCGCGCCCGTGCGCGTGCGCGTGGCCGAGGGCCCCGACAACGCGCGCACCGTGTACTCGGCCGTGCGCGTGACGCAGGGCGGGTCGGTCGTGGGCATCGCCGAGGTGGCGGTTCCCGTGCCGCCGCCCGCGGCCGAGATCGGCGCGCTGCAGCGCCGCGTGCTGTTCGCAGTGGTGCTGGTCCTGCTGCTGGCCACCCTCGCGGGAGTGGCCATGGCGCGCATCCTGGGCCGGCGCATCGGGCGCGTGGCCACCACCGCCGCCAGCCTGTCGTCCGGCGACCTCTCCGCCCGGGCCCCCGAGGCGTCGCCCCGCGAGGTGGCCACCCTGGCCGGGGGCCTGAACCGCATGGCGGATCGCGTGCAGGATCTCATCGGCACCGTCACCGGCGAGCGCGACCGCGCGCGCACCCTGGTGGCCGGACTCGCCGAGGGCGTGCTGCTCATCGACGCCGACGACCAGGTGATCGTGGCCAACGACGCCGCCGTGCGCATGACCGGAATCGCGCCCGGGGGGCAGGCCTCGCGCGATGACCTCGCGCCGGCAGTGGCGTCGCTGGTGGCCCGGGCACGCAGCGACAGGGCCCCTGTCGGTGCGGACGATGTTCCCACCCCGGATGGCGGGGCCATTGCGGTGGGCGCCGTGCCGCTCGCCGAGCCGGCGGGCACGGTGGTGCTGACGCTGCGCGACGTCACCCAGGAGCGCGCCCTCGCGCGTACCCGCCGCGAGCTGGTGGCCAACGTGTCGCACGAGCTCAAGACGCCCGTGGCCGCCATCCGCGGCTTCCTCGAGCTGATGGAGGACGACGCCCTGCCCCCCGAGGCACGGCGCGAGTTCGTGGGGCTGATGAGCGCCGAGGCCGCGCGCCTTCAGCGCCTCGTGGACGAGCAGATGCAGCTGGCCCGGCTGGATGCCGGTGCCCTGCCGCTGGAGCGCGAGCAGATGGACCTGGCGGCCGTGGTGCGCGCGGCTGCCCGGGCGCGGGGCGTGCTGGCCGGCCGCGAGGGCGTGTCGATCGTGGTGGATGCCGCGTCGCCGGTGCCGATGGAGGGCGACCCCGCGCGCCTCGAGCAGGTGCTGCTGATCCTGCTCGACAACGCGTCGCGGCATACCCCCGCCGGGGGCACGATCACCGTGACCGCGCGGGTGCAGGGAGGGGATGCCCTGATGACCGTGGCCGACACGGGTGAGGGCATCCCGGACGAGGCCCTGGCCAGCGTGTTCGATCGCTTCTACCGCGCCGATGCCGCCCGCGAGCGCGATGACCGGCAGGGCGCGGGGCTGGGGCTGGCGATCGCCCGGGGCATCGCCCGCGCCCACGGCGGCGACATCGCCGTGCGCTCCGCCCCCGGCGAGGGCGCGGTGTTCACGGTGCGCCTGCCCCGCGACCCGCGGCTAGGCTCCTCCGCATGAGCCAGGGCGTGGCCATCGTCACCGGGGCGGGTCGCGGCGTTGGCCGCGCCACGGCCGAGCGCCTTGCGCGGGGTGGCTACCAGGTGGTGGCCGGCGTGCGCGACATCGACCGCGCGCATGATGAGTACGGCGACCAGCCGGGCATCACGCTGGCCACGCTCGATGTCACCCGCGATGCGGACATCCGATCGGCGGTCGCGGTGGCCACCGGGCTCGCGGGCGGCGGGGCCATCGACGTGCTGGTGAACAACGCCGGGCACGCGATGATGGCCGCGCAGGAGAACGGCGACCTGCAGGTGGCGCGCGCCATGTTCGAGACCAACCTGTGGGGTGCCGCCGCAATGGTGCAGGCCGTGGTGCCGGCCATGCGCGAGGCCCGGCGCGGCACCGTGGTGACGGTGTCGTCCATCGGGGCGCGGCTCACCAATCCCCTGATCGGCTTCTACCACGGCTCCAAGTACGCGCTGGCATCGTTCTCGGAGGCCCTTGCCAACGAGGTGGGCCACTTCGGCGTGCGCGTGGTGATGATCGAGCCCGGCATGATCGACACCGACTTCCCGTCGGCCACGGTGCCGAGCGGTGGCGTGACCGACCCCGACTCGCCGTATGCCCCCCTGGTGCAGGACCTGCGCGCGGGGTTCGCGGCGTGGCGCGCCCGCGACGACGCCAGCACCGCGCAGTCGTGCGCCGAGGTGATCTGGGATGCCATCGCGTCGGACGCCCCGCCCATGCGCATCGTGGTGGGCGATGACGCCCGCGAGCTCGATCGCGCGCTTCACGAGGCACCCGACGACTACGCGTTCCAGGCCCGCGCCCGGGAGTTCCTGGGCATCGACTGGCCCCCCGTGCCCCCGGCTCCCCCGGACTGATGCGGGTGGTGCTGGCGCCGGCGCCCTTCAAGGCGGCGCTTGGCCCGGCGGACGCCGCCGCCGCCATGGCCGCGGGCGCCCGCTTGGCGGGCGCCGACGCGGTGGAGGTGCCGGTGGCCGACGGTGGGGAGGGCACGCTCGAGGCCCTGGTGTCGGCGGCCGGCGGCCACATGGTGGATGCCCCCGCCCGCGACCCCCTGGGGCGGCCCATCACGGCCGCCCTGGGCCTGCTGCCCGACGGCACCGCGGTGGTGGAGCTGGCCCGCGCATCGGGCTACGAGCGCGTCGCGGATGGCGAGCGCGACCCCGAGGCCACCAGCACGGCGGGCACGGGCGACCTCATCGTGGCGGCGCTCGACCGCGGGTGCCGCCGCGTGATCGTGGGCGCGGGCGGCAGCGCCACCACCGATGGCGCACTGGGCATCGTGGTCGCCCTCGGCGCCCGCGCGCTCGACCCGCACGGAGTGCCGCTCCCGGGCACGGGCGGCGCGTTGTCGCAGGTGCGCGCCATCGACCTGTCGGGGCTCGATCCGCGCCTGGCCGGCACGCGCATCGAGGTGGCGTGCGACGTCACCAGTCCCCTCACGGGCCCCGACGGCGCCGCGCGCGTGTTCGGGCCGCAGAAGGGCGCGTCGCCCGATGCGGTGGACCGGCTGGATGCCGGCCTCGCCAACCTCGCGGCCGTCCTGGCGGGGCAGGGACTGCCCGACGTCGCGTTGCTGCCGCGCGCGGGTGCCGCCGGGGGGGCGGCCGGCGGCATGGCCGCCATGCTGGGCGCCACGCTGACCGGTGGCGGCGCCCTCGTCACCCATGCCGCGGGCCTGGACGCCGCGCTCGAGCACGCCGACCTGTGCATCACCGGGGAGGGGCGGCTGGACGCGCAGACCCTCACGGGCAAGGCGCCGGCCGCCGTGGCCGCGGCCTGCGCCCGGGCGGGCGTGCCCTGCGTGGGCCTGTTCGGGCAGGTGGACGTGCCCCCGGGGGTGGCGCGGCAGATGGGGCTGCTGGCCGCGCTGCCCATCGGCCGCGCGGTGCGCGCGCTGCCCGATGCCCTGGCGGCCACTGCCGACGACCTGGCAGCCGCCACTGCGTCCGTGGTGACGTTGGTAGGGTCACGCCCGTGAGCGGCAACCTGAAGGGGCTGGTGCTGTCCGGTGGCGCCGGCACCCGGCTGCGCCCCATCACCCATACCTCGGCCAAGCAGCTGGTGCCCGTGGCCAACAAGCCCGTGCTCTTCTACGGGCTCGAGGCCCTGCGCGATGCCGGCATCCGCGAGGTCGGCATCATCATCGGCGACACCGGTGACGAGATCCGCGAGGCCGTGGGCGACGGATCGGCGCTGGGGGTGAAGGTCACGTTCATCCCGCAGTCGGCGCCCCTTGGCCTGGCCCACGCGGTGCTCACTGCGGAGGAGTTCCTCGGCGACGACCCCTTCGTGATGTACCTGGGCGACAACCTGCTGCGCGATGGCATCACCCCGCTGGTGCAGGAGTTCCGCGCCTCCGACCCCGACGCGATGATCCTGCTGCAGCACGTGCCCAACCCGTCGGCGTACGGGGTGGCGGTGCTGGACGGCGACCGCGTGGTGAACCTCGAGGAGAAGCCCGCGCAGCCCAAGAGCGACCTGGCCCTGGTGGGCGTGTACATGTTCACGCCGGCCATCCTCGACGCCGCCAAGGCCATCCAGCCGTCGGCCCGCGGCGAGCTGGAGATCACCGACGCCATCCAGTACCTGATCGACCAGGGGCGGCGCGTGGAGCCGCACGTGGTGACCGGCTGGTGGAAGGACACCGGCCAGGTGGAGGACATGCTCGAGGCCAACCGGCTCATCCTGGACGTCATCGAGCCCCGGGTGGACGGCGAGCTGGTCGACAGCGACATCGAGGGCCGCGTCATCATCGAGCAGGGCGCGCGGCTGGTGAACAGCCACGTGCGCGGGCCCGCGGTGATCGGCCGCGACTCGCTGGTGGAGAACGCCTACATCGGGCCGTACTCGTCGATCTCCACGGGGTGCGTGGTGCGCCGCGCCGAGATCGAGCACTCCATCCTGCTCGAGCGCGTGCACGTGGAGGACCTGGACGCCCGCGTGGAGAGCAGCCTCATCGGCCGTGACGTGACCATCTCGCGCACCGACGCCAAGCCGCGCGCCTACCGGTTCGTGCTGGGCGACTCGTCGGTGATCGGCCTCACCTAGGCGGCGCGGTGCGGGCGCTGGTCATCGGCCATCGGGGCATGCTGGGCACCGACCTCATGGCCCACCTCGAGGCGGCGGGGCACGACGCCGTGGGCCTCGACCTCCCGGACATCGACATCACCGATCGCCGCCGCACCATCCGCATGGTCAGCGAGGCCGCGCCCGACGCGGTGTTCCACCTGGCTGCGTGGACCGACGTGGACGGCGCCGAGGAGCACGAGGAGCAGGCCCTCCTCGTGAACGGCGAGGGCACGCGCAACGTGGCCATCGCCGCGCGCGAGGCCGGCGCGGCGCTGGTGGCGGTGAGCACCGACTACGTGTTCCCGGGCACCGGCGGGCCGTATGCGGAGGACGACGCCACCGACCCCATCCAGGCATATGGCCGCACCAAGCTGGCGGGCGAGCGCCTTGCCGAGCTGGAGTACCCCGAGGGCACGCGCGTTGCCCGCACGGCATGGCTGTACGGCGCCCACGGTCGCAACTTCGTGGACACCATGATCGGCCTGGGGTCGGATCCCGCCCGGGACCACGTGGACGTGGTGGCCGACCAGGTGGGGTGCCCCACGTGGACCAAGGACCTCTGCCCGGCGCTCGTGGAGATCGCCGGCCTTCCCGCCGGCACCTACCACGCGGCCGGCGGCGGCAGCACCACCTGGGCGGGCCTCGCCCGCGAGGCATTCCGGCTGGCGCAGGTGGACTGCGAGGTGCGCGACACCACCACCGCGGCCTTCGCGCGCCCGGCGCCCCGCCCCGCGGTGAGCGTGCTCGAGGTGACCCACGAGGGAGCCCCGCGCCTGCGCGCGTGGGAGGATGCCCTCGCCGACCACATCAGGGAGCGTTCGTGAAGGTCCTCATCACCGGCGGGTGCGGGTTCATCGGCTCGGAGGTCGTCCGGGTCGCCATCGAGGCGGGGCACGAGGTGGTCAACCTCGACAAGCTCACCTACGCCGGCAACCCGGCCAACGTGGCCGAGTTCATCGATCACCCGCTCTATGCATTCGTCCACGGCGACATCGCCGACCCCGACGTGGCGCAGCGGGCGGTGGACGGGTGCGATGTGGTCATCAACCTGGCCGCCGAGAGCCACGTGGACCGCTCCCTGCACAACCCCACGGAGTTCATCCAGACCGACGTGGTGGGCACCGCCACGCTCATCATGGCCGCGCGCGAGGCGGGCGTGCGGCGGTTCGTGCAGGTGAGCACCGACGAGGTGTACGGCTCCATCCCCAGCGGCGCCTTCCGCGAGACCGACCCCATCCAGCCGTCATCGCCGTACTCCGCCAGCAAGGCCGGGGGCGACCTGCAGGCGCTGGCCATCCACCACACGTTCGGGTACGACATCGTGATCACCCGCGGCTCCAATACCTACGGCCCGCGGCAGTACCCCGAGAAGCTCGTGCCGCTGTTCATCACCAACGCCCTCGACGGCCTCCCGCTGCCGGTGTACGGCGACGGGCAGCAGGTGCGCGACTGGATCCACGTGCGCGACCACGCCGAGGGCATCTGGTTCGCCATGGAGAATGGCGAGGCGGGCCGGGTGTACAACGTGGGCGGCGGCAACGAGTGGCCCAACCTCGAGATCACCCGCCGCATCCTGGCCCACACGGGTGCGTCGGACGACCTGATCACCTACGTGCAGGACCGCCCCGGCCATGACCGGCGCTACGCGCTCGATACGTCTACGATGCGCGCGATGGGGTGGGCACCACAGGTGGACTTCGACGAGGGGCTCGCGTCCACCGTGGAGTGGTATCGCGACGGGCGTCCGTGGTGGGAGCCCATCAAGAGCGGCGAGTACGCCGAGTGGTACGCCACCAACTACGCGGGGCGTGGCGCGTGAGGTCCGGCATCGGCATCGGGGCCGTCATCGCGGCGGTGGCGGCGGCGCCGTCCACCGGCCTGGCGGCGGTCGGGGACATCACCGAGTTCTCCGCCGGCATCTCGAAGGACTCCGCGCCCCTGGCCATCACCAACGGCCCGGACGGCAACCTGTGGTTCACCCAGGCGGGTGATGTCAACTACGGCGTGGCGCGCATCACCGTGCGCGGCAGGGTCACGGAGTTCCGGCGCGGCATCGGGGAGGGCGCCCGGCCCTTCGGCATCACCGCCGGCCCGGACGGCAACCTCTGGTTCACGGAACTCGCGGGAATGCGCATCGCGCGCATCACGCCCCGCGGCGTGGTGACCGAGTTCGGCCCCGGCATCGACCCCCTCGCCGCAGCTGCCGCCGCGCCCGCGCCGTCCGGGATCACGTGGGGCCCCCGCGGGCGCGTGTGGTTCACCGAACTCGGTGCAAGCGCCGTGGGCAGCATCACGATGCGCGGCGCCATCCGCACCTTCACCAAGGGAATCCGGCAGGGGTCGGGCCCCTTCGACATCTCCGCCGGCCCGGACGGCAACCTGTGGTTCACCGGCGCCTGGAACGGCGAGAGGGACGTTCCCGGGAACGCCGTCTACCGCATGACGCCGGCGGGGAAGGTGACCCGCTTCACGCGGGGGATCCCACGGGCGTCGAAGCCCACGGGCATCACGCGTGGCCCCGACGGGGCCATGTGGTTCACCATGAATGACGCCGATGCCATCGGCCGCATCACCATGCGCGGGAAGGTGCGGGTGTTCCGCAAGGGCATCACCCGCGGCTCCAAGCCCGGCCTCATCACGGCGGCGGCGGACGGCAACCTGTGGTTCACGCAGCCCGATGGCAACAGCATCGGCCGCATCACGCCACGCGGCGTGGTGACCGAGTTCCGACGCGGCATCTCCCGCGGGGCAGGCCCGCTGGGCATCACCGATGGGCCCGACGGAAACGTGTGGTTCACGGAGCTGGCGGGCAACCGCATCGGCCGCATCGAGACCGGCGCGGCGCCACCGCGTCGCATCCCCGTCACGGGCTAGGTGATGCGGATGCGCACGGGGTAGGTGGAGTAGTACCGCATGCCCGTGGTGGCGTCGCGCACGTCGGCGTACACCGTGAGCACCTCGCCCCGGCGATGCGCGTGGCGGTGCTGCACCGAGAATCCCCCGCAGCGGCCACGCATGGTGCGGGTGACCTCGCGCGAGAAGTGCCACCCGTAGTTGCCGTGCGCCGACTTGAAGCGCGTGGTCACCCGGTGCCCCACGCCCCCGGACTGGCACCAGCGCATGGTGAGGCGCGTCCACCGCGTGCCCGGCACCTGCCGCGCGGTGAGCGAGGTGACCTCGGGCAGGCTCACGCGCGGGTTGCCCCCCGCCCGCACGTAGTCGAGCCAGGTGCTGTACGTGCCCACATGGGTATAGGCCGTGGGGGCCGAGTTGTCGCAGCCCTCGGGGCCGAACGACACCACGCCCACCAGCACGCCGGCGCTTTCGAGCGGCCCGCCGCTGTCGCCCCAGCAGGCGGCCGGCTGTGACGAGAACGGCAGCGTGCCGCAGATGGTGCCCCAGGGCGCCCCCAGCGACCGGCACCGCGCAGGAGTGGACACCGAGATCCGTCCGGTCTGCAGAACGGGGCTGCCGCCCGGGTGCTCGGCGGACGCCCCCCAGCCCGACACCCAGCCGTCCGCGGCGTACGAGGCCCGCGGGCCGCGCTGGTAGCGCTCCACCGCCGGGTGGATGGACGCCGGAACCGGGCGGGCCAGGTGCACCAGCGCGATGTCGTGCCCCCACCTGCGCGGGTCGTACAGCGGGTAGGTGGCGATCATGTCCACGGCATAGCGGTCGTCGGCCGTGATGGAGGCGAGGGCGACCCTCCCCACCCCCACCTGCACCTGGTCGGGTCGCAGCCCGTACGTGCAGTGGCCGGCGGTCACCACCCATTGTGGGTCCACCAGGGTGCCGGTGCAGAACTGCCCCGCCCGGCCGTCGTCGGCACCCACCTCCAGGAGGGCCACCACGTGGTCGCCCGTGGTGGGGTCGGCCGGCGTGCCGCCCACCACGCCGAGCGCCGATGACCCGCCGGCCAGGCACAGCGCTCCCACGATTATCGACAGTAGCCGCCGCATGCGCGCGACGGTATCAGCGCATCAGCCGGTGGCCGCCGCGCCGGGGCCCGAACCATCCTTACGGGTGGCCACCAGGGACCAGATGATCGAGACGGCCAGCGTGCCCACGATCACCGACAGCGACAGCCACACCGGGAGCTTGCCCACGGGCGTCTCGGAGAGGATCAGCTTGGCGCCGGCGAACACCAGCAGGAACGCCAGGCCGTAGTGCAGGTGCACGAACCGCCGGAGCAGGCCCGCCAGGCAGAAGTACAGCGCGCGCAGGCCCAGCACGGCCATGGCGATGGATGCCCACACGATGAAGGTGTTGGTGGTGATGGCCAGCACGGCGGCCACGGAGTCGATGGCGAAGATCAGGTCGCTCGACTCGATTGCCACGAGGGCCACCAGCAGCAGCGTGCCGGCGCGCCGGCCGTTCACCCGGGTGAAGAACTTGTTGCCCTCGTACTCGCCGGTCACCGGCATCACGCGCCGCATCAGGCGCACCATGGGGTTGTTGCCGGGATCCTTGGGCTCGTCGTGCTTGAACGCCATGTGCCAGCCGGTGTACACGAGGAACAGCCCGAACAGGTACGCGGTCCAGAAGAAGGTCTCGAGCAGCGCGGAGCCCACGAAGATGAAGGCCAGGCGCATCACCAGCGCGCCGATGACCCCCCAGAACAGCACGCGGTGCTGGTAGCGATCGGGCACGGCGAAGTACGTGAAGATGAGCGCGAAGATGAAGACGTTGTCCACGGACAGCGCCTTCTCGATGAGGTACGCCGAGTAGTAGGTGGCGGCCACGTCGCCGCCCTGCCATCCCCACAGCACCAGGCCGAACCCCAGGCCCGCGGCGATCCAGATGGCGCTCCAGATCGAGGCCTCGCGGAACGACACCACATGGTCGTCGCGGTGCATGAACAGGTCGATCGCGAGCATCACCACGATGCCGCCCGCCAGCGCGGCCCACGCCCACAGGGGCACCGCGAAGTCCATGGCCTCCGTCACCTGCGTCCCTCCGCTCGAAAAACGTCGATCGAGCCGAGGTCTCCCCCACCCTCAGGCGGGCGGCGCGGCCGGGGCCCTCACGGGCCCGTAGTGACGACCTGCGCCATTGACGGGGTACTCCCCTTGGCGCCGAGCACCTTACTGGTTCGCAAGCAGTTCCTCGTCGGGAACGTCACGCCACACGCGGGCGGGCAGGCCCGCCACCAGCTTGCCGGCCGGGATGTCCTTGGTGACCAGCGCGCCCGCGGCAACGAAGGCCTCCTCGCCGATCTCGATGCCGGGCAGGATGACCACCCCGCCGCCGATGCGCGCGGCCCTCCGGATGGTGGCGCCCTTCAGCAGCCCGTGGCGTGCCTCGGTGCGGCCCATGAAGTTGTCGTTCGTGGTGGTGACGCACGGCGCGATGAACACGTCGTCCTCGAGCGTGGACAGCCGCGTGATGTAGGAGTTGCTCTGGATCGAGCACCGCGCGCCGATGTCCACCTGGTTCTCGATGCACACGCCGCGTCCCACGCCGCAGTCCTCGCCGATGGTGACGTTCTCGCGCACGAATGCCTGGTCGCCGATGACCGTGCGCGCGCCGATGGTGGTGCCCGCGAACACCACGGCCCCGCTGCACACCGTGACCGAGCCGGCCAGCACCAGCCCCGGCAGCTCCGTGGTGCTGGCCGTGGAGCGGCTGGCCAGCTTGGGGGTCTTGCCCAGCACCACGTTGTCCTGGATGACGCACCCCGGGCCGATCACCGTCCCCGCGTGGATCACCACGTTGGCGCCGATCTCGACGTCATCGGTGATCTGCACGCCATCGCCCAGCACCAGGTTCTCGCGGCTCATCGGGATGCTCCCTCCAGGGTCATCGGTCGGCCGCCCTCCGACAGCGAGCGGTCCATGGCCTCGAGCACCTCGACGGTGGCGAGCCCGGCCCAGCCGTCGGCGATGGGAGCGGTGCCGGTGCGGATGCAGTCGAGGAAATGCTGGCACACCAGGCGCAGTGGCTCGGCGGTGTCGATCTTCGGGCTGAAGATGTCGCCCGAGCGCACCTGGATGTACTCGCCGTACTCGCCGGTGCGCGGCACCGGGCCCTTGTCGTACACGGTGATCTTGCGCTCGCTCTCCATGTCGTCGAACACCACCATGCGCTCCGAGCCGATCACGGTCATCCGGCGCATCTTGTGGGGATCGAGCCACGACAGGTGCAGGTGCCCGATGACCCCGCTCCGGAACAGGATGCGCCCGAACACGACGTCCTCGATGCCCTCCTGCAGGTAGCAGGCGCCCGTGGCCGACACCTCCACCGCGGGCTCGCCCACGATGTGCAGCATCACGCTGATGTCGTGCGGGCCCAGGCTCCACAGGGCGTTCTCGTTGCTGCGCACGATGCCCAGGTTGAGGCGGTTGCCGTACAGGTAGTGCACGTCGCCGAGGTGGCCGCTGTCCACGAGGTCCTTCACCTTGGTGACCCCGGGGTGCAGCACCAGCAGGTGGTCCACCATGCAGGTGACGCCCGCCGCCGCCGCGGCCTCGGCCACGGCACGGGCGTCGGCGGTGGTGAGGGCCAGGGGCTTCTCCACGAACACGTGCTTGCCGGCCGCGATGGCCTGCAGGGCCAGGGCGGCGTGCGTGGGCACGGGGGTGGCGATGACCACCGCGTCGGTGTCGGGGTCGGCCAGCACCTCGTCCAGGTTCGTGGTGAACCGCGTGCGCGGGAACGCCGCGCGGTGGCGGTCGAGCAGGCCCTCGTCCAGGTCGCAGGCCCAGCGCAGCTCCGAGCCCTCGATGCGGTCGAAGTTGCGGGCCAAGTTGGGGCCCCAGTACGACATGCCCACCACGGCCACGCGAAGGGGCGTCACAGCGTCCACACGTTCTCCCCCCTGGGAACGGCGTTGCGGAAGTCGACCACCAGGCGGCTCCTGTCGGCCACCCGCTGCCAGTCGACCCCTGAGTGCGCGGTGACCACCACCACGGCGTCGGCGGCCTCGAGCGCCTCGTCGGTGAGCTCCACGCTGCGCATGGGGACGTCCACCCCGTGCCCGGGCTCGAGCTCGCCCACGTGCGGGTCGTGGTAGGTCACGCGTGCCCCGCGCTCCATGAGCAGCGAGATCACCTTGAGCGCCGGGCTCTCGCGCATGTCGTTGACATCGGCCTTGTAGGCCACGCCGATCACCAGCACGTCCGAGCCCTTGAGCGCCTTCTCGTGGTCGTTCAGCGCGCGCGCCAGCTTGCTGACGCAGAAGTAGGGCATCTGCGAGTTGATATTGCCGGCGAGCTCGATGAACTCGGTGTGGAAGTCGTACTCACGCGCCTTCCACGTGAGGTAGAACGGGTCGATGGGGATGCAGTGGCCCCCAAGGCCCGGGCCGGGGCGGAACGGCATGTAGCCGAACGGCTTCGTGGCCGCGGCGTCGATGACCTCCCACACGTCCACGTCCATGCGGTCACACAGGATGGCGGTCTCGTTGACCAGGGCGATGTTGACGCTGCGGAAGACGTTCTCGAGGATCTTGGTCATCTCGGCCACCTCGGGCGTGGACACCGGCACCAGGGTGTCGAATGCGAGGCCATAGACCTGCATGACCTTCTCGGTGCACGCGGGGGTGAGGCCGCCCACCACCTTGGGCGTGGACCGGGTGGTCCAGTCCTCGCGGCCGGGGTCCACCCGCTCGGGGCTGAAGGCCAGGTGGAAGTCGGTACCGGCCTTGAGCCCGTACTCCTCGAGCAGCGGCGCGAGCTCCTCGCGGGTGGTTCCCGGGTAGGTGGTGCTCTCGAGCACCACCAGCTGGCCCCTCTGCAGGCGCGGGGCGATGTCGCGGGCGGCCCCCAGCACCGCGCCCAGATCCGGCTCGCGATGCTCATCGAGCGGGGTGGGCAGGCAGATGATGATGGCCTCGAGCCCGGGAAGCTCATCCAGGTCGGTGCCGGCGCGCAGCATGCCGGACTGCGTGAGGGGCGCCAGGCGCTCGGATGGAACGTCCTCGATGTGCGAGATGCCGCGGTTGATGGCCGCCACCTTGTCGTCCACCACGTCGAGCCCGAGCACGGGCACGCCGGCCTCGGCGAACACCACGGCGAGCGGCAGCCCGACGTAGCCGAGGCCGATGACGCCCACGCGGGGCGTGGGGGTGCTCATGGGGTCCCCCTGGGGATGTTCATTCTCGGCGCAGGCAGCGGCGGTATCGTAGCCCGTATGGCCGATGCGGCGCTTGCCGGGCTCCCCCGGATCGTGCGTGCCCACGACGAGGTCCGCTGGCGCGGGCAGGTACTCGCGACGCTCGGGATGGCCTCGCTGTCGTACTGGCTCATCCTGTGGCTGGTGGGCGGACCCGTGCAGGCGCTGCCCGCGGGCATCGTGGCGGGGGCCGGCCTGCTGCTCGCGCTGGCGCTCGGCGCCATCACCAGCCGTCGCCGGGTGGCCCATGGCCTGCTCACCCTGCGGCCGCCGCGCGGGGTGGTGCACGAGACCCCTGCCGATGCCCGCGAGCGCCGTGCGCGCGCCGCCACCATCATGTTCCTGGGGGTCGGCGTGCTGCTGCTGCTCGACACCCTCGTCAGCGGCATCGGCGCCACGGCCGCCCTGGTGGCCGGCGCCGGCCTGGGGGCGGGCATCATCGACCGCCTCGAGGCCCGCCGCTGGGAGCGCGCCGAGGACGCCCGCGAGGTGCGCATCTTCCTGGTGCTCAGGCCCACGGCCCTCATCGCCAGCATGGGCGTGCAGGACGCCTACGCGCTGCCGCGGGCGCGCACGGCGGGCGACGACGCGCCGGAGGAGTTCCCCGGAACGTTCCTCTAGCCCAGCTCCTCCGCCACGGCGCCCGCGATGGCGTCTGCGGCATGGCCGTCGCCGTAGAAGGGCGGCCGCTCCGCCGGCATGTCGAGGCGCGCCAGTGCCACCCGCACCCGGTCGGCGTGCATGCCGGTGAGGGTGTTGAAGCCCCCCGCGACGGTCTCGACCCACTCCGTGGTGTCGCGCAGCGTGACGCACGGGATGCCGTGGAAGTAGGCCTCCTTCTGCACCCCGCCCGAGTCGGTGACCACCGCGCGGGCGCCCATGAGGAGGCTGGTGAACGCGAGGTAGCCCACCGGGGGCGCCAGCACCAGGCCCGGCACCGCCTCGAGGGCCTGCCACCTGCCGCCCGCCTGCAGCTTGGCCCGGGTGCGCGGGTGCACGGGGAACACCGCGGGCTCGCCGAGCGACGACAGCACCTCCACCATGGCGTCGAGGGCCCCGGGGGT
>Ga0180431_10001060_pt1 | contig 38550 bp, 34 predicted proteins | sample SS_ome_11_FD_132459 | JGI IMG/M metagenome (GOLD analysis project Ga0180431, IMG submission 132459) | Hypersaline lake sediment archaeal communities from the Salton Sea, California, USA - SS_1_MS_1 metaG | ecosystem: Environmental > Aquatic > Non-marine Saline and Alkaline > Hypersaline >... | reverse complement strand
TGGGCTGCGGCCAGTTCAACATCCCTGACTTCTTTTCCGTTTTTCATTGAGGAAGATCCGGCTTATGTGCATTCCAGCAGAGGCTGGGCGGAGATGATAAGGAGGATCTATGAGGTGCTCTGCGGCTCTGTCTGTCATTAAAAAACAGGCAACCTTTTTTTTCAAACAGAAGTCTTATTAAAGAGTGATATGTTTTACTTTGCTCCATAAAATAAAAAGAAGGATATCATGGAAACATTATCACAACGGGAAGAACAGATACTTCTGGCCATTTTCTCGCTGAAGGATGACGCCTACCTGGTGGCTATCAAGAAGCACCTGGCCGGGATTTTGGGTAAGAACTGGACTGTGGGTGCGGTTCACAAGCCGCTGCGCCGGCTTGAACAGATCGGCGTGCTCCATTCCTATACCGGAGAGTCCACAGCCAAGCGGGGTGGAAGAGCCAAGAAGATCTATGTGGTTACGAAAAAGGGATATCGCATTCTCTCTGAATACAAACGCATCAATGAGGCATTGTGGGCCAATTTCCCCGGTTACGATTTCAGTGGGTAGCATGATGAAGAGAAAACAGCAACCTCCTGTGCTCGCAGAAAAGCTTTTCTACCATCTCCTTCCGGAATCGGAACGGCAAGCTCTGCTGGGAGATTACGCAGAACTGTTCCAGGGTCTGGTCGACAGGCGGGGGAGGATCGTTGCCGGGATCTGGTACAGACTTCAATGCTTCATGGCTTTGCTTTCAGCGATGATGGATTCAATGAAATGGAGTGGCATCATGATTAAGAATTATATGAGAATCGCCTTGAGAAATCTTTCCCGAAACAGACTGGTCTCTTCCATCAATCTTTTGGGTCTGGCCCTGGGAATGGCATGCTTCATGGTCATCCTTCTCTGGGTTCAGGACGAGATGAGTTTTGATTTGTTTCACACCCATGCCGATGTGCTGTGGCGCGTGGCGGAAGTACAGTCCTACAGCGGCAATCCGACGAAAGTGGCCAGAACACCTGCGCCGCTTGCGCCGGCCCTCGTTGAAGAAATTCCCGAGGTTGTGAATGCCATGCGCATGTTTCCGGCACCCAGTCTGCTGGTGACGCACGGCGAAAAAAGGTTTTATGAAGACGGCGTCATTTTTGCCAGCCCCTCCATTCTGGAGATGTTCACATTTCCGGTTCTGGAGGGTGACGGCAATAACGCCTTGCGGAATGTCTCCTCAGCAGTGATCACCAGGGAGATGGCACAAAAATTTTTCGGGGATACGGATCCCCTGAACAAACGTCTCTCTCTCAACAACAAGTATGATTTTATCGTAAGGGCCGTCATGCAAAATGTGCCGGAAAATTCGCAATTGCAATTTGATATCATACTGCCCTTTGAGGCATTGGTCACCATAGGACCGGATATCGGGATCCGATGGGGGAACGTACTGGAGAATTGGGGCATCAACTTTATTTTTACTTATATACAAACAGCCGAAGCGGCGGACCGAACCGTGATCGAGGAGAAGATCCCGGATTTCATCGAAAATCATTCTGGAATTGAGGGCACCCGGCTTTATCTGCAGCCCATGAAAGACATCCATCTTCATTCAAATCTCATGGCCGATTTTGAAGGCAACGGGGATATTGTTAACGTGAGGATATTCACCATCATCGCTTTTCTCATTTTACTGACGGCATGTATCAACTTCATGAATCTCACCGCAGCGCAATCGGGAAAGCGCTCAAAAGAAGTGGGCATGAGAAAGATCGCCGGAGCCAATAGAATCCGTATTATCAGACAGTTTTTAAGCGAATACATCCTTCTGACACTGCTGGCTTTTTTTGTGGCGGCGGCTCTGGTCACAGTTTTCTTACCCATGTTAAATCATATTTCAGGGAAGTCCTTAACCCTCGGCGCCATGTACACGGCCGGTATGCTTGCCGGTTTGATCCTGACCATTATCTTCACGGGCTTTTTGTCGGGTATATACCCGGCCTTCATTCTTTCGGCCTTTCGACCTGTACAAGCGATAAGGCGCTCCCTGAGCGCCGGCCCGAAAGGCAGATGCTTCAGGCGGATTCTTGTGGTTTTCCAACTGATGATCTCTATTGCTTTGGTCATTTCCACGCTCGCTATTCGTCGTCAGCTGGATTTTATTCAAAACAGCAAATTGGGTTTTGACAGAGAGCAGGTGATCTGGTTGCGCCTCAGCGGAGATTCAAACCAGCACTACGATTCGCTGAAAAGTGAACTGACCCGGAATGTCCATATTCGCGGGGTGACTGCCGCCGACCAATTGCCGACGCAGATTATCTATTCATGGAATGGAGCAAACTGGCCGGGCAAAGATCCTGATGCTCCTGGCCTGATGAATGCTATCCTGGTTGATTTTGATTTCATTGAGACCATGGGTATACAATTGGCTGATGGCCGGGCTTTTTCCGATGCCGTCCAGAGTGACCGCACCGATGCGTTCATCTTGAACCGGAAAGCTGTTGAAATCATGGGAGAAGAGGACCCGATAGGAAAGACGTTTTCCTTTATCGGACGCCAGGGCCGTATCATCGGAGTTGTCGAAGATTTTCAATTCGAGACATTCTATCATGATGTCAAACCCCTGGTCCTGATGCACAGCGAACCGAGAAGCGACCACTACATGATCATCAGGCTTGGAGACGGCCATATTCCCAGAAACGTACAAATCATCAAAGAGGCCTGGAAGCGACAGATCCCTCATTATCCTTTCGATTGCGGTTTTCTGGATGAACACTTCGATATGCAATACAGAAATGAGATGCGTATGGGAACACTTTTTGATTATTTCTCAATCCTGGCGTTCTGCATTGCTTTCTTGGGTCTCTTTGGTCTGGTCACTTTTGAGGCTGAAAGACGAACCAAGGAGGTCGGCATCCGGAAGGTGTTGGGTGCGTCAGCCATAAATGTGGTTTCACTCCTGAATAGGGAACTTTTGCTCCTGATCATAACCGCCAATATCATTGCCTGGCCTGTTGCGTATTTTTTGATGAACCGGTGGCTGCAGAATTTCGCCTATCGAACCCGTCTGAGTCTCTCGATATTCATCCTTTCCGGCCTGACGGCTCTCGTCATTGCTCTGCTGACCGTCAGCTATCAGACCATCAAGGCGGCCACAGCCAATCCGGTCGAAGCGTTACGTTATGAGTAGAAGGTTCGCGTCTCTGCTCAGTTAAGATGTGATTTTTTTTCACTTCAATCAGTTGACTTCATATTTTCCGGCAGGGGAAATTGATGTATTTACGGGTCAAGATTGCCGTGGCGGCAAGCGATGGATGGTGAGGCGTACTTTGGTACGTCGAGGCATCCGTTGCGCAGCAGACGTGGTGAGATTGGCCCGCCCGGAGGGGGAAGTAAGCCGATAATTAAATATCGAGAAATCGGATATTCGCCAAATGATACGACTTCTCTGCTATCTTACGTCTATCTCTGCCGAGTTGAAATTCATTTCATATATATCGGCTTACTTCATAAATACATCAATTCTGATGGGTTTTTTCTTCCGATTCTTGTATGACAACCGAACAAGCCATATTCCCGATGACGTTGGTGCAGGTCCGGACCATGTCCAGAAAACGATCCACGCCCAGGATCAGCGCGATCCCTTCCAGGGGAATGCCCAGCTGTTTCAACACCATGGCCAGGCAGATGATCCCGGCCATGGGAACGCCCGCGGCGCCGATCGACGACAGGACCGCCATCAGGACGATGGTGATCTGCCCGGTGAGTCCCAGATGGATGCCGTAGATCTGGGCGATGAACACGGCGGAGACGCCCTGATAGAGCGCGGTGCCGTCCATGTTGACGGTCGAACCCAGAGGAATGACGAAGCTCGAATATTCCCGGGACACACCGATGTCTTCCACGTTGTCCATGGCGACGGGAAGTGTGGCCATGGAACTGGATGTGCTGAAGGCGATGAGTATCGCATCCTTTACGGCCTTGAAGAATTTGAGCGGTTTGACATGTCCGAGGAATCTGACCGAAAGGCTGTTGACGCTGAGCGTATAGAACAGAAGTCCGCCGATAACCACCACCGAGTATTTCAGGAGGGTGACCAGTATCCCCACTCCGTATTTTCCGATGACGGCCGCGATCAGGGCGAGTACCCCGAATGGGGCCAGTTTCATGATGATGTGAACGATCTGGATGATGGCGTCGTTTAATCCGTCGAAGATCTTGATCACGGGGTCGGACTTTTCGTTGGGGATCAGGGTGAAGACGACGCCGAAAAGGATCGCCATGAAAATGATCTGCAGCATATTGCCTTCCACGAATGCCTGCACGGGATTGGAGGGGACGATGTTGATCAGGGTGTCGATAAGATCCGGGGCTTCATCCATCCCCTCAATCCCGACCTGGGCGGTGGCCTCGTAATTCTGATAGAGTTCGGCCTTGACTTCTTCGTTCAGCCCTTCTCCGGGACGCACGGTGTTGGCGAGAATGAGGCCGATGCAGATGGCGATGATCGTCGTGACGAGAAAATAGAGAGCCGTTTTAGCCCCGATCCGTCCCAGCTTGCGGATGTCTCCCAGGCTGGCCGTTCCCAGGAGCAGCGAAACGAAAACCAGAGGGACGACGATCATGGTGATCATACGCAGAAAGATTTGACCGATCGGTTCGATCACCAGGACCTTTTCCCTGAAAACCAGTCCGAGAATGACCCCCAGGATCAAGCCGATGAATATTTGGGTGTGAAGAGGAATCTTTTTCATTCTTGATGTCCTTCTTTTTATGTTGGGAACAGCGCTCCATTTTTCAAAAGAAGGCCTATCATAGCGTCTCGGCCTTTTGAAGTCAATCGAAGGGAGAGTGAAGCCGCAGCAGCGGCGGAGACGGCGGACGCGCTGAAGGAGAAGGTGTTTCCGGAGTTATGCCGGTTGAATGCCCCCCGGATTTCAGGACGTTTTGTTCGCTTTGAAAATGAAGTTGGAAGTGCTGTTGAAGCGCCCGGAAGCGGGAAGAAACTTTTCGATGGTGAAGCCGATCTCTTCCAGCAGGGATCGGATCTCTTCCGGGGTGTAATAATGCCGGATGGGCACGAAATACCAGTCCATGATAAGCTCTTCCAGTTTTTCCCCCTTACGGGATTTTTCCCGTTTCTTGAAGAAAAAGACCACGGGAGCCAGAAAGAAAGCCATGATCTTTGAAAGGGCCTTCCAGCTTTTCTTCGGGGTTCGGATAAGGGTCTTCCGGATGATCTCATGGATGAAAGTCAGTTTGGTTCGCGTGTAGACGGCCAGGAGAAAAGAACCTCCCGGTTTGATGAGGCGGGCGAGTTTTTTGATGGCTCCGATCGGATCCGTCGTGTGATGGACCGTCCCCCAGGCCCAGACGATGTCGACGCTTTCCTCCGGGAAGGGGAGGGAAAGCATATCCTGGCGGGAGTATTCCGCATTCTCCAGCTTGAATTTGCGCATGAGGCTTCGTGCTGTTTCCAGGCTGCCTTCGCTGATATCGATCCCGGTCACTTTCTTCGCGCCGCGATTGGCGAAGATCGTGCTGAAAATACCGGTGCCGCAGCCGGCGTCGAGTACGGTTTTTCCTTGGATTTCGCTGTCCGAATAAAAAAGCTCCCAATGCTTTTCCGATTCTTCGTATTCGGGGAGATATTCCGTCCATACCACATCGTAAAAACGACCGACTTTCTCTTTGTTCATGATCTCATTCCGTTTCGATATTACCGCTTCCAAAACCCTGAGGGAGGTTCCGCCGCGGGAGGGGATATCATAGCTTCTTGCGGTTCCGAAGTCAATCCGGACGCCTTGTTCCGAGGCCGCGGCGCGGTGCTTCCGTCAATCCAACCAACCTTGGGATCTGTACCATGCGACGGCGTCGGCCATCCCCTCTTTAAACGACACCTGCGGTTGAAATCCCAGAGTGCGCGCCGCTTTTTGGATCGAAAGGGGTTTGGGATGGATGAAAAAGGCCAACTTACCGCGAGTCAGGGGGGCTTCCTTATTGAAGGCCCTGAACGATTTTTCCAGGATCCAGGCTGCCGCTTCGGTTGGGAAAAGCGGAAGATAAACCGAGGGCAGGCGGGTTCCGACCGCCTCCGCGATCGCACCGACCATGGTCTTCACCGGAAGGGCTTCATCCCCGGACAGATTGTATATTTCGCCTCGGCGGCCCTTCGCCGCGCACATCAGAGCGCCGCGGATGAGGTCGTCGATGTACACCGGGGTCTGGAGAGCGCTTCCCCTCGTGACCATGAGAAAGCGCTTTTTGGCGACGGCGCGGATCAGCTTGAATGTTCGCCGGTCTCCCGGGCCGTAAATCCATCCCGGCCGCACAATGCGGACATCCAAGCCGTTTTCAGCGTAACTCAGAGCGATCCGCTCTCCTTCGCATTTGGTCCGATCGTAAACGGTTTGAGGATTGAGAGCGTGGTCCTCATCGGCGATGGATCCCGGCGGGACTTTCCCCAGAACTCCGGCGGAACTGAAGTGGACGATCGTTTTAACGTCCGCTTCGCCGGCTGCGCGGAGAACGGTGTCCGTACCTTGAATGTTTATGCGCGCGAAATCAGCGGGATTGATCAGGCTCCCCCCCAGCGCGGACGCCAGGTGGAAGAGAATGTCGGTGTCCTTCAGCGATCGGACCAGCAGCGGAAAGTCGTTGATGTCTCCGGAAACCGCATTGCAGGCATCGAAAATGGGAAGGCGGCGCCGATGGCTCAGAACGCCGATTCGCCGCGGCTCCTTCCGCAGGGAATTTATAAGGTGGCTTCCCACGAAACCCGAAGCGCCGGTGATGAACACCCTGCCGCTCACGTGACTCCGGACTCCTTGTCGCCCTGGGATTTGGAGAGTGCCAGTCGGATTTTTTCCCGGTAGCGATCGATGGTATATTCACGGGCCGCCATTTCCCGGGCGGCACGAGCCCGGGATTGACCGGCCGGATCGAAGAGGGCGAACCGCAGGCCCGCCGCCATCGATTCCGGATTCGGATCGACCAGCACTGCGATGTCGTCATCCAGGATCTGGGTGTGGGTCCAAAGCCGGGTGGCGACGACCGGTTTTCCGGTTTTCAGGAACGAATAAATTTTTAAGGGTGTATTGGTTCCGGAGAGTCGGGGGGATATAAGAACGTCGGCCAGCTCCAGATAAAGAGGCATGTGTCCTGGCGGCACCTGGCCGGTGAAAACCATACGATCCGCGATTCCCAGAGAGACCGCGGTTTCCTTCGTCCGCCGAACCGCCGCCGGACTTTCCCCCACCATAAGGAAAACCACGTGCGGATCGGAGATATGAGCGGCTGCGTGCAGTAGGAGCGGGATCCCTTGATAGGGCTGAAAATTACCTGCATAGAGAACGACTTTTTTCCCTTCCAGTCCCAGCTCTTTTCTTTTGCGGGAGACGTCATCGCGGTCGGGAGCGGAAGAGTCGATTTCGATGATGTTCTCCAGAAGAACGGCTTTGGCGCCGAAGCCCAGCTCTTTTACGGTTTTTTGCAGGTCCGGGCAGATCACGATCACGCCCTCGGAATTCCGAAGGATCATTTTTTCCATCCGCATGAAGACGGATTTGAGCAGACGTGACCGGGAGAAGTTGAAATTTTCCAGCTGTTGAGGCAGGCTGGAATGCATGTCATAGAGGTGGGGGATGTTCCAGAGACGACCCAGGATGACACCGAACAGCGCGCCCTCCTCGTGGGAAAAGATCAAGTCGTATTTGTTATTTACGAGCCGACCGGCCGCTTTGAGCACCAGGAGAAAATCCAGGGGAATCTTTGTCAGCGACGGACCGATCTTGATCTTCCGGATGCCGAAAAGATTCGGGGTTCGCAGGATGGTTAAACCGGGCATGGTTTTGTCTTCCCCAAGGTGGTAAGTCACCAGATCCACGTTGTGTCCCAGGTCGGTGAGGGCTTTGATGCGCAGGTAAACCGAAATGGGTGTGCCCCGGGGCTGGAAAAAAGGTTCCGGAGCGAGCATAAGGATATTCATCGGATTAGGATCTTACGATTGCGGCGGATCTTCTTTATCGGTGACGATCTCGCGGACAAAATAGATTCTCTTGTTCCCGGATTCATGATAAGACCGTATCATGACCTCGGCCAGAAGCCCCAGTGTGATGAATTGAACTCCGATCACCACCAACAGAATAGACAACAGCAGGAGAGGGCGGCCGCTGATCCCGATTTTCAGGATGAGTCGCTGATAGGATAGGACGAGGCCGATGATCGCTCCGGCGGCTCCGCTGATCAAACCGAAGATGCCGAAGATCTGAAGAGGCCTTGTCGAGTAGCTGAGCATGAATTTAACCGTCAGCAGATCGAAAACGACCTTGAGGGATCGTTTGAGCCCGTATTTGGATTTTCCGAAGCGTCGGGGGCGGTGGTTGACCTTTATTTCGGTGATGGAGACGCCGATGGTGCTGGCGATCGCCGGGATGAATCGATGGAGTTCTCCGTAAAGGTTTATATTTTCAACAACCTCTCTGCGGAAGGCTTTCAGCGTACATCCGTAATCATGAAGCTTGATCTTGGTGATGAAAGAGATGAGCCAGTTGGCGCAGTGTGAAGGCAGGCGGCGCGTCAGAAATTTATCCTTGCGGTCGGCTCTCCATCCGGACACGATATCATACCCCTCGTCGATCTTCTCCAGCAAGCGTCCGAAATCTTGGGGATCGTTCTGCAGGTCCGCATCCAAAGTGATGACGATGTCACCACGGGCATGATCGAAGCCGGCGGCCATAGCCGCGGTTTGTCCGAAATTCTTCCTCAAACGGATGACCGTAACCGAAGTGTCTTCGGCTTGAATGCGATTCAACACGGAAAAAGAGTTGTCCGTGCTTCCGTCGTCGATGAAAAGGATCTCATAATCGCGGTCCAGCTTCACGCAGGCTTCCTTGGTTTCCGCATAAAGCTGCGGCAGGTTCTCCTCTTCATTATAAACCGGGATCACGATGGAGAGACCCTGTGCTTTATGATTTTTCATCCCGCACACTATAACATAATGAATCCTGGATGAAAATACCGGAAAACCGCCGTTCCCGCCGGAGTGATCGCTCCGTTTCAAAGACCTTGAACAGACTGAGACATCAATTGACATTCCGGTGCCGTCTGCCCTAAAATATAAAAAAGGATTCATTTGCGAGCGATGGCCGAGAAAAAGCTTCTGATCGTTGATTACGATGTAAAAAGCCTGGATTTTCTCTCCAACCTTTTCGCCCCTCACAAGATCAAGATCATCAAAGCCACCGATGGACAGGAAGCCTACGAGAAGTACCGGGCCGAAAAGCCCGATCTGATCCTGCTGGAAGCCATGCTGCCGAAACTTCACGGCTTCGATTTAACCCAAAAAATTCACAATGAAACCAAGGGCAGCATCCCGATCGTTATCGTTACCGGATTGTACAAGGGACCGCAATATAGAAACGAGGCGCTGCGTTCATTCGGAGCTTCGGAATATTTTGAAAAGCCCTACAATAAGGACGATCTGTTCAATGCGGTCATGAATCTTCTTCATGATGAAATAGATATCGATGCCGATCTTCCGGATCCCGAAACCGTGATCAACATCCTCTCTCAAATGACAAAGAAGACCGCGGCACCTGAAAAACAGACCTAATTTTCTCGAGATGTCCGTTCATCTTCCGATTCCTTTTGAAATGCGCTTTCCAACCGAGATGCCGTATCGGTTTGAAGTCGTAAAGGCTCACTGCAATATTTTAGGTCGTGGGCGACGGCTTGCGAAATCCGGAGAAATCGATTAATATGGGTAGCGCTTTCAGGAACATGCACCCCTTTGGAGATAAGATTAATGAAAAGCCTCTGGACACGCTGCAACAACTGTCGCCGGATTCTTTACAAACAGGATATTTTGGATAATCAATCGGTCTGCCCAGCCTGTGATTTCCCCTTCAGGCTTTCAGCCGCAGAGCGGCTCGCGATGCTGTTTGATGAAGGGAAATACGAATTGTTCGATCAGAACCTTTCCCCTAAGGATCCCCTGCAGTTCGAGGACTTGAAAAAGTACCGCCAGCGTTTGCTCGATCATCAAAAAAAGACCGGACTCCGGGATGCGGCTTTGAATGCGGTGGGAACCATGGACGGGATTCGAGTGATCATGACGATACTGGAATTCGGTTTCGCCGGCGGCAGCATGGGCTCCGTCGTCGGGGAAATGATCACGAGAGCGTTGGAAAAAGGACTGAAGGAAAAACTGCCGGTCATCGCCATTTCGTGCTCGGGCGGCGCCCGTATGCAGGAAGGGGTTCTGTCCTTGATGCAGATGATGAAGACGAGCGCCGCCGTCGCTCGTTTGGAGCAGGCCGGCATCCCCTATATCTCACTCATGACCGATCCAACGACCGGAGGGGTTACGGCCAGTTTTTCCATGTTGGGCGATATCAATATTGCGGAACCGAACGCCTTGATCGGTTTTGCCGGTCCTCGTGTCATCGAACAGACGATTAAGGAAAAACTTCCCAAAGGATTTCAGCGCTCCGAGTTTCTGCTCGAGCATGGGATGCTGGATGACGTCGTGGAGCGCAAGGTCCTGCGTTCCTATCTGATCCGCGCCCTGCGTTTGTTTCTGAACCGTCCCCAATGAATTATGACCAGTGTCTGCTGTATCTTGAGCAGATCCAGAATCAAGGCATAAAATTCGGACTTGACAATGTCCGCGTCCTGCTTTCCGCGCTCCAAAATCCTCAGGAACGGTATCCCGCAGTCGTGGTGGCCGGAACCAATGGAAAGGGATCCGTATGCGCCATGCTCTCGCGGATTCTGTCGCTGCATGGATTTCGGACCGGGCTGTACACCTCCCCTCACCTGATCCGTGTCGAGGAACGGATCCGTGTCAACGGCCGCCCGATATCAAAGCGGGATTTCAGCCGGGGCCTCACGGTTGTGCGTGGTCGGATCGAATCTCTGATTGCGGACGGATATTTGATCTCACCGCCGACTTATTTCGAAATCATGACTTGTCTGGCGCTCTATCACTTCCAGGTCCGAGAGGTCGATATGGCGGTTCTGGAAGTGGGAATGGGGGGACGCTATGACGCCACCAATGTAGTGCGGCCGGTTGTGTCCATCATCACCACGATATCGTTGGAGCATCAGAATTATCTCGGAGACACCACGGAGAAGATCGCTTTTGAGAAAGCGGGGATCATCAAATCCGAAGTCCCGGTCGTGTGTGCCGTAAAAGACGAAGCGGCGGCCGCCGTTATCAAAGCGAGGGCGGAGGAATTGGGCGCCCCCTTCTTTCACGCACTGGACGGGGGGCCTGACCTGAAGGAAACCCAACCGGACAGGGCGTTTCTTTATAATTCGGGCAGTGAAACCTATATGCTTCGTCCGGCCCTGCATGGCCGTCATCAAGGCAGGAATGCGGCGGCGGCGATTACGGCCGCCGAATGTCTCAGTGAGAGGTGGCGTCCCCTCAGCAAACCGCTGATCGTCAAAGGTGTCGACAGCGTGCGCTGGCCGGGACGGATGGAAGTAATATCCCGAGATCCGCTGGTGCTCATCGATGGCGCCCACAATCCGGAAGGCGCCGAAGCGTTTCGCGATCACGCCCTCATTCATACCCACGCACCCCGGATCCTGGTGTTCGCCGTGATGCGGGATAAAAATATTCCCGTCCTGGCCGATATTCTGTTTCCGCTGGCCGACAAGATCGTTCTCACCCGTTTTCCATATTATCGTGCAGCGGATCCCCGGGAAATTCAAGAGAAAACCCAGTGCTGGCACGACAGGATCATCCTGGAACCCGACGTCGGACACGCCGTTGCTTCGGCCCGCAAACTGGCCGGAAAAAACGGTTCGGTGCTGGTTGCGGGATCCCTGTTTCTGGTGGGGGAGATGAAGAAGCGCTTCTCTTCGGTTTCTTGAAGATCCAAACCGACCGACCCACCGGGGGATCGCATTATAAGCGGTTGAAATTCCCGGGACATCATGCTTGCTTTTTTAAATGAAACGTGATAAATTTTTTCTTTATTTTTAATTTTAGCTCTTTGGTTTAATATTAATCATCATGCTTTCAGTAGATGCAACCGCCATTGTCGTTTTAGTCATTATATGGGTTCTTCTTGCCATTTTGACGAAAATCTTTTTCAATCCCGTGCGCAAGGTGATGTCCGAAAGGGACGCCGACATCAAACAGAATTTGGACGCCGTGAGCCAATCGACCGCCGAGTACGAGAAAACGCTTCAACATATTGAAGCCGAGGTCAAACAGGCCCGCTCGGGCGCCTTGAAAATCCAGCAGCAGTTCGAACAGGATGCTCTTAAGGAAAAGGACAGGATATTGACTGAGATTTCACAGGAATGCCGGGCCAAGGTTGACGAGGCTCGATCCGAGCTCGCCAGACAGGTCAAAGATCTTGAGGAAGAATTGGGAGCCCAGAGTGATCTTCTCGCCGAAAAAATTGAACGGAGACTTCTGAACTGATGCGCGCGAAAAAATCTGTCCTAATTATATTGTGTGTGATTCCGTTGTTTCTGGGCATGACCACCGAAGAAGCGGAGCATGGAGGCGGCACGGCGGATTTTCTCGGAAAAGTTCTTAACTCTCTGATCCTTTTCGGCGGTCTGACTTACCTACTGTACAAACCCATCAAAAAATATCTGGGCGATAGTGCGGATGAAATCGGACGATCGATCAAAGATGCGGCCGCTTCCCGGAAAGATTCCGAACAGCGGATGCAGGACGTGAGAATCCGCGCAAAAAAAGTGGAGGAAGAAGTCCAGGCGATAAAAGAAACCGGAAAGGCGGAAGCCGACAAAACCAAACAAACCATTTTGGAGGCGGCCAGGGAAGATGCCGAGCGGGTTAAGAACCTGGCGGCCCAGGAGATTGAAATGCTGACGCGCGCCGGAACGCAGGACCTGAGAGAATATGCGGCGGAACTCGCCATCGCCTTGGCACGAGAGCGCATCCGGAAAAAAATCGCTCCCCAAGACCACTCCGCCCTCATCGATAAATCCATAGAAAGGCTTGATAGTCTTCATGAAGAATCAAGTTCTCGTTAAAAGATACACCCAGGGATTGGTCCATGCCCTCTTGGACGAAGCGGAATACGTTCGTCTCAGCGGCCAACTGCAGGAATTTCTTGAATTTCAATCCCGGCAGAAGCAACTGAGTATGATCTTTTCCTTCCCTTTCATACCGACATCCCGAAAGATGGAGATCATGAAAGGGATTTTTGAAAAGATAAAACTTGATGATAAAACGGAACGATTTCTGTTGCTGCTGGTTGAGAAGGGCCGCTGGGAGCTCCTGCCCGAAATCTTGGAGATGCTCCCCGATTTGTGGAATGAGGAAAAGGGGATCGTGACTTTTGAAGTTTCTTCAATGGTGTTTTTGAGCGATGCTCAGAAGGATAAACTTGCCGGGAAGCTGGAACGGCTGGAACAGCGGAAGGTTTTCTTGAAATACCGGATAGATCCCGATCTCATCGGAGGATTGTCCATCCGGAAGGGAAACATCGTATATGATGCTTCCATTAAAGGGAATCTCGAGAAACTCAAAGAAAAAATTTGTGAAGGATAGGCAGAAAATGGAAATCAAAGCAGATGAAATAAGCAAGATAATCCAGAAGCATATAGAAGGGTACGAAACCGGAGTAGACGTCAAGGAAGTCGGAACCGTCACCTCGGTCGGCGACGGAATCGCCCGCGTTTTCGGTCTCGACCGGGTTATGTACAATGAACTGCTTGAGTTCCCGAATGAAGTGTTCGGCCTGGCATTGAACTTGGAAGAAGACAGTGTCGGCGTCGTTTTGCTGGGAGAAAGTCATCTCATCAAGGAAGGCGATCTGGTGAAGCGCACCCACAAGATCATTCAGGTCCCTTCCGGGCCCGGCTTGGTAGGCAGGGTGGTCAATCCTTTGGGAATTCCCCTTGACGACAAGGGGCCGATCAAATCCGATCAGTACATGGCGGTGGAGCGGATCGCTCCAGGAGTCGTTGACCGCATGCCGGTCAGATCGCCTCTGCAGACCGGGATCAAAGCCATCGATACCATGATCCCGATCGGACGGGGTCAGCGGGAGTTGATCATCGGAGACCGGCAGACGGGAAAAACGGCTATCGCCATCGACACCATCATCAACCAGAAAGGCAAGGATGTCATATGCATCTATGTGGCCGTCGGACAGAAAAATTCGACCGTCGCATTTCTCATAAAGATGCTGGAAGATTACGGCGCCATGGATTATTCCGTGGTCGTGGTGGCTTCGGCCAGCGATCCTTCGCCGCTGCAGTACCTGGCGCCTTACAGCGGGTGCGCCATGGGCGAATACTTCCGGGACAACGGCCAGCATGCGCTGTTGATCTATGACGATCTTTCCAAGCATGCCGCCGCTTATCGGGAAATTTCACTCCTGCTCCGCCGTCCTCCGGGACGGGAAGCCTATCCGGGAGATGTCTTTTATCTTCACTCGCGTCTGCTCGAACGGGCTGCGCAGTATAACGAGAAAAACGGAGGCGGTACGCTCACGGCGCTTCCGATCATCGAAACCCAGGCGGGAGACGTGTCCGCTTATATCCCCACCAACGTCATCTCCATCACGGACGGACAGATTTACCTCGAACCGGAGCTTTTCAATGCCGGTATCCGGCCCGCCATCAATGTGGGAATTTCGGTTTCCCGTGTTGGAGGAAGCGCTCAGATCAAAGCCATGAAACAGGTAGCCGGACGGCTTCGGGGAGACCTGCAGCAGTATCGCGAACTGAAGACCTTCGCCCAGTTCGGCACCGAATTGGATCGTATCAGTCAGGCCCAGTTGGATCGGGGAGAACGTCTGACCGAAATCCTGAAACAGAGCCAATATGTTCCTTTTCCGGTCGAGGATCAAATTCTGATCGTTTATGCCGGGAACCGGGGATTCCTCGATGAGATCCAGGTTGACAGGTTGAACGATTACGAAAAGAGACTCCTGGAATATTTGAGGAAAGAACAGCCCGAGATCTTCAGTCAGATACGCGAAAAGAAAAAGATCGACGAGGACCTGGATGAAGTCATCAGCGAAGCCATGACCGCATTCAACAAAATATTCAAAGAAGAAACAGAAGTAGAGAAGCCATAAAATGCCTGCATTAATCGATTTACGCCGCCGGATCAAAAGCGTCAAAAATACGCAGCAGATCACTCAGGCCATGAAGACGGTAGCAACGGCCAAGTTCAAAAAAGCACAGAAAAGCGTCATGGAAGGACGTCCGTATTGGCATAACTACCCCGAGTTGATCAAAGAAATGTCGGGTTGGGTATCCCGACAGAGCCATCCCCTCTTGGAAAAGCGGGAGGAGAAGAATATCCTGTGCATCGTGATCGTATCGGATAAGGGGCTTTGCGGAGCGTTCAATTCCAACCTTTTGGAGGAAGCGCGGCGGCAGCTTGAGGAAAAAGCAAAGTATTCCAGCATCCGGCTCGTTTTGATCGGTAAAAAAGCCGTACAATTTTTTAAAAGAAGTGAATTTCCCGTGGAACACGCATACCAGGATTACATGCATGAATTCCACGATGAGGATCTCGAAAAGCTGACTCAGCACCTAATGCGCCTTTATACCCTGCACCACACGGATGCCGTATATGTGGCGTACAATGAATTCAAATCCATTATCGCTCCCAAGATCACGTTCTCCCGGCTCCTTCCTCTAGAGCCCCCCTGGAACAGCGAAGAGGAGGAGGCCGAGAAAAAGATGCCGATCGTCGAAAAAGGGATGCCGGATATGGAACCCGGTTCTTCGCCGCTGCTTGATGCCCTGCTTCCCGTATATGTCGAAGATCAAATTTTTCACTATTTCTATGAATCCGTAGCGGCGGAACACGCCGCCCGGATGATGGCCATGGATAACGCCACCAGGAATGCGGAAGATTTGATTTCGGACCTTACGCTTGAATTGAACAAAATCAGACAAGCATCCATCACCACGGAGCTTCTGGAAATACAATCCGCGGTTGAAGCGCTGGATTAATAGGATGAATTGGAGTTAAAGATGGGAAAAGACGAAGCCAAAGCAAACGTCAAGGATAAAAAAGCCTCTGAAGCCAAAGCGCCGAAAGCGCAAGCCAAGAAAAAACAAGAGCGCTTCGGAAGGGTCGTCCAGGTCATAGGTCCGGTCGTTGATGTCGAGTTCAAAGATGTCGAACTCCCCGAAATCTACACCGCCATTCGCATAACCAGCGAAGGGATGGACACGCCTTCTCCGGTGGACATCATCGTGGAAGCCGAACAACATTTGGGAGAAGATAAAGTGCGCTGCGTCTCGATGCATCCCACGGACGGTCTCTCACGCGGCATGAAAGCCATCGATCTACAGCAGCCGATCCAGGCACCGGTGGGGGAAGCCGTCTTGGGTCGGGTGATCAACGTCATCGGGGAGCCCGTGGATTATCAGGGTGAAGTCAAGGCGGAAAAGTATTATCCCATCCACCGTGAACCGCCTTCCCTCGAAGATCAGAGCACCAAGCTGGAAATGTTCGAGACCGGCATCAAGGTCATCGATCTGATGCAGCCGTTCCTCAAGGGAGGAAAGATCGGTCTCTTCGGTGGCGCCGGAGTCGGAAAGACCGTCATCATCATGGAATTGATCCAGAACGTGGCCAAGAAGCACGGAGGTTATTCCGTTTTCGCCGGTGTGGGGGAGCGAACCCGCGAAGGTAACGACCTTTGGCTCGAGATGAAGGAGTCGGGAGTTATCGACAAAACCGCACTGATCTACGGTCAGATGACAGAGCCTCCGGGCGCCCGCCTGCGGGTGAGCCTGACGGCGCTCTCTGTGGCGGAATATTTTCGCGATGAAATGAATCAGGATATTCTGCTTTTCATCGATAACATCTTTCGTTTCGTTCAAGCGGGTTCCGAGGTCTCCGCGCTGTTGGGCCGGATGCCCTCCGCGGTCGGGTACCAGCCTAATCTGGCAACGGAATTGGGTGAGTTGGAAGAACGGATCACATCCACGAAGAAAGGTTCGATCACATCCGTTCAGGCCGTCTACGTCCCGGCTGATGATTTCACCGATCCCGCTCCGGCGACGACGTTTTCCCACTTGGATGCATCGACCAATCTGTCGCGGGCATTGACGGAGATCGGTATTTATCCCGCCGTCGATCCCCTGACCTCGTACTCGAGAATCCTGGATCCCCAGATTATCGGTGAGGATCACTATAGCGTAGCCCGTCGGGTGAAAGAGGTTTTGCAGCGGCATAAAGATCTTCAGGATATCATTGCCATTCTGGGCATGGAAGAACTTTCGGATGAGGATAAACTCACCGTGGCCAGAGCGCGTAAACTCCAGCGCTTCCTTTCGCAGCCGTTCAGCGTGGCGGAAGAATTCACCGGTCGTCCCGGCCGTTATGTCCCCATCGAGGAAACCGTGAAGGGATTCAAGGAGATCCTCGACGGCAAGCATGACGACAAGCCGGAACAGGCATTCTATATGGTCGGCAATATCGATGAAGTCGTCCAAATGGCCGAGGAGATGAAATCGGTATGAGCCAAGAGAGACCCTCAGTCCTCAAGCTGAAGATCGTCACTTCGAAAAAGCTGCTGGTGGATGCCGAAACCCCCGCTGTATCACTGCCGAGCCTGGACGGCTATATCGGTATCCTTCCAGGACATCGCCCGCTTGTCGCCGCCCTGGGAGAAGGCGAGATCTCGTACACGCTCAACCGGAAAGAGGTCAAGCTTGAAGTATCAGGGGGGGTTGCGGAAGTGCAACCGAACCGCGTGCTGATTTTCACCGACCAGGTGTCGAAGGATGTCGACCGATCCGACGCCGGGTAAGGATGAAACCCTCGATACGTTCTACCAAGGGCGGATCCAGGTTCTACAGAAGAGGAAAGGGTATCGGTTTTCCGTGGATGCTCCCCTCTTGGCGGATTTCATCCGGTTCAAAGCATCTGATCACCTCTGTGAGTTAGGCACTGGAAGCGGCATCATCTCCCTTCTTTTGAGCGAACGTCCTTTCAAGAAACTGACCGCTTTGGAGGTTCAGCCGGAAATGGCGGAGCTGGCGGAACGAAACGTTCGCCTGAATCACCTTGAGGATCGGATACGGATCATGCGGGCGGATCTGATGGGATTTCATGCTGAAAGAAAATTCGAAGTGGTGTTCTCCAATCCTCCGTACATCAAACGGAATCAGGGGCATCTCAGCGCGTCCTCGGAAAAATCCATCGCAAAACACGAGTTGACATGCAATATTTTTGGTATAATGCAAAAAACGGAAGAGATCATGCATCGGCGCGGACGCGCCTATTTCGTGTTTCCGGCGAAGCGATGGGAGGACTTCTCACAAGCAGTGAAGAACAATCGAATGCATATCAAGCAGATGCGATTTGTACAGCCAAGACGGGAAGCGGCCCCCAACCTGTTTCTTGCCGCTTGCGGTTTTGATGAAGAGAAAATGAAAACGCTTACTCCTCTTATCCTTTTCAACGATGAAGGTCGTCATTCGGATGAAGCGGAAACCATATTTGCAGGAAGGTGACATGCTGCGACTTTGGAAAAAATTATTCGGACTCTATAAATATAGGATTTTGATCCAAAATCTGGTGACCCGGGAACTGAAAGCCCGCTACCGCGGTACGGTTCTGGGCTTTTTCTGGTCGTTTTTCAATCCGCTCCTTCTGTTGGTCGTGTATACCGTCGTCTTTGGGTTTATCATCAAACCCCGGGTGCCGGAATTGGGAAGTTCTCCCTGGACGTACGCTCTGTTTCTTTTTTGCGGCGTGCTTCCCTGGCAGGTATGGTTCGTGTCGTCATCCCTGGAATCGGCCAACGTGCTGATGGTGCAGGGAAACCTGATAAAAAAAATGCTTTTTCCCACGGAAATCCTTCCGCTCGTTGTCGTCAGCAGCAATTTTATCCATTTTCTCTTCGGGCTGCCTATCCTCCTGATTTCCGTCCCTCTGCTCGGGGGGCATTATTCTCCCTACCTCCTGTTCATTCCATTGGTGATAATCGTCCAGTTCGTGTTCACGTTGGGCTTCTCTCTTCTGGTTTCCGCCTTGACGGTCCATTTCCGCGACATCAAGGATATCCTGGCCAATCTGCTGACCCTTTGGTTTTTTGTGTCTCCCATTATCTATCCCATGAGCTTTGAGACCGTTCAATCCCATCGCTGGCTTCGGATCCTGCTCAATCTCAATCCGATGACGCATATCATGTGGGGGTACCAGAACTGCATCTTTTTCGGCGAGATGATCCACTGGAAACGTCTCGGGGTAACTTTCCTGGTTTCTCTGTTGCTGCTCACCTGCGGCTATTACCTGTTCGATCGGCTTCGGGATTCATTCCCAGAGGAGGTATAAGTGGTTGTCATCGATATCGACAATGTCTCGCGCATATATCAGAAATACTCCGCGCAGCACCGATTCAAAACCTTCAAGAGCGCCATGCTCAGGGGGGATTTTTTCCACTCCCTCAAACCCGATGAACTGGTGACGGCGCTCGACGGGGTTAACTTTCAAGTCAAACAGGGGAAGACCTTCGGCGTGATCGGAGAAAACGGATCCGGGAAAAGCACACTCCTGAAAGTCGTTACCGGAATCGCCAAGCCGACTTCCGGACGGGTCAGTGTTCGTGGAAAAATATCCGCGTTGATCGAATTGGGAGCGGGATTTCATCCGGAGATAACCGGCCGCGAAAACGTCTATATCAACGGGATCATGCTGGGCTTGAGCAAAAAGGAAATACATGAAAAATTTGATGAAATCGTCCGTTTCGCCGAGCTGGAAGATTTCATTGACGCTCCGGTCAAAACCTATTCTTCCGGAATGCATATGCGCTTGGGGTTTTCCATCGCCATCAATGTCAATCCCGATGTCCTGCTGATCGATGAGGTTCTGGCCGTGGGGGATGCCTCGTTCGTGCCGAAATGCCTGGACCGCATCGATGATTTTCGCCGTCGGCAGAAGACCATCCTGTTTGTCAGCCATGATCTCGCCACCGTAGAAAAAATATGCGACACCGTCGTGTGGCTCAAACATGGAAAAGTTCAAACCATCGGAGAATCCAAGCGGGTGGTGGATGCCTATCTGCAGGATATTACGGAGAAACAGGAGGAGGATTTCGAACGCCGCCAGCTTGAAGTCGAACAGGCAGAAAACTGGGAAGAGGAACGGCGGGAGAATCGCTGGGGGAAAAGGGAAGTCGAAATCACCAAGGTCAAACTGAAAGGCCTCGACGGAAAAGACAAGCATGTTTTCGCGCCCGATGACGGCATGATCATCGAATTGGATACGGTCGCGTTCTCAAGGATCAAGGATTTCGTCTTCGGAATCGGGATTTTCAATCCTCAAGGGATCTGCTGCTACGGTACCAATACGAACCTGGAGGAATTCAAGGCCAACGCCATACAGGGAAAGGGGAAGGTCATCTGCCGGCTGGAAAAACTCAACCTTGTCAACGGAACCTATTACCTGGATATCGCCGTACACAGACTGGACGGCTATCCCTATGATTATCACCGGAATCTCTATTCCTTTATGGTCTCTTCCTCCTACCGGGATGACGGCATCGTACGGCCTCCCCATACCTGGGAATTTTCTCCCGGCATCGATATCGAGCATCCGGCTTCCCCTAAGGACAAGAACAAAGGAAGATAGGCATGCCAAAGAGCAAGACGCTTGAGGATATGCAGGCTCTCCGGCGGTCCTTGAAGCGCGAAAACCGAAAGCTCGTCCTGACGAACGGATGTTTCGATATCCTTCATTCCGGGCACATCTGTCTTTTCGAACAGGCCAAGGCTTTGGGTGATGTTCTCGTGGTCGCGGTGAATGATGATGCCTCCGTCCGCAGACTGAAAGGATATTCCCGGCCCATTTTTCCCTTGAACGAGAGGTTGGAAGTGTTGAGCGCCCTCGCTCCCGTGGATTTCCTGGTGAGTTTTTCAGAAGATACGCCGCTGCATGTGGTCGAACTCCTGCTGCCCGACATCCTGGTCAAGGGCGGAGACTGGAAGCCTGAAGATGTAGTCGGAAAAACCGAAGTGGTGGCGACCGGCGGCCGGGTGGAGATCATTCCCTATGTCTCCGGGCGGTCCACTTCGGAGATCATACGCCGCATTCGGGACGGAGTGTAAGCGTACGGCTCGTCCGACCGGATCAGGGATGCGGTTTTCGTTCCCGGCTTAAAACCCTGATGATTTTTTGTGTTGTTCGAGGGATTCTCTAAACCAGGACCAGATCTTGACGTGAAAATCCCAACTCGGCGGATTCTCTTCCAGGATCGCACGCAGGCTGGTTTCGGTTTCGTCTTGGGGGGTGAACCTGGATTTCAAAGCGGGATCCCACAGCCGGGAGGCTTCGGGATGGAATTGAAATCCCAGCACACGTGAATACGACGTATGCTCAACGGCCTCGATAACCCGGCCGTCCGGGGAGGTGGCCGCGACCTTGAATCCGCGGCCGAGGGTGTCGGCGGCCTGGTGATGGGAGCTCAGGATATACGGCGCATCCTCCGGTTTGAATCCCCATTTTTTTACGAAGATCCCCTCTGGATCGAGTTTGATCGGGTGCATGGTGATGCCAAAGTAATCATCCAGGGGGTGAAGCCGGCGAAATGGATTGTTATGCCAGGCTCCGGGGCCGAGAGCGATAACGTCCTCCACCGTATCCCGTCCATAGGTTTGCGTCCAGATATCCTGGACAAGGGTTCCTCCGGTCGCGACATTCAAGTTTTGCATGCCCAGACAGAGTCCTAAAATCGCATAATCCGGATCGGAATCGAGGAAGGCCGTAAAATTCGGATTCTGATTTCCCCCGAGAAGGTGGAAAGCGAAGGACAACTCCAGAAAATGGCGGTAGGGTGTGTGGATGGCGGTGAGCAGATGAGTGTCCCGTCCGTATAAGGCGGGGGGAATATCCGCCCCCCCGAAAAACAGGGCTCCGTCGGAGTGTTCGAAGATATTACGGAATTCATCGGTCAGTCCGTTATCCTGAAAAAGGGTGTCGGGATCCAACGCCGCGGTCAGGCGATGGAATCCGATCCAGTCCAGCTTCCGCTCCCGGGCGAATTGGATCGACCGCTGGTATTGGGCTGATTCCTTTTCGTGATAAACACCGACAACCCGCAGATCGCCCCGCTTGAAGAGACCCCGGGTTTCCAGCTCGATCAAGGTTTTCAGCCGTGCCGCCGTGGGATTCAGGATGACCAGGCAGGGTCGGGTGGAAAACGAGTCCGGATCGTCGAAGGCGCGCAGGGAATCGGGGGCCGGAGCCGGTGCGCAGCCTGACAGCAGGATGGACAATGTCAGGCAGGCGATCCAATATGCAAGGTTTTTTTTCATGTGGGCTCTCCCCCTCTCAAGGTGTGGATCATGCATCTTCTGAAATTATAGACGCCGCCGAGGGATTTCGCAAGCGTTCCGGAGGCTCAGCGGTTGAAAACCGGTTGGAGATTTAGTGCGTTTATCAATTCATAGGCAAACTTTTCCGCGGCGATTTACGTTAAGGGTAATGTGAAAGGTTGTCGAAATGATGTGTAATAAAGATTTTTTCCGCGTGACGGCCGTGCCGTGCAGAAACCTCATGATGTCAGGCATTTTTCTGTTCCTGATGTCTTTTTGCTTATGGGGGACGCCGACCGAAGGGAAGGCGGTTTCCGTGCCCCGCATAGAGACCCCCCCGCGGATCGATGGGATACTGGATGAGGCGCTTTGGGAAAACCAAGCCCTGAAAATCGAAGACTTTGTACAGTTCGCTCCCAAAGAGGGTGATGAACCGACCGAGATAACCACGGCTTATATGGCATTCGACCGGAAAAACCTGTATTTCGCTTTCCGCTGCCGCGATAAACAGCCGGATAAAATCCGCGCCACGATCACCAAGCGCGACAACATCATGGAGGATGACTGGGTGGTGGTGTTTCTCGACGCCTTCAATGAAAAGCGCCGGGCTTTTTCCTTTCTCCTCAACCCGATCGGGATTCAAGCCGATATGATCCGGATGGAAGAAGGCGGAAGCGATAACATGGATGACAGCTGGGATACGGTGTTCTATTCCGAAGGGACGATGGACTCCCAGGGTTATTATGTTGAAATAGCGATTCCCTTTAAAAGCCTGCGCTTTCCCGACGATGTCGACAAAACCTGGAATGTGATGTTGGGGCGGGTGATCGCGCGCTCGGGTGAGATTCTGCTTTGGCCGGGGGCCACCCAAAAGATCTCCGGACTGATCAGCCAGGGAAATGAGATCGAGATCCGCGGGGAGGTCGAAAAAGGGAGAAATGTTGAATTGATGCCGGTTTTGACTTCCCTGAAGGTCAAGGGGGCGAAGATCGATCCGGAACCGGGATTGAACTTCAAGTGGGGATTGAATTCGGATCTGACCATGGATCTGACGTTGAATCCGGATTTCAGTCAGATCGAAGCCGATGCCCCTCAGATCGAAGTCAACCAGCGGTTCGCCCTCTATTATGCGGAAAAACGGCCGTTTTTTCTGGAAGGGATGGAAATATTTCGTTTCCCGGAACTGGAAATGGTGTATACACGCCGCATCATCGATCCCTCCGCGGGCGCAAAGCTGACCGGCAAGACCGGGCGTTTCACTTACGGACTGCTTTCGGCCTATGACACCAGCCCCACCGAGAACCTCTGGGAGGTTCATAACGGAGGCGGGACCCGCGGCGACAACGCCCTTTTCAATATCATCCGGGTGAAAGCGGATGTTTTCAAGGAGTCCTATGTCGGATTCTGTCTGGCCGATAAGGAAATCGACGGCACGTTCAACCGGGTGGCGGGGATCGACGGTCAGTTCAAGTTCAAACGGAATTTTTTTCTTTCGTTTCAGGCGATCGGTTCGAAAACCCGTTATGAGGAAAGAGAAACGAAGCTGGTTCCCGCCTTTTATCTGGATTTTTCCTCCTACCATAAATACTGGGGGGCCGGCGTGGATTGGCGTTCTCTGCATCCGGATTTCGAGGCCTCCTCGGGATATATCAACCGGGTCGATTACCGCAGCCTCAGCGGATATGCCTTTTTTCAGGTTTATCCGGAGAAGCGGTATCTGCATCAGGTCAGATTGACGCTGCGAACCGGGAGGCGCTTCGACTATTTTGAAGATATCCTGATCGACACGTGGGCTGAAGCCGACCTCCAACTGCGGTTGAATGAATTCAGCCAGGTCTTTATCAAATATATACACGATATGGAACGCTATGCGGGGTTCGATTTCCGGAAGAATTCCATAAATGCAAACGCCAATATCAATCTCGTGCGCTGGCTCCCCTTCGGTTTCTCGTTGGATATCGGAGACGGTATCTTCTATGACCCGGAGGCCCCCTATCTGGGTTGGAGCCATATCTACAGTCTGTATTTCCGCCTCAAGCCGGGACGGCGCCTGCAGATCGGATTCGATCTGCAGAAGCAGACTTTCTGGAAAGAACGGGGAGGGGAGCTGGCTTTCGACTACAATGTGATCCGCCAGCGGACGACCTATCAGCTTTCAAAAACCCTCTCGGTGCGGGCGATCCTGGATTACAATCATTTTGAAAAGAAGATCTATGGAAGTTTTCTGACCAGCTGGGTTCTGCAGCCGGGAACGGTGTTCTTTTTCGGGGTGGACAACCATCTTCTGCGGGATGAATTCGGCAAATACATGCGGAACGATTACAGCGTGTTCATAAAATTTTCTTATTGGTGGAGGATGTAGGCCGCTTCCCACGAGGCTGCGGCGTCTGCTGATCCTCAATGATCCTGATGCCTGTCTCCCCCGAGTGAGAGCGCCGGATTTCGACATGGCGGTCGGACAGTTGGCAGCGGAACACTTCGAATTCATCGGAACCGCCGGCGGGCCGGATGCGCTTTCTCCAGAGGATGCGTTCCACCGGGTATTCATGACCCGAGAGGATGACCGTCCGAGGTGTTTCATCTCCCTTGAAACCCGCATAAAATCGAACCCGCGGTTTCGGAGGCGGCATGTCGTTCCTGTCCATCATCTTACCCTTCCACAATAATCCCCCGGGCGGATTTGTCAAGCCGATGCCCGCCGTCCGGCTTGGAGAGGAAGTAACGAGGATTGGAATGAAACTTGCAAATGGATATAATATGATTAAGAGATGAAATCCGGCCGGTTTTATCGATCGGCCCATTCAGCAGGGGAGGCATGATGAAGAGAACCGGGTTTTTTCTTGTTTTGGGGTGTCTTCTTATCGGGACGCCTGTCCTGTCGGCGCAGCCGTGGGCCGTGAAGATGTCGTTCGGTTTCCTGCCGGGGGGTGAGGTCGTCGGCCGGGGGATTTCAACCAACGATTATTATGTCTTTACACCTGACTCGGCGGATGTCACCGGATTGGGAATGGATGTGGAGCTGGAGCTTTCCCTTCAGCTGACCCGGATTTGGAGCCTGGGATTGAGTTTCGGCTATATGTCCCGAAAATTGTCGGGTCATTCCGGAAGATTCGATTTTCCGGAGGGCGCATCGGTTGTGGAAACCGTATACTACCTTCCGGATTTCCGATCCGAGATCCGGCCTCTCGCCCTCTCGGCCATGGCTGAGCTTCCTCTGACGAGCCGTATCCGGCTGCTGGCAAGCGGCGGGGTGGGCTGGTATTTCGGAAACCTCGAATGCACCGCCCAAAACCGCCGAATCGAAATCCAGGGAAAGGAACCGTTCTGGCCTTACTGGACGATCTTGTACGAGAGTCGATTGAGCACCTTGGGACCCCATCTGGGCGGAGGCATCGAGATCGAACTCTCTTCCAACATGCGTTTTTCCCTGGAAGCCCTCTATCGATGGGTTGTCTTTAAAAACTTCTCCCCGAAGATCACCGCTTTTTCTTCCGGAGGCCGGGATCCGTTGGAGGAAGGCCTGGGTTCCGACTCCACCTTTTTCTATGCGCTTCAGGGGCCCAATCCCATCGATCAGGGGGATATCGATTACCGGATCTCGGAGTATGACGGAGGAGGCTTGTCTCTGCGCGCCGGGATCCGTTTTCACTTCTAAAATTACGCGGGGGGGCCCGCGGCTTCATGGTTCCCCGGGGGGAAGAGCTGCTATCTTCACCTTTCCCGTTTTCCCGCCGTCATCCCTTCCTTAAGGTATCGCCTGTGCATGATAGGCGTCGCAACCAAGGGGATTTATCGGTATAATGGACCAATGAGTTTGAATTTTATTCAGGAGACCGTGGAATTTCGATCTCTCCTCGAAGCGGCGGCGCGGGGAGCTTCGGAAATAAATATTTCCGGGATCATTCCCGCGGCCAAGCCCTATTTCCTGGCTCAGCTCTTGCAGGCCGCCAAAAAAAAGATCGTATTTATCCGCTCATCCGAAGCTTCCTTGAATCGGATATCGGAAAAAATCCGATTTTTTTTGGCGCAGGCGGAATCATCGCTTGAGGTGTTTCCCCTGCCCCCGCTTATGGAAAATCCTTATACGGAAATGGCGCCTTCGCTGGAAGCCGTGTCCGCCCGCATGCGTTTTTTTTATGGATGGCCTTCCCGGCGCCCGGCGCTCGTGGTAACAAGCCTGATGGGGCTGCTCAAACCTTTCCCTCACCCTCGAGATCTGCCGGATCTGTTTTTGGACGTATCGGTCGGAGACAGGTTGCGGCGGGACGATCTGCTGGAAAGTCTCCTTGAGTTCGGGTACTCACGGGAGGATATCATCAATTCTCATGGGGAATTCGCTCAACGCGGCGGGATCGTCGATGTGTTCTCCCCTTGGCGGAACCAGCCCCTTCGCATCGAATTATCAGGCGATAAGATCTCTTCTGTGAGGGAATTCGATCTGTCCAGCCAGCGATCCGTCCAGCGCCTTCAGCAGATTATGATACCTTCCTTGCGGGAGTATCCCGGATCGAAGACCTTTCTGCGTGAATGGAGCGCCGTTGCTGAATCGAGGGATGAAGGACGTTTATTCAGCGATGTGCGGAGCCAGGCCGAACGGCATTCATCCGGAGATCCTTCTCCTTCTTTTGCATTTCAGGCCCTGCAGTTATCGGAACGGTTCGTCTCGTTTTTCGATTATATTCGGGATGCTCTCTATGTGTTCGACGACGCGGATCAGGTTCGGCGAGACTGGGAGGAGAACATTCATCATCTCCGGGAAGTCTTCCGGGATCTGGATGAGGATCGACGGTTTGCGATTCCTCCCGAAGAGATTTTCCCGGAAACTTCCCTGGATCGAATCGAGAACGACGCCGTCAATCTGGAGGAGCTTTCTCCGGATGGAGCCGGAAATCATTTTCATTTTTCTTTCCAATCGACGCCCAAGTTCGAAAACAAGATTCCTTTCTTTTTGGATTACCTCAAGAAAACACAAAGGGAAGGGGGGCGGACATTCATTTACTTCTCCGGGGATGGCGTGCGCCGGCGATTGGGAGGGCTTTTGTCTCAGCATGGAATTGCCTATAGAGAATCGGATTCCCCATTGGAGCCCCCCAGGGATGAGACCGTGACTCTTCTGGTGGGGGGGCTGGCTTCCGGATTCGGTTATCCCGAGCAAAGGCTGACGTACTTTGCGGAAACGGATATTTTCACTGCGGAAAGGGTGCTGGCGAGCCGACCTCGAATTAAACCCTTTGTTTCGGATTTTCAGGACCTCAAGACCGGCGACTATATCGTTCACACCGATTACGGGATCGGAATTTTCAGTGGATTGGTCAAGATGCAGGTGGACGGTAAAGGGCAGGAGTTTATCCAGCTCCTCTATCGGGATGAAGATAAACTGTTTGTTCCCGTGGAAGACCTGAACCTGGTTCAGAAGTACTCCCGCACGGGATCCGCCAAGCCAGCTCTGCATAAGTTGGGCTCTCCCAACTGGGAGCGGACCAAGTCTAGGACCCGCAAAGCCATCGAAGCCATGGCCAAGGAACTGCTGGAACTGTACGCCGGCCGCAAAGCGGCCGCGGGCTTCAGCTTCAGCGGTCAGGGAACCTGGGAGGCCGACTTTGAAAAAACCTTTGAACACGCGGAAACCGATGACCAGCTGAGAGCGATCAAGGATATTCTTGAGGACATGGAAGCCGATTCGCCCATGGATCGACTGCTCTGCGGAGATGTCGGATACGGGAAAACCGAAGTGGCCATGCGTGCGGCGTTCAAGGCTGTTATGGACGGAAAGCAGGTTGCCGTTCTTTGTCCGACCACGATCCTGGCCAGTCAGCATTTGAAGACGTTCAGAGAAAGGATGCTGCTCTTTCCCGTTCAGGTAGAAGGCTTGACCCGTTTTCAAACCCGTTCTCGGCAGCAGAAGATTCTTTCGGAATTGAACCAGGGATTGGTGGATATCATTATCGGCACCCACCGTCTCTTATCATCGGATGTTCGTTTTCGCGATGTGGGACTGCTGATCGTAGATGAAGAGCAGCGGTTCGGCGTGCGTCACAAAGAAAAGATCAAGCAAATGAAAACCGATATCGATGTTCTTACCATGACGGCCACTCCCATCCCCCGCACCCTCAATCTTTCGTTGGCCGGGTTGCGGGACATCAGTTTGATCGAGACTCCGCCGCGTGACCGGCTGGCCGTGCATACGGTCGTGACTCCTTTCAACCGGAATCTGGTGGAGTCGGCGATAAGGAAAGAACTTTCCCGGGGCGGACAAGTCTATTTCGTCCATAACCAGGTTGAGGATATCGAAAGCATGGCGGAGTTGTTGAGGAAATGGGTGCCGGAGGCCCGGGTGACGATCGCTCACGGGCAGATGGCCGGCTCAGAGCTGGAAAAAAAGATGCTGGATTTTATCCAACGGAAGACCGACGTGCTTGTCTCCACGACCATCATCGAAAACGGGATCGATATCCCGCTCGTGAATACCTTGATCGTTAACCGGGCCGATCGATTCGGCCTGGCGCAGCTCTATCAGCTGCGCGGGCGTGTGGGGAGATCTTCCCGTCAGGCCGCTGCTTATTTTCTGGTCCCTTCTTTTTCCGAGCTTACTCCACTGGCCAAGGAACGCTTGAAGGCGCTGCGGGAATTCAGCGAGTTGGGGGCGGGCTTCCGGTTGGCGGCCAAAGACCTTGAAATTCGTGGTTCGGGGAGTTTCCTCGGTTCGAGTCAGCATGGGTACATGGAAGCCGTCGGGTTCGATTATTACATGCACCTGCTTGAGAATACCGTCCGGGAGCTCAAAGGCGATCGACCGACTGAGCATAAAACCAAGCTCAATATGAAAGTCAATATCCGTATTCCGGATACCTATCTTCCTCAAGTCAACATGAGACTCAATCTTTACAAAAGGATATCCTCGCTGCGAAGTTTGGAGGAAGGAGAGCGAATCCTGGAAGAGATTCGGGACCGTTACGGTTCTCCGCCTCGAAGCGTGGGCAATCTGCTTCGTTATGGGGCCATAAAATTTCTGGCTCAGCGGCTCCGGATCAAGAGCATCGATCGGGTGGGACCCAAGCTCGTCTTTGAGTTTTTTCCTTCCTCAACGGCGGATTTGACGCGGTTGACAGGCTTGATCCGGGACTACTCCGGATCCATAACCCCTCAAGGTGTGATGAGCCTGTTATTATCCGGACGGGGAGAGGTGCAAATCCTGGATGAAACGATAATCATCTTGAAGGAGTTATCGTTAATATAATATAATGAGCTGAAATTAAAAAAGATGAAGAAATTTTTCGAAATGGGCGGCGGTAAGATCGGAGGGGGAATTCTGCTGATTTTTTTTTTGACGTTTTGCGGGAAGGAACCCGGATCTAGAAAACCCGCGGCTCATGACCTGCATGATCCGGCCGCAAAAAACAAGATCATTCTGGAAATAGATGAGAGTTTCTATTTCAACTCCGATTTCGAGGAATATCTCCGTATTACTTCGGGTGATGATATCGATCACCTTTCCTTGGTCTCCTTGAGCCGTCTGGCGGATAATTTTTTTGAAGAGAAGATGCTGCTGGAAGCGGCGCGGCACCGGGGGATCGTGCTGTCGCCTTCGGAGCAGAAGGAATACCTTGCGAAGCTTTCAGGTCGGATCCGGGATCAGAATGAGGATCATCAGCCGGGAAACGCGGAATCCGGCTATTTCAGCCAGCGCATGCTGATCGAAAAGTATATCTATCAACTCGTCAGCGGGGAAGATGTCGGCGAGGAAGAGATCGGCGCCTACTATGAAGAGAATAAACGTGATTTCTGGAAACCCGCTCGCGTCAAGGTCAGTCAGATCCTTTTGAAAACGGAAGGCAGGGCGGTTGAGGCCAAAGATCAGGTGAAAGGCGGCTCGGAAAACCGCTTCCGAGAAGTGGCCCGTGAAATATCGGAAGGAGTCGAAGCGGATCGAGGCGGAGAGATGGGGGTCTATGAGTTGGGTCAGTTGCCCGAAGAATTGGAGCAGGTGATCTTTTCTCTCCGGAAGGGAGAATTGAGCCCGGTGGTGGAATCTCCCTATGGGTATCACATATTTCGCTTGGATGAACGGTATGATCCGGAGCTGGTTCCCTTGGAACAGGCGGTGGATGAGATCCGAATCCTTCTCCTGAACAATAAGATTCAGGAGCGGATCTCCAAACATATGGAAGAACTCAAGTTGGAGATGGAATGGCGTTTCTATACCGAAAACCTTCTTTTTCCCTATCAAAGGAATGAAGATGAATAAAATCAAATGTGCGATCGCGGGAATCATTCTGTTGTCGGCAGGCCGTATGGGGCTATGCCAGGATGTCTTGGAGTCGATCATTGCGGTGGTCAATGATGAGATTATCACCCTTTCGGAATACCGGAACCGGCATGATGCGCTCTATCAAATGCTCAGTTCCCGGTTTGAAGGGGAGGAACTGCAGCGGGAATTTCAAAACATGAAAAAGGATTTGCTCGATTCCATGGTTACGGATCTGCTGCTTCTGCAGGAAGCCCGGAAAAATGAGTTGGATGTCAGCGAACAAATGAAGATGACCATCGAAAACATCCAGAAGGAAAACAACCTGGATACGGAAGATCAGTTGCGGCGGGCCATGTTGCAGCAGGGAATGAATTATGACGCGTGGAGAGGTCAGATCGAAGAGAACCTGCTGAAACAGGCGATTGTCTACACTCAGGTCAGCCGGAATATCGTCATCAATGATACCGAAGTGGTCGGTTACTACAAAACGCATCAGGATGAATTTATCGAGCCGCCCGAATATACCTTGAAAGCCGTCTATATCGCGGAATCCGGAAAAAGCGAGGAAGAGATCCGGAATAAAAAAGTCGAGGTCGAAGAAAAGATTGCCGCCGGTGAAGATTTTGCCGCGGTCTCCGGGCAATTTTCAGAGGGGCCCGAAAAAGATTCCGAGGGAGACCTGGGGACGTTCAAGGCTGGTGAGATGGAAAAGATCTTGGAAGAATCCGTCAAGAATCTCGACATAGGAGGCGTGACCCCCTGGATCGCGTTTCGTGAAGGTTGGTTCCTGTTGAAGCTGGTCGATCGCCGTGATCGCCGCCTGCGGGAATTCGATGAAGTGCGGGAAGAGATCGAACAGATCCTGTTTGAAGATCAAAAACAGAAAAAACTGGATGAATATATGGTCGATCTGAAACAGCGGAGCTTCATCAAAATCGTCAATCCCAAGCCTTACGAAATCTTGGGTGGTTGATCGGAAACCCTATATATTTCGGCCCCGGACGTTATTTCTTTTCCGCCGGTTTATCCTCCGGTTCCGTTCCGACCGGCTCCGGTTCCTTGAAATCGATATTCCGTGAAACCTCCCACTCGCCCAAGGGAATGAACTGCGAACCTTTGGACTGAGCGAACAGCTTTACGATAACGAGCTTCCACTGGGGATTGGCCGCGAATGTAGCCAGGCTTTTCCCTTCCACTCCATAATTGCTTTTCAGGAAGATGGTCTCGCTTTTTTCACCCGGGGCGATGGGTGTGTCCCTGACCGCCGCCAGAAAGCTGTCCCCGAGGTTTTCGAAATCATCTTTGAATCGGAAAATAGCATTGAAATTGATATATCGAAGCGGTTCTTCGGAAAGATTTTTGATGCGAAAAGAGACTGCGGGAACCAGGACCAGACGAGGAGGCCAGGGTTGATAGTACTTGTCCACCCACTTGGTTTCAATATCGACAACTTCGATGGCGTTTTCCAGGTCCTCATGGGTCATGATTCCGATAAGACCGACTTTATCGATGATTATGACGACAATCACTGCCAGGATTATTATTCCCAAAAAAAAGGTCCATTTTTTCATGGATATCCTCCTTGAATTCATATCAAACTATAATTGAATACGGTTAAATTTTCAAGACCTCTGAGCTGAATATTATGCTATCCGTTAGGGATATAGGAAATATTTGCGGCGGCTATTGAACGACCTGAGACATGGTGACGGCCCGGCAGTTGTATTTTTCCATCAGCGTCAGGTTCTTTTTTAAAACACTCAGAGTCTCCGGGTAGGGGTGGCCGATGGCTACGGCGTATCCATTCTGTTGTGCCAGGCGGAAAAGCTGTATCAGCTGTTTTTTGATGGCGTTTTCCCGCAAGTCATTATCTAGGAAAACGTGGCGGAAGGCGGATGGGATTCTGAGCTCCCGAGCCAACCTATAGGCGATGGAATCTCCGGTTGTTCGGCTGTCCACAAAGTAGAGTCCCTTTTCCTTGAGGTTTTCCAGGATGATGCGCATGATGGTTTCATTCGTGGTGATAAGCGATCCCATGTGATTGTTAACCCCCTTGATGTGCGGGACATTCTCGAGGTCGGCCAGGAGGGTCGCTTTGACCGCCTCCGCGGTCATGCGGGAATTGATAAAGCCCACTCCCCCGCTGCCGGCGCCGTTTTCCAGGATCGGTTCCAGAGGGAGATGGAGGATGACTTCCAAGCGACTGTCGTTCGCCGAGTCCGCCGTTTCCTCTGCCAGCGGGCTGAAGGGAATCACCGCTATGGTCATAGGGGTATTCATCGCCTGGATCGCTTCCAGTGCTTCCTGACTGTAGCCCATATCGTCGATGATGATGGCGATCCTATGCATGGATTCTACCGAAGGGCGCATTTCCGGAGTCGGCCGCTCGGCTTCGCGGCTGGAAAAAAGCAGCGTCAGCCCGGATTCGGTGGAAGTCAGAATCTCCCAGAGATGATATGAGACATCTTTCTGTTTCCGATCTTCCCGTTTTTCGACCGTGAAGGCCGCTTTTTCCAGAGCTTCTTTCAACCGGAATTCCAAGCGGTCGTAGAGAGCGGGCTCTACATCGATTTCAAGGCGTTCCCGACCGTCCTCATCCTGGTATTGGTTGAGATCCGCAGGAGATATCCCGAGGCTGGAGAGGATGCCGCGAACAACCATGGCCGCGGATTCCTTTTGTTCGGTAGGGAGGCGGGATTCCGGCGATTGCGAAAAAAACAGGGATTTTCCACCCTTCTTTCCCGCTATATAATCCAAGCCGACTGTGGAACCTAGAGCCATCAGGATTAATACGATATACAGAAAGGGGGACCGTTTCTGTATGTTTCGGTCTCTTTTTGATGGATTCGTGACCATATATGATTGTCAGCGAAGCAATTTTCGGGATTCATCCAGTAAAAACGCAGCGTTCATGTCATCGCTCTCGATTTTTCTATCGGGTTTGACACCTTCCAGCCAGAGTTTATTATCTGCGGAGAGCTGAAAGACGGAGACGGTGAGAAGAACGCCGCTGCCGTCCTCAAGTGGAAAAAAGCGCTGTTTGGCCGCCAGCCCCAGCGTCGGTGTTCCAACCAATTTGGCTCGCTGATGATCTTTTAGAACTCCTGCGATCATCTCCGCGGGTCCTATCGTGGCCTGGTTGGTCCAGATGATGAGGGGGAGATCGGGATGATCGGGGTCGGCGGGACAGTCGATTTCCTCCAATCCTCCTCCTCGTTTCTCGAAAAAACCGGCAGGCTCGGCTTGGAGGAACAGGTTGATCAATCTGCGGGCTTCCTCATAATCACCGTCGTAACAGTCGCGAACATCCAGAATAAGGGCACGGGAAGGATCGTCCAGAACGGAGAGCACGCGCGATCGGATTTCGTCCACCAGAGGAGAGAAAATGTGATTGAGCTTGAGAATGCCGTTGGTCCCCTCAGCGGGGGAATAGGAAAGAGCGGCCGGATTTTCAAGCAGGCGGTCCACCTGAAGCTCTTCCTGGCCCTCGGTCTTGAGGAAAGTGAGCTTTACGGGATTTTCATCTTTGCCGTAGAGACGTAAATTGGCTTCAGTCATGCTCATCATCAGGGTCGACCGATTTTCGATCATGCTTATGGAATCGCCGAGTTTGATTCCGGCGCTTTCGGCAGGCGATCCGGGTTTGACGCCGATGACGACGGGGAATGCGCCGAATTTTTTATAGAGAAGCATGCCGGTTTCCGGCAGGGGACCGGATTTCAGCCGCTGTAACGTATCGATAGTTTCCCCGTCGAGATAGCTGGATCGGATATCCAGGTTGTTGACGAGGCCGCGGAATGCCCCTTCCATGGTGTCGGATGGATCGGGAGGGTCGACGTAATCATCCCGGATAAGGGAGATCACATTACCTACCAGACGGAGGCTTTTCGCCGGTGTGGATCGGGAGATGGATTTAGGCTGCGAACTCTTCTCCAGAATGAAAAAAGAGGAAAGCGCCACCAGGCCCGCCAGTAATATGATGTTTCTTTTCTTGGTCATGATGGTTCTCTAACTTGCCCCGTTCATAAAAGAATGGCGATGTCGTTCGCATCTTTTGTTTCCAGGGGAAAGAGCATATTCCATGAACGGAATCATGGGGACATGCTTTTCTTCAATAAATCTAATGATCATCTCCATTGTTTTACCCGATGGGCGGATTGATCTTCCCGCATCCGCTTTGTTGCGAGGCATAAACCGTAAGGGTCCACGACATGATCCCTCACGTATCGCATCCGCGACGATATCGACCCGGGAATGATCCAAGCCAAGCTTAGTATACAGATAAATTTTATCATCTTCGTTTCAGCCATTGCAAGGGATTCAAGGGCTTCGTCTTATAACGGATTTCGAAATAGAGGGTTTTTCCCGAAAAGGAACTGATATCACCCACGATGGCGATAGGCTGTTCGGCTGCGACGAAATCACCTTTGTCGGCGAGGAAATCAGAGCAGTGTCCGTAAAGAGAGTGGTAGGCAAGGCCGTGATCGATGATGATCAGATTGCCGTATCCTTGAAAATGATCCGCGTATACGATGGAGCCGGCATGAACGGATTTGACGACCATGTTTTTTTTGGGGGTGATTTCGATGCCGTTGCTGCGTGTGCGGGTATTGAAGCGCGGATGCCGTTTGATCCCAAATGATGTCACGACCCTTCCCGCGATGGGCCATGCGAGCGCGCCTTTCTTTTCGTACATGGGGATGATCGTGGTTGGAAACGCCGCCTGCTTCGCCAGGATCCTTTTCATTAAGGCCTGGAGCTGTTCGGCGCGGTCCTTGAGCTCATCCAGAGCCTGCAGATGGGTGGATTCGTTCTGGTTGATCTGTTTGATCAGGGCGGAATGTCTTTTTTCCTGGTTGTTCAACTCCGTTTGTTTCTCCCGTGATTTCAGAATGAGATCCGAGACCAGGTTCTTTTTGTTCTCCAATCCCCTGCGGGCTTCATTCAGATCCTCCAGACTTATGCGGTAGTCTGCAATGATCTTTTCCTGATTCCGTGCCAGCTGGGAAAGGCGGTTATTATCGGTCAGGAGATTTTCCACGCGCTCGATCCGGAGAAGGAAATCGAAATACCTGAGGCGGCCGAATTTATACATCGTCACCAGAATTTTTTTAATGGTGTCTTCCGCGTGGTCGAGTTCGGATTCCAATCGCGGGATCTTCTGACGGAGGTCGGCAAGCTCCAGGTCGGCCCGTTTCCGCTGCATGGAATACATTCTCAGCTCTTCCTGCGCCAGCTTTTTTTTGAACGCGATCTGATCCAACTGCGAAAGCAGAGATGTCTTTCGCTTCTCTTCGCGCCGGATCTTGGTTTTGAGGGATTCGATCTCACCGGCGATTTTTTCCAGCCGTTTTTCGTATTCCGAGACTTCCTGGAGAGAACCGGCCGACATTTCCGGCCGTCCCATTGGGATCATGAGAAGAAGGAACAGAGAAAAAAGTTTCAGGGCGGTTCTCTGGCGGGGGGAAGGATTGAGATGATTCATTTTCTTGTAATGTAGATGATGCCGCCGGCGATGCCGATCAGAAGCATAAAAGCCACGTCGACAAGCGCGAATGAAAAAGCGGATTCCGGAGAAATCCCGTAGAAACGGAAGATTTCGATATAAGAACCCTCACGCAGTCCCAGGCCGTTGATGGTGATGGGGATGAGTTGAATCAGGAGGACGATAGGGATAAAGACAAAATAATCGAGAAAATGGATGTGAAGCCGGAGCGCTTTTCCGATCAGGAAAAAATGGAGGATCACGTTGATTTGCAGGAGAAAGGCCCAGGCGGAGGCTTTGATAAGAGCGCGTTTCCGGTTTCGGAATGACAGGGTGATTTCGCGGAAGGAGAAGATTTTACGCTTCAATATCCGGAACATTCCCTTCTCCGGGATCCTCTCTAGGGCGCGGCCCGAAAAAGGAGTGAAAAAGCTGAAGATCACGGCCAGGCCCAGGGTTCCCATCAGGAGTGAAAGCCAGATTACGGGAATACGCCGGGCCATTTCCAGGCGGAACAGGGACGCGCCCAGAGCGAATAACAGCAGGATCCCGATTCCAGTCAGGCGTTCGACCAGGATGACGGCCGTTGACTTGACCAGCGAGCGGGAACCGCGGGAACCGTCCCGGATGCGCACGATGTCTCCACCGATCCGAGAAGGAAGGAAATTATTGAAAAAAGTCCCGACCATATAGGACTTGATAAGAAAACCCAGAGAGGGGCTGTCGTTCTGGGCTCTCATCAGGACCTGCCAGCGAGCCGCGCTGATGAGGAGACCGAGGGCATGCAGGGAAAAAGACAATGCCAGCCATAACGGGTCAACTCCTTTCAGGGTGTGAATGATATCGGCGGGCGAAGTTTTAAAAATCAGGAGAAGGGCGAGGACCCCGGCGCTGAACAGGAGTTTCAGCAGAAAAAAAAGCCGTTCTTTTTCCTTCTTTCCCATCGGATGTGCCTTGTATACGGACCGGGGATCATCCCGTGATCTTGCGCATAAAAACAAGAATGATAATGACCGCGATAGGCGCCAGGACGCTGACGTTGAAAACCCAGAACGGTTTCAATCGGAAGCGCTTGCCGCCGATGGAAATTTCTCGCAGTGCGTTCCGGGTTTTCCATGCGTGGACCAGGAAAATGCAGATAAAGAGTCCTCCCACGGCCAGCAGGATGTTGCCGAACAGAAGATCCATCCTCGTCATAAACTTGAGCCGGGTGAATAGTTTTAACCCGTTATGGGACAGCGCCGACGGGATGCCCAAAAGGAAAGAAACGCCGCCGAGGAACAAGGCGGCTTTGCCGCGGCTCCATTTTCTCTCGTCGACCAGGTATGCCGTCGGGACTTCGAGCATGGATATGGTGGATGTGAGCGCGGCGATAAGCAGCAATGCAAAGAAGAGAATTCCGAAGAAGTAGCCCCCGGGCATTTTGGTGATGATGATGGGGAAGACCTGAAACATCAGCCCGGTGCTGACCTCGAATTTTTCGATGAAGATTTCGGGCGTCAGTTTGAGTGTGTCGAAAAGCGTGGGGAAGATGATGATGCCCGTAAGCAGTGCGATCAGCGTCGTGGAGAAACAGACCCAGCCGGCGGAAGTCACCAGGTTGTCTTTTTTCGAGAGGTAGCTGCCGTACGTCATCATGGTGCCCATTCCCAGGCTGAGCGAGAAAAAGGCCTGGCCGATAGTGAAAAAGATGACGTCGGGATTGAACTGGGAAAAATCCGGCTTGAGGTAGAAAGCGAGTCCGGCTTTGGCGCCGGGGAGGGTCAGGGCTCTTATCGATAAAATGACGATGATCCCGAAAAGGACGGGCATCAGAATCTTCGACCACTTTTCGATGCCGCCTTTGACGCCCTTGGAAATAACGAACGCCGTCACGGCGATGATGACGGCCAGACAGGCAAGGATGCCGACCGGATTCGCCGCAAAGCTGTTGAAGATTCCATCGGATGCCTGCCAGAGGGCTTCGCCCTCGAGGTGTCCGATCTTATTGAATGCTCCGGTCAGGGCCTTGTAAAAATAACCCGCGGCCCAGCCGGCGATGACCGAATAATAGGAGAGGATGCAGATCCCGCAAAAAACCCCCATATAACCGATGAGTTTCCAGGGGCTTCCCGGCTTAATGGCATTGAAGGCTCCGACCGGATTTTTCTGGGTATGCCGGCCGATCGTCAGCTCGGCCAGCATAACGGTAAATCCGATAAAAATGACGGCCACGATATAGCCCAAGACAAAGAGAGCCCCCCCCTTCTTTCCCACCATCAGAGGAAAGCGCCACATGCTCCCCAATCCGATGGCGGATCCCGATGCGGCAAAGATAAAAGCGACCTTGGAACCCCAATTGCCTCGATCCGCGATTTTCTGGTCAGCCATCTGTTTTCTCCTGTCCGGTTATTTGTCCGGGAGCCGGATCCCTTATTTAGGAATAATGCAGGGTCTTTTTTATCATAAAAGATTCATTCTCGTAAAGGAGTAAAGTGATTCCCGAGGCGGTGATGATGAAATCCCTCAATCCGTGATCGCGGACATGGGTTGCATTCGCTGGAGGGCATCATTACAATAG
>Ga0180431_10001059_pt1 | contig 38562 bp, 48 predicted proteins | sample SS_ome_11_FD_132459 | JGI IMG/M metagenome (GOLD analysis project Ga0180431, IMG submission 132459) | Hypersaline lake sediment archaeal communities from the Salton Sea, California, USA - SS_1_MS_1 metaG | ecosystem: Environmental > Aquatic > Non-marine Saline and Alkaline > Hypersaline >... | reverse complement strand
GCGAAGGGTCTCACGTTGACAGAGCAAGACGCGTTGACGGGATGTAGATTCTTCACTCCGTTCAGAATGACACGAAGTGGGCCCCTCCATGGCGCGCTGAAAGCCGCCTATTTTCTAGGTAATGACACGGGGGGCTCCATTGTCAAGCTATCTCAGGGACACAACACTAGGTAATTCCTCATGACGCCTTGGGACACCAGTCCACTCCTATATCACGCTCGTATGCGGCAACCCTGAGTAGGGTGGGCTGTGCCCGTCGGTCCCGTTTGCCGGCCGCGGGGCAACCCCATCAGCCAGCACCACGTTGCCACAGCCGTCCCCGCATAACGCAGCAGACAGCCTACTGTGAATCCCGATTCATCGGGATTCCAGGCTCGATCAGCCTTCGCCTATGACACAGGTCAGCCAAGAGGTTGATGCCCCCTGGTGATTCTCTCGCAGCTTCTCGGCCAGACCTCCAGGACCCCCGTCTCACGTATGCCATCATGGCGCAAGCGCACCCGACCACTGGAACATCCTGGTTCTGCCTGTGATATAATCGCAATCTAGCAGCCATCTCCTTCAACTTCACAGGTTGCATTCACTGCAAACCAGATACGCCATGTCCGACTTCAGGCAGGACATCACTACCAGGGAATGGGTCATCGTGGCCCCCGAAAGGGCCAAACGGCCGAATTCCTCTGAACCGGCAGTGCGGGAAGAAAGCAAGCCGCCACCGTGGGACGAGTCCTGCCCCTTCTGCCCCGGCAACGAGGACCGCTCCCCCCATGAGGTCTTCAGACTGGATGACGGTCAGTCAGGCTGGATAACCAGGGTGGTGCCGAACCTCTATCCTGCCCTGGCACCTGACAGCGACGCCACTCGGCATGTGGAGGAAGGTATCTTCAAGAGGATAGCAGGGGCAGGAGTCCACGAGGTCATCGTCGAGACGCCGGTCCACAACAGCAACATGGCCTCCTTTGACGGGGCACAGATGGCGAACGTCCTGTTAACCTATCGAAACAGGTACAACAGCCTGAAGGAGCTCCCCTTCGTCCGGTTCATCTCTGTCTTCAAGAACCACGGGAAGCGGGCAGGGACCTCGCTGTGTCACCCCCATTCGCAGTTGATAGCCACATCAATCGCCCCACCTTACGTGAGGAGGAAACTCGACATAGCCCTGCAGCACTACGATGAGATGGGTACCTGCCTGTACTGCGACCTGGTGCAGCACGAGTTGCGCGTCGGTAGAAGGGTGACCGCAGCTACAGAGAGCTTCCTGGCTTTCCATCCTTATGCCTCACGGTCGCCCTTTGAGACCTGGGTCCTTCCCAGTCAGCACAGTCCCTGCTTCGGCCAGGCATCGGACAGGGACCTCCGCGATCTGGCCGACATACTGCACCGCACACTGTCCAGTCTGACTGCGCTGCTTGGCGATTTCGACTTCAACCTCGTGATTTGCAGCTCGCCCACGGAGGACGAGGCCAACCACTACTACGACTGGCACATCATCGTTGTGCCCCGGCTTACCACAGCGGCAGGATTCGAAATAGGCTCCGGGATGCCAATCACGACAGCTACGCCGGAGGAGACTGCAGACCGAGTGAGGAAGGCAACACCATGAGCAGCAAAGAGAGCCTGCAAGAGTTGGTCCAGGAGCGCCTGGGAGATCACCTCTTCGTGGTCGTGTCGAATCGTGAGCCCTACTACCACGAGTGGGCAGGGGATGAGATCAGATGCGTAGTCCCTGCGAGCGGTCTGACTACCGCCCTGGACCCGGTAATGCAGGCCTGCCAGGGAGTCTGGATTGCCCATGGCAGTGGCAATGCCGACCGTGAAGTGGTGGACGACCAGGACAAGGTCCGCGTTCCTCCCGAGAACCCGGCATATACGGTCCGTCGTGTGTGGCTTACCAAGGAAGAGGAGGACGGATACTACTACGGCTTCGCCAATGACGGACTCTGGCCCCTGTGCCATGTGGCCTACACCCGCCCCTCCTTCAACGAGGCGGACTGGAATACATACAAGAGCGTCAACGAGACCTTCGCGGAGGCAGTGCTCCAGGAGGTGGGAGACCGCAGGGCCTTCGTCTTCGTGCAGGACTATCACTTCACTCTCCTGCCACGCCTGATAAAGGAAAGGAACCCGCATATCATCGTGGCCCAGTTCTGGCACATCCCCTGGCCGAATCCGGAGATCGTCCGCATCTGCCCCTGGCAGCAGGATGTCCTCCGCGGCCTTTTGGGCAATGACCTCCTGGGGTTTCACATCCGCTACTACTGCGACAACTTCCTCAACACTGTCAACTGGTCCCTGGAGTGCAGGGTGGACTGGGAGCAGCACGAAGTCAGCCAGAGGGGAAGGAGGACAAGAGTCAACTCCTTCCCCATAAGCATCGACTTCGACAAGGTCTCTCGCCAGGCACAGCAACCCGAGGTCGATGCCGAGATGGAGAGACTCCGCAAGCAGTTGGGACTCGCCGACGAGTACATCGGCGTGGGGATCGACCGTGTCGACTACACCAAGGGCATTCCTGATCGGCTCAGGGCAATTGACTGCTTCTTCGACAAGTATCCGGAATATCAGCGGAGGCTGGCATTTGTGCAGGTAGGCGCCCAGAGCCGGGTGCACCTCGGCAGCTACAAACGGATCAACGCAGAGATAGAGACCCTGGTGGAGACGATTAACTGGAGGTACGCCTCAGGTGCTTGGGCGCCCATCGTGTACCTCCGCGGCAATGTCCCCCAGTTGACCATCATGGCACTTGAGCGCATGTCACACTTCTGCATTGTGTCTTCGCTCCACGATGGAATGAACCTGGTCGCCAAGGAGTACGTCGCCAGCCGCTTCGACGAGGATGGAGTCCTCATACTGAGCCCCTTCACCGGGGCGGCGCGCGAACTCACAGACGCTATACTGGTGAACCCCTACGCCACCGATCAGATGGCCGAGGCCATCAAGGAGGCCATCGAGATGCGCCCCAGGGAGAGACGCCAGCGTATGAGGGCCTTGAGAAGCGTCGTCGCAGAAGGCAACATATACAAGTGGGCGGAGGATATTGCATCGGAGCTCCCCAAGCTTGGCCGCGGCAGGAAATGGTCTTGAAGCATCTGTTGTCAGCCTGCGCGGAGGTCCTCAGCAGGATCGATAGCGCCCATCGGACTCTGCTGCTCAGCGACTTTGACGGTACTCTGGCACCGATCGTAGCCAGGCCTGAACTGGCCAGCTTGTCCCAGGAGACGGCAACGTTGCTTCTCAAGCTCAGCCAGTGCCCGATGTACTCCGTAGCCATTGTCAGCGGCAGAGCGCTCGACGACTTGAAGGACCGCGTGGGGATTCCCGGTATCACCTACGCGGCGAACTACGGCATGGAGATCGAGTCTCCCCGGTTCAGTCTGCTGAACGCGGCTGCCGACAGGGCCAGGTCGCTGTTCCGCCAGCTCGACGAGGACCTCCGCTCGGCGCTGGCCCATATCCCAGGGGCGATCGTGGAGTACAAAGGGCTCACCCTGAGCATGCACTATCGCCTGGTGCCCGAGAGAGACCAGATTGATGTGCGGGACATCGTCCACCAGTTGACTGCCTCTGCATCGTACCTGGGTCACGTGGAGGTAACGGATGGCAAGAAGGTCTTCGAGCTAAGACCGGCCACAGCCTGGGACAAGGGCAAGACTGTGTCACTGCTTGTCGACCGCCTCTCTCCGGCAGGCGTAGCCGCCGTTCTCCCCTGCTTCCTCGGAGACGATGTGAGCGACGAAGTCGGCTTTGACGCGGTTGACAAGCTGGGCGGGATATCTATATATGTAGGGCAAGACCCGTCCCATACCAGGGCAGGATACTACCTTGCGTCCCCCCAGGAGGTGACGCAGTTCCTGGCAATGCTGCCAACGACGAGGGTGTCAAATAGCTGATTACTTACCAGGGCAAGCCACCAGCGACATGCCGCTGGCAGCCTATGAGCCGTTTGTCGGCCCCGAGGCTATAGACGAGATCGTCCGCCTGGCAGTCAAGCTGGAAGGCAAGGTAGTGCAGCATGTCAACTCCACCCTTGATGGCGGCGGCGTAGCCGAGATTCTCCACCGGATGGTCCCCTTGATGCGCCAGTTGGGCATTGATGCCCGGTGGAACGTGATCAAGGGACGCCAGTCCTTCTTCAGGACAACCAAGAAATTCCACAATGCCATCCAGGGAAGGCCCCAAGAGATACGCACAAGGGAATTCTCGACTATTCTGGACCCCAGTAAAGGGGACATCGACGAGTACCTCAACGCCGACTTCATTGTCATCCATGACCCACAGCCCATTTCCCTGGTCAGCAAGAGAACTGACGGCCAGGGAAACTGGATATGGCGATGTCATATCGACGTGTCAGAGCCACCGGAAGCCGTGTGGGACTTCATCCAGGACTTCGCCATTCAGTATGACGCTGTCATCTTCACCGCGCCTGCCTTCGCCCAGCATCTGCCCGTGCCCCAGCACTTCATCGCCCCCTCGATAGACCCCCTCAGCACCAAGAACAGGGACCTGCCCCAGCACGAGATCGATGGCGTGCTGGACAGGCTGGGCATCCCCCGGGACAAGCCCATCATCACGCAGATATCCCGGTTCGACCATTTCAAGGACCCGGTGGGGGTGATCAGGGTTTTCCGGGAGCTGAGAGCTGAAGTTGACTGCAGGCTGGTCCTGGCTGGGGGAACCGCCAGCGATGACCCCGAGTCCGACGAGGTCGTGGCAGACGTCCTGGCCCAGGCGGCCGGCGACAACGACATCCATGTGCTGCTCCTCCCGCCCGACAGCGACACCGAGATAAACGCTCTCCAGAGGGCTTCCACCGTCATCGTGCAGAAGTCGCTCAAGGAGGGATTCGGATTGACCGTCACCGAGGCCATGTGGAAGCGCAAACCGGTCGTGGCCACGACGGTCGGAGGCATAGTGCTGCAGGTCAAGGATGGGTACAGCGGCGTGCTCTGCAGCAGCATAGAGGAAGTGGTGGCTGCTGTGAAACAGATTCTCCTGGACCCGAGCTACGCCCAGCGGCTCGGTGAGAATGCAAGGGACCACGTGAGGCAGAACTTCCTGATTACCAGACACCTGCGCGACTACTTGACGCTCTTCCTCTCCCTTCAATGAAACCAAGCACGGGTAGCGAAGCCCCGTCCCCTGCTGCCCCAGAGTGTCGACCTGCGTTGAAATCTGAGACGAAGCGCGCACGACAGTGTGCACCAGGTACAGAGGGAAAGAGGTCTGCCCAGCGGAAGGCCTATCGCTTGGTGTACTGAGGAGCCTTCCTCGCCCTCTTGAGACCGTACTTCTTGCGTTCCTTGATGCGAGCGTCGCGGGTGAGCAGACCGTGTTGACGGAGCACCGCCTTCAGACTCTCATCCGAGACTACGAGGGCGCGAGCTATTCCGTGCCGAATGGCGTCCGCCTGCCCCGCTACCCCTCCGCCGTGGACCTTAGCCAGGGCGTTGAACCGGTCAAGCGTATGCGTCACCCTCAGCGGGTGGAATACCCTCTGCTGCAGTCTGAGCACCGGAATGTACTCATCCAGCGGCTTGCCGTTGACAATCACACTGCCGGACCCTGGAACAAGCCTCACTCTGGCTATGGAGGTCTTCCGTTTGCCGGTGCCATAGAAATACGCTTGTTCTGTCACCTACTCCCTCCCCTGCGCACCCACCTGGGCTTCATGTGGATGACTTGCCCCGGCATAGACCTTGAGCCTTCGCAGCATAGCCCGTCCCTGAGGGTTGTGAGACAGCATGCCCTTTACCGCATGCCGAATGACCTTCGTGGGCTGCTTGTCCAGCATCTTCCCCAGCGTCACGGCCTTGAGGCCGCCAGGGTAATTGCTGTGCCGGTAGTACACCTTCTGCCTCAGCTTCTTCCCAGTAACATGCACCTTTGCCGCGTTCACGACAACCACGAAGTCCCCAACGTCCACGTGTGGCGCATACGTCGGCTTGTGCTTGCCCTGCAGCAGCGTCGCTATCCTGGTGGCTTCTCTCCCAAGCGTCTTGCCGGAGACATCCACCACCCACCACCTGCGCTCCACATCACTTGGCCTGGCGAAATAAGTCTTCATGTCTCTTAACTGCACGGTGGGAAGCCGTCGTAGTTGACCCTGCTCAGGCACAGACCGTGTGCCGGTGCAGCAGGGCCCACGACTCCGGGTCGGCCCGACCTCGCCATGCTCCAAAAAGTATCTACTTCCATCTTCCCCTGGCCCACTCGCAGCAACCCGCCGACGGTGTTGCGGACCTGGTGGGGCAGAAAGGAATCAGCTTCCATGTAGAAGGCCAACACGTCCTCCTCCACTTCCCATTCAGCCCTGAGAACCCGCCTCTCGGTCCTCCGTCCCGTCGCACTGGCAAAGGGAGAGAAATCGTGCTCGCCAATCAGGACGTCGCAAGCACAGTTCATGGCAGCAACGTTAAGGGCATGTGGCACCAGATAGGTAAACCTCCGCTTCAGCGGAGAACGTCCGCGGCTGTTCAACACGGTGTATCGGTACCGGCGGCTCAAGGCATGCCGGCGAACATCGAAACTGCCCGGCACCTCATACGCAGCCTTGACAGCCACGTCGGGGCTCAGATAGAAATTCATGCCCTTCACCCAGGTCTCCATGGGAAACCGCGTGTCGGTGAGGAAGCTGATGACCTGCCCCTCGGCATGGACACCCGCATCCGTACGGCTGGCCGCAGCGATGCGAATCACCTCCGCGGTGAGACTCCCCAACGCCGATTCCAACTCCGCCTGTACGGTCGGCGCGTTCTCCTGGTACTGAGATCCATGGTACCTGCTCCCGTCATACTCTACTATCATGGCGATCCTGCACGGCACTTCCAGCTTGGCAATGACATCCTCCTGATCACCCGTCTACTTGACCAGTTCCAGTATCGCCATCGGGGCTCCGTCGCCATGGCGCGGTCCCAGTTTCAGAATTCGCGTACAGCCGCCAGGGCGGTCCACATACCTCTTGGCTATGTCATTGAACAGCTTCTCTACGACCTTCTTGTCAGTCAGCATGGCCAGTGCCCGTCGACGGCAGTGCAGGCTGCCACCTTTGCCCAGGGAAATCGCCTTCTCAGCAATGCCTCGCACCTCTTTCGCCTTGGCCTCAGTGGTGACAATACGTTCATGCCTGATCAACTCAGTTACCAGGTTGCGGTACATGGCCAGCCTGTGTCCCGTGGGTCTGGAGAAGCTTCGTCCCGCTACCCTATGTCTCATCCTCTGTTCCCAACTCTGCTGCCAGATCGAGTTCCTGCAAGCGCTGATGCAACTCCTCGACTGATTTCTTGCCCAGCTTCTTCAACGACAGCAGTTCTTCTTCGGTCATCTCCAGTAACTCGCCGACTTTGCTGATCTTATTCCTTCGCAGGCAATTGAACACGCGGGGCGAGAGGCCCAGGCGTTCAAGGGGTACATCATATTTCTCAGCAGGGATACCGCTGGCAGCGGAGTCCTTCTGCTCCTCACCGGCAGCACCTGCCAGCGAGCCGAAGAAAGCGAAGTGATCCCTGAGGATCTCTGCGCTCTGTGTCACGGCCTCCGTTGCCGTAATCGTGCCGTCGGTCCACACATCCAGGCTAAGCTTCTCATATTTGCTGTGCTCCGCAAGCTTCGACGGTTCCACAAAGTAGTTGACCTTGATGACCGGGCTGAAAATCGCATCCACCGGTATTATACCCACCGGCAACCCATCCATGCGCCTAGCAGGCTCATAGCCCTTGCCCAGCTTGACGTTGAACTCCACTGACAGCCTGGCTTCGTCCGAATCCAGGGTGATTAGATGGAGGTCCGAGTTCACTATCTCGAAGTCGGCCGATGCCCTGATATCGCCGGCGCACACGTCCCTCTCGCCCTCAACGTCCAGTGACAGCTTGCCTTCCTGTCTGGTCACAGGACGCAGGCGCAACGACTTCACGTTCAGAAGGAATTGGGTGGTATCCTCCTTGGCATGGGGGATTACGGAGAACTCGTGCTGTATGCCCTCGATCCTCACCCAGTCCACGGCCGCCCCCACCAACGAACCCAACAAGACGCGCCGCAAGGCATTCCCCAGAGTGATGCCAAAGCCTCTCTCCAACGGCTCCGCCACAAAACGGCCATAGTTGTCGTGGCTATCTACGCACTCTACCTTCGGCGTCATCTGGTCAGTCAACTCTCCCGCCTCCTTTCAAGGCTATCTGGAGTAGTACTCTACGATCATCTTACCATCGAATCTGGCTGCTATCTCCTCGGGCACCGGTAGGGTCAGCACTCGCCCGACAAGGTTCTCTCTGTCCAGCTCCAACCAACTGGGTATCAGTTGGGACTCCACTCTCTCACAGGCTGCTTTGTAGGGTTCCTTGGCCTGCGCCTTCTCCCTCCAGGTAACAACATCTCCGGGTTTGACCAGGAACGAAGGGACATTGACCTTGCGACCGTTCACAGCCATGTGACCATGTCTCACCAGTTGCCTCGCCTGGCTCAACGACTCAGCGAAACCAAGGCGGAACGTGATGCTGTCCAGCCGTCTCTCCAGGAGCTGCTTGAGGTTCTCCCCTGTTGCCCCGGGCGTTCGCTCTGCCTCCCCGAAGAACCGATAGAACTGCCTCTCCAGCATGCCATAGCTATAGCGGGCCTTCTGTTTCTCTCTGAGACGCAGTTCGTGGTCCGACAGCCTGCGAGGCCGACTGGGACGCCGACCGGGAGGCATGGGTCTCCTTTCTACGGAGCACTTCGCAGTGGCACATCGCTCACCTTTGAGCATCAACTTCTCGCCGACACGGCGACACAGCCGGCAAACGGGCCCAGTATAGCGCGCCATAGTCCCTCACACCCTCCTTCGCTTCGGCGGCCTGCAGCCGTTGTGTGGAATCGGAGTAACGTCTCGGATACTGGTCACATGCAGGCCAGCGATCTGAAGAGTGCGAATCGCCGCCTCCCGACCACTCCCCGGGCCTCTCACGAAAACGTCCACCTGACGCAGACCGTGGTCCCTTGCCCGCCTGGCCGCACCCTCAGCCGCCAACTGGGCGGCATACGGCGTACCCTTCCGCGACCCTTTGAAACCGGCAGTTCCCGAGCTCCCCCAGGCGATCACATTGCCAGCCCGGTCGGTCAGCGTCACGATCACATTGTTGAATGATGAGTGTATGTAGGCCTTCCCTTCGGGGACCGACTTCTTCTCCCTTCGTTTGCCTCTGCCTCTGCCTTTCTTCTTATCTGCCATTAACCTCAGACCCCACTCTATTTCTTGGACAGGCCGCGGCGTCTGCCTCGCCCTGCGACAGTCTGCTTGGCACCACGCTTGGTGCGTGCATTGGTCCTGGTACGCTGTCCTCTGACGGGAAGACGCTGCCGGTGCCTGTGTCCGCGGTAGGAACCTATCTCCGACAGCCGGCTGATGTTCATGGCCGTCTCCTTCCTCAAATCCCCCTCCACCCTGCACTCCTTGTCCACGTACTCACGCAGCCGGCTCAGCTCCTCTTCGGTGAGATCGTTTGTCTTCCTGTCCGGGTCAACTCCCGTACTGGCCAGTATCGTCCGGCTCAGGCTGGGACCAATGCCATAGATATACCGCAGGCTCACCTCCACCCTCTTGCCCCCAGGGATGTCAACTCCTGCTATGCGCGCCACTTCAACTTCCCCCTTATCCCTGTCTCTGTTTGTGTTTCGGATTGGAGCAGATCACCCTGACCAGCCCCTTGCGCCTGACCACTTTGCACTGCTTGCAGCGTCTCTTCACAGAAGCTCGTACCTTCATAGAAATCTCCCCGGCCCCGCTACTTGAACCTGTAGACCACTCTTCCGCGGTTCAAATCATACGGTGAGAGCTCAACCCTCACAACATCACCAGGCAGGATTTTGATGAAATGCCGTCTCATCCTCCCTGAGATGTGAGCCAACACCTTGTGACCCCCCGGCAACTCAACACGAAACATCGCATTCGGCAGGCATTCCGCCACCTTCCCTTCGACCTCTATTCTCTCTCTCTTGGCCATGTGCCCTGCTCACAGAGCTGTGAGTATCTCTGCCTCACCATCCGTAACCGCTATGGTATGCTCGAAATGGGCCGACAGACTGCCATCTGCAGTCATAACCAACCAGTGATCATCTCCCACCACCGTGCGCCATCCTCCGGCGTTCACCATCGGTTCAAGGGCCAGAGTCATTCCCTTCAGCATGACAGGGCCCTGCCCAGGAACCCCGAAATTCGGCACTGAAGGCTCTTCATGCATATCACGTCCAATGCCATGACCCGTGTATTCCCTGACCACCGAGAAGCCCCTCGATTCCACGTGCTGCTGGATCGCCACCGACACGTCGCCCAGCCGTGCACCGCTTCTTGCCGCACCAATGCCCGCAGCAAGAGCTCCTTCCGCCGCCTCAATCAGCCTGCCAGCCTCCGGGCTCACCCCGCCCACCCCAACGGTCATGGCAGCATCACCGTGGAATCCATCCACGATAGCGCCGAAGTCCAGGGACACTATATCCCCCTCTTGAATCACTCTATCGCTAGGTATGTCATGCACTATTTCGTTATTCACAGACACACACAAACTGGCAGGAAACCCACGGTAGCCCTTGAAGGAGGCCGTGGCCCCGTGCTTCTTGAGCTCAGCCACGCATACTCGATCGAGTTCCTTGGTCTTCACTCCGGGCCCGACTTCTCCCGCCAACCTGCTCAACACCATCGCCACAACCCGCCCCGCCCTTCTCATCACTGCAATCTCCCCCGGAGACTTGACCATTATACCCATGTCTATCTAGCCCAGCAACGCTAGAAAATCCCGGTTTACCTCTTCTATTGGCTGCTCGCCGTTCACCTCAACCAGAATTCTCCTCTGCTCGTAGTAGTCAATCAGAGGTGCAGTCTGTGAGAAGTACACATCAAGCCTTTTCTGCGCCGTCTCCATGTTGTCATCCGCACGCTGGTACAACTCGCCACCGCACCGGTCACACTTCCCGGCGACCTTCGGCGGCGACGACACCATGTGGTACGGGGCCTGGCACTCCCTGCAGATCCAGCGCCCACCCAATCGCCGCAGGAGTTCCTCAGTTGAAACCTTGATATATATGGCCTTGTCGATAGACTGGTCTTCGGGCAGAGCTTCGTCCAGTGCCCGCGCTTGTTCAATGGTCCTGGGGAAGCCGTCCAACATAAACCCACCGTCGATCTGTCCAATGCGTTCCATGATCATCCTGATCGTTACCTCATCCGGAACAAGGAGGCCTTTCTCCATATAGGACTTGGCGATCCTGCCCAGTTCGGTGCCTTCCTTCTCAGCCTTGCGAAACAGATCGCCTGAAGCTATGTGGACCATGCCCGTAGCCTCGGAGACCCTCTCTGCCTGCGTTCCTTTTCCCGAACCTGGTGCACCCAGAAGCACAATCCTCAACTTGTCCCTCCCATGGCTATCGCAAGAACCCCTCGTACCTGCGCATCAGCAACTGCGACTCCAACTGCTTCATAGTGTCCAGCGCTACACCAACCATGATAAGAAGGGCCGTACCGGACAGCGCTATGACCTGCACGTTGGTGATATTCTCAACAACATATGGTGATATGGCAACAAGCGCCAGGAACAGCGCACCGCCCCAGGTAATGCGACTCATGACCTGACCCAGGTACGAGGATGTGGCAGCACCCGGCCTCACCCCCGGCACAAAGCCACCCTGCTTCTGCAGCGTGTTGGCCAGGTCCATCTGCTCGAATATGACCATGGTGTAGAAGAAGGCAAATGCCACAGTCAGCACGAAATACACCAGCCAGTAGCTCCACTTGTCGGCCCAATTCTGGAAGAACTCAGCCACACCTCCCGTGAAGTAGCTGGCTACTGTCGTCGGCAGGATCACCAGCGACATGGCGAATATAAGAGGGATCATGCCCGCCGTATTGACCCGCAGGGGTATGTGCGTCGAGCCCGACTGTCGGTACATCCTCCGCCCCCGGAACACGCTTCTGGAGTAGTGTACCGGGATGCGACGGTGAGCCTCGGTGAAGATCACGATCAGGAAGACGATGGCCAGGGCGAGGATCACAAATCCGACAAGCCCCGCCCACTGCTCCTTGGCTATCATGCCTCGGCCTATCATCTCGGGAAAGCCGGCGATGATCCCGGCGAAGATGATCATTGACACCCCGTTGCCTATCCCGCGCTCCGTGATGAGTTCGCCCAACCACACCAGGAACACCGTACCCGCTATCAGGGAAACCACTATGGTGGCGACAGCGAGGGTCGGCTGCGTGTACAGGCCGCCCTCCCGGGTGAGCAGTACGTACTGCGCGTAGCCCTGCAGTCCAGCCAGCGGGATAGTAAGCCAGTGCGTGTAAAGGTTGATCTTATTCCGGCCCGCCTCGCCCTCTCTCGACAGCGCCTGCAGCCTGGGTATCACCGGCACGAGCAACTGCATAATGATGGTGGCGGTGATATACGGGTAGACACCCATGGCAACAATGCTGAAGTTGCGCATGGCCCCGCCGCTGAACATGTCCAGCATCCCCATAAGCGCGTTTGTCTCGAAGATGTTTTCCAACGCCTCGGGGTCCACACCGGGCAGGGGCACGTGAGCGCAAAAACGGAAGATGACGAGAATGCCCAGCGTAAAGAGGATCCTGCGCCTTAGGTCAGGCAGGCTGAAGGCATCAGCCATAGCCTGGACGAGACGAGGTCTAGCTTGTCTCTGTTGCACCTGTTGATTCCTCTGCGATCCCCCCCGCTGCTTCGATCTTCATCCTGGCAACAGTTGAGAACCTGTCTGCTATCACTGTCAGCCCGTGGCTCAACTCACCCGCCCCCAGTATCTTGACCGGTTTGCGGGAGGACTTGATCAGTCCCGCCCCGAGTAACAAGACCTTGTCCACAGCGCTCCCTGCCTCGAATACGTTGAGCCTGCCAACGTTGACAGTTGAGTACTCCGTCTTGAAGATGTTGGTGAAGCCGCGCCTGGTGGGCAGCCGCTTGGTCAGGGGCAACTGGCCGCCCTCGAAGTAGAGCGGCACGCCACCACCGCTACGCGAGTTCTGGCCTTTGAGCCCTCTCGTCGCGTACCTGCCATGGCCGCTTCCCAACCCACGCCCCACCCGCTTCCGCTTGCGCTTCGAACCCGCAGCGGGGGCCAAGTACTCTTGTCTCATAACTAGTTCTCCACCTCTTCCACCTTCACCAGGTGTCTCACCTTGGCAAGCATACCACGGATTGCAGGCGAATCATCGTGCTCCACGGTCTCATTGAGGCGGTGAAGGCCCAGAGCGCGAATCGTCCTCCTCTGGTCCCTGGCATATCCGATAGCGCTCTTGACCCAGGTTACACTAAGCTTGGCCACTGTTGCTCCATTGACTCCGAATTGTTCAGTGTCCCTTGCGCTTCGCTACTGCTTTCTCCGGTTCGCGCAGCTCCGTCAAGGCCTTCATTGTCGCCTTGACCAGGTTAATGGGATTGCGGCTGCCAAGCGACTTCGTGAGGATGTCTTGAATACCGACCACCTCAAGCACAGCACGAACGCTCCCCCCTGCGATCACACCCGTACCCGGAGACGCAGGTTTGAGCAACACCTTGGCCGCCCCGTACTTGACCTCGATCTCGTGCGGAATAGTAGTACCTTTCAGCGGAACCAGGGTCAGATTCCTGCGTGCCGCCGCACCACCTTTCTGAATCGCCTGCGCCACCTCCTTGGCCTTACCCATTCCGATACCCACCTGGCCGTCGCCATCTCCGACGGCCACCAAGGCGCTGAAGCTGAGGTTCTTGCCGCCTTTGACTACCTTGGCAACACGGTTCACGTGGATCAGCTTCTCTGTCAGCTCAATCTTAGGTTCCAGTTCCTCAGAATCCATCACAACCCCAAAGCTAGAAATCCAGCCCGGCCTGCCTGGCTGCCTCTGCCAGTGCCTTGACCCGGCCGTGGTATTTGTATCTCCGTCGGTCGAATACTACTTTGGATACTCCCTGTGCCAGTGCCCGCTTCGCTACAAGCGAACCCACAGACGCGGCTGCCGACAGTTTCCCGTCCCCCTCTCCCTTCACCTCGGGATCGAGAGTGGACGCAGCAGCAATAGTACGGGAGAAGGAGTCGTCCACTACCTGCGCATAGATATGCTTGAGGCTCCGAAACACGCAGAGCCTTGGACGCGAGGTAGTACCAACAGCCCTTCTCCGCGATTTGATCACTCCCCTCGCCATCGTCTACTTCTTCTTCCCAGCCGCTCTGCCCGCCTTGCCGGGTTTGAGACGAACGCGCTCACCAGCATACCTTATCCCCTTGCCTTTGTAGGCATCGGGGGGGCGCACCGCCCTAATCTCAACAGCTACCTGCCCCACGAGCTGCTTCTCTATGCCGAACACCTTGATCCTGTTAGTCCCTTCCCCGGTAATGGATATTCCAGCAGGCGGCACCAGTTCCACCGGATGGGAATAGCCGACCTGGACAGTCAACTTGTCTCCCGCACTTTGGACACGGTAGCCCACACCGACCACTTCCAGCACTCTCTCGAATCCCTTGTGCACGCCCTCCACCATATTAGCCACAAGACTCCGTGTCAGCCCATGCAGAGCGCGATACGTCTTCTGGTCACTGGGCCGCGACACTACGACCGATCTGTCGCCAACGGTGATGGACATGGCAGGATGGAAGGAACGATGTAACTCGCCCTTCGGGCCCTTGACGGTCACCTCATTGCCCTTGATATCAACCGTCACGCCCTCCGGTATGGCTATGGGACGCTGCCCCACCCTAGACATTCATCCTCCAGTCAATGCTATCGCGAGCTACCAGACGTAGCACAGCAACTCTCCGCCAATGTGTTGCTTCCAGGCCTTGTGTCCGGTCATGATGCCCCTGGACGTGGAAAGGATGGCAATCCCCAGTCCGCCGTAGATACGAGGGATCTCCGAACAGCCGACATATGCTCTCAGGCCAGGCTTGCTGACGCGCTTAAGGCCCGTAATCGCCGGCTCATTCCTGTCCAAGTACTTCAGGTAGACCTTGATTACCCGACCCGGCCTTCCCTTCAGCACCTCGTAGTTGGATATGAACCCTTCTTCCCTGAGTATCTTGGCAATGCCCAGCTTCATCTTGGACCAGGGTATCAGCACGTGCTCGTGCCTCACCATGTTGGCATTGCGGATACGTGTCAACATGTCTGCAATCGGATCAGTGACCATGCCAACCTACCAACTGGATTTCCTGACGCCCGCTATCTCCCCCTTGAGCGCCAACTCCCGGAAACAGATACGGCAGATGCCGAACTTGCGCATGTAGGCCCGAGGCCTGCCGCACACATTGCACCGGTTGTGTTGCTGCACTCTGTACTTGGGTGGACGCTTGGACTTAACGACCTTCGATGTCTTCGCCAATTCCTATCCTCTCGTGAAAGGCATACCCAGGAGCTCCAGCAACCTCCTGCTTTCCTCGTCAGTACCCGCCGTGGTGACCACAGTCACTTCAAGCCCCCGCGGTCTGTCTACCTTGTCGTAGTCTATCTCCGGAAAGACCAACTGATCCTTCATGCCCAGGCTGTAGTTGCCCCTGCCATCAAAGGAACTCCTGGAAACGCCGCGGAAATCCCTGATTCGAGGAAGCACAGCGTTGAGGAGCCTGTCGAGGAACTCATACATGCGCCTCCCCCTCAGTGTGACCATAATGCCGATAGGCATACCAGCCCTGACCTTGAAACTGGCTATGGACCTCTTGGCCCTGGTAATCACCGCGTGCTGGCCCGTAATGATCGCCAGGTCTCTCTCCGCCGCCTCCATGGCCTTGGGGTTCTGGATAGCCTCACCCAATCCTATGTTGACCACCACTTTCTCCAGGCGTGGCACCTGCATGATATTGGCGTACGCGAAGTCCTTCATCAGGGCCGGGACGGCCTCAGTGAGATACCTCTCCTCCAGCCTGGCTCGAGCCCGCTGCTCCACCACTAGTCAATCACCTCGTTGCAGAGGGGACACACGCGCATCTTCGTCCCCTCCAGTACCCTGAACTTGGCCCGCGTTGGCTGGTTGCACTTGTTACACACCAGCTTCACGTTGGACACATGTATCGGGCCCTCCAGCTCAATGATTCCAGCCTGCCTCGCAGCAGCCTTGGCTTTGGAGTGCTTCTTCATGAGATTGGCCCCGTCAACCACAACAAGCCCTTTCTCCGGCAGAACACGCCGGACCTTCCCTCTCTTACCCCTATCCTTGCCCCTCATGATCACGACATTGTCGTTCTTTCTGATCTTCACCGGTTATAGCACCTCTGGCGCCAGAGAGATGATCCTGGTGAACTCTCTGTCCCGGAGCTCCCTGGCAACCGGGCCAAAAATACGAGTGCCTCTCGGGTTGTTCTGATCCGTGATTATCACTGCCGCATTGTCGTCGAATCTGATATAAGAACCATCAGGGCGTCGGAAAGCGCGGGCTGTGCGAACCACCACCGCCCTGACAACATCGCCCTCCTTGACCATGCCTCTGGGGACCGCCTGCTTCACCGAGGCCACAATGACATCCCCCACCCTGGCATACCTACGCTTGGTCCCGCCGGGTACGTTGATGCACATTATCGTCTTCGCACCGCTGTTGTCAGCCACCCTCAGCCTACTGTACGGCTGTATCATCTATCAGAACCTCTTCTGCTTCAGCCTTGGCCAGTATCTGAGCCACACGCCAGCGCTTCGTCTTCGAAAAAGGCCGACTCTCAACAACCACCACCTTGTCACCTACACCGCACTCCTTGGCCTCATCGTGCGCCTTTATCCTCACCTGGCGTCGCATGATCTTCCCATATAGCGGGTGACGTCTGCGTACCTCGACTGCCACCACCGCTGTCTTCTCCATCTTGTCCCCGACCACCACGCCAACCAGCGACCTGCGCTTCGTTTCCATAGACATCTCCCCTCAGTCCTGGCTCCCTGCGGACCGGCTGGTGCGGTCACCATAGCCATCACAGCCACATGCCAGCAGCCGGTCACTCAAAGAGGAGACCTTCAACCCTTCATCAACTCTCTTTCTCGCATTATGGTCTTCATCCTGGCAATCTTCCTCTTGACGTTGCCAATCTCCCGGTGATTGACCAACTGCCTGGTGGCCAGACGAAACCGCAAGTTGAATAGCTCCGCCCGCGCCTCACCCAGTTGCTTCGCCATCTCCTGATCGCCAAGAGCGCGAATCTCGTCAGCTCTCAATCTTGCTCTCCCCTCTTGACAAAGCGGGTGCTTATCGGCAGCTTATGGGAAGCCAGCCTCATAGCTTCCCTGGCCAACTCCTCCCTCACCCCAGCAATCTCGAAAAGCATCCTGCCCGGCTTGACGACTGCCACCCAGTGCTCAGGGCTGCCCTTACCACTGCCCATTCGGGTCTCCGCTGGCTTCTTCGTCATCGGCCGGTCGGGAAAAATCCTGATCCATATCTTCACGCCGCGACGCAGGTAGTGGACAATAGCACGCCGCGACGCCTCAATCTGTCTGGCAGTGATCCAGGCATTGCCCAGAGCCTGAAGCCCGTAGTCGCCGAAGACCAGCGTACTACCCGCTTGTGCCGTTCCCTTCAGGCTCCCCTTGTGCGTCTTCCGGTGCTTGACTCTCTTCGGTTGCAGCATCGCCTTCTACCTCGCTACCTGCCTCTGCCGGTTCCTCTCCCGCACGCGGCTTCTCCAGAGACCCCGCCGCCGCCTCCTGTTCTGCCCCCTGCACCTCCACCCCCCCTGCTCCTGCCTGTTCGGCAACCAGGACCTCACCGGGCGGCATCATTTCCAACCCCTCCTCAGCCCGCTCCGGAAGCACATCCCCTCTGTATATCCATACCTTGATCCCGATGCGGCCCATCAGCGTCTTGGCCTCACAGAAACCGTAGTCTATTTCTGCCCTCAGAGTATGTAGTGGCACCCTTCCCTCATGGAATGTGATCTTTCGGGCTATCTCGGCACCGCCCAGCCTGCCCGAGCACATGATCTTGATGCCCTTTGCGCCCGCTTGCATGGTGCGGGATATAGCCCTCCTCATGGCCCTGCGATACGCAATCTGGTGCTCGATCTGACCCGCCACGCTTCTGGCAACCAGGAATGCGTCGAGTTCCGGCTCCCTGACCTCCTGGATATTTAGCCGGACCTTCTTCCCACACAACCTCTCGAGAGAACGCCTCAGCTCGTCTACGCGTTGTCCTCCACGGCCAATCATGATTCCAGGCCTGGCCGTGTGGGCAGTTATGACTACTTCATTGGCCCAGCGCTCGATTTCCAGTCTCGCTATGCCTGCTTCGGAGCTCCTGGCCTGGATCAGCCTCCGTATGCTGAGGTCTTCCCTCAGGCACTCAGCGTAGTTCCTCCGCGCGTACCACTTGGAACGCCAGTCGTAGATGACACCCAGTCTAAAGCCTGTGGGATGGACTTTTTGCCCCACCTACTCCTCCATGTCAACTTCCACGGTGATGTGACTCGACCGTTTCAGTATAGGGCTGACCCGCCCCCTGGCCTGGGGACGGAACCTCTTCATGTTGGGACCCTTGTCGATATAGAGACCTACTATCGCCATTTCGGAGGCCGGTACGTTCGTGCTGTTCTCAGCATTGAATGCCGCGGACTTGATCACCTTGGCAATGGCCCGTGCCGCCGGACTGGTGTGGAACTCAAGGATAGACAGCGCCTCCTCTACTCGCTTCCCCCTCACTTCCCTGGCCACCAGGGATAGCTTGAGCGGGGACATGCCCACATACTTAGCAACCGCCCTGGTCCTCACTACTTCTTACCCCGTCTATCCGACTTGGCTATGTGACCCCTGAAAGTATGGGTTGGAGCGAATTCGCCCAGCCTGTGGCCGATCATGTTTTCAGTCACGAAGACAGGCACATGCCGCCGGCCATCGTGGACTGCTATCGTCTGCCCAACCATCTCTGGCATCACAGTAGATGCTCGAGACCAGGTCTTGATTACAGTTTTCTCCCCGGAAGCGCTGACCGCCTGCACCCTCTTCATGAGCTTGGCATCCACATACGGACCCTTCTTGACAGACCTCGACATGTCGCCTACTTCCTGCGTCTCACAATCAGCTTGTCACTGGGTTTCCTGCCACGTGTCTTGCGGCCCAAGGCGGGCTTCCCCCAGGGCGTCTTGGGATTCATCCCTCGTGGGGACCTGCCTTCCCCTCCTCCGTGGGGATGATGACGGGGGCTCATTGCGGACCCCCGCACAGTGGGGCGAATCCCCAGCCACCTCTTCCGTCCTGCCTTGCCCAAGCTGATATTCTGATGGTCCAGGTTGCCCACTTGACCCACCGTCGCCATGCAAGCACTGGGAATCCTCCGCATCTCAGTTGACGGCAAGCGCACCAGGGTATGTTGCCCCTCACGACCCATCACCTGAGCAGAAGCCCCAGCACTACGCACTATCTGCCCGCCCCTGCCCGGCTGCAGCTCGATATTGTGAACGATGGTGCCGCTTGGAATCTCATATAGAGGAAGGGCATTGCCAACCTTGATTTCTATCCCAGGGCCCGAGGCAATCATGTCGCCTACACGCAGGCCAACCGGCGCCAGGATGTACCGCTTCTCGCCATCGACGTATCTGACCAGCGCGATCCGGGAAGACCGGTTGGGGTCATACTCGATTGCCATCACCTCGGCAGGAACACCTATCTTGTTCCGCTTGAAATCCACGATGCGAAGCATCCGTTTCGCTCCACCACCCCTGTGCCGCACCGTGATCCTGCCCTGGTTGTTCCGTCCCCCCTTCCTCTTCAGCGGCAACAGCAACGCCTTCTCCGGCTTCTTCTTGGTGATCTCCTCGAAGGTAGCCCCAGTCATGTCACGCCTGCCGGGGGAGGTGGGTTTGTATGCCTTCAGTGCCACAACTATACGCCCTCAAAGAACTCGATCTTCTGGCCCCTTTCCAGGGTAACAACCGCCTTCTTCCACGAAGGGGTCTGCACTTCCCGCCTGCCCATACGCCGGGTCTTGCCCGGAACACGGACCACGTTTACATCCACTACCTTCACCTTCAACCCCTTTTCCACGGCCTCCTTGATCTGGCGCTTGTTTGCCTCGGCCCTGACCTCGAAGGTGTACTTGCCATGCTCCTGGAGCACCGTACTCTTCTCGGTGATTATCGGTCGCCGCAGAACTTCGTAGAAATGCATCTCCGCAATACCCGCCATACCCGGCTACCCGCCAAGCATAGCCTCCACCCTGCACAGTCCGTCGGTGGTAATGACCAGGAACCTGTGCGACAACAGGTCACCAACATTGACCAGGTCAGCCGGCAAGGTCCTCGTCCTTTCCAGGTTGCGAGCAGACCTCACCACATTGAAATCAGGCCCGGCGGTCACTATGAGCACCGAACGGTCTACCCCCAACCACGACAGGATGCCTGCCATCTCCTTTGTCTTCGGCTCAACCAGGCCGAACGTGTCAACGACTATCAGTTCGCCCGAAGAAGCCTTGGCTGACAGCACGCACTTGATCGCCAGCCGGCGCATCTTCTTAGGCATTCTCTGCCTGTAGCTCCTGGGATGAGGTCCAAAGGACTTGCCACCCCCTCTCAACAGAGGCGACTTGATGTCACCGCGCCTTGCCCGTCCGGTATGCTTCTGACGAAACAGCTTCCTGGTACTTCCAGTCACCTCTCCCCTGGTCTTGGTAGCCGCGTTGCCCTGTCGAGCGTTGGCCAACTGTCTGACCAGAGCCTGGTGCACCAGGGCTTCATTGAAGGTGACGCCAAATACGTCATCCCTTATGTCAATCTGCTCCACCACCTGACCGGAAACGGCGTGAACCGAGTACTGCACTATCGTCATCCCCCTCTAGCCGACTTCCTTACGACCAGAAGTCCACCGACTGCACCAGGCACAGCACCCTTGACCTGCAAGAGGTTTCGCTCGGCGTCGGCCTGCAGCACCTCCAGCCCCAACACCGTCGTACGACAGTTGCCCATCTGTCCAGCCATTCGCGTGCCCTTGAGCACTCTCCCCGGAAACGTTGTGGCACCAATCGAACCGGGAGCACGCTGCCTATCGGACTGGCCGTGTGTCTTGGGACCGCCAGCGAAGCCGTGCCGCTTCACCCCCCCGGCGAACCCTCTCCCCTTCGAAGTCCCTGTGATATCAACCCTATCCCCGGGCGCAAAAAGGCCTGCGTCCACGCGCCGCCCCACCTCAAGAGCCTCAGCCTCGTCCACTTTGAACTCACGCAGATGCTTGAGGTGCTTTCCCACCTGCCTCAAATGGCCCTTGGCAGGAGAATTGAGCCGCCTCACCTCGCCGAATCCAAGCTGCACTGCGCTATAGCCATCGCTCTCATCACTCTTGACCTGAGTCACGTAGCACGGGCCAGCCTCGATCACGGTCACCGCCTGCAGCTTACCGTTGCCATCGAAGACCTGCGTCATCCCCAGCTTGCGACCTATGATACCCTCGATTCCCATTTCGATTTCCTGGCCGGGCCAATCCCTGCTTTCTTACTGTTCCAAGGGCGCCTGCATACTCACCCTAGAGCTTGATCTCCACGTCCACGCCGGAGGGCAGGTTCAGTCGAGTCAGTGACTCGATTGTCTTTGACGTTGGATCAAGGATGTCTATGAGGCGCTTGTGTGTCCTTATCTCAAACTGCTCGCGCGAGTCCTTGTCTATGAAGGGAGAACGGATGACGCAGAACTTCTGGATGCGGGTTGGCAGCGGTACAGGCCCAGCCACCCGTGCGCCCGTCTGCTCGGCAGTCTCCGTAATCTGGGTAGCCGACTGATCCAGTATCCTGTGGTCGAAGGACCTTAGCTTGATACGAATCTTCTGCTTGGGCATGCTAGAGCACCCTTCCCGCGGATCTCATTACCTGTTCCAGGTGGGCAGGGGCCAGTTCCTCGTAGTGGTGGAACTCCATCGACTGCATCGCCCTGCCCTGACTCAAGGAACGAAGAACAGTAGTATACCCGAAAGACTCCCCCAGTGGAACCAGTGCGTGGATCACCCTGATGTCCCCCTGGATGCCGATGCCCTCTATCTGGGCCCTCCTCGCATCCAGGTCACCCAGTATGTCACCAAGGCATTGCTCCGGGGCAAAGACATCCAGTTTCATGATCGGCTCAAGCAGCGTCGGCTTGGCCCTTGCAGCAGCATCTCTGAATGCCATGGACGCGGCCATCTTGAAAGCCAGGTCTGACGAATCGACCTCGTGATAGCTGCCATCATACAGAGTGGCCTTCACATCCACCATGGGATAGGCTGCCAGGACACCCCTCTCGGCAGATTCCCTGACCCCCGCCTCGATTGACTTGATGAATTCCTTCGGTATGACCCCGCCCTTGGTCTCATCGAGAAAGACGACCCCACTATCCCTCTCACCGGGCTCCACCATCAGCAGGACATGGCCGTACTGGCCGTGCCCTCCCGTCTGCCTCACGAATCTGCCCTCACCTCTGGCTGCCTGCGTTACGGTCTCCTTGTAAGCAACCTGCGGATTGCCTGTTCTGGACTCCACGTTGTACTCCCGCCGCAGCCGCTCCAAGAGCACCTCAAGGTGAAGTTCACCCATCCCTGAAATGATCGTCTGTCCAGTCCCCTCGTCGTACTTCGCCTCGAAAGTCGGGTCTTCTTCAGTAAGTCTGCCGAGAGCTTCGCCGATCTTATCCTGATCAGCCTTCGTCTTCGGCTCGATGGCCACTGAAATCACCGGCCTGGGAAAGCGGATGGCCTCCAGCAATACGGGCCTCGTGGGGTCGCACAGCGTATCGCCGGTGAAGGTGCTTTTCAATCCCAACGCCGCAGCTATGCCGCCGGCACCCACCTCCTCTACCTCCTCCCGGCGGTTGGCGTGCATCCTGAGCAGCCTTCCCAGGCGCTCACGGCGATCCTTTGCAGAGTTGAACACCTGCGCCTTCGCCTTCACCTTGCCGGAATAGACCCTGAAATAGACCAGCCTGCCAACGAAGGGGTCAGCCACCACCTTAAAGGCAAGGGCCGAGAACGGTGCCGACTCGCTGGCGGGGCGGGTGACGCGTCCACCACTCTTGATGTCTATGCCCTCAACAGGCGGCACATCCAGAGGAGAAGGGAGATAGTTGACAATGGCGTCAAGAAGAGGTTGGATACCCCTGTTTCTCAAAGCACTGCCACACAGCACTGGCACAACACTGCCCGCCACGCAGGCCCGTCTCAGAGCCGCCTTGATCTCCGCCTCAGACAGCTCCCTGCCCTCCACATAGCCGGTCATCAGTTGGTCATCCTCTTCCGCAAGGTCCTCGATCATCTCTTCCCGCTGTCGAGCTACCTTCTCCAGAGAGTCCGCAGGCATCTCCACCTCCAAAGCCTCCGCTGCTGCATCGTCGGAGAACGCCCATGCCTTCCTACCTATCAGATCAATGACACCCTTGAAGGACTTCTCCTCCCCTAGCGGCAACTGAACAGGCACGGCCTTGGCCCGCAGCAAGTCCCGTACCATCCCCACGGTGCGTTCGAAGTCGGCGCCGAGTCTATCCATCTTGTTGACAAAACATATCCTGGGAACACCGTACCGGTCTGCCTGCCGCCAGACGGTCTCCGACTGCGGCTGAACACCTGCTACCGCATCAAGCACCACCACCCCACCGTCCAGCACCCTGAGGCTTCGCTCCACTTCGGCCGTGAAATCCACGTGGCCGGGCGTGTCAATGATGTTGATCCCGTGACCCAGCCAGTAGCAGGTGGTGGCAGCAGAGGTGATCGTAATGCCTCGTTGTCTCTCCTGCTCCATCCAGTCCATTACGGCCGTACCGTCATCTACGCGTCCCACTTTGTAGGTACGCCCGGTGTGATACAGAATCCTCTCCGTCACTGTGGTCTTGCCCGCGTCGATGTGTGCTATGATTCCAATGTTCCTGAGCATTTGGAGGGGAGAAACCTCGGACATCTCCTCATCCCCTGATCTCGGCGCTACCCAGTCGGCGCTGGACACGGTTGTGGCAAGAGGCTTAGTAACCACGGGGCATCCTACCACCTGAAATGTGCGAAGGCCTTGTTGGCTTCCGCCATCCTGTGAGTCTCATCACGTCGCTTGATAGTGGCACCTTGGCCGCGAACGCAGTCCACAATCTCCGCCGCGAGTTTCTCTGCCATCGACTTGCCGCTCCGCGACCTTGCCGAATTCAACAGCCAGCGTATCGCCAGCACCGTGCCCCGGTCACCCTTCACCTCGACCGGCACCTGATAGGTAGCACCGGCCACCCGGCGTGGCTTCACCTGAAGCAGCGGTGTGGCATTCTTGATGGCTTGCTCAAGGCAATCGACCGGTGACCTCTTCAACTGCTGGGAGGCCAAATCGAGAGCGGTATACACGATCTTCTCTGCCTTGCTCTTCTTCCCCCACCTCATCACCTTGTGGGTCACCCTGGTGACCAACTGGCTGCCGTACTTCGCATCAAGCAGCACCGCCCTCTTCTCGACCTTGCCCCGCCTTGGCATCAGCTATCCTCCAAAATCACAAAAAAAGACTCGGGCACTTACCCCTCGACAGACCATCACCCCAGTCAACCCGAGTAACCTTAGGCTCCCGAGCCCTTGGCCCGCTTTGCTCCATACCGGCTGCGAGCCTGACGCCGATCAACCACCCCACCGGTATCCAAAGTACCACGAACGACATGATAGCGAACGCCCGGCAAGTCCTTGACCCTGCCCCCCTCAATCAAGACGACAGAGTGCTCCTGCAGATTATGCCCTTCACCAGGGATGTAAGCCGTCACTTCCATGTGGTTCGTCAAACGCACCCTGGCAATCTTCCGCAGCGCTGAATTGGGTTTCTTGGGGGTCATGGTCTTGACCTGGACACAAACACCCCTCTTCTGAGGGGATCGTGTTCGTATGGGCCGACGCTTCAATGCATTAAAACCGCGCGACAGCGCCGGTGCCTTAGTCCTTCTGGTGGCGCTTTTTCGCCCCCGTCGGACAAGCTGGTTAACCGTCGGCATCTTCAGTACTCACAGCCATCTGCGACACACGCGAAAAGCAATGTACCACGATCAAAATTGAAAGTCAAGCTGCGCCACGTCTGGCCATCCCCGACCGCACCCCTTCAGATTGCCACCCTGAGCCAGCCACTCCCCGGTAGTTGTCTGGTCACCACATTTCGTGCTGGGCTATGGCGATTTCGCGAGCTGACATACACACCCCCGCGGTCACCCGGCAACATCAGCCGCCTGCAGCGTCTCTCACCGACCGAGGCTCAACTTGACAACGATTTGGGGCTGGTATAATCTCGGAATCGGTGGGCAAGGTGCCTAGAAACGCGTCGCGACCACGAATTGTAGAGCTTGGCCCCGAGGCCTTCTCCAAAGAGAAGCCGTCTCGCATGGGCGAAGTTGGCGCGAAGCGATCCACCACTATTACTCAGAGCATCGTCATTAGAGCCCCGGCTGAAAGGGTCTTCGAGCTCATCACAAAGCAGCTCGAGGAGACACCGGCATGGGACCCCACCATAATGTGGGTCAACCCCATATCCTTGAAACACGTTCGGGTCGGCTCCATGAGCCGTGTCACTTTCAGCCTCGATGGTACCCGCGAAGAGGCTGTAGCCATGATCCGGTCTTATCGCCCCAACAGGGCGATCCTCTGGACATCCAACCACAGCACGCAGTTGCAGGAGGAATGGCAACTGCAACCCGAGGAGCATGGTACTGTGGTCACGGTCTCCGTGGGCTATAACCCCACCGGCTGGCTTCTGGGACGCCTTACTGACAAGATGGTAATGAGGAACAAGGTCCAGAAAGCGGTCTCTGAGATGCTCCAGAGACTGAAGGAGACGGCTGAGTCACCTCAGCCCCGCTAGGCTGAACGCGAGTCGGCAACTGTGGCCCGGTACTCTGCCTCTTTATCCCCTTCTTATCCAGCACACCCAGCACGTCCATCCGGCATAGTCAGCAGAAAGCCCACATCATCCACTGAAGAAGTGCAGCGCGGCCCCCGGCCCAAACCGGAGAGGCCCGTGGTCACAACGCACGGCGCAGCCATCCTGAGCCAGAAGAACAGCCCTACTCTACAGACCGCTTCTCGTAATACCAGGCAAGGTGATGCACTGCCCTCGCCGCGTGCCTCACACCGGGAAACACCGGCACACGCGCAGCTATGCAGTGCTCCCGCATTTCGGCAGCCGCCGTCTCCGCATCAACCATGCCACCTGTGCGCAGCACCATGGCCAGGGGCTTGCCACACTCCTGGGCCACCCTGACTATGGCCTCCACCTGTTCACCAAGCACATGCGTCCCGCGCATGACTGCGTAGATGACCGGTATCACCACAAAAACCATATCAACCCCGTCGAATCCAGCCACCAGCCGCACAGTCCTGGCATAGGACTCAGCATCCCAATACACATCAGCCGCGGTGTCTATGGGATTGCTCAGGCCCACGCCGGTCAGCGGGGTGAAGGCTTTCAATTCCTCCCTCAACGCAGACGGGAGCGGCGGTACGGTCAGGCCGATCCTCTCACAGTCATCGGCAGCCTGGACGCTTGACCCACCACCTATGCCGATGATACCGACCCTCCTGCCACGCGGTGGGTCGAGATACGAGAAGGCCAGGAAGATATCAGCCATCTCCTCGATATCCTCTACCTGCAGGACCTTTCTCTGCCTGCAGATGGCGTCCCAGACCTCCCTTTCGCCGGCCAGCGCACCGGTGTGAGAGTTTACCGCCCTGGCGCCGGCAGGCGTCCTGCCACCCTTGAGGACTATCACCGGCTTCGCCTCAGTCCCCTGCATCAGCGCGTCCAGGAATCTACCCGGTTCCTTGATCCCCTCGATATAGGCCCCGATGACGCCGGTGTCTTTGTCTGCGGCGAAGTACTGCAGGAAATCCGCCTCGTTCAAATCAGCCGCATTGCCGTAGCTGATTCCCTTGCAGTAGCTGATACCGCGCTGCCTCCCCACGCGGATAAGGTCCCTGGCATTTCCCCCGCTCTGGGACAGGAAACTGACGATGCCTCTGTCCCTTCTGCAGTCCGACTCGAAAGAGACGCCCGCACTCGGGTTATGTACTCCAAGGCAGTTGGGGCCGACAATGCGCACTCCGCCTCTCCTGGCTATGTCGGCTATGGTCCTCTCAAGCTCCAGGCGTTCAGGCTCGGCCGTTTCGCCAAAGCCCGCGCTGTAGAGGGAGACCATCCTGGCCCTGGCCGCCACGCACTGCTCCATCAACCCCGGCGTCAGGCGGGCCGGCAGACCGCACACGACGTAGTCCACGGGCTCCGGCACGTCCAGAAGCGAGGGATAGGCCGTGATACCCATGACCTCGGACAGGTGGGGGTTCACAGGGTAGACCCTGCCCTTGTAGCCGAAATCTAGCAGCGTGCGAACGTAGTTGCGGTTGACCAGGGCTTGCGGGTTAGAGGAGGCACCAACGATGGCGACCGAGGCGGGGAAGAACAGCGGTGTCAGATCGGGCATAGGACAATTCTGGCCAATCGGTGTCTCCCTGTCAAAGGCGACTCCGCTGGCAACCGGCAGGCCACACAATCACGCCGCCGCTGAGACCACTCTACATCGAGCCGTGCCAAAGGCGTGCAGTGCTCTCAGCCCTACTCCCCGATTATCTGCAGCACCACCTCCCTTGACCTGGGACGGTTGTCGAAGTCGAAATAGACGATCTGCTGCCAGGTGCCCAGGACCATCCTCTTGTCGTTGAAAGGCACCGTCACTGATGGACCCAGGAGGCAGGCGCGCACGTGGGAATGCCCGTTGCCGTCTCCCCAGGCCCTGTCATGAGCGTATGGAACACCGGCCGGCACCAGCCTGTCCCACATATCCCTCAAGTCCGATACCAGGCCGGACTCATACTCTATGGTTGATATGGCAGCCGTGGAGCCTACCGCAAAGACGGTCACAGCGCCGCTCCGGATGCCACAATCATCGATCTCTTTGGCCACCTGCCGGGTGATGTCCACAATGTCACAATTCCCTCGGGTCCTGAACCTGAGCGTCCTGCTGTCAACCATCCTGAATCACCCCCTGTCCATTGACACGAATCGGTCCCAGAGTACTTCGTCCAACTCGAACACCGGGCCGTCCTGGCACACTTGCCTCGGCCCCTGCCTGGTGATCACGGTGCAACCGTAGCAGGCGCCTACGCCACAGCCCATCATCTGCTCAACAGGGACCTGCACCCGCCGTCCACGGAAAGCGGGCATCGTTGCCATGGCCCTGTACATGGACGTCGGCCCGCAGGCGAACGCCTGATCCGCCCAGTCCATCCGGGCCTCAGCCACATCAGTCGCCAGACCCATACGCCCCAGGGACCCGTCTTCGGTAGCTTCTTCAACAGTCACCACAGGGGAAAGCAGCGAACGCGGGTAGAGGTGAGGCCCGCTTTGCGCCCCCATGACCAGATGCACCTCGCGCCCTTCCGCTACAACTCTTTCCGCCAAGAACACCAGCGGCGCAACGCCTATGCCGCCGGCGATCAGGAGCAACCTGCCAGCATTCGGATCCAGGCGGAACCCGTTTCCCAGGGGTCCGAAGACATCGACGGTGTCGCCAACCTGGCTCGTCGAGAGCATCGTGGTACCCCGTCCCCCCACCCTGAAGAGAAGGGCAACCTGTCCATCATCGCTGGTGCGGTGTATGCTGAGGGGCCGCCTCAACAGGGGGTCCTCCCCGTCGCCGCACCGTACCATCAGGAACTGCCCGGGACGCGCCACCGCCACGATCTGCGGCGCATGCAGCCACAGCAGACATACGTCAGGCATCAGCTCAGACCCGGCCGTCACCCTTGCAGACATCTGCTTCATTCAGTCGCCCTCCGTAACCAGGGGCGCACCCAAAACCTGCCTGTGATAGTCCTGCAGGGCCCGCGGCAAGATCTGAAGTCTCTTGACAGCCTCAATGCCCTCGGCACTGGCCGCCGCGGCAGCCATAGAAGTTATGTAGGGTACCTTGTACTGTATGGCTGTCTTGCGTATGTAGCTATCGTCGTACTTGCTGCTGCGACCTGCCGGCGTATTGATGACCAGACCTATCTCCCCGTTCTTAATGGCGTCCACCAGGTTGGGCCTTCCCTCATGCAGTTTCTTCACCGGCTGGCTGGCGATTCCATGCTCCTGCAGGTAGCGGCAGGTCCCCTCTGTGGCAAGAATGTTGAAACCCAGTGACTCGATCTTGCGGGCGATGGGAGCCAGGTCTATCTTATCCTTGTCGGCAATGGTCAGCAGCACATTCCCCTCGACCGGCAGGACAGCGCCCGCCGACTCTGCGGCCTTGTAGAAGGCAAGCCCGAAGGTGTCCCCGATACCCATGACCTCGCCGGTGGCCCTCATCTCCGGGCCCAGCAGGGGGTCCACTTCAGGAAACATGTTGAAGGGAAACACCGCCTCCTTGACTCCAACGTAGGGCAGCCTGTGCTTCAGCAACTCAGGGAAGTCCCCGAGTCTCTTTCCCAGCATCAAATAGGTGGCAATACGGGCGATCGGGATGCCGGTCACCTTGGAGACCAGCGGCACGGTCCGTGAGGCCCTGGGATTGGCCTCCAGTATGTACACCATGTCGTCGCATATGGCGAACTGGATGTTGATCAACCCCACGACCTTGAGTTCCCTGGCAATCCTGGCCGTGTAGTCTTCGATCGTCTTCAGATGCCTCTCTTCGATCGTCCGAGGCGGTATGGCACAGGCCGAATCCCCAGAGTGGACCCCAGCCAACTCGATGTGCTCCATTATGGCAGCAACAAACGTCTGCTCTCCGTCGCACATGGCGTCCACCTCGGTCTCGATGGCGTGGTCCAGGAAGCGATCGATGAGCATGGGATACTCCGGGCTCACCTGCATAGCCTCCTTCGCATACCGCACCAGCATCTCCTTGTCCAGCACGATCTCCATGCCTCGCCCCCCGAGCACGAAGGAAGGGCGGACCATGAGCGGATAGCCGATCCTGCTGGCTATCTGCACAGCTTCTTCCAGGGAGCGCGCCGTGCCGCTCTCAGGCTGCGGGATGCCGAGGGCGATCATCTTCTCCCTGAAGCGTTCTCTGTCCTCGGCAAAGCCTATGCTCTCCGGTGTAGTGCCCAGTATATTCACACCATTGTCCTTCAGTTCCTGTGCAATGTTCAACGGGGTCTGGCCGCCAAACTGTACGATCACTCCCTCAGGCTTCTCCTTCTCGTAGATGGCGAGCACGTCCTCCACGGTCAGCGGCTCGAAGTAGAGCTTGTTCGAGGTATCGTAGTCGGTGGACACCGTTTCCGGGTTGCAGTTGACCATGATCGACTCGTAGCCCTCGTCCCGCAGTGCGAAGGCAGCATGGACACACGTGTAGTCGAACTCGATGCCCTGGCCTATTCGGTTGGGACCACCGCCGAGGATCATGACCTTCCTGTTGGGTGATACCCCCACCTTGTCGTCACCGATGTACGTGGAGTAGTAGTAGGCTGCGTCCCTGACGCCACTGACTGGCACCGCGTCAAACCTGCCGTGTTTGCCAATGGCAATGCGCCTCTGCCTCACGTCGCGTTCCTCGACCCCAAACAGCCCGGCGAGGTACTTGTCTGAGAAACCCCACTCCTTGGCCTTGGCCAGAGCTTCGTCTGACAGCCCGTTCCACGTGCAGCCCGCAAGCTCCTCCTCGTACCCCACCAGTTCCTTCATCTCATTGATGAACCACCTGCCGATGTAGGTCATGCCATACAGCTCTTCCACGCTCATGCCCTTGCGCAGGGCCTCGTACATCAGGAACACCCTCTCACTGGAGGGCATGGCCAGCCGCTCTCTCAGCCTTTCGAGGGAGAGGCTCTTGAAATCCTTGGCACCACCCAGCCCGTAGCGCCTTATCTCCAGAGAACGAAGGGACTTCTGGAAGGCCTCCTTGAATGTCTTGCCTATGCTCATCACCTCGCCCACGGCCTTCATCTGCGTCCCTATCACGTCCTGTGCCCCTGGGAACTTCTCAAAGGCCCAGCGGGCGAACTTGACCACCACGTAGTCACCACTGGGCTTGTACTTCTCCAGGGTCCCCTCCTTCCAGTAGGGTATCTCGTCCATGGTGATACCAGCGGCCAGCTTGGTTGAGATCCTGGCTATGGGAAAGCCGGTTGCCTTCGACGCCAGAGCGGAGGAACGAGAAGTGCGCGGGTTGATCTCGATGACCACGAGCCTATCATCATCCAGGTTGTGGGCGAACTGGATGTTGGTGCCACCCACCACCCCAATGGCGTCCACGATCCTGTACGAGAGTTCCTGCATTCGCCTCTGCAGGCCCTCCGGAACGGTAAGCATCGGCGCAACACAGAAGCTGTCACCGGTATGCACCCCCATGGCGTCAACGTTCTCAATGAAGCACACGGTGATCTTCTGGTCCATCTGGTCCCGTACCACCTCAAGCTCAAGCTCCTCCCAGCCTATGACGGACTCCTCAACAAGCACCTGGCCGATGAGGCTGGCCGACAGCCCCCTGCTCACGATTGTCCTCAGCTCCTCCACGTTGTAGGCGATGCCTCCACCCGTCCCACCCAACGTGTAGGCGGGCCGCAGCACCACCGGGTATCTCAGCCTTTCGGCGATCTGCTCGGCCTCGTCAACGGAATGACACGGCGACGACTCCGGCACCGGGATGCCCAGCTTCGCCATGGTCTCCTTGAAAACAATGCGGTCCTCGCCCCGCTCTATGGCGTCGGCCTTCACCCCGATGACCTCCACATCATATTTGTCCAGCACGCCAGCTTTATACAGGCTGGCAGCCAGGTTGAGTCCCGTCTGCCCACCCAGGTTGGGAAGGAGAGCATCCGGCCTTTCCCTTTCTATGATCTTGTCCACACTCCCCAGCGTGAGCGGTTCGATATATGTCCTGTCCGCCATTCCGGGGTCGGTCATGATGGTGGCAGGGTTTGAGTTCACCAGCACGATCTCGTAGCCCTCTTCCCTGAGCGCCTTGCACGCCTGGGTCCCGGAGTAGTCGAACTCGCAGGCCTGGCCGATCACGATAGGCCCGGAACCGATGATCAGGACCTTGTTTATGTCATCACGTCGGGGCATACATACCTCCCTATGGCACTGTAGTCACCGCGGCTGGATTGACATCGCGTCCGCTGCCTCCATGTCCGGTGAGTAGTGCGTCCGACGTCGGGCGCACTAACCATCTGCGACCCTACAGCTCCTCGACTTCCAGACCAGAATCCAAATACACGATGTTGCCCTGCACTATTGTCGCCACCACCTTCCCCCGCATAGTGCAGCCGACCCAGGGGTTGTTCCTGCCCCTGGAAGCGAAACCTTCAGCCTCCACGGTCCACTCCATTTCCGGGTCGATGATCGTCACATCAGCGGGGGCTCCAGCCGCCAGCGTGCCCAGGTGCTGCAGACGGGGAAATATGCGGGCCGGTCCCGTGCTGAGCTTGGACACAAGCGTCACAACGGCCAGTTCTCCCTGGTGGACCAGACCGAGCAGGACAGCCACAGCCGTCTCCAGGCCGCTGATGCCGAAGGCGGCCTCCCTGAAGCCGCACTGCTTGTCTGCCACAGTGTGCGGCGCATGGTCAGTGGCGACAGCATCGATGGACCCGTCCCCCAGCCCCCGCAGCAGTGCCTGCGTATCCAGAGCGGTCCGCAAGGGAGGATTCACCTTGGCCAGACTGTCGCCTTCCCCTACCCGCTCCTCGGTAAGCATAAGGTGGTGTGGGGTAACCTCAGCAGTCACATCAACTCCCTCCTGCTTTGCGCGGCAAATCGCGTCCAGCGCCGAGGCCGTGCTGACATGAGCAATGTGCAGCCTGGCACCCGTTTCCCTGGCAAGCTCAATATCCCTGGCGACCATGGCGGTTTCCGCCTCAGCCGGCATCCCCTTGAGACCCAGCCTCGCCGAGACAACGCCCTCATTCATTACGCCACCCCGTGTCAACCCCGCATCCTCGCAGTGGTCTGTGATGGGCAGGCCAACGAGCCGACTCCATTCAAGGGCCCGGCGCATGAGCCCGGCGTCGGCCACCGACCAGCCGTCCTCGCTGAGAGCCACGACGCCCGCCTCCGCAAGAGCCCCGATGTCTACCAGTTCATCGCCCTTCTGCCCCCTGGTGATACAGCCTATGGGGAACACGCGAACAACCCCCGCTGATCTGGCCTTCTCTGTGACGTACTCCACCACTTCCGGGCTGTCAATCGGGGGAGACGTATTCGGCATGCAGCACACCGTGGTGAAGCCACCACGGGCTGCAGCCAGGGTCCCTGTCGCCACCGTCTCCTTTTCCTCGAACCCCGGCTCCCGCAGGTGCACGTGCACGTCTATGAAACCTGGACAGACCAGCTTGCCTCCTGCGCGAAGGACCCGGTCAGGGGCCCGAACATCCCGAGGCATGGCCTGGCACATCCAGCACACCTCGCCCTTCACCAGCAGCAGATCGCCCACTACGTCGACACGGCTGGAAGGATCGATTATGCGGCCACCGGCAATCAGCAACGAACCCGAACTCATAGGAGACCGCCAACCGGCATAGGAAAACATACGAACAGCGACCGAAACGTGGTGCCCGATCCCGCCGCAGACCGGAATCTACTCCCCGCTGTCCGCATACTTGCTCGGTTTGAAGCCGTGGGACTGGGCCTCTACCTCCGATTCAAAGACTATCAGGTTCTCGGGCCTGATCTTACGGACCCAACGGCTGTCAGCGCTGTGATACCTCTTGCTCTCGATGGTCCCCTCGTGCCATTCCGAACTGGCGATATACTTGGGCTGGGTCTCGTGATCACAGTATGAACACCTGAGTATCAGCGGCTTGACACTCACTATCAGGAAATCCGGACTGATATGCTCATCTTCATGGAAGGAGACACATCTCGGGTTGCGACATCTGACCCCGAAACTGCGCTGGTACACCGGGTAGGCCACTTTCTCAGCAAAGGAGGGGACCGCAGCCTCAGGGACCTCCGCCTCCACGACCCCCAACACAAGCGACATCAGAGCCATCCTCACAGGCACCCCAAGGGCAGCCTGTCTGAAGTACATGCTCCGGGGGTCAGCATCCACATCATGGGCCAGCTCATCAACCCGGGGCAGCGGATGCATTATGAGGGTCTGCTTGAATTCCCGCTCTCTGAGCAGCCTCTTGTCCACCACGGGATAGGAGGCGGCCTCCTTGGCTTCGCCATCGCCGCGCCCGTGTCTCTCTCTCTGGACCCGGGTTACGTACAGGGCATCGACCCCCTTCTCCAACTCCACCCGAAGGCTGACGTCCGGCATCATGGCCAGTTGGTGAGGGCTGCTCGGGGTGACATACATGGCATCAAGGGCGAAGTACCTCTCTGCCGCACTCTGATCGTCCGCCTCGAATCTCTTCAGCTCGCCCTTGTACTCAGCGGTCAGCTTCCTCAAGACGTGCTCCGGCATCTCCAGTCCGGGAGCGGGGCGGAAAAGGATGTTTGCGCCGAATCTGGCCAGGGCAAAGGCCAGCGAATGCACTGTCCGGCCGTACTTCAGGTCACCCCACAGAGCGATCTTCAACCCCCTTATGGTCTTCCTTTCTTTCTTGATAGTGTACAGGTCAAGCAGGGTCTGAGTAGGGTGCTCGTGGCCCCCATCTCCCGCATTGATCACCGGCACACCCGAGTACTCGGCCACCACTCTTGCCGCTCCTTCCCAGGGATGCCGAATCACGATTATGTCGGCGTAGCTCCCCACCACCCTGGCCATGTCCGCAACGCTCTCACCCTTGGCCAGTGACGTGGCCCCCACATCCACCGCACTGATGACACGCCCTCCCAGTCTGTGCATAGCTGCTTCGAAAGACAACCGCGTCCTGGTGCTGGGCTCAAAGAACAGGCTGGCCATGATCTTGCCCTGGCAGACCCCACCCTGGTCCGCCATCGACCCGGACATGCTGTCAGCCAGGGCGAAGACCGCCTCGATCTCAGCGTTGGACAGGTCACCGACGGTTATGAGGCTCCTATTTGCCAGTGCCATGATCCCCCCTCCTGGATGAGACCCTCTCCGAGTCTCCTGTTTCCGCACCGGACTGCTTACCCCCGCGCACTATCACCACCTCGTCGTTTCCGTCAACATCCCAAAGCCTCACAGCCACCTCCTCGGCCCTCGAAGTAGGAAGGTTCTTCCCCACATAGTCGGCCCGTATGGGCAGCTCACGGTGACCCCTGTCCACCAGGACAGCCAACTGGACGTACTCCGGCCTCCCAAAGTCAACCAGAGCGTCCATGGCAGCGCGAACGCTGCGGCCCGTATACAATACATCGTCAACCAGGACCACACGCTTCCCAGCGATATCCGAGGGGATGTCACTGCGTCGCAACTTCGGCGGCAATTCCAGATAGAGCAGGTCATCCCGATACAGCCCGATGTCCAGCGAACCCACGGGTACTTCAGTACCCTCGATAGCCTCGATGGCGCGAGCCAGGCGTTCCGCCAGCGTCACGCCCCTCGTATAGAGACCCACCAGGACCAGGTCGTCGCACCCGTGGTTTCGCTCTACGATCTCATGGGCAATCCTTACCAGGGCCCGCTTCATCTCCACAGCAGACATCAGCACCTTTTCAGACATAACAAAAAGCCTCCTGCCGTGAGCGGCAAGAGGCCCTGACCCCTCCTCCCCCATGTACCGTCTCTGGCGGCTTCATCCAGCCCGATGTCCCTTGCCAGCCTCACGGAACCGACTTAAAGGTTCAACCAGTTGCCTGAGTTATACCACTCGCGACCGCGCTTTTTCAAGTCCTGCTTGACCTGGGCCGGGGGCTTCCTGCGGCCCGGCCGTTCCGACCACCGTGAGGCATATGCTATACTGGGCGTGCCGTCCCATAGACCTGGATCGCCCCAACGCACACGCTGAGGGTGCTATGATGAGCAACGAGGACCCGGCTACCCGCAGGATCGACGACCTCCGTTCCCTGATCAATTACCACAACCACCGCTACTACGTGCTGGACAGCCCGGAGATAAGCGACGATGAGTACGACCATCTCATGCGGGAACTCAAGAAGCTGGAAGAGGAGCATCCCGAGCTTGTTACTCCCGACTCGCCGACACAGCGCGTGGGAGCCGCACCGGTGGAGGCGTTCGGTGTAGTGGAGCACCGCATCCCCCTGCTGAGCCTGGGCAATGCCTTCTCTGACGAAGAACTGGAGGCATGGTACAGGAGAATCACGGTCCTCGCCGGCGAGGACCGTCTTGACCTGGTGTGCGAACCCAAGATGGACGGGCTGGCTGTCTCACTGGTCTACGTCGACGGCACCCTGAGAACCGGGGCCACAAGGGGGGACGGTTATCGGGGCGAGGATGTCACGTCCAATCTCAGGACCATCAGAAGCGTGCCCCTGTCGCTCATCAAGCAGTCCCCGACGGAGCTGGAGGTAAGGGGAGAGGTCTTTTTCTCCAAGGAAGGCTTCAGGAAGCTGAACGAGGAAAGAGCAAAACAGGGCCTGCCGCTTTTCGCCAACCCGAGGAACGCCGGGGCCGGATCGGTACGGCAGCTTGATCCCCGCATCACGGCTGAGCGTCCACTGGATATCTACGTCTATGCACTGGGGTACGCCGAAGGAGTAACACTCCCCAACACCCACTGGGAACGACTGGAATACCTCAAGTCGATGGGCTTCCGGGTCAACCCCTACAACGTCCTATGCCACAGCCTGGAGGAGGTCAAGGAGTACTACCACAGGATGCAGTCACAGAGGGAGACACTGCCCTACGAGGCCGACGGAATAGTAGTGAAGGTGAACTCCGTCGAAGTCCAGTACAGGCTGGGAAACGTAGGGCGCGAGCCCAGGTGGGCCATCGCCTACAAGTTCCCCGCCGTGCAGGGCACCACAACTGTGCAAGACATCCAGGTCAACGTCGGCAGGACGGGCAGCCTGAATCCCTACGCAGTTCTGGAGCCGGTCAGTGTCGGGGGGGTCACCATACAACATGCAGCCCTGCACAACGAGGACTACATCAAGAGCAAGGACATCAGGATTGGGGACACGGTGATAGTGCAGCGTGCCGGAGAGGTCATCCCGGAGATAGTCGGCCCCGTAGTCAGCAAGCGTACCGGCCAGGAAAGGGAGTTCTCCATGCCCCTTCGCTGCCCCGTTTGCGACGCCGAAGTGATGAGACCCGAAGGAGAGGCCATGCACCGCTGCACCAACGCAGCATGCCCGGCTCAGGCCCTCGAGAAGCTGAAGCACTTCGTCGGCCGCAGCGCCATGGACATAGACGGCGTGGGTGAGAAGCTGTGCATTGCGCTCTTCGAGAGCGGCATGGTCCGAGACGTGGCCGACCTCTACTACCTGACCGGCGAGCAACTCCTGGGACTGGAGCGAATGGCCGACAAGAGCGTCTCCAACGTCCTGGCCTCGATCGAGGTAAGCAAGAGCAGGCCGCTGGCCCGACTGGTGTTCGCCCTGGGAATCACACACGTCGGCGAGGAGACGGCAAACCTGCTGACAGCCAGCTTCCCCAGCCTGGACCGGCTGGCCGCCGCCACAGAGGACGAGCTGCTCTCCGTCCCTTCCGTCGGCCCCAAGATAGCCCAGAGCATCACAGCCTTCTTCCGCCAGGAAGGGAACAGCGATATCATCGCACGGCTGCGTGCCGCCGGCGTCAACATGGTCGGCGAGAAGGCAACCGAAAGGCCGCGGGAACTTCCCCTGCAGGGGCAGGAGTTCGTGCTCACCGGCAGGCTGGAGACCCTCACCCGAAAGGAGGCCGAAGAACGCATTGAGGAATTGGGGGGCACAGCCGGCTCCAACGTCACCAGGAAGACTACCTACGTTGTGGCTGGGGCTGACCCTGGATCGAAGAGAGACAAAGCGATATCCCTGGGCATTCCCCTCCTCAGCGAGAGAGAGTTCCTGGACATGCTGGACCGGACAAGCCGAAGGTAGGACCGAGGCTATGCATTTGATCACAGGACTGGGCAATCCCGGCAAGAGCTACAGCCTCACCAGGCACAACGTCGGCTTCCGCTGCGTGAACCTCCTGGCGAGGCGGCACGACATAGCCATCAACAAGCGACAGTCCCGGGCTCACGTGGGGCTGGGGCATATATGCGATCATGACGTGGTGCTCGCCAAGCCCAAAACGTTTATGAACCTGAGCGGTGGGGCCGTCAGCCTGCTGGCCCGCCGGTACAAGGTGGGGCCAGCCGGCATCCTTATCATCCACGACGACCTGGACCTTTCCCTGGCCAGAATACGCGTCTACCACGACGGCGGGTCAGGGGGCCACCGGGGCGTTGAATCGGTGGTGCGGGAACTGGGGACCAGCGACTTCATGCGGGTGAGAATCGGGGTGGGACGCCCACCCGATGGCTATGACCCCGTCGAGTATGTGCTGAGCGACTTCAACTCCCAGGAACAGCCCCTTATTGATGAGACCATCGCCAGGGCGGCAGACGCCGTCGAGTGCCTGTTGAGAGAAGGGGCCTCTGTGGCAATGAACAGGTTCAACTAGCGGGCGAGCCAGCAAGTACCTGGGGCTTCCTCGCCAGCACGCCTCTCAGGTACTCCCCCGTGGAGCAACCGTCCTGTTCTGCGATCGTTTCCGGCGTGCCTGTGGCCACCACCCACCCACCCCCATCCCCGGCCCCAGGCCCCAGGTCAATGATATAGTCAGCGTTCTTGATCACGTCGAGATGGTGCTCGATGACCACCACGGTATTCCCCCCATCCACCAGCCTCTGCAGACAAGCGGGCCAAACCT
>Ga0180431_10001058_pt1 | contig 38585 bp, 33 predicted proteins | sample SS_ome_11_FD_132459 | JGI IMG/M metagenome (GOLD analysis project Ga0180431, IMG submission 132459) | Hypersaline lake sediment archaeal communities from the Salton Sea, California, USA - SS_1_MS_1 metaG | ecosystem: Environmental > Aquatic > Non-marine Saline and Alkaline > Hypersaline >... | reverse complement strand
GGCAAAGATGTGATAGCCTGAGTTAAAATGTTGCTCCAATATTGGCTATCATGGCGGTGAAAAAAGTAAAGTTTATCGCCTGATAAGGGTAAATTCTTAAAAGTCGTCTTTTTCAGCGATCTCGAAATATTAAGCAATATAAAAAAACAGCGTTACAGCAGGGCGGCTTTCATCCAGTCAACCAGAGTTTCAACCACCTCTTCGGCAACAGGCCCCCGGTCTTCATAGTAGAGATCCAAACTGGGCTCGCCCGAAGTCGGGCGGAAAACGTGGTCCAGGTCGGTAAAAAGGACCAGTTCCACCTCCTTGTTCCCCCCCTCCTCGAAGGCCTCTTTCAGCACCTCCGCTTCCTCGGGTATCACCGAGAACAGGTCCTTATCCCCTTGCAAGATAAGCGCAGGGCAGCTTATATCACCTGCATAGTCGGCACCAGCTATGTCCATGATCGCCTTTAAAAATTCCAGATCGGAGCGCGTAGGCTCAAAGTACATAGCAGGATCAAGCTCACCTGAGCGAAGATGCGCGTATATCGCTCTCTGCTCGGCCACAATATCGGCGATCACGGTCTCATTCGCTCCCTGTAGCGTCATCAGCCCTTCTATCTGCTCAATGATGACCTCGCTGTACATTCTTGCCGGGGTAGCCATGACACATATGGCTGCTATGTCAGCATTCCCGGCAGCTTCCATCAGAGCCCACAGACCTCCCAGGCTGTGACCAACCAGCGCTATGCGGTCCGGATCTACTGTAGTATTTCCACTGAGAAATTCGACGGCCGCTTCAAGATCCCTGAGAGAGGGCTCCGGGAAATCGCCTCCATCCCCAGTGCTATTCCCGATGCCCCTCTTGTCATAGCGGAGCGTGACTATTCCTTCCCGTGACAGAGCTTCGGCGATATCCCGATACGTGGAGTCCACGGCGAGGACAGGCTGTCCTGCCTGAAGCAACGCTTCGACCCTCCTGGCATCTTCATCCCCGTTGCGGTCCCACGGCCCGCTGCCTCCAAGAACTATCACCGCAGGGAAGGGCCCGTCTCCCTCAGGAACGAGCAGAGTGCCGGCGAGCTCGGAGTCCCCGGTCTGAAAGGACACTTCCGTCTCAACAAAATCGCCGGTAATCTGCGACCCGCACCCACCGAGCACGAGCAACACCAGCAACCCGACGATCAAGTAGGGAAATACCCTGGTCGATATCATGTTCCTTACTCCTCTCCCCGTATTACACTTTCCAATATGAGCTGCCCGAACCGGACAGCCCTCTTTAATATTCTAGGCTCGAAGCCTGCTAAAGTCCAGCTACGTTCCTTGACCACCGCGGCGGCCATCTATATAATCGAAGCCGAATCGAGAGGGAACCGGGGAAGTGAGAACATGAGCGAAAGAAGCCGGAAACCGGCAAGGCAATCCAAGCGTAAAACGGACTATGAGACGATTCTCTTCGAAGTTAAGGGCCCGGTGGCTACCATAACCATGAACCGTCCCGATAAGCTCAACGCCTGCAACGTGAAGATGTTCCGGGAGATCGATAACGTCCTGTCGTTGGTGGAGGTTGACGAAGGGATAAAGGTCGTCGTAATCACCGGAGCGGGTGACCGGGCTTTCAGCGCCGGTGTGGACTTCGACGAGCTGGACTTCAAAGATTTAAAGGGCTCGTCGGGCTTTGTTGAAACCGACGCCAGGACCTTCCGCCATATTGAGAACATCCCGCAGCCGGTTATCGCCGCCGTAAATGGCTACGCCTATGGATACGGCTGCAAGATCGCCATAGTGAGCGACATCGCTATCGCCTCAGAGAAGGCCCGGTTCGGCCTCCAGGGGATAAGGGTGGGCGCCGTCCATGTCATCACACTGGGAAGGGGACGGAGCGTCCTGGGGAGGAACAGGCTCGGCTATCTGCTGCTCTCCGGAGACACTATTGACGCGCAAAAAGCGGAGGACTGGGGATTAGTGGCCAGGGTAGTCCCGCACGACAGGCTCATGACCGAGGTCGAGAATCTGGCCGAGGCCATCGCCTCCTACCCTATCTTCAGCGTCCGTGCCATAAAGAGAATGCTCCACAGGGGCTGTGATGACGACTACCGGTGGGAGGACCTGCTCACCCCCGGGCTCCTGCTGATGGACGACCTCAAGGAGGGCCGAAGGGCTTTTAAGGAGAAACGCAAGCCCAAATTCAGGGGCAGATAGGAGAGAGAAATAGATATTTTCGACCTTACAGGGAAGGTAGCCGTCGTCACCGGCGGTGGGACCGGCCTGGGGGAGGCAGCTGCCAGGGCACTGGCGGAGGCGGGCGCTTCGCTCGTGCTCTGCGGACGGAGGCAGGAACCGTTGGAGAAGGTTGCCTCGGAGATTCAATCCACTGGGGGCAGGGCGCTGCCAATCAGGATGGATGTCTCCCGCAAAGAAGACGTGGAGTCCATGGCGTCGGAGGCGCTGAGCGCTTATGGACAGGTTGACATCCTGGTGAACAATGCGGGCATCAATATAGTGAAGCCGTTCCTGAAGCTGACCGAGGAGGAGTGGGACAGCGTGCTGAACACCAACCTGAAAGGGTGCTTCTACTGCTGTCAGGCCATAGGGAAAGGCATGGTGGAGAGAAAAGCGGGCAGCATTATAAACATGGTCTCGGTGTTCGGTCTCACCGGCTTCATGAATATCTCCCCCTATATAGCGAGCAAAGGCGCGGTTGTCCAGCTCACCAAGGCCCTGGCGGTGGAGTGGGCCAGGCATAATGTCAGAGTTAACGCCATCGCCCCGTCTTACATCCGAACAGACATGACCAGGCGCGATATCGAGTCCGACGAAAGGATTCTCCAGTTCAACCTGAGCAAGATACCGATGCGCAGGGGCGGCGAGCCCGGCGAACTGGCAGGGGTAATGGTCTTCCTGGCATCCGATGCGTCAAGCTTCATCACCGGCGAGACCATAGCCGTGGACGGAGGCTGGCTTGCCTGGTGAATGACGCCGGGCTGGCCACAATCAATAAAGACCGCTAGATTTTATGGCCTGTGAGGAAACCGGAGGCAGTGGCTTCCAGTAGCTTGCCGGGCTCAGCGCAGTCGCCGATAGAATAAACGACGGGGCCTCTCCCCGAAAATTCCTCTGCCAGCCCGGTATCGGGCTTGAGTCCACCCGCCAAGATTATAGTATCTGCTTCGATGAAATCCGTTGAACCCGCCTTATTTATCCTCACGCCCCTGTCTGTTATCTCCGTCACGCTGGCCCCGGTCTCCAGCCTGGCACCGGCCTCCCTCAACTGCCTCATCCAGACCCATCTGTGAACCAGGCCAACATCGGCCCCGATGCGTTTCGACTCTTCGATAACAGAGACTTTCTTGCCCCGCCCCACCAGGGTCACCGCGAGCTCGCAACCGGCGAAGCTACCGCCTACTATGGCGACCCGCTTCCCGAAGGGGAAACCAAACCTCAGCATCCACCTGATCAGTTCGGGCTTATATACGAACCGCACGAACATAGCGCCGAGGCGGGACATCAACCTCTGCCCGAATCCCCCCTTGTTAACAGCACGGCCGGCCAGGAGCCCTTTCATGTCACGATGGTCGAGCACATTGGCTCCGCTGCCGCCGGGCACCTCCAGGACCGGAGCCATACCCCCGGATGCCAGGACGACGACACCCGGCTTGATCTCGTCGAGAAGAGCCGGGGTTACATCGGTGCTCAGCCTCAGCTCGACAGGAAGCTTCCTGACCTGCCTTTCCAGATACTTGACCACATTGCCCATCCTGCGGTTGGTTATTGCGGCCAGGACTAAGCTCCCGCCGAGCCTGGGCCCACGTTCACAGAGCGTAACCTCATGACCTCTCAGGGCAGCTATCATCGCCGCCTCAATACCGGCCGGGCCGCCCCCGATAACAAGCACACGCTTGCGCTCCGTCGCAGCCGTTTCCGCCGGGTATTCCAACTCCCGGCTCAGCCTGGCGTTGACGCTGCAATAGATCGGAGGCGCATCCGAATCCTCGATGCAGTGGCAGCAGTTCATACACGGCCTGATATCGGCAAGGCGCCCCTCTCTCGCCTTGTTCGGCAGCTCCGGGTCTGCCAGCAGCGCCCGCGCCATGTAGACCATGTCGGCCTTGCCTCCAGCCAGCATCTTCTCCGCAACCACTACATCCTGGATTTGAGTGCCCGCCGCCACGGGGATGCCCACCGCCTTCCTGACCACCCCAGCCATATAGGCCCAGGCCCCCTGGGGGACGTCCGTCTGTATTATCGGAAACGGGGCGTTATGCCAGCCGGACATTACGTCGATCTCATGAATACCGGCCATCTCCAGTATCTGAGCCATCCTCGCCGTGTCCTCAATGGTATAGCCTCCATCGAGCAAATCCGACCCGCTGAGCCGGCAGGTATATGTGAAATCCGACCCCGCCTTCTTTTTTATACTTTCGATTATTTCGAGCAGAAACTGCATCCTGTTCTCAAAACTGCCGCCGTACTCGTCCGTTCTCCTGTTTGTCAGAGGGGACAGAAACTGGGCTATGATATAGCCCACGCTGGCTATCACCTCGACAGCGTCGAAGCCGGCTTCACGCGCCCTCTGCGCCCCGTCACCGTAGGCCTTCACTATCTTGCGTATTTCGTCTTGGGAAAGCGCTCGCGGCATGGTGGGCTCCAGCGGCCCCCCCAGGCGAAAAGGGGTGCCGGGACGCCCCGAGAGGGAGACCCCCGACGGCCCCACCACCTCAACCGGGCCATCGCCGAATGCCCAGCAATAGCCAACGCCTAGCTGCGCATATGTTTTAGCCCCGTTGGCGTGAATGGCCTCCGTCAATTGCTTCAGTCCCTTGATAAAGCGGTCATCATGCAAGCCCAGCATGGGATCCTGCATCAGCCTGGTGGGGGTACAGCTCACGCCGATAATGGCCACGCCGCCCTTCGCCTTCTCGGTGTAGAAGGCCTTTAAACGGCTTACTACCACCTCTTCGGATTCCGGCGGCATCACGGCCATAGCCGGCATCTTTATCCTGTTCTTCAATTCCAGGTTGCCCACACGAATGGGCTCAAACAGTCTTTTCAATCCTGCCATCGATACCTCCCGACAACGGGGCGGTTCGCGAACCGCCCCTACTAATTGCCTGACGTTAAATGGTTGCCCATGCCCTACAGCCCGCTCACCATTTTAGGCCTGCGTACTCCCAAAGTCCAGTTGAACGGCGCACCAATCCCGGATTGACACCCAGCCCGGGCTATTCTATGCTACCTGTACCCGGCAGGAGGTCCTGAAGAATATGGCGAACATCAGACTGGCGACCGAGGATGACATTCCCCGCATTCTGGAACTATACCATGAACTAACCATACACCTGTCCCAGGTTGAGATGAGTCTCAGCCCCTCGCCGGACGGTGTCCGCGAGGTTTTCGCTGAGATCTGCGCCGATCCCAGGCATGAACTCTTCGTCGCCGAAGACGGGGGTGAGGTCGTGGGCACCGTAGTGCTGCTCATCGTACCCAACCTCTCACACAGCGCCACCCCTTGGGCTCTCGTGGAGAACCTCGTGGTCGGCGAAAAATACCGGCGCGGAGGCTGCGGCAGGATGCTCCTGGAGCACGTCATCGCCCGGGCCAGAGGGAAAGGGTGCCACAGGATCGAGCTGTGCAGTGACCTGAGGCGCAAGGAAGCGCACCAGTTGTACCGCTCGGTCGGCTTCGAAGCATCGGCCCACGGCTTTCGCATCTATTTCTAACAGCCGGAGCTATACGACATCATCAGCAAGACCCTGCCACTTTCGTCGGTATCTTCTATTATGAGTCAATTCGGATGAAAAACGGTTGATGTCAGTCGGTGATTTTGGAGCAGGGTTAACATCCAGAGGTCGAGGTCGTTGATTACGCCGGCGCCTGCGGAGTCCGGGTAATTCCTGGTCACCCTGCCCCTCTCCCGTCAAGGGAGAGGGGCTATCCAATTGCCGGCGTACTGCCCTATATGGCCCCGTTCGTATTGCTGACGCTGCCTCTCGGCCTTGCGGTGATCGCCGGCGCGCGCAAGTACTACGATCAGATAGAGAACCTGATACCGGTCACGGCCAAGAACGCCCAACTCACGCCTCTGCTGCCCCTGCTTATGGTGATCGGCATCTTCGCCAGTTGAAGCCGCTCGCCTAACCGCCCTCCCCAAGAAGTTTGGGAAGGTAGGTATTCACCGTATTCGCCGAGATGGCGAAGCCTATGCCCTCGACGCCAACACTAACCAACTTGGCCGCGACCACGCCGATGACGTCGCCCTGCAGGTTGAGAAGAGGGCCGCCGCTGTTGCCCATGTTGACCGCGGAGTCTGTTTGAACAAACGTGATATTAGTCCCACCGTCGTACTCAATGCTAGACACAAAGCCGCTGGTGATCGAGGCCTTCTTCTTGTCGAGAGGGTATCCGAGAATAAGCACCTGCTCGCCCAGGTCAATGGTACTCATGTCACCGAACTCCAGGTATGGGACGTCCGAGACATCTATCTTAATGAGGGCCAGGTCACGCTCCTTGTCTCTAGCCTCCACAACGCCTTCGTAACTCACAGAATGGCCTTCGACGGCGACGGTGATTTCCTCGGCGTCGCGTACAACATGGTTGTTCGTCATGATGAGGCCGTCGCTGTTGATGAAGAAACCGGACCCTGTTCCCAGGTCGGTCTCAATGCGTACTACTGCCGTTCGGGCCTCGGCCGTCACCTGCTGTACGGTCTTGGGTTTGTGTGTGCTGGCTCCTGGCAAAATCACCGATGCCTCTGTCACGAAGACTCCCCGCTTGCGTGGCGCCCACTGCGGCCTGTCGTCGTAGAACTCGTTGTCCGTAAGACGCTCGATGTTACCGCCATCCGCGTCCATGATGTACAGTTCACGCGTCTCCTGATCCGCCACATCGCGGTCGGATGAGAACACAATCTTGGTGCCGTCCAGAGACCAGCAGGGGTGGCAGTCGTCTATTCCGTAGTTGGACGTGAGATTGCGATTACTGCTGCCGTCTGCGTTTATGACGTAGACATCGTAGTCTCCGTCGTGCTCTGACATGTAGGCGATTTCCTTGCCGTCAGGTGACCACATGGGCCAGGTGTCGTTCATCGGGCTGGTAGTGAGCCGAGTGGGATTAGAACCATCGGCGCCTATCACATATATGTCTCCGTTTTGACCGTGTGGGGTGAAATCGTATGCCAGCTTCGTGCCGTCTGGCGACCATTCGGGCGAGTACACGTCTCCATCAGGATCGCTCGTGATCTGCGTCCTATTCCCGCCATCTACATCGATAACGAACAACTGGTAGCTTTCCATCTCTTCAGACCAGCCGACATAGGCGATGCGACTGCCGTCAGGCGACCAGCTTGGGTTGCTTTCCTCAGCGTCTTCGGTAAGCACGGACATCCACTCACCGTCGTCATTCATCCCCAGAAGAATGCTCTGGCGCCCCACGTATATGTCGACCACGATAGACCTTCCGTCCGGACTCCAGGACATCTCGAGCTCGTCTAGCACCGTCTCGGTGATCTGTACTTCATTATGGGTGTCGAGCTCGATCATGTAGATATCGAACTGGTCATCCTTACGGTCGGAGATGAATGCGACGCGGTCCGGCTCTACAGTCACGCTGGCCGAGCCCGATTGCGTTATGTCGTCCAGAGTAACCTCGACCGTGATCGCTGTGTCGTAGCTCCCCGGGGAATCGCCCGCAGTGAACAGCCCATTCGTGTCGATGGCGCCAGCCTCCGCCTCCGTGCTCCATTCGAAGTCAAGGCCGGCGATACGGTTGCCATATCGGTCCGCACCCACGGCTACGAACTGCTGTGTCATACCCATTCCGATCTCTACGGGGTCGGGGGCGAGAACGACCTGATGCAGCGGCCCGTGGGTGATAGTGAGCGAAGAGTTGGCAGTGCAGAGCGTGTCCCCTTGCTCGACCGCGACGTTAACCACGTTGCGGTAGCTCCCCGCGACTTCCCCGGCCACGAGCTCGCCCGTATTGGCAAGCGAGCCTGCGTTGTCGTTGAGAAGCTCCCAGGTCATGTTCCCCGCGACGTCTATGCCCGGCACCTCGTTGCCGTACTCGTCCGCGGATACGCACTGAAGCTGCATCGTCTTGTCGGCCTCCACTATCAGCGGCGATGGGCGGATGCTCACCGTTGCGACAGAACCCGGGTGCACCTCAATGGATGCGTTCGCCGTCGCGGTCTGCGGAGGATCGGCGATGCCGGTAGCCGTGAGCGTGACTGTGTGTGTCCCCGAGATAGTGTATTCATGCTGCACCTGTTGGTCCGCGGCGGTAGTGGTCATGGTGACACCGTCGCCGAAGTCCCAGAGGAACTCCTGAGCGTTGAGTGAATTGTTGGTGAAGCAAATCGTTAGTGGCACCTGACCGCTGCACGCGCTTGCCTCGAAATCGGCCTTCGGTAGCGCCTGCTGCTGTTCCCCGCCGCCGCACGCGGCCAGCGGTAGAGCCAGCAAGAGGACTAACAATACTGCAGAAGCACCGGTGAATAACTTCTTCGGGTTCACTGTGGGCATTCGGCTGTCGAACTTGCGGAATGGGTACCGCCGCATCATTATCATGTCCCTCCTCCTCACTTTGGCACTCAAAAAGAGCACAGCAACGGTTCGTACTGCCGACGCCGCATCGAGCAGTCACCTATGGCCCCCGCAGGGACCAAGGGCGTTTGTCGGCTACTGCCAAGAGGACGTTATGTCCTTATGACCTTATCCCGTCCCTGTCGCGTACCTGCTCTTACGGCAGCACTCCCCTCCCTGTCTCCGGGACATTGCGACGGAAGAACCCAGAACGTCCGATAAAGCCGCAACAGGCCATGTGCCTGACATCATTGGTAGAAGCAGCACCGTAAGCCCCGGGCAGGGTTGCTTTGAAGCAGGCGGCGAATTTGACTGCATTAGCAACAACGGCCCAGCAGTCCTTCCAGACAACTAGCGTCCTCCGGTACTCCAATATCGGATTACACTGCCCTCTTATTGACTCCTTCTCCTTATCTGAAGTCGAAACGGGACTACGTGGAAATCGGGCATATCTGAGGAAAAATTGTAGTGCATTTATTATAAACCCGGAACTATAACACAATCAATCTTATCGTGCACGTCACTTATATAGGAATATACTAGCAACAATAGGAGTTGTCAAGGGGTGGTTCGAGTGAAAAAGCGCGATGCCACCACAACTTGCGAGGTGTGATGGTAATTTTCTACCAAAATCCCTAAACAATACACCTTTTAATTCAGCCAAATAGTAACCACACAATTCTGATTTGTTCACTGAACATTCTTGCGAAATATTAAACGTCTAGGTTAGTGCGCTTAAGACAAAGCCCCTTCGAAACATCTGGTTCTCAAACCTCGATTATTAACCCCCTGACAGCAACCGAAATAAACGGCTGTCACTGATTGCGTAGCAGCGTACCCTCGTTCCGGTCCCACCAGTCTTTGAGCTGGTCGTTTATCTCTTTCCACCTCAGCCATACCCCGGTGGGATTGTCCCGGTCGGGCCTGTTTGCCACGCGCAGGTAAACATACAGTCCGAGAAGGACAAACGGAAGGATAATTCTCGCCATAGTGAGAGCTGTGTTATCGAGTGAATAGAAACGCGGCAAATCGAGGGCTTCCACCTCCGATAGAACAGCGAGGACCACCAGCGCCACGAACGAGAGAAAGGAGAGCCAGACCAGCACCCTTTGAAGGTAGAAGACCAGCCGGCACTCCAGTCTTCTCCTCAACAGGGCGGTGAAGTAAAAGTGGTTGGGATGGTTCTCATCCCGCCACTGCCGGAGGACCGTAAGCCATCTCTGCCGCGCCTCGGGTGCCGTGAGATTGTACTGTTGCTGGATGTAGACCCTGGGGAACTGGGACTGAAAGAACGAGATATGGCGACTGCCCGCCGATCTGGAGTACTGCAGCGGGTCCTCCGACAAAAGGAGAAGGGACACAGCAGACAAAGCCAGAAGCGGCAGAAGCATCCTGGGGATATCGGCCACCCAATCGTCAACGGCGAGGTCAACCACATAAAGCAGAAGGAAGGCCAGGCCCAGCAAACCAACATATAACCCCTTCCGCAGCCTGAGTCCGCCTTCTTTGCGCGGAGTCAGGAGCCCCCCGGCCAGCCAGTTCACAGCTCCGAATCCCCGGAGACATACTTAATGGTGAGGAAATCGCGGCAACTGGTACCGCCATCGCTCTTGCCGGTTACATAAACGTTTCCCGACCCGTCCACGGCCAGGGCCACGGCCTGGTCCCAGCCGTCCGCCGGGCCATCGTAGCAGGCAGCCCAGATTTCGCTGCCTTCGCTGTCGTACTTCAAGGTAACATACGAGTAGTTGACTCCGCTGCCGTTATAGCTATCGCCGGTGACATAAATATTCCCCGAACCGTCCAGCGCCATGTCAAAGGGCCAGCTCTCACGGCCACCCGCAGCGCCGTCGTACCTGGCGATCCACTGCTGTTCTCCTTCGCTGTCGTACTTGACGGTCGCATAACCGTACAGGAGTGTGCGGTGGTCGTAGCACCGGCCCGTGACGTATACGTTGCCCGAACCGTCCACAGCAACGGCCACAGGTTCACCCGCTCCGCACTCCAGACCCTGACATCCGGCAGCCCAGGGCTGGTTGCCTTCACTATCGAACTTCACGGTGGCATATTCGTACTGATACGAGCTGCTGCTGTAGCTCCTGCCTGTCACGTACACATTTCCCGCACCATCCAGGGCCATGGCCTTAGCCGTGTCATCACCCCCGGAATTGTCATAGCGAGCTACCCAGATCTGATTTCCATTGCTATCATACTTGAGCGCAGCGTAGTCACCCTGGCTTGTGCCCGCGACATATGCGTTCCCCGAGCCGTCCAGCGCTATACCCACGGCCCCGTCATCACTCCCCGGGGAGCCTTCGTACCTTGCGGCCCAGAGCTGATTCCCGTTACTATCGTATTCGATTGTGGCGTAGTCGCCCCCGCTGCTGCCGGTGACATACACGTTCCCCGAGCCGTCTATCGCTATCGCCCGGCCATCATCATCTTCAACCCCCGCTCCGTCGTAGCGCGCAACCCAGAGCTCACTGCCATCGCCGTCATACTTTATCGTGGCATAGGCGTAGTCCTCGTGAAGGCTGTTATAGCTTTTGCCCGTCACATACACGTTTCCGTAACCATCCACGGCGATAGCCTGGGCCACATCATCGTCGCCACCGGGGCCATCGTAGCGGGCAACCCAGAGCTCATTGCCATCGTTGTCATACTTCACCGTGACATATGAATAGTCGTAGGGCGTGTCATTGAAGCTCTTGCCCGTCACATAGACGTTGCCGGAACCGTCCACAGCTATGTCGTAGACCCACTCAGCACCCCCCGAAGGGCCCTTATAGCGAGCAACCCAGGCCTCGGCAACCGCAGAGGGGGTCGGTGTCGGGGTTGAAACGGGTGTCGCCGTTGCAGCAGGTGTCGGCGCTGGGCTGGTAGTCGCAACAGGCGTCGGGGAGGGGCTTGCCCCGTCACCGCCGCAGCCGACGGCAAGCGCCCCTATCAGAACCACGGTTAAAGCTAATATGGCCAAAGACCTCATTTGTTGCCCTCCTCACTGGATGACAGCGCAAAGCCTGCTATCACAGCCGATTATATAATTCAGCTTTTTCTGTTCAGGTGCCATTATAGCCAATTCGGCAGCGCCTTCCAATAGCCAGCGATTGAAATTGAATCAGCCAGGGCAAGGTGATAGACTTTTACATACGGTGATGAGCTACAAAGTCGAACCTCAGAGCTTCAGCAGCCTGGCTTCTTTGCGGGAGGAGCCGCGCTGCCGCCTTGAGTGGCGCTCCGTCTTCGTTCTGCCCCGGTGGCTGGAAGTCTGGTGGCAGGAATTCGGAGCCGGAGCAGAGCTATGCCTGTGCGACATCAGGGAAGACGGAAATTTAACAGGCATCGCACCGCTAAAGGTTAAGGATGGCAGGGCTTCATTTATCGGCAGCGCCGACGTCTGTGATTATATGGACTTCATCATCGCGCCGGGGAAAGAGCACGCCTTTTTCACATCCCTTCTCGACCATTTGAGGCATGAGGGCGTAAGCGAGCTTTACCTCGAATCGCTGAGACCCGACTCCGCAGCTCTGACCAGCCTTGCTGCCCTGGCAAAGAATCAGGGGCACGCGGTGCACTTCAATCTCACGGACGTTTCACTGGATGTGACTCTGCCCGCCACCTGGGAGGAATATCTGGGGATGCTGACCCCGAAGCAGCGGCGTGAGCTAGGTCTCAAGCTGAGGAGAGTGAATGAAGCGGGCTATATAGAGTACGGCACAATCGAGGACACGGACTCCGTCCAGGATACCATGGACGTCTTTATGAAGCAGTTCAGGGACAGCAGAGAGGATAAGGCGGCATTCATGACCCCGCAGATGGAATCCTTTTTCAGGTCAATAGCCATAGCCATGGCTGAAGCCGGACTTCTAAGATTCGGTATCCTGAAAATCAACGGCCTTCCGGCTGCCGTTGTCATGTGCTTCGACTACAATGGCAAGGTATATCTCTATCACAGCGGATACGATCCCCTTCACAGCCATCTGAGCGTGGGTTTGCTCTCCAAGGCGCTATCTATCAAGGACAGCATAGCAAGGGGCAGAAGAATACAAATACCGACTGGGCGGTGCGGAAACCCCGATTCACAGTTGCCGGATAATCCTCAAGTGACTCCCGGGTTTTAAATTCGTACGCGGACCGGAATCGATGAATGAGGTATTTCGAACATTAAGGGACTGTTGCCGCATTTCAGGCCGGAGAATCTTTTACCGGGGTCCCGGCATATTTACGGACAACCATCCTGAAATGGAACCCGTATACAGCGAGGGCCATAGACAGCGGAAAATGCTGGGGACGCTTCAGCACTGTCGAGATAAAGAATCGCCAGTAATGCAACCTCTCCCTATCCCGAACACCCAGGAACCACACAGACCTTAAAAACGCCCAAACATGCCAGAACTGGAGCTGTGATACCCTCTTTTTTCTCTTAGGCTTGTAATCTTTGAAGAATATCTTGACCCGCTTGTAATACTCCCGGGGTGAATAGATCGTAGCCAGAATATTCTTGTAGCCATCGATGAGCGTCTCACTGTCCATCTTGGGAATAAAGTTCATAGAACAGTCGGTATTATCGCCTGAAATACCCTCCAGTAGCCGGTTCTCCTTCTTCAGTCGCTGGTACAGCCTTGTACCGGGAGGCGCATTCAGCAGACCGACCATCGCGGTAACGATCCCGCTCTTCTGAATGAAGTTAATCTGGCTCTTAAAGATAGAGACCGGGTCGTTATCAAATCCCAGTATGAACCCTCCCTGCACCTGAAAGCCGTTGTTTTGAATCTTCTTGACCGAGGCAACCAGATCACGGCCCCGATTCTGGTTTTTGCTGCATTCAACCAGGCTCTCCTCGTTTGTAGTTTCGATACCGATAAATACCATGTCGAACCCGGCCTCGACCATCAATCGCATCAGCTCTTCATCATCGGCAAGGTTTATCGACGCCTCCGTGAACAACGAGGTGGGGTATTTTCTCTCCTTCTGCCATTCAATTATTGCCGGGAGGATCTCTTTCTTCAGTTTCCTCTTGTTGCCTATGAAGTTATCATCCACGACAAAAATGCTGTCTCGCCAGCCCCGATTGTACAGCGCATCCAGTTCCGCGATGATCTGTTCTTTGCTCTTAGTTCGCGGTACGTTGCCGTTCAGTATGATGATATCGCAGAACTCACAATTGTAGGGACAACCGCGAGAGTACTGAATGCTCGACGAAGAGTATTTCCTCATATCGAGAAGGGACCACAGAGGAAGAGGGGTCTTCGTGATATCCGGCCGCTCCTTTGAAGTGTAGATATGCCCGGCACATCCCTTTTCCAGGTCCTCCAGGAAAGGCGGGAGGGTAACTTCAGCCTCACCGAGCACTAAATGATCCACGTCTTCAAAGTACTCGTATTCACTGAAAAAGAGTGGGCCGCCGGCGACTATCCTGGTATCTAAAGCCTTACATCTCCCGATAACCTCTCGCACCGAATCCCTCTGCACCACCATGGCACTTATAAATACATAGTCGGCCCACCTGATATCCTTGTCATTCAAAGGGGCTACATTCATATCAACCAGCTTCTTGTCCCATTCCTGGGGAAGCATCGCCGCCACAGTCAGCAAGCCAAGAGGCGGGAAGTTAGCCTTCTTGCCGGCAATTCTCAGAGCGTGTCTAAAACTCCAGAAGGTATCAGGATATCGCGGGTAGACCATAAGTGCTTTCAAACCAGGCTCCTCATTCGTTTAATTACTTATATCAAATACGATTATACTTGCTCTTGTCAATAGCCAGGTTCATTGATTATACCACAAACAATTACTCAAAGGTTAAAACCTTTCCTCGATTTTATTACTAGCGACACAGCTGTCCGCATTGTACAATACCGGGATTAAAAACTAATTAACGACGTCCCAAGCAGGAATTACGAAGGTCTTACAAGCAAGTTACATTTTATCAGCCTGACATCAATCTTATAACCTTCATTCTCAGTAAGAGGTTCAGGTGCAGTTCATCCTTGCGCAGTTAATCTCCAGAGCCTATGATAACAGTAACACTTGTAGAAGCCAGAAGGGGCATTCACATTACAGTTACACCATCTCAGGGAGGTGTTCCAGTGCACTGGTTTTATCTTGCTTTTGCGGTTTTTCTGGAGGTCTGTGGCACCACTTGCATGAAACTATCCGACGGGTTTTCAAAGCTGACACCATCGATACTGATGTTCATCTTCTACGGGCTTTCCTTCGCCCTCTTCGTTCTCGCATTGAAGCGCATAGATGTAAGTGTCGCCTATGCCATATGGGCCGGGTTGGGAGTCCTATTGATCGCCATAGTCGGTACTCTGTACTTTAAAGAGCCTATGACAGCATTAAAAATCGTATCAACAGCCCTAATAATAGGTGGTGTTGTGGGCCTGTACTCCAGCGGTACCGGTAACTGAAGAGAGTACTCTAAAGCGGTGGGACGCCCTTTTTTGTCTGAAACCATACTTTACCAACCACTCGCGAGAAACCCTGCATAAGGTTTCTCATAACCACCAGAGGCTTCCAACTTCCGTCAACCCATGCTCTTTTAAGCGAGTTGCTGGCAAGCATAGCGATCAGATTGATAATCTTTTGCGGACCAAACCAACTCCCCAGATTGGCGGCAAGCACCGGCTGCATCCCTGCCCCGCTAATAAGCGCACCTTGTGTCAGCCCCGAGGCAACCACGGTACCGATGTTAGGCAGTTGTTCGACGATCTGCAGCCTGACTATGTCGAATGGCATGAACCGTCCGGACTCCCTGTAGTCACGCCTGAAGGCCACCCAGTACCCAAGCGCGTAGCAGCTTACATAACCCGTGAAGCTACCCAGCATACTTGCCATTACCATAATCCATACCGCGTTATCAAGGGATAAGTAGACAGCTAACGATCTGCCTGCAACGGCTCCACAGCCGGCTGCGATCTGGACCAGCACCAACTTCCCGCTGAAGTACTTCCAAAGCTTTGTCTTCAGTCCGGACACGATGCTCATGCGTTTCCGCCTTCCCCGTCCAAAGCGTGCCTCGGCAATGTACAGCATGAGCCAGAGCAGAGCCGCTTACTTCGTTTCATCCGCATTATACGTTCACTCAACGGTTCTAATTTTACGCTGACCATCCCTAACTGGCAAGAAACTGGCATCCAAGGCAATGAAGCGAATAGGCACTCAACTTATCCTGACTGGCTTACGCCGTTGCCAACAAGTCATAACCACAGCGCAACTCCTTAATGGGACTATTGAGTACTTTTTCCCATACCTTATCTATACAAAAGAACCATTGAACAGCCGGTAGCATGTGTGCTAATGTTTGGGCAGGATAATGTGGCTTGTGTCATTACCTTAAACAAACCATTGACCGGGGAAGAAATGCGCAAGTCCGTGTGTTGCTATGATCTGGTTTAGACGAATATGGACCATTCCGCTGATCATAATCTTCGTTGTCCTGCTTATCTCCCTCCTGCTAGTCTCACAGCTAAACGACACTATAGGCAACCCCGAATTTTACAAGGACCATATACGGCAGGCGGACCTGTATAACTTCGTCTACGACGAGGCCCTGCCGGCAGGACTGGATGAACTGGAAACAGGTGCTTTTTCAGATGTCCCTATAGAAATATCCGCAATCAAGGATAATGTCGTCTCCGTCGCCAGTAAGATTCTGCCTCCTGATTGGCTCCAGGCCCTCGTTGAAACTGCAATCGACAAAATAATCCCCTACTTCCTAGGCGACACTGACAGCTTTACATTCACCATAATGTTGAGAGACAGGGTAGAGATAGCCGCATCGGTAATCAAAGATGATATTATCCGGGGTACTGCGTTTACAGAAATCTATGGCGACGCAGTATCATACCTGGCCGACGAGTTGCTCGACAACATGGATGGAATGCCTTACCCCATTGCACTCAGCAAGGAGGAGGTCGAAGCCTCTCTCAAGAAGTTATTCCCCGAGGACTGGCTAGCCCCCCAGGTTGAGGCCGCCATCGACTCCATAAAACCGTATCTGACCGGCGACTCAAATCACTTCATACTTACGGTCAACATCGCTGACCGAGTCGATGCAGTGGCTGACACTGTTGTCGACCTCCTGGGCATACAGGAGACCTACGACTACCTGCTGGACGAACTGATAACACCAACCATCGAGGCCAACATTGGCCAGACCGTAGCCCTGCCATACGGGATAAGCCTGAGCCAGGAGGAGATCGTCTCCGCCATCGAGGAGACGCTGCCCCATTCCTGGGTGCAAGCGCAGTTCAACGATATCGTCGACAACGTAACCGCATACGTAAAGGGAGAAGCCCCCGGTATCGAGGTAACGGTTGACCTGGCTGACAGAAATGAAGCCGCCCTCGATATCCTCACAGATATGGCCGACCAGAAGCTAGAGAACCTTTTCTACAGTTTGCCCGTGTGCAGTATGTGGGAATTCCTTCAGATTTTACAGACGCTACCTCCCGACACTCTCCCAGACTGCCGGCCGTCAGGCGTATCATACGAGGAAGCTAAAGCCGCGCTCGACATTGACATCGCGTACTTGATCGACCACATGATCATAGACCGGATTCCAGACCAGTGGATTTTCACCGACGCCGAAGTTAAGCAGTTGCTTGGTGAGGACATCGCGAGTTTTCTGGAGGACGCCCGGAATTGGGTCGCGGGGGGTTGGACTTTCACCGATGCCGACCTTAAGGATGAACTGAACAGCGACCAAGAGCAGACCCTGGAAGACGTGCTCGGCTGGATAAAGAGCGGATATACCTTAAACGAGTCGGACCTGAGAGAGGCAATCGCAGAAAACGAGCAAGACCTTAACTCAATGTATACCGCACGCCGCTGGATAGGTACTTCCAGAGCATGGCTATGGGCCTTCTGGCTCATAGCCATTGTATTACTCATTTTCATCGGTCTCTTAGGCGGCCGCAACTGGAGAACCCGGCTGGTCTGGGCACTTGTAATATTGCTTTTCACCTCGCTTATAATTTACGTTACGATAGGACTGATTTATTCAAGGCTGGGAGAACCAAGGACACAGGGGATAATGCTTGACCCATCGCAGTATGAGGGCGTAGCAGCCGTAGTAGTTGAGAAGGGCAACGAAGTGATCGATAATATCCTTAATGGCTCCAACGGCCTGAGCGGCTTCGTCCAGGGGATAAAGAACAAAGCGCTATATATAACTGTGGGCTCCGTAGTATGTCTGCTGGGAATCGTCGGCTGGAGCGAGATACGCCGTCGCAGGGATAAAGGCATAGATTGAGATAATTATACTCTGGTCTAGACGACTGCGTTTACCTTCGGCAATAAGCTGACGGCCGTCCCCCCGTTACCATTACTTCCCCACAGTACGTCATTCAGTAGATTCAGATAATCAAGCAGAAGCCTCGTTGTAAGGAAATTTTCCCTTACGGTTTCCTTCGCCCTTCTCCCCATGCGCTCTGCCATGTCAGGATTCTGCAAGATTTGCACTATCCTGTCCGCAAACGCCTCTCTATCCAAAGGATCGACCAGGAAGCCATTCTCTGCCTCTATCAACTGATGGGGGATGCCCCCTACTCTCGTGGCCACTACCGGCTTCCCTTTCCATAGTCCCTCAGTCACGCAAAGGCAGAATCCTTCTCTGATGGAGTTCTGCACCAGAACGGTTGAAATCCGCTGTATAGCGTTCACAACTATCTGGCTATTACCAAGAACAAACAATACGTCGCCGTTCTCCACCATCTTCTTAGCCTTGCGATATGTCCTTTGATATACCGCATTGCCCTCGGGGTCATCCGCGGCCATGTCATAGCAGTATAGCAACCTGCAATCCACCTTTTCCTTGACCAGCTTGAAGATTTCGAGCAAACCTTCGGGATCTTTCCAGACATCCATCCTCGAAACCTGCGTTATAAGTGGTTTATCCGTAGGTATTCCAGACTTATATACATACTTTAAAATATCTTTGTTCGACAGCTCCATATTTTTTAAAGACAGCGGGTCAATTGCCGGGTGGACAATCCGCTGCTCAACCGGCAGACCTTCCTTTCTATACGCCTCACTCGAGATAATGGCAAGATCGTATCTCATGATGAACGTCTTAAGGAAATCCCAGAGGTCTTCATCCGGATACGACAGGTCCACATGACACCGCCAGATCCACGGCACCTTTTTCTTATAGAATTTTATAAGCGGCAACGGCTGAGGGTCGTGCACAATTAAACAATCGGCATCAATATGACAATATGTAGAAAATGCCTCGTTTGCCTGGATATACAGTTGCTTTTTTATATCCGTAAGATTCAACGAACCACCCTGAAGGGCATTATGAAATTTCTTGGTTATGGTGAAGAAATCGGAATTCCCGTGAAGAACCCTCCAATCCGTCTCTATACCGACGTCATTCATCAGCGGCACCAGAGAACTCAGTATCTCCGCTACCCCGCCGCCTTGAGAAGTCGAGTTAACATGTACGATATGCTTGCCTTGAAGACTCCTGGCTCTAGCATAAATTTCACCTATAACGTCATCACCGACGGTTTGTCTGTATTCGTCCAAGCTTTTCGCCATTGTTCAAACCCTTCTATATAAAATTGCAGCGGTAACGCTGCTATCATGCTCAAACGGTAGCACAACGGTTATCATCTACACAATAGCTCTTTCTAGCACTTATCGATGGTAAAATAGTACTGCACCGACGAACGGACACATTTTTAACACAGGGTACAGGTTGGAGGAAATTAAAACGTGGAAATGACATGGGAAAAGAGCGGGCGATCACATCGGGCCGCCCCTATATTTTTGAATCTGCCGTAGGGAGAGGCATCAATAACCTTCACCACTGGTATTTTGTAGTTCGCAGGAGGTTTATAAGGCAGGAATAGCGGGATTATCAGTAGAAGGAGAAATCACCCTCACCCTACCCTCTCCCGTCAAGGGAGAGGGGATTGAAATATTCCTCTCGTCCTTAGGCAAGATTATTCTACGTTTGCAATGATAAGAGCCGTTCATGGTTCGATAAGCCTGTCCTTAGCGAAGCCGAAGGGCTCACCACGAACGGACAGGCTCGCCACGAACGGGTAACGTAGGGGCAGAGCAATGCCTCTGCCCTCATTATGTCACCCTTGCGGTAGGTAGTTAGAAGTAGGGCAAAGCGCAGCGAAACACACTGCACATATAAATTACGCAATGGATTCCAGCTTCCGCGGGAATGACATAACAATGTCAACTCCTGCGAAAGTATGGTGGCGGGGATTGAGCGCAGCGAAACCGAGGTGCTTACTACGGATTACCGCGATGATGTTGCATCACGGGGCTGAATTGCCGCCGGGCCGGTGTTGGAGGTTACATGAATCTCTCGAACCTGTCCTTCTTCGCCCTGCAAATAGGGCAGGTCTCAGGCGGCTCCTCTCTTGCGCAAAGATACCCGCACACCCTGCAGCGCAACACCGGCAGTGGAAGAGAGGACGGTAAACCACCGCCCTCGGGTTTCGAGGCTGCCTCCGTTCTCTTCTTCCTCTCCCTTTCAGGTGGCCTCCTCTCCGGTATGGGGGCAGCCTCCTTTTCTCCTTCGGCAATCTCACTGGAAACATACAGTGCGCAGTAACACGATCCGTACTCGTTGATATCGGCATCCCTATAGTCGCAGGGACATATTATATCGATATCTTCCTCTTTTACGCCTGTTGCAAGCCGGCACGGACAAGCCCAGTAGCCATATCTTTGCTCGTTGATAATGAGGCTTCTCAGAAGTCCATTTGTGAATTCAACATCGGGATTCAGGTGGTAACCCCCCTCTTCCGCCTCCCTTTTTAACCTCTCATACATTGCGTCGCCCATGTTATTACACCTCCACATCCTCTCTGTTGCTCAAAGCCTCCCTGATTTTGTCCGCTTGATAGCCCACGATGCACCTGTCGCCGTTTATGACCATTGTCGGGAATGAACAGCTCGGGTTCCAGTCAGTAATACCTTTAATCGCCTCACTCTTAGCCTCGCTGTCCAGAAGGTCGACATATACGTATCTATATTCCACGCCCAGGTTATCAAGCAAGTCTCTCGTTTTCCGGCACCAACCGCACGTGCTCAGGGCGTACAGAAGCACGTCCCCCCTGTTCTCGCCCGGTACCTGATTTATATGCTCCTCAAGCGCCATCCAACCATCCTCCCTTCAGATGATATACCAAGTGCATCAATCGTATTATAGGCGGTAATTATAACAGAAATCCGATGACGAAGAAGCGATAAAACGGGCGGGAAAATATTTGTAAATATGATGTTTTCGATTCGACCTTTCCAGCTTACCCTCATCTCCATACGCTACCTCCAAAGGCAGCTTTGAAAAAGCAGTACTATAGTCTCCCGTAACTTAGTACTTAATTGGGATTGTTATGCCTCCGCAATAAAGAGCACAATCTTATTTAAGTAAACTGGGCGATGAATCTATACGATAACCATGTTGCACAGGTCAGGGAAAGGCGAATGATTAAACCGGAGACATGCCGGATGCACGTAGAATATTGCGAGGACTGCGAAGACTGGGAGCCTATCCCCTTCCATGACAAAGGTGGTGTGTGCCTGAGGCACAGAATGCCAATGGGTCGGCAGATTACCCCTGATTTCCTGCGCCGGGCGGCAAAGGCTCGTTCCATAGAAGTGGAAGTAGCCACGGAGCTCAGATAGAACTCATAAATCATGTCCCAAAACAACCTTATACTTCAAACGTGCAGCCGAGAATATAAACCTATAAGCAGATCAATTCAGGGGAGGACGTAGATCATGACTAACGTTTATCAATTTACTGACGGATGTGAGGACAAGAGCCTCCTGGGCAATAAGGGGGCCAACCTGGTGACCATGGCCAAGCTGAAGCTCCCCGTGCCACCGGAGTTCGTGGTATCCATAAACGCCTACAAGGAATACAAGAGGAGCGGCGAACTGCCACTGGAGGAAATCGAGCTGGCAATAACGTTTCTTGAGCAACAGACGGGGAAGAAACTGGGGGATGGACTGGCCGTATCCGTCCGCTCCTCAGCGCCGACGTCGATGCCGGGTATGATGGACACCATGCTCGACATCAAGGAACCCTCGGCACTGCTTTCTTCCATAAAGATAGTATTCGACTCGTGGGATAATCCCAGGGCAGCAGAGTACCGCCGTATCCACCACATTCCTGCCGATCTGGGTACAGCCGTCATAGTCCAGGCAATGGTATTCGGCGACTTGAATGAACAATCGGGGACGGGTGTGATGTTTACCCGAAACCCCAGCAGTGGCGAAAGGGTGCTTTTCGGCGAATATCTCGGCAAAGCCAAGGGCGAGGACCTGGTCTCAGGCCGCAGGACTCCACAACCCATCAGCTCCCTCAATTCGCAAATGCCTGAACTCTACAGCCAGCTGGAAGAAGTAGCCAGCATTCTTGAGAACCACTTCCACGACATGCAGGACGTGGAATTCACGATCGAGGCAGGCCATCTGTATATACTCCAGACCAGATCCGGCAAGCGGAGCGGCCAGGCAGCGATTAAGATCGCCGTCGATATGGCAAATGAAGGACTTATCTCGCGTGAGGAAGCCATTACGCGAATATCCGCCGATGACGTTAGAGCCTTCTTACACCGGCGTATCGAGTATGCGGAGAAATTCACGCCTATAGCCCAGGGACTTGGTGCGGCTCCAGGCGCAACTACAGCAGCCGTGGTATTCCATCCTCTCGAAGCTGTGGAGGCAAAGCAGAGGAACGAGCGCGTCATCCTGGTAAGACCAGAGACCAGTCCCGATGACATCCAGGGCATTTCAGCCGCAGTCGGCGTACTAACCTCACGCGGCGGGCTTACATCCCACGCGGCCATAGTCACCAGGGCCACGGGTAAACCCTGTATCTGTGGCGCTGAAGAGGTGAAAATAGACCCTAAATCCGAGCAGTTCGAGGCCAGGGGGCAGATAGTGAAGAAGGGCGAAGTGGTAACCATTGACGGGAATGCGGGGAATGTATACCTCGGGGCACTGCCGTTAGTGGAAGCCGAAGGTACTCCAGAGCTCGCCGAGATACTATCCTGGGCAGACTCTTTCACGCGATTGAAGGTAAAGGCCAATGCCGATACTGTTGATACCATAGCCCTCGCCAGGAAGTTCGGCGCCGACGGTATCGGCCTCTGCCGGACTGAACGTCAGTTCAATGCGCCGGAGCGGCTGGCAGCTATCAGGTCGTTCATACTGGCCGGAACCAAGACTCAAAGATCGGAAGCCCTTGGCCTGCTGCGCAGCCTTCAAAAAGAGGATTTCGTCACAATTTTCCGGGAGCTTCAAGGAATGCCAATCATAATCCGACTTCTGGATCTGCCACTTCATGAGTTCCTGCCGTTGGAGGAAGAGACTTCAGCCCCTGATCTCAAGGAACGAATACGGGAGTTGAGGGAGACAAACCCGATGCTGGGACACAGGGGGGTAAGGCTGGCTGTCACCTCGCCTGAGATTTACCAGATGCAGATCGACGCAATTGCCGACGCATGTGCTGAGGTCGAGGTCGATGTCGATGTCTCTATCATGGTGCCGCAGGTCATCACCCTCCAGGAGCTTCTCTGGGTAAAGAAGATGGTAAACGATAAAGGACTCAAGCTCGGCGTAATGATGGAGACAGTGCGTGCCTGCATGAGAGCCGGGTGGCTGGCCAAGGTGGCCGACTTCTTCTCATTCGGCACCAATGACCTGACACAGGCAGTATACTCCTTCAGCCGGGAGGACGCCGAGAAGAAATTCCTGTCCACCTACCTCGAGGCAGGCATACTTAAGGACAATCCTTTCCTGATTCTGGACGTCAAAGGTGTCGGCAGGCTGATGGAGACCGCCATATCCTGGGGCAGAAAAGAGAAGCCTACCCTGGAAATCGGCGTATGCGGGGAACATGCCGGGGAGCCACGTTCCATCAAGTTCCTCCACAGTATTGGCGTCGACTCCGTTAGTTGCAGCCCTTTCAGGATACCTATTGCCAAGCTGGCGGCAGCACAGGCTGTTATCGAGGAAAAGCGCCCGAAATCAGAAGAACTGCAGCCTCCGGTACCTGTAACTAACTAGCGTAAGGGACGGGAGACCGCCGCCGAGGCGGACATTCGGCGCCTTATACGGGGATCGCTATGAAGATCGGTATTGCTATTTTAGGTTTTTTGATACTTGTTTGCGCGGGCATCCTATCAGCAGGCATTCTATCAAGCGGCCCCGCGCCGGATGACGAACCGGGAAACGGCACCCTGAGAACCCCCACCACCGTCGATGTCTCACAGCTAGAGGAATATTCCACAGACATTCCGGGCTGCTACCAGCGCGTGCCCACGATGTATTAACAACGCCTGGCAGCAATTCTCAATGATATAATTCTGCAAATATGACAGCGGGCTTCAGAAAGACTTTCTGAAGCCCGCTGATTGTTATTTCCGGGAATTAGTCCAGTCTCGCGCCAGGCGGTCCCTCGGGCGGCTTTCTTCCCCTCACCATCAGGAATGCCACTATGCCCAGCAATATCACCGCGATGACCGGCCCGATGATAACCCACATGCTTGTACCCCCATCTTCCCCCGGCTCCGATGTAGCGGTAGGGGATGGGCTGGTAATGGGCCCCTCAGGGGCAGGGGCATAAACCGCAAACAGTGTCAGGTGACTTGCATCAGCCGTAACTGTATGATTCATTATATCCACATCTGAGGTTAGTGCTTCCCACGACGTGTACACCATTGAGGACGTGGCTAACCACTGCTCCATAGACATATTACAACGGGCGATAACCAGGTCCTCTTCAGCTACACCGTCCGGAATCAGAATGGTGTCATAATGTATGGTTATCGTGATGGGGGGATCGAAGACAGCCCCGTCCGGCTTCAGGTCATAGGCGCAGCCGATTATATAAGCACCAAACGGCGCTGGCGGCAGCAGGCCATCACATATCTCTATAACCTCTATGGACTGGAGCGGCTCGCCGTCCGCTGTCTTCAATATAGTGCCAGCCTTTATACTGATTTCCAGCGCCCCGTCAGGGGTGACGTAATCCACATCCTCCTGCACTACGCCGTCCTCGTCGATCACGCCCGACAGGGCAAGAGGCGGCAGCGTGGTGCCGGGTGAGGCCGTCGGCGTGGGTACGGCCGTCGGCACCGCCGTAGGTGTCGTTGTTACCGTCGGCGCAGGTGTCGCCGTCGTCTTAGGCGTCGGTGTGGGTGTGGCTGGCGGTACCCAACCCCCTCCGCCGGGAACAATTGGCGGACCTGAAGTGGGCGCGGGTGTTGGCGTCGGCGTCGCTGTCGGCCCGGGGGTGGGTGTCGCCGTCGCCCCAGGCGTGGGCGTTGGCGTCGCTGTCGCCCCAGGCGTGGGCGTTGGCGTCGCTGTCGCCCCAGGCGTGGGCGTGGGCGTCGCTGTCGCCCCAGGCGTAGGCGTGGGTGTCGCCGTCGCCCCAGGCGTAGGCGTGGGCTCAGGAGCCGAAGTGAAATTCGCCTGGATAGTGCCATTGCCAGTTATAGTTATGAAAGTATCTGCAGCATTTACGTCATCCACATCGTCCACATCACCTGTCCAGTCCACGAATTCGAAGCCCAAGTCCGGCACCGCCAGCAGGTCGATAACCTCACCTTCACAGTAAGTATAAGTATCCTCCCCGGGCTCCGTTACATTTCCACCGTCACTGCTGGTTACGGTCAATTCATACTCGGGGAGCGCTTCAAAGTTCGCCTGGATAGCGTAGTCAGCGTTCATGGTTATGAATGTATCCTCATTATCTACATCATCCACATCACCAACATCACCCGTCCAGTTCACGAATTCGAAGCATTCGTCAGGCACTGCAAGCAGGTCCACTATAGAACCGGCAGTGCAAGGGAAGATGCCTTCACCCGGTTCGGTAACGTTGCCGCCGTCGGTGCTTGTCACGGTCAAATCAAATGTCCCGACCTCAGTAAAATTCGCCTGAATAGTGTAATTATCATTCATGGTGATAAAGGTATCGGCGGCAGTGACATTACCCACATCGTCCACCTCGCCCGTCCAGTCTACAAATATAAAGCCCAGGTCCGGCACCGCCAGCAGGTCGACAACCTCACCCTCAAAGCGCAAGAATGTACCTTCTCCAGGTTCGGTTACATTCCCACCTTCCGTGCTGGTTATGGTAAGCTCCATCTGAGGAAGCGCCTCGAAGTTCGCCTGGATAGCATAGTCAGCATTCATGGTGATGAAGGTATCTTCAGCATTTACATCATCCACATCGTCCACATCACCCGTCCAGTCTACAAAGCGAAACCCCTCATCCGGTACCGCCAGGAGGTCGACTACCGTACCCTGATAATACGTGAAGTCATCCTCACCGGGATCGGTCACATTTCCGCCAGCACTGCTGGTTACGGTAAGTACGTACTCCGCCAGGACTACATCCAGGTCCAGCTCAGTATGGTTACCACTTACAAAAGTGTAGTTAGCGGCTGGGACACTATTGACAAGGAAATTAACGATATCGCCGTTAACACCACCATCCGTCGCCGGCGTATCCCCGTCGTCAGCGGGCACGCGGAACAGGTCGTCATTGTCATAGCCGTACCTGCCCTGAGAATCCACAGCCTGCGAAACATACTCCACTCCATCTATCTCCGCGGAGACTATAATACCCTCGGGAGCGCTTTCTCCGTTGACAGTCACATGGCCCCGGAACCAGTGTGGTGGCCCCGGCACAGCGAAGACAGTTACCGCCAGGCCAGCGCCCAGCGCTACGATTAACAGGAGCCCGAAGGCTCCCGCTGCTACTCTTCTGCCTTTTTTACTCATTAATGAGCCTATCTTCATTATCCACTCTCCTTAAAAAATTCTGCGGATTTGTGCCTGTCGACACCTAACTCTCGCCCCGAATTATAACCGATTTGTCAATTAACTTCACTCATCATTTCTTTACTTTTCCTCCCATGTTTTCTAGCGTTCTCCCGTGCAAACCCGAACCGGGCACGCAGAATATTCATCACCAGGGTTCTGTAACCCCGGGGAAGTAAGAGCCAACCCCTAATTTGACACATCCGAGCAGGGCGAGTTAACATATATTTCCATTGAAACGGGGATTCTGGCTGAAAAGAACCGGGGTTAATTGCACCTGTTGGCATGCTCAGGACAGGCTCAATCCATGTTCGGACGGCTTCGACCTCTCAACCCAGGGGAGGCACCTCTCAGGACTATCGGAATGGCATGTAAACCGTCTATGAATACAAAGCTGCACGAGATTAGATGGCACGGACGGGGTGGCCAGGGGGCAATAACGGCTGCCAAGATAGCGGCACAGGCGGCCTACATAGACGGCTATCAGGGGGTAACGGCTGCGCCATCGTTTGGAGCGGAGAGGAGAGGTGCCCCGGTAAGCGCATCAACCAGGATATCCAGAGACACTGTTAAGGTCGTGTCGCAGGTAGAAGAACCCGATGTGGTGGTAGTCCTGGACCACACCCTGCTGAGAGACGAAGAGGTGATAAGCGGACTGCGTCCCGGGGGGTGGCTCGTGGTGAACTCCTGGCAGGGGCCAGAGGAGCTGAAGACCAAAGGCGATATCAACGTCGCTACTGCCGACGCCACCAGGGTTTGCCGCGACCTGGGGCTGATTGTCGCCGGCCTTACAGTGGTAAACACGGCTATACTGGGCGCTTTCGTCCGGGCCACCGGGATGGTGGATATGGCAAGCGTGGAAAAGGCAATAAGGGAAAGATTCTCAGACAGCAACGTGGATATAAACCTCGCTGCAATCAGGAAGACCTACGAGATCACCAGGCTGAAGTAAAAAAATAACGCCGAATGGCGATCATTCGACGGTTGGGCGATACAGTCAGGGCAATGCGGCAGTTACTATAGGGGGTAGCCTGGAGCATCCGCTCCAGGCGTGACATCAAATCCTTAACGGTTGAGGGGAAATGGGAACCAGGGAATGTAAGCATATATGCGGCGAATCATCGCAGGGTATCGGCGAAGGGGGCAGGACCGGCGAGTGGCGCAGCGCGCGCCCCGTGATCGACAACGATAAGTGCACACCGGCAAGGCAGAACAAACCCGCGTGCTTCCTGTGCTGGCTCTACTGCCCGGAAGGTGTCATCAGTAAGACCATACCCGTCCAGATAAACCTGGAGTACTGCAAAGGGTGTGAGATATGTGCGCAGGTATGCCCGACACACGCCATAACTATGGTGAACGAAGAGGAGTTCAGTTCTTAACGTGGCAGACAGAAAAACCAGCGTGCAGATAATCGACGGCAACCGTGCCGCAGCCATAGGGGCAACGCTCAGCCGTGTCCAGGTAATCGCCGCCTACCCGATAACGCCCCAGTCGCCGGTCACCGAAACCCTCTCCGAATTTGTGGAGGAGGGCAACCTCAAAGCCGAGTATGTCGCCGTAGAGAGCGAGCACAGCGCGCTCGCCGTATGCACTTCGGCCTCTATCGTGGGGGCCAGGACCTTCACCGCCACCAGCTCACACGGTCTGGCTTACGTGCACGAGATGCTGCACTGGGTAGCCGGGACACGTCTCCCGGTCGTTCTCGCCTGCGTCAACCGCGCCATAGGAGCGCCCTGGAACGTTCTCAATGACCAGCAGGACTCCATATCCCAACGGGATACAGGGTGGATACAGATATACGCTCGAAACAACCAGGAAATACTGGATTCGGTAATCCAGGCCTATAAAATCGCTGAGACTGTTTATGTACCCGTCATGGTCTGCTACGACGGCTATATCCTCTCTCACACTGAAATGCCGGTGGATATCCCGTCGCAGGATGATGTGGACGGATTCCTCCCTCCGTATAAGCCGCACACGACGCTGGACCCCGCCAGCCCCAGGAACTATAACCTCGTTACCCTGGCAAACCCCAGGGTCAACGCCGAGGGCGTTCTGTGCCACGGTTATATGGAGATAAGGTATCTGCTCCAGGAGGCGTTGCAAAATTCGAGGGAGACGATAGCCAGGGTGGGCCATGAATTCGGCGAGCTGTTCGGAAGAAGCTACACCGGTATGTTCTGGGAAGACCGGCTCGATGACGCCGACATAGTTATCGCAGCTATGGGAAGCCTGGCGATGGAGGCGATGGCAGCCGCAGACATGCTTCGAGATGAAGGCTATAAGGTTGGTGTCCTGGGTTTAAGAGTATTCAGACCATTCCCCAAATCCGACCTGGTGAAGGTGCTGAAGAAATCCCGACTTATTGTGGTTTTCGACAAGAACGTCAGCTACGGCCTGGAAGGAGCTACCTGCTCGGAAATCAAGTCGGCACTTTACGGAAGCGGCGCAAATGCGGTGGTACGAAACTTTATCGTTGGACTGGGAGGCCGCGATGTCAAGGCCAGAGAGCTTGCGGACGCGGTCAGAAAATCGCTTCCAGCCATGAAAGAGGGCGCATTGAACAACGAGTATCCCGAATGGATATGCGAGATTTAAGAGGGATGGCTATTGAAAACTAATGCGGTCAATTTGACCGGGACTGAATACATACTGCCGGGCAACAGGCTCTGCCCCGGATGCTCCGTATCTCTTGCCTACAGGCACATTTTAAAAGCGATGGAGGGACAGGCTATCGTAACAGTGCCTGCCAGCTGCCTCACGGTGCTCCACGGCATGTATCCGGTAACATCGGTAACGGTTCCCTGCGTTAACACGCCATTTGCCTCTACAGGCGCATCGGCTACAGGGCTTGTCGCCGGTCTGAAAGCCCTGGGCAGAAAGGATTTGACGGTACTGGCCATCGCCGGCGACGGCGGTACCCACGACATAGGAATACAGGCATTGAGCGGCGCTGCCGAGAGGCAGGGCGATTTTATATACATATGCTACGACAATGAAGGCTATATGAACACCGGCAACCAGCGCTCCGGCTCCACCCCACTGGGCGCTATTTCGGGTACTACTCCCATTCTGGGCAAGCAGCAGAACCAGAAGGACATGGCAGCGATAATGGAGGCGCATGGCATCCCCTATGTCGCCACCGCCAACGCTTCCTATCCCCTCGACCTGTACGATAAGGTCAGGAAAGCGCGAACAATAGAGGGGACCAGGTTCATACACGTGTTCACACCCTGCCCTCCGGGATGGCGCTTCCCCTACAGCGACACCATAAGAATCGGCGAGCTCGCCGTTCAAACCGGCTGGGACGTACTCTACGAGGTCGAAAACGGTGTTTTCCGGCTCTCCCTCGCCAGCGCAGCGGTCGCTCGAAAGGGCAGCCTGAGGCCGGTAAGAGATTTCCTCATGGAACAGGGAAGGTTCAAGAACCTGACGGAGGAGCAGGTGCAGCAACTTCAGGACCGGGTAAATGCCCGGTGGCAGCGTTATCTGAACCGGGCGACCGATTTATCGTAAGGCAAGCGCTCTTAATAGACCAGAGTGTAAGGGCCAAAAAACCGTCGGGGGTGGATCGCCATGTTCGATAAAGATAAAATCGAGTCGATGAGCAGGGCCAGGCTCAAATGGGAAGAGGACGTACTGCGGGGTTCTCTGAAGGCACTACCGGTGTCCCAGGATACATTCGCCACTATCTCCGGCCTGGAGATAAAGGAGTTCTACACCCCGGAGGACATCAGCGACCTCGATTACTCAAGGGACATCGGGTTCCCCGGTCAATATCCCTTCACCAGAGGTATTCATCCCACGATGTACCGCGCCAGACCCTGGACCATGCGCATGTTCTCCGGCATGGGCACCGCTGAGGACACCAACCGGCGCTTTAAATACCTCCTGGAGCAAGGTGAAAGCGGCCTGAGCGTAGCCTTCGACTTCCCAACACTCGTGGGATACTGCACCGATAATCCCGAGTCCTACGGGGAGTGCGGGAAATGCGGCGTAGCTGTCGACACCCTGAAGGACATAGAGACCCTCTTCGATGGCATCCCGTTAGCCCGGGTCACCACATCCATGACTATTAATCCCCCCGCTGCGGTGCTGCTGGCCATGTATATCGTTACGGCTGAGAAGCAGGGTGCCGCCAAGAACGAGATCGGCGGCACTATCCAGAACGACATGCTGAAGGAATTCATCGCCCAGAAGACCTTCATGCTGCCGCCAGAGCCATCCATGCGCCTCATCGTCGATACCGTTGAGTACTGCACCAAGGAGGTCCCAAACTGGAATACTATCAGCATCAGCGGCTATCACATCAGGGAAGCGGGGTCCACCGCAGTCCAGGAGCTCGCATTTACGCTGGCCGACGGAATCACGTACGTTCAGGCCTGCATTGAGCGCGGAATGGATGTCGATGAATTCGCCCCAAGGCTCTCATTCTTTTTCAATGCCCACATCGACTTCTTCGAGGAGATTGCCAAATACAGGGCGGCGCGGCGTATGTGGGCCAGATTCATGCGGGAACGGTTCATGGCAAAGAATCCCCGCTCGTGGATGCTGCGTTTCCATACTCAAACAGCGGGCTGCTCACTTACCGCCCAACAGCCTCTCAACAACATCGTGCGCACGGCCTACGAGGCTCTGGCCGCAGTACTGGGGGGCACCCAATCGCTGCATACCAACTCTTATGATGAGGTGCTGGCTCTACCCTCCGAGGAAGCCGCGACCGTCGCACTCCGAACTCAACAGATCCTGGCCGATGAGGCCGGGGTCACTAACACGGTAGACCCGCTGGCCGGCTCATACCTCATCGAAGCCCTCACGGACAAGATGGAAGAGGAGGCCACGAGGTATATTGAGGCGATTGAAAAGATGGGAGGAATGGTTGCGGCCATCGAGAAGGGATACCCCCAGAAGCAGATAGCCGATGCGGCCTACAAATTTCAACAGCAGGTAGATACGAAAAAGCGAACGGTGGTGGGGGTTAATAAATACGTCACCGACCATGCTCCTGTGGACATACTCAAAATCGACCCCGAGGTGGAAAGGAAGCAGACCGCGAGGCTCCAGGCAGTGAAACAGGAAAGGAACAACCGAAAAGCAGAAAAACGCCTTGAAGAACTGCGCTCCGCCGCCGGGGGACAGGAGAACCTGATGCCCTATATAATCGAGTGTGTCAGGGAGTACTGCACTATTCAGGAGATCTGCGATGTCTTCAGAGGTGTCTTCGGGACATACCGCGACCCGGGAATGTTATAGGTGACAGACAGGCCTCGCCGCCTATAGTGGACAACCCGGCAGGGCTGCAAACTGCGATAATTTATCCGGCACCGAGCAATTGATACACTTCCTAACCGGCCATTAAGAAATCCAGGACCTCCCGGTTGAATTCCCCCCGCATTTCTACGAAAAATGCGTGTGAACCGCCTTCGAATTTGACCAGCCTGGCCCCGGGTATGCCGTTTGCCAGTACCTCCGAGGAGGCGGGCATTATAATCCTGTCCCCGGTTCCCGTCATCACCAGTGTCGGAGCTTGAATCGCAGGCAGCCTGTCAAAAGTATCTTGCCCCATTACAGCCTCCAATTGCCCGGTCAGACCCGTAGTACTGACTAGTCTAATCAGAATCTTCGCCAGCGCTGCTAATAACGTCCTGTATATGCACTTGTTAAAAGCGGATGACAAGAGGGAATTTAGAACTTTAACAACAGGCAAACCTCTGACCTCATCGTCTGTATAGTTATCACCTAACCCAAGCGCCCTGGGGAACTCCGGAGACATGCCGCTTGACTCACTCCTCCCGGCAGCAGTGCATCCCAGAATTAGTTTATTCACCCTCTCCGGATAGTTGATAGCTATCTCCTGTGCAATCATGCCTCCCATCGAGACGCCAAGTATGTGAGCCTTCTCAATACCCAGGTGATCCATCAAGCCTACGGTATCATCCGCCATCATTTTCGTCGAATAGGCCCCGGCAGGCTTATCCGACTTTCCGACCCCTCTGTTATCGAAGGTAACTACACGAAAGTGCCTCTTGAAGGCACGTGTTTGAAACATCCAGCCAGTTTTATCCCCGGCATAGCCCATTATGAGAACCAGGGGTTCTCCCTGTCCCTGAACTTTGTAATTGATGTTGATTCCATTCACATATGCCTTCGGCATTTCCCCTCCTGAACAGGCTTTATTGTAGTGCCATTAACATCTATTTACGGTGGTAGTATACTTATCGGCAAAGAATGTCGCAACATTAAACGTAAGGAGAAATCATGATAGGCGATAAAAATATGTATGCCCTGGTAACAGGAGCTTCCTGCGGAATCGGCTATGAGCTTGCAAAAGTGCTGGCAAAGGATGGTAAGAACCTGGTAATAATTGCGAGGAATCGAGACAAACTTGAGGAGTTGAAGACCGGGATTGAGAACGAATATGGGACCGGTGTCATGGTTTTACCGAAGGACTTATCCCTCCCCGAAGCGCCGCAGGAGATATTCTCCGAACTTGAACAGCGAGGCATCAACGTTGACGTACTGGTCAACAATGCGGGCTTCGGTGTTTACGGCATGTTCTGCGAAACGGACCTGCAACAAGAACTGGCAATGATCCAGGTAAACGCTGTTGCAGTGATACACTTGACCAAGCTGTTTCTGAGGCCTATGATCGAGAATAAATCGGGCTGGATACTGAATGTGGCCTCCGTGTGCTCTTTTCTATCCACTCCGCTGGAGTCCATTTATTGCGCCACCAAGTCCCTGGTACTGCATTTCTCCGAGGCTCTGGCAAACGAACTGGAGGGAACCGGTGTTACCGTTAGCTGTCTTTGTCCGGGTCTGGTGAAGACCGAATTTCACAAGCGGGCACATATGGATAACACCAGAGCGGCAAAGCGAAGAATGATGGATGCCGCCTCAGTGGCGGAGGCAGGTTATAAGGCTCTAAAAAAGGGGGAGGTCGTTGTTATTCCCGGTCTGATATTTAAAGCCGCGCCACTGTTTACCAGGTTTGCTCCGAGGAGTCTGGTTACCAGAGTCGTAAGGTCGCAGCATGAGTCTGCATGAATCAGGCTACAGAGATTGCTGGAGACGCAGCATTTCGCAAACAACCGGCTCGATAAGAACAGGAGGGAGTGGAAACACCTTCATGGGAAGAAAAAACCGGGACGAATATATAGCCGGCGAGTTCGATAAAGCCGCCGGGAGTTACGACAAGTCGAGACTTGTAAAATCGTTCCAGCGCCGTACCCAGGCCCTGGTCATAGATAGAATGCGGCTCGAAAAAGGGATGAACGTGCTCGACCTCGGCTGCGGCACGGGACTGGGGAGCATCGATATAGCGACCAGGTTAGAGGGTACCGGCAAAGTCATCGGCCTCGACCTGTCCCGGAAGATGGTCGACCGTGCCAGACAGAATCTAAGCAGGTTCCCATATAGCAATGTGGAGTTCAGCGTCGGAAGTGCGACCTCTCTGGACTACCATGACTATTTCCACTACGTCATAAGTACAAACGCATTCCATCATTTTGAAAACAAGGAGCTGATTTTCTCGAGGATATGGTCGTCTTTAAGGAACGACGGCACTTTCATGGTTCAGGATATCTGCGACGACTACCTGCTGATGAGAATCGTCGACCTTGCGGGCAAAGTTGGCGAGAAAGCGCATGTCGGAAGCGCAACATCGGGCCAGCTGAGGCGCATGCTCCTTAAAGCAGGATTCGCTGACATCGAAGTCGAGAGAATCAGGCTTAACTGGTTCTGGAGCATAATGATAGGGAAAGGAACGAAGCGGAGCGATTACATATAGCTGTGTGAGTGAATAGAGATGCCGCGAATCGTCAAAGGTGGTAAATATATCTTCGGCTGGTCACGAGTGGGTGACGGGGGAAGAATCATAATCCCTGGGGAGGCGATGGCCGAATACGGCCTCGCTGCTGGAGACCGGGTAATAATAACGAGCGGAAGCACCCGCTCGGGCGGACTCAGTCTAACTACAACGAACCTTGTTAAAGATACACCGCTCGCTTCGATATTACCTTTTATTCCTGAAATCGAGGCCTGCCGTTCACCTGCGGGAGAAACCGTAAGAGCTAAAAAGAGGCTGTTCTGCTGGACTGCGATTGAAAAAGGCGGATGCATCGCTCTGCCCGTAGAAACACTTAATAAATATGGAATCAAAACAGGAGACCTGCTGCTTTCGGTAAGAGGCAGTAACCGGGCCCTGGGTTTCGCTGCATGCGGCCCAATAGTTGAAGAGGCCTCCCGCCACCCTGAAATCGCTGTTTTTCAATAAGCAGACCGCCAGGCCAACTTCACCCTGCTGTCATTATTTCCTGTTACCCTACAATCGGCTATCCGAGCCGCTGCAAAGCCCCCCCGCCGGAAGCTGCGCAATATCCATCTTGTATTAACATACAAATCGCGGTAGAATATCGCAACCAAATGGCCTGACAGGCCAAAGACCGGGAGGGGAAGAATGCAGGAAAGACGGAAGGGTCAGCGCAGAGTAACAGTCGAACGCCGGAAGGGAGACCGGCGGGTGACGCAATTAACAGTGAAAGTAGAGCGGAGGGTCGGCGGGGAAAGACGGAAGGGTGAGCGGAGAGCGCAGGGGGACAGACGCAAGGCGTAGGACACACAGGCAGAGCGCGCACGTGCGTATCTCCCGGACCCGCATCGGATGCACCGTGCCGAAGGACTGTTTTTAGATGACCTGCCCGGGCAGGAGTAGCACCGGAAGCCTGAACGACTATAAGGAGCAAATATCAATGGATAGACCAATGAGCGGCCTGGAATTCAGATTCATGGCCCTGGGATATAAGTTGCGTGATTATTTCAAGCCCCGCGAGGATGTCCTGAGAGAAGTGGACATAGTACCGGGCTCGAAAATACTGGACTTCGGGTGCGGCCCCGGCAGCTACACCGTGATCGCCGCTGAGCGAACGGGTACAACGGGGAAAGTCTACGCTCTGGACATCCACCCTGTTGCTCTTCAGATGGTACGGAGTTCCGCTTCAAAGAGAGGGCTGAAAAACATCGAGACCATCCAGTCCGATTGCGCAACCGGCCTGCAAAACAGCAGCATAGACCTCGTCTTAATGTACGACATCTTTCATGGCCTGAGCGAGCCCAACGCGGTTTTAGAGGAGATACACAGGGTGCTGAAACCGGGCGGGACCCTGTCGTTCAGCGACCATCACATGAAGAAAGACGAAATCATAGCCAGGATTACAAAGACGGGCCTTTTCCGCATGTCGGAAAGGGGCAAAAATACAATCAGCTTCTCGAAAGCCGGGTAGTGCCTGGCAACTTCCTTTATTGTTCCTTTTTCAGCCAAAAAGTTGGAGCTGGCAGCTAGCTCTGTCTTTTGGCAAGCCTTTTCCCCGTAACCTTATACACGGGCATAGCTTGCGCCTCGTTCGAAACTGTCAAGCGGGTTTAAGCTGAACAGAATGGATGATTGTTCACCGACCTTCTGAAATTTGAAATTGGTTTCCGATTTTGTTCATGATTCTCTCATGATGTAATAAATTTAATCACGACTCATTCTTCAAGTCAACACAAGAAGAATAAAGCAGTATAGCCTAGATTCTATTCAGATCAGACCTTGCAATATACACCACAATTTGACGTGTTAATTCCGCGTCTGTTCTGGCTCGATGTATTTTAGGTGGTAGCTTTATATTACACCTTTTCGCAGCAACTTCTAATTTATGCCAACGATATTCTCCGCGGTAATGATTCCACTCGCCGAAGAACTCAGCACACATATGCATTGCACAATAAACATCCTCATTGAGTTCAACTTTCATATTGTGTGCTTTTGCCGATTGCTCAAGCATTCGAATATCATACTCTGCATTATATGTAACGATTATTCGATTATGGGTAATGTCCAAAAGTCTAGGTAACATATCGGCAAATGAAGGCGCATTAGATAAATCGCTTTCACTGATTCCGTGGATTGTTGATGCAGCAATGGATATAGATACTGTAGGCTTAATTAGCGTGTCCAAGAGGGGGGTCCCATCACTATCAAGAACAGCTATCTCTACTATCTCGTCAGTCGAACCTAATCCCGTGGTCTCTGTATCTAGAAATAAAGCTTCTCTCGCCAGGAGTTGTCTGGCTAGTTCAGAGACCATCTTCACTCAACTACTTAAGAACCAGAATCCGAAAATAATAAAGCTTCTAGAGGGATGTCTTCCATATCGCTGAATCTAGAACTAAGTATATCCCGCATTTTGTCTGCCGATTCGTCTAGTTGCAAGGTGCGAATCTCATCTTCAAACTGTTGATCACGTATGAGTCGTTTACAAGGAGTAGATAACTGGCAAAATTTAACTAATTCGGAATTCGCTTGAGCCAGACTGTTCACCCATGCGTCGGATACTGTGATTACATCTAATAATGCCAATGTGCATACACTGTCAAGTATTCTATCTGAGTTTAAGAGTTCTAAGTCATATTCAGGATAGCCCTCGTAACCTAACTCACGGTATAAGGAGGCGAATGTGGCAATTGCCGGTCCAGGTAGTTGCAAGATTGGGTCTAGTCGTTTGGTCATAATTGCTTTAATTAAACTTCGATATTCAAAGAACTCTTCAACATCAGGAGTTAAACCGAGTAGGTCTTGAAATTCGTGAATTGGCATAAGATAAAGCAGACGGTTTAAAAGATATCGAAGCCGTTGCACTCTGAGTTTTCTTATTATCCCATGGGCACGTGCCCCTTGTACATCTATATGTTTAGCAGCTTCGAAAAAATCTCTCCTTAATTGGATAGCGGTTTTAATAAGCTTTGGCTCATCATCGAATATAAATTGGATAAAGAAGTTAGGTAATTTCCCCGGCGAATCATGAATATATTGCCCCATATACCTCTGGAATCTCCCGTAGTGTGCATCTTGAGACAAACGCTGCAGCGGCATTGGTATGCCTTTTTCTCTAAATTCTCTTTGCAATGATTTCAGTTTATATGGCCTATGCCAAAGAAAAAATCTGACTCTGCGAAATAAATCTTCAAAATTCTCCCCTAAAACTTGCTCTGTATGTATGTTATCTAACCACTCTTGTGAAGACACTTTGTCACGTTTTCCCTCTTCACTGTGTAATGAAAAATCTTCTTCTCTAATCAATTTCTCAAGTTCATTTTGTGCATTCTGAATTTCCTGGGGTTCTACGACAATGAAAATATCATCAACGTACCTAAGATACCGATCCTTAAATTTTGTACTCATCTGATCATCAACGTGTTCCAATGCAATGTTGCCAAATATGTGACCTAACGCTGGACCTATAGGCACACCTTTGTCGGGAATTTGTAGCATCTTCTGGCAAATCGTGCCTACGATTTCACTGGAGGTACTCAAGGCAGATTTGCTTATATGGCTTTCAAGGCGTTTGTAGACAATATCTGTATGGATGGAGGGATAGAAGTCTTTGATATCATGTACCAAAACGACGTAATTAGAGTTCGTTTGTAATAACGAAGAAACTTTATGTTGTCGAGCATTATATCCTGGAAAGAAATAGCGGTAACTTCGGCCTTCTTTCGCATTTCTTGGCCACTGATAACTAAATACGCAAGACCGATTGGCCAGTCCCTCTAACGCAGAAAGTAATTTAAGAACATACGCTTCCCCAAGTGCCGAAGATGCACTAGCAGCATAAAACTCCCTGTATTCTATTTCTCCTTTAGAATCAAAGCCTTTAAATCGGAAAAAACGACGATATCTACATAATTCTCCCATTGGCAGTTTTCGTAGTAAAAAGGCTTCCAAATAATCAGACTGTTTTGATTGCGGAAGTTGCTGAAGAAATAAGCGTAAAGCTATATAAGTAGGCATATAAAGCGAGCGCCAATGATTCAAAGCGCGTACGGCTAAATTACCAGAATCTTCATTCATCTCTTGTCGCTAGGCTCTTTTATATCGGTAGACTAACACCCTGCATGGTAATTTGCGCTTCTGCAAAGGGTTATACCAGTAATACGTGTGCGCAAATGGGCTTTCTGTGGGACGCTTAATCCACAGTGCTCGTTGAATTTTCTGGAAAAAAGTCTCGGCTCCGAGCATTTCTGGTTCAACCCATACCACTGTACATTTTTTAGGGTAAAGTTTTAAATTAGCCACCTGGATATGGGATAATGGTGGCATGATTGGTATAAAGAAATGCCCGAGGTGCGGAAATACAAAGAGCTGGAGGGTAAGGCGAGGGAAAAGGAGATGCTC
>Ga0180431_10001057_pt1 | contig 38595 bp, 32 predicted proteins | sample SS_ome_11_FD_132459 | JGI IMG/M metagenome (GOLD analysis project Ga0180431, IMG submission 132459) | Hypersaline lake sediment archaeal communities from the Salton Sea, California, USA - SS_1_MS_1 metaG | ecosystem: Environmental > Aquatic > Non-marine Saline and Alkaline > Hypersaline >... | reverse complement strand
GAGATAACGGTCCTCACCTGTGTCCCCAATTTTCCGCAGGGGAGGGTCTACGAGGGGTACAAGAATAAGCTCTGGCAGTCTGAGTGTATGGAAGGGATACGGGTCGTTCGCGTGTGGACTTTTATCAAGCCGAATAAGGGGTTGTTCCTGCGCATACTGGACTATGTCAGCTTTGCGTTGACCTCCTTTCTGGCAGGTCTGCGGATTAAGACAGATGTCATTATTGCCACCTCGCCGCAGTTCTTTACCGTTATCTCCGCTTTTCTCCTTTCAAGAACAAAGCGGAAACCCTGGATATTCGAGCTCAGAGACCTGTGGCCCGCTTCCATTCGGGCGGTAGGGGCAATGAAAGCGGGGCGAATACTGCGGATGGTGGAGAAGCTCGAGTTGTTCATGTATAGGAAATCGAATCTGATTATTGCCCTGACCGAAGCATTTAAAAGAGATCTCATAAGGAGGGGTATAGCACCTGAAAAAATAAGGGTTGTTCCCAATGGCTCGAACCGGGAGCTGTTTTATCCCCGGGATAAGGATGTTGCCATACTGCGAGAGCTGAATATGCAGAATGAATTCGTTATCGGATATATCGGAACTCACGGAATGGCGCACGGCCTTGATTTTATTGTTGAAACAATACCCGATATACCTGAAGGAGATATCAGATTTCTTTTCATAGGCGACGGTGCGGTGAAAAAGGATATTGTGAAAATAGCGTCTGACAGAAGAATACAGAGAATCTGTTTTTTGGATCCGGTACTGAAAGGCGAGGTCGCCCGGTATATGTCGGTGATTGATGCGGCGCTTGTTCCGCTTAAGAAATCGGACATCTTCAAAACCGTTATTCCTTCAAAAATATTCGAGGCTGCTTCGATGCTGAAGCCGATACTGCTCGGCGTTGAGGGAGAGGCGATGGAGATTGTGAGGGGATATAACGCGGGCCTCTGCTTTGAGCCGGAGAACAGAATCGATTTTGTCCGCAAGGTTATCATGTTAAAATCCGATAAAAAGCTGTATCGGAAGTTGCAGAAGGGATGCGGGAGGCTGGCTGATGACTTCGATCGGAGCAGGCTTGCTTTAAAAATGTATAACCATATCGCCGAGGTTGTGAATGAAGCTGGATAAGAAGATCTGCGTGATTGGTCTCGGGTATATAGGCCTGCCATCTGCCGCGTTGCTGGCGAGCCGGGGGTATGAAGTTCTCGGTGTCGATATCGTTCAGGAAATAGTGGATACTATCAATGGGGGCAACATTCATATCTCCGAGCCCGAGCTGGATATTTTCGTGAGGGGTGCAGTTCAATCGGGTTTGCTTAAAACCGATACAAGGCCATCATCTGCCGATATATTCATCATTACGGTTCCCACGCCGATCAGCAGGGGGAACAAGCCGGACGTCAGTTATATCATCTCGGCGACAGAGTCACTTGTTCCGTATTTGAAGGCGGGCGATATGCTTATTCTCGAATCGACATCTCCGGTCGGGACCACCGAGCGCGTGTGCGAAATCCTTGAAAAAGAGGGTATCGACACCGGTTCTCTCCATATAGCATATTGCCCGGAACGTGTTTTGCCGGGAAATATAATGAAAGAGCTGGTTGAAAATGACAGAATTATTGGCGGTATTACCGAAAAGGCCGCCGTTGAAGTTAAGAAATTTTATGAAACCTTTGTCGCAGGGGAGATATTCCTGACCGACGCGAGAACTGCCGAGATGGTCAAGCTCGTTGAAAATTCATTCAGGGATGTCAATATCGCCTTCGCCAATGAGCTGTCAATACTGTGCGATAGTTTCAAGGTGGACCTATGGGAACTGATACGACTGGCGAACAAACATCCGAGGGTCAACGTCCTGAATCCGGGGTGCGGAGTCGGGGGTCATTGTATTGCAATTGATCCGTGGTTTCTCATCGATGCCGGCGGTGATGAAGCCGAGCTGATACGAGCTGCACGGATGAGAAACCTCTACAAGACGGAATGGGTCATCGAAAAGATTAAGAATCAGATACTTCTTTTTGAGCGGGAGCATAAGAGAGCTCCGAAGATTGCCTGCATGGGCCTGTCGTATAAGTCCGATATCGATGATCTGAGAGAATCGCCTGCGCTTTTCATCACGAAGAGATTATTGAAGGATAATCATCATATTATTGCCGTCGAGCCGAATGTTCGAAAGGTCGGTGATATAGCAATTGTCGATTACAGAGAGGCGGTTGAACGTGCGGATATAATAGTCTTTCTGGTGGCACACCGCGAATTCAGAGATCTTACATTACATGATAAAATTGTACTGGATTTTTGCGGGGTGACAGAGAGATGAAGAAGGTTCTGATTGTCTTCGGCACGCGGCCCGAAGCTATCAAGATGGCTTCGCTGATTGACGCGTTTCGGAAAAATTCCGATATCTTTGAAACGAGAGTGTGCGTTACCGCCCAGCATCGCGAGATGCTCGACCAGGTTCTTGAATTATTTTCAGTTGTTCCGGATTTCGATTTGAACATCATGACGGGGAATCAGGATCTCTATGACGGTACCAGCCGTATACTCATCGGGATGAGAGGGATTCTGCAGGGATATCATCCCGATCTGCTCCTCGTTCAGGGGGATACCACAACAACCTTTGCCGCTTCACTTGCCGCGTACTATGAGAAGATTACTGTCGGTCATGTTGAAGCCGGGCTGCGAACCGGCAACAGGTATTCGCCCTGGCCGGAAGAGATAAACAGGCGATTGACCACACAGATTGCCAAATATCATTTCGCGCCGACTGAATTAAACAGGCAGAATCTTATCAATGAGAATGTCGATGCGCGGGATATTATCGTGACGGGAAACACCGTGATCGATGCACTTGTACTAATTACCGATATAATCGAAAAGAGGGGTATGGCGGAGCGTATCGCAAAAAAGATTAAAGAAGAAACATCCCTTGATCTTGACAAGGTGAAATTCATACTGGTTACCGGGCATCGACGGGAAAATTTTGGAAGGGGATTTCAGCAGATCTGCGAGGCATTGAAGGAATTGGCCCTGAAGCACCGGGATATCCATATTGTTTATCCGGTTCATCTGAATCCGAATGTTCAGAAGCCGGTCAGAGAGATTCTTGCCGGGCTTGACAATGTTCATCTGCTCGATCCCCTCGAGTACGAATTATTTGTGTTCCTGATGAGCAGGTCGTATATCATCCTGACCGATAGCGGTGGCATTCAGGAAGAGGCGCCGAGCCTGGGGAAACCGGTACTGGTGATGCGTGATACAACGGAAAGACCTGAGGCGCTCGAAGCCGGTACGGTGAAGCTGGTCGGGACCGACAGGGATGCCATAATCGAAGGGGTTGAGCGGTTGCTTTTTGATAATGATGCCTATAACGATATGGTGAATTTAAAAAATCCCTACGGCGATGGGAAGGCGAGTGAGAGGATACTCGATTTTTTGAAGAAAAATTTTAATGCCATTTGAAATGCTCTCTCCTCTGCAACTGTGAGTTTGTTGACAAACAACCTGTCATTTTATAATAAATAGCGATCGATTCGCTTCCTGTGCCTGCCTGCAACAGGCAGATCGGGCAGGCGCTCGCGATGACATTGCGTTTGAGGGCCCCATTTGCTGAAAAAGATACGCGAAATACTCGTCACCGATGATATTCGTCCCATCGCCGAGAATGTCATCTCCCTCTCGCTCCTGCAGGCGGCCAACTACCTGCTGCCCCTGATCCTCCTTCCCTACCTGGTCAGGGTGCTCGAGCCGGAGAAGTACGGCCTCGTGATGTTCGCGCTGGCCTTTATACAGTACTTCGTCATCCTCACCGATTACGGTTTCAACCTCTCGGCGACCAGGGCTATTTCGGCTCACCGCGACAACCCTGACAGGGTATCCGAGATTTTCTCCGCGGTAATCATTATAAAGCTCCTCATTCTCCTCTGTTCATTTCTCCTGATGGCGATTATCGTCTCCCTCTTCGATACTTTCTCTCGGGAGATGGCGATATACTATCTGGCCTTCGGGATTGTCATCGGCAATATGCTCTTTCCGGTCTGGTTCTTTCAGGGAATGGAGAAGATGCGCTATATTACGATACTCACCGTTCTGGCGAAGGGTATCTTCACCCTCTGCATCTTTGTGTTCGTCAAGGAGGTGGAGGATTATCCCCTTGTTCCCCTCTTCTATTCTCTCGGCTTCATCGTTTCAGGCGCCCTCGCATTCCGGATTGCGATGAAGCGGTACGGCGTAACGCTGCGGCTGCCCTCCCTGCAGGCAGTGCGGGCGCAGCTCGGGGAGGGGTGGCATATCTTCATCTCCACCGTGGCGATAAATTCCTATCTTCTCTCCAATACCTTCCTCCTGGGGCTTTTCGAGAGCGATGCGGTGGTTGGATACTATGCAGCAGGAGAGAAGCTCGTGCGGTCGCTGACCTATCTCTTCCTGCCCCTCTTTCAGGCGCTCTATCCCTACGTGTCGAGGAAAGCGGCTGATTCGCCGGAAGCGGTGACCAGTCTGCTGAAGAAGCTCATCCTGCTAGTTGCCGGTGTCGCATCGATTATCTTCATCGGGATCTTTGCATTTTCGCCTGATATCGCATCTATCGTGCTGGGCGATCGGTTTCACGATTCAGTCGTTATCATACAAATTCTTTCGCCGCTCCTCGTCGTTATTCCCATCGCCTACGTTCTCTTCAACCTGGCGATGCTCTCCTTCGGCCTGGACCGGTACTATTCGAGGATTTACCTCTTCGGCGCCTTCTTCAATCTTACCCTTATCGGCGTCTTCCTCGTTATTATGAAGTGGGGAGCAACCGGTGTCGCGCTTGCGAATCTCAGCAACGAGATTGTCATTACCGTGATAGCGGTGTTTATTCTGAAATGGAAAAGGAAAGAACTGCTTAATAAGAGTTGATAGTGAGATGACCGAACAGCGGAAGGCAAATCAATATACGTATCTGAACGGCATACTCATCCTGGTAGGGCTCTACTATATCTATCCCCTCGCGGCGGCGATTCAGAATATACTCTTCGGGGTGATCTTCTTCAAGAGCGTGTACATCAAGTTCGCAATAGTGCTGTGCCTTATCCTTTTTCTGGCGCTGCACTGGAGGTCGCTGCACTGGAGGTCGATGCAGTGGCGGCTCGATTGGGTAGGCGGTGCATTTCTCGCGCTCATCGGTGTGAGCCTGCTGAGCTTCGCGTTCATGTTCCGGTACGATTATTCACTTCCGTACCGGCTCTTCTCGTACAACGTGCAGATGTTCTGGATTGTTCTTCTCTTCGTGCTCTACTTCTGCATCCGATTGGATGAGAAATCCTTCACCGCCATTCTCAACGTCGTAGCCATCGGGATCGCAATCTTTTTCATGGTCAATTTTATTCTCGCGCTCTTTCAGCATCTGTACAACAGCTCGATCATCCCGATTCGCTCCACCGACGGCTATTACCGCGTCTTTTCCTATTCCATGAGAGGGAAGCTCAAGGCCTTCGGCTTCATGCTCTCATGCCTGGATTTCGGGATACTGGCCGCTGCCGCGCTCTTTATCTCCCTCTCCCAAATAATGCGGCGCCACCGGCAGTGGCCCCTCTGGCTCGTGATAGTAATCTGCTCCATCATCGGAGTCTATATCTCCTACACGCGGGTCGCCTATCTGATTGCCTTCTTCGGGATATTCCTCGTCGCGGCGGTGCGATGGTATTCGCTGATGAAGCTGCTGCCTCCCCTCTCCTTCGCGGCGGGTCTGGTTATAACCCTCTGGCCCCGCGCGCTGATGACATTCTTCGACCTCTTCTTCGATGTGGATAAGAACCCCCTCTTCCACTTCAGGGCCATGCTGGTCAGGCACCGGAACTGGAAAAAGATGATTGCGGAGCTCAAGGATGGCAGCATTATGGATATTCTCTTCGGCAGCGGCATGACCGACAACAGCCGCTTCCTGGAGATCACAAAGAGCAAGCTGATTGACAATCTCTACCTGTCGGTTACGCTCTACAACGGGATTATCGTTTTATCGCTTTTTATTTTTCTCTATCTGCTGATCTATTACCGGGGGATAAAGCTGATTAACGATGAGATGGACAGTGGGGGCGAGCCCCACCCCGCACTGGTCGCCGGCTTTTCTTTGATGGTTGTCCTGGCGGGGGTTTCCTTCTTTAACAACTTTGTCCCCTATATATACGTGCATATGCTTATTCCTCTGTTGTATTTAACCGTGAGAAGTGATGAGAGATAAGATCTACGTCCTGGTCCTCAACTACAGAAGCTGGCAGGACACCGTCATCTGCCTCGAGAGCCTGCTGCGAAGCGATGATCCCGATTATCAGGTTGTCGTTATCGACAACAGCTCGGGTGACGGTTCAGCGGAATGCATTGTCAGATGGCTGGAGGGTGATCTGACGCCTCCCTTCGTGGAAAGCGATCCGCTCGGCTCTCTCTTCACGCCGCCGCTGAAGAAGAAGATACCCTTCATTCGGTATGCCGCTGAGGAGGCCGAAAATGGCGGCGATGAGAAGCGCGAGAAGGCGCTCGAGCGGCAGATGCGGGATCGATACGCAAAGGGTGATGAGCGTGCAGTAAAAGGGCGGATTAAGAGAGGCGAGCATTCCCCGGGATTGAACAGCGTGAATGTATATAACAAAAGTGGGCCGCCTGAAACAGCGCCAACCTCCCGGCATCCGGTTATTCTCATTCAGTCGGATTCGAATCGAGGCTATGCGGGTGGGAACAATATCGGCATCAGGTATGCCCTTAAAAAAGGGGATTTCTCCGCGCTGTGGGTTCTGAACAACGATACGGTTGTCGAAGCCGATTCGCTTCGCCTCCTCCGTGAGCGGGCGGCGCAGCTTCGCAGCTCGAACAGAAGGGTCGGAATCATCGGCTCAAAGGTCCTCTATTACGACAGCCCGGATATCATTCAATCGGTCGGCGGCAGGTACAACAGATGGCTCGCCGTTCCCAGACACATCGGCGAGGGCGAGCCGGACAGGGGGCAGTACGATGATACCGCGCATCATATCGACTACGTGCCCGGCGTCGCTATGCTCCTTCTCGGGGAATTCATCGATGAAGTCGGCATCATGAACGAGGAGTACTTCCTCTTCTTCGAGGAGCTCGACCTGGCGGCGCGCGGCGCGCGGCGGGGCTGGGGGCTGGACATCTGCACCGGGAGCAGGGTGTATCACAAGGAGGGCCGGTCAACGGGATCGAATGTCAATCCGAAGAGGAGAAGCTATCTCTCCGAGTTCTATCAGCTGCGGAACAGGTCTGTTTTTACCGGGAACTACTATCGGCGGTATCTCCCCTCGGTGTATTTCGGCTATCTCCTGAGCCTCCTCAACGGGATGATGCGGGGGCAGTTTTACCGGTTCAGGATCATCTACGATATCATTCGGGGTGCGAGGCCGTGAAGGTTGCCCTGATGACAGGTGATTATCCGGGGATTATCTCGGGTATCAGCGATTACAGCTTCCGCCTGAAGGAACAGCTCGAAAAGCTGGGGGATGAAGTGTTTGTGATAACATCGCTTGATGAGCGGGTGACAGATGAAGGAGTTGCATTGAGGATTGCGTGGAATTTGAGGGGCTTTCGGGAGATCGGGAGATTTCTCAATGAGAATGGAATACGGGTGCTGAACATTCAGTATCCCTGTTCGCTGTACGGGAAATATAATCTCTTTCCCCATCTCTACGCCGTGCTGCTGCGCCTCTCCGGCATGAAGATTGTCACCACGCTTCACGAGTTTTCGAACATCAACCTTCTCAGGCGTCTCTCGGAATATCTCTTCGTTATCTTTTCACAGCGTATTATCGTGACGAATGATCGTGATCGGGAAGCGATACTGAGGCGGATTCCCTTCAGCGGCGGGAAGATGTCGATTGTTCCCATCGGCTCGAACATCGGGGGCGTAAACGAGGGCCCTCGCTTCGATTCACGGTATATTACCTCTTTCGGCATCTTCTATCCCCGCAAGGGGGCGGAGCGGGTCATCGACATAATGGAGGCGCTTGACAGGAGCTTCGAAAATAAATATATTTTCAAGTTCATCGGGGGAACACATCCCTACTATCCCGACTATCTCGGGAGGTTCAGGAGGCTTGCCGAATCGAGGCTCAGCAGGACCGAGTGGCATCTCGATCTCCCGTTGAATGGGATAGGACCGCTCCTCGCCGACTCCTTTCTCAGTGTTATGTGTTTCAGAGATGGGGCCTCATTGCGGCGGGGGAGCCTCCTCGCGGCGATTGCCAATGGCATTCCGGTGATAAGCAATCGGGGCGCGGGGACCGATCTCCGTGAAATCGAGGAGAAGGGTTTGTTCTATGCGGATGCTGATCTGAGCAATTGCGCTGAAATAGTGCAAAAGCTTCAGCGCGAGGATTTTTATCATTCTGCTTTTAATTCGCTCATCAATTTCGCAAAGAGATTTGACTTTCGTGCAATAGCGCGGGAGTATCAGAAGAATTTCAGTTTGTTTGATGAGTAGCTTTAATAGATGAGTGAATTAAGGAACCTTTGCAAAACTGAAGATATTTTTATCATTTACTAGAGAGTAGCCAATATTATGTTAAATCAGTTGATCTCGCAAAATTATTTCTTAAAAAGATTTTTAAAGGTAAACTTTGCAAAGTGTTTTAACCCTGTTATAGTTTCTTATCATTTTACCAGAATTAAAAATGTTGTTTTTATAAGGGGGCTTCTAAAAACTATTAATATGATGTCCCCCTGGCCGGCGTTGTTTTGCACATCCTGTGCACGCTGGCATGCGCGACGTCGTGTCGCTGTGTGCACAATGCCTGATAAAACCAGTATTTACAATTTATGGATCAATGTAAATACCGGTTTTTAGAGGTGCCCATAATTTAAGAATAGATTAAAAAGACAGTATTATTTTGATGGACTTTTATACTATGAGAAAAAAGCGAGGAACGGACTCCGAGCGCCATCGGCTGCACCGAGGCCGCTCATTGCCCTCAATGGCATCGGGGCATTTCCGACATAGGGTAGAAAATTTAATATCCTCAGCGAGCAGGCGGCCAGGATGGACGCCGGAGCCGCTAGCACAGGATATTATATTCATCGGGGGAGCATGTTAATGGCTTATTCGACCGCACTGGTACACGACTGGCTGACGACTATCGCCGGCTCCGAGAAGGTGCTCGAGGAGATGTATCGCCTCTATCCCTCGCCGATCTATACCCTGCTGACGGATCGCGATGCGCTGGGTGACTCGCCCCTCGTCGGGGGTGATATATCAACCTCCTTTATTCAAAAACTTCCCTTTGCGCGGAGAAAATACCGCTCCTATCTTCCCCTCTTCCCGATGGCGATTGAGGGATTCGATCTCTCCGGTTACGATGTCATCCTCTCGAGCTCACATGCCGTCGCCAAGGGGGTTCTCAAGCGTTCGGATCAGCTGCATATCTGCTACTGCCATACGCCGATGCGGTATATATGGGATGCCGCACATCAGTATATGCGCGATGCGAAGCTCCGGGGAGTGACCGGTTTCATTGCGCGATGGGTTCTTCACTATCTGCGCATCTGGGATGTCATCTCGTCGAACCGCGTCGACTACTATATCGCGAACTCGATATATGTTGCCAATCGGATACGGAGCATCTACCGTCGGGAGGCGAAGGTCATCTATCCGCCGGTGGATGTCGATTCCTTCGAGCTGTGCGAGAGGAAGGATGAATACTATCTCGCCGCTTCGCGGCTCGTTCCCTACAAGCGGATCGACATCGTCGTCGAGGCTTTCGCGGGCATGAAGAATCGGAGGCTCCTGGTTGTCGGCGACGGCCCCGATATGAAGCGAATCAAGAAAATTGCGGGTAAAAACAGGAACATCGAAATTCTCGGTTATCAGCCCGCAGAGAAGCTCGGTGAATATATGCAGCGGGCGCGCGCCTTCATATTCCCCGCTCTGGAGGATTTCGGCATCATGCCTGTCGAAGCGCAGGCCTGCGGCACGCCGGTGATTGCCCTGGGAAGGGGAGGCGCCGCCGAGTCGGTCATCAACGGAAAGACGGGGATACACTTTTATACTCAGGAACCCGATGCCGTTGTTGCTGCAATAGAGGACTTTGAGCGGGAGAAGCGCTCCTTTGACCCGAAGGCGCTCAGAGAGAATGCGCTGAGGTTCGGTGTGGAGCGGTTTCGCCGGAAATATAAAAATTATGTTGAAAAATGCATCTCGGAATTCTATAGAAACCGTAAAAAGCGATAAGTATGCTGAAGCATCGAGCGAAAATATACCTCAAGAGCATCATCAGGAAGATGCTATTCTTCTGCAGCGACATCTCGCTGCTGCTGTTATCATTCCTGATCGCCTATCAGGTCAGGGATATACTCTACGATGCCGGGCTGCTGATCATTCCCAATCCGCCGGTGCAGTACTTTTATCCCTACTGGTATCTTCTCCTCTTTCATATACTCTTTCTCTTCGTGTTTGATCTCTACCGCCTCCGCTTCCCCTACTGGCTCGAGGTGAAGAAAACCGTAAAGGCGATTGCGGCGGGAACCGTCTCGATATTTTTCATGCTCGCCCTTTTGAAGATATCACAGGAGGTGTCGAGATTTATCATCCTCTTCATCGGGCTCTTTGCCGCGCTGGCCATACCGGTTCTCCGGGCGCTGGTGAAATTTCTCCTCTTCAGGTTGAACCTGTGGCAGGCTGATGTCCTCGTCATTGCGAATCCCGACGCTGACTTCGACTCCTTCTATGAACGCCTTAACGAGAACTGGTATGTGGGATACCGGCCGGCCCTTCTCATCGATGTTTCCTCCATGGAGCGGACCGCTCTGTCCGAGGCGCTTTCCCATGTGCAGCTTGAACATATGATACGTGAGAACAATATCGTCCTGCCGATACTCTACAAGCTGGATAAGAATGAGTTCTACGATATCTTCATCAGGATGGATATATATTTCGAGGATATCAAGCTGATTCCCGATCTGCACTCCCTCTTCGTAAACAACGTTCGTGTCGAAAACGACGGCAGCACTATCTATATCAACTTCGAAAACAATCTCCTGCGCTACAACAATCGGCTGCTCCAGTATCTCTTCAACAAGATTGCGAGCATTCTCATCTTCCTGTTCCTCCTGCCCCTTTTTGTGCTCCTCGGGGTGCTGATCAAGCTCGATTCCCGCGGTCCGGTACTGTATCGAGCGCGGCGTATCGGCGCTGATAAAGCAGACTTCGATGTCTTTAAGTTCCGGACCATGTTCCGGGACGCAGACAGGAAGCTCCACGATATACTCGAATCCGATCCGGCGCTCAGAAGGGAGTTCGAGCGGAGCTTCAAGCTCAGGAACGACCCCCGGATAACCCGTGTCGGCAGGTTCCTCAGAAAGACCTCCCTCGATGAGCTCCCGCAGATCTTCAACGTGCTCCGCGGCGAGATGAACCTGGTCGGCCCCCGGCCCATCGTTCACGAGGAGATCGAGAAGTACGGAAATGCCTTCGATGAGCTCATGAAGGTAAAGCCGGGCGTAACCGGCCTCTGGCAGGTGAGCGGCCGGAGCGATGTCGACTACGAGAAGCGGGTGCAGCTTGACCTCTTCTACATCAAGAACTGGTCTCTCTGGATGGATATTACGATTCTGATGAGGACCGTTCTCGTTGTCCTCGGGGGGAGGGGGGCCTATTGAATACGACCGGTCATTCATGGGCGTACCGGTGGTCCTTTTACTCACTCTGCCTCTTTCTCCTCTTCTCCGGGATATCAATATCGGTTTCGCAGGGCGCCCTGATCCTTGCAATACTCCTGTGGCTGCTGGGAAGGGTTTTGAAATATGATGATACTGTCTATTATCGGAGCGGCCTGGAACGCTATGTTCTCCCCTTCTATGTTATCTCCTTTCTGCTCGCCTTCATATCTTCACCCGCAATTAAGGGGAATCTGCTCTATTTGAAGGATACTGGGCTTGCAGTTCTCTGCTTTCTGGTTCCTTCGATGCTGCGGCGGAGAGAGGAGATGTCGAGAATAGTAAAGATTATTATCTTCATCGCTCTCTTCAATTCGGTTGTCGGCATCGCGCAGTATCTTACCGATATCGACTTCATGAATGCATTCAGATACGGACTTTCCGACAAGAGAGCTTACCTGAGCTACGGGAATCGCCATGTCGTCGGTTTCCTCGGACATCATCTGACCTATGGCGGTTATATGATGATGATAGCAATACCCTTCATCTATCTGAGCTTTGTGAAGGAGGGTGAGAAGAAGGAACGGCTTTTCATAAAGGTTTCGGCCCTCCTCTCAGCCCTGTCAGTTATTCTCAGCTGGGCGCGCTCGGTTATTGTCTCCCTTCCCTTTGGAATTCTCCCGCTTCTGTTCAGAAAGAAGAAGGTTTTTTTCGCGCTCTTTTTCTCTCTGATATTGGTTGTCATCACCATCTTCACGCATTTCGGCCCCGAGGAGGGAATTGTAAAGAATTTTCAGGATCACAGCACACAACTTCGTGTTGTCATGTGGGAAGCTGCTTTCAGGACCTGGCTGAAGCATCCCTTCTTCGGCACCGGCGGAGGGAACTATCTTGAGAAGTTCAGAAAAGAGGTGGGGCCCATTTCGAGCAGGCCCGAGCAGCGAAAGCTGATGATAAAATCGAAACATTACAAGTGGGGGCTTCGAATGCTGGTGAGAAAGGGTTCGCATCCCCACAACGACTATCTCAATCAGCTGGCGCGGAAGGGTATTATCGGATTTCTCGCGTACCTCTATATGCTCTTCGGAATCTTCAGGTATATGAGTGCAGGCGTGAAGGATATTGAGGACAGATTCTACCGGCATCTCGCCATGGGGCTCTTCGGCGCCTACTGCACATTTCTCGCCGCGTCGATGTTCCAGTGCTACTTCACCGATGAGGAGAACCTCGCCATGTTCTGGTTCACCGTCGGGCTTTTCGCTGCCGTCGTCAGGGTGGTGAATGCGGAGAAGGTTAAGCAGAATTCTGATTGATCAATTCATTTTATAGCAGTGTGAAGCCCTGTTGTTATGTCATTGCGAGCGCAGCGAAGCAATCTTTGTTCATTTAAAAGAGGTTTTTAATAAATATAGATTGCTTCGTCGCGGTGCTCCTCGCAATGACAATGTGTGAAAAAATGTTAATAGCCACTGATAGCTTATAGCCGATCACCCTTCAGGCTCTCAATGACATGGCGCGCTCGCGTCCTCGAGGGGCTCGCAATGACGTTCCTTACTATCTCTCACATTGAACAGCATATCTCCCATCCGGAAAAACCGTGACCACAATCGTTCCGTCCCTGTACGTCCGATAGACCTTCGCTGTTCGCGTATACCTTTGAATAACTTTATCAGCCGGATAGCCGTTGATGTTTCCTTTATTGACGCTGATGATAACCGTCTCGGGCTTCACCGCTTCGATGAATTCAACAGTGGCCGTATCCAGCGCACCGTGATGGCCAGCTTTCAGAATATGCGCTTTCAGATTGACGCCCCTTTTCAGGAGCTCCCCCTCGGTGATACGATTTCCATCGCCCATGAGGAGGCATCGGAAAGTGCCGAACTCCAGCATGCAGACAAGTGAGCCGGTATTCCAGTCGGCGCTTCCTCTGCTTTTCGGCGGCCAGAGCACGGTCAGAGTGATGCCGTTAAAATGCAAGCGGTTGCCTGCACCGAGCGGCTCGTATTTCGGGTTTTCTCTTACCAGGTCACGGTACCAGCGGAAGAGCGGCTGCTCTTTTGCATGCCTGTTTATATCCTCGCCGTTATCGTAAATATGATAGAAGGGAATGAGCTGTGCAATGGCAAAGATGCCTCCCATGTGGTCCGGATGGGGATGGGTGAGGATGATATGACCAATCGTGCCGATGTGCTGTTTCTGCAGATATCTCAGGAGGCGAACGCCGGTTATCGGATTCCCCGTGTCGACGAGAATGCACTCCTTCGATGTACGGATGAGAATGGCGTCGCCTTCGCCAACATCGATGAAATGTATGCTCAGTTTCTCCGGAGGAGCGGTTTGGTCTGTGGCACAGGATAGTGCTTGAAGAGCGAACGAAATGAATATCGCTGACAGAAGAATTTGTTTTGTGCAAACAGTCATTGCGAGGAGCCGCAGGTGATTCCTCGACATGCTCGGAACAGGCTTTGCAATCTTTTCAAACGTCATCTCAATGCGAGTGATCTGTTGATCCGCATAATCTCAATCTCGTACAGGCGGCAGGTGAGTGAAAAGCATGTCGCGTATTTCTCAAAGTCTCTGCACGTTAAAAGAGCCCGATTATAACTTGTTCGATGATCGGAATTTGCCAATGCGAATACGGTGGTGCTCTATGAATTGAGCCACCAATAAGCATATAAGCTCTCAAAATGTATTTGTCAAGATAAATCAACTCTGCTGCGTTTATACACTGTGCAGATTATATTCAATGAAGACTTGACAGCCCGCAAAACATTATCTATCATGCAATCCTGCTATCCTGTCCAATTCTTTTCTTTTCACATGATTGAGGCTGATATGCTCGTGTGGAATGCGCTACGGGAATTCGTCTTTTCGAAGGCAGAAATAAAAAGGGGATTATCTGACAGGATTACAGGATAGATAACAGGATTACAGGAAATCCGATATGAAAGGAATAATACTCGCGGGTGGTCACGGCACCCGGCTCTATCCGATTACCCGGGTGATCTGCAAGCAGCTCCTGCCGGTGTATGACAAGCCGATGATATACTATCCCCTTTCGGTTCTGATGCTCGCCGGCATACGGGATATTCTCATCATCTCGACACCGCAGGATATCTCGCGTTTTGAGGCGCTGCTCGGTGATGGGAGCTGGATCGGAATATCGTTGAGCTATCGGATTCAAGAGGAGCCGCGGGGACTCGCCGATGCCTTTCTCGTCGGGAAGCGCTTCATCGGAAGCGATCCGGTGTGTCTGATACTCGGTGATAATATCTTTTACGGACACGCCTTGCCTCAGATGCTTCGCGAAGCAGCGTCGTATGATCAGGGGGCTACTATTTTCGGGTATTACGTGAACGATCCCGAACGGTACGGAGTTGTTGAATTCGATGAAGAGAAGGTAATGTCAATAGAGGAGAAGCCGGAAAATCCCAAGTCGAATTTCGCCGTAGCCGGTCTCTACTTTTATGATAACAGCGTTATTTCAATCGCTGAAGGATTGAAGCCTTCGGCGCGCGGGGAGCTTGAAATAACCGATGTAAACATGGCTTATCTCAGGCGAGGGACGCTCAGAGTGAAGCTCATGAGTCGCGGTTATGCCTGGCTCGATACCGGCACTCACGATTCAATGCTTGATGCGTCGCTCTTCGTTCGGACCATCGAGGAGCGTCAGGGTCTCAAGATATCCTGTGTCGAGGAGATAGCGTATAAAATGGGTTACATCGATGCGGAACAGCTCACTGCAATTGCCAAACCGCTGCAAAAATCGGGGTACGGGGAATACCTCTTGAGAATGCTGGAGACGGAGCGATAGATGCCATTCACCTTCAGGAAGACTGGAATAGACGAGATTGTCGTTATCGAGCCGCAGCTTTATGGCGATCAACGAGGTTTTTTCCTTGAGACATATCGGGAGTCCGATTTCAGGAAATGGGGCATCGCTGATGTGTTCGTACAGGACAACCACTCATTTTCGGTAAAAGGGGTGATTCGCGGTCTGCACTATCAGATTCCTCCGCGTGCGCAGGCCAAGCTGATTTATGTCGTTCAGGGAGCGGTCTTGGATGTCGCCGTCGATGTCCGGCGGGGCTCGCCCACCTTCGCGAAGTTTGTCTCTGAAGAGCTCTCCGATTCAAACAGGTGGATGATGTACATTCCCGAGGGCTTCGCCCATGGATTTTGTGCTCTCACCGATAGCGTGCATATCATATATAAGTGCACCAGGGAATTTTCACCGGAGCACGATTCCGGCGTTCGATGGGACGATGAAGAGATCGGCATCGACTGGCCGGTTGACGCGCCCATTCTCTCCGAGCGTGACCGGAATCTGCCATTCCTTCGGGAAGCGGTGGTGTTTGATTAGTGATTAGTGAATAGTAACGGGTAACGAGTGACGAGTGACAGGTAACGAGTAACAAGTAACTGATCAATAACTAGTCACTCGTTACTCGTCACATGTCACTATTAAAACATCGAGTTTATTGTATCGAATAGTCATATACCTGACATAGTAAGTATAGGAATCCGATTTCATGATATGGCTCGTAGGAAACAGGGGAATGCTGGGAAGGGAGATCGAGGAGTTATTGCAGGAGAGGGGTCTCCCCTTCGCCGGAACTGATCGTGAAGTGGACATCACGGATTCCGGACGGCTGAGAGCCTTTGCGCGCGACCGGAGCATCGAGTGGATTATCAATTGCGCGGCATATACCGCGGTGGACAGGGCCGAGGATGAGCCCGATGCAGCCCGTGCGATAAATGCTGAAGGGCCGGGGAAGCTGGCTGATGTTGCCCGGGAGAAGGGCATCAAGCTGATACATATCTCCACCGACTATGTTTATGACGGCACGAAGGCTTCGCCCTATACTGAAGATGACGACACCGGTCCGCTGAGCGTGTACGGGAAGAGCAAGCTTGAGGGGGAGCATTTCATACGGGATGTTCTTGCCGGGTATTATATTTTACGAACCGCGTGGCTTTTCGGCAGGTACGGGGGGAATTTCGTGCATACCATGCTGCATTTGTTCAACGAGAAGGACATTGTGGAGGTTGTAGCGGATCAGCGGGGCAGTCCCACGTATAGCTTCGATCTCGCTGAAACCGTATTGCGCATTGTTGAACAGGACAGCGATCGATTCGGCATCTATCACTATACGAACAGGGGTGATACCAGCTGGTTCGGTTTTGCGAATGAGATATACCGGATTTCACGGAGAAGGGGGATCATCTCTCGCGATGTTCGCATCATGCCGGTGACGAGCGATGCGTTTCCCCGGAGGGCGGCACGGCCGCAGAATTCTGTCCTGTCCAAGGCTAAAATTGAGGAGACCTTCGGTCTGAAGATACCGTTATGGCAGGATGCCCTGGAGAGATTCCTCGACCGCCTCGCGAAAAGGTGAGCTCGGTCTGTCGGCTTTCCGGAATATGAATCACCTTCGAGGTTCTCGATGCGGAAATTGAACAACATATTGATTACCGGCGGTGCGGGGTTCATCGGATCGAATTTCATCCGGCACACCTTCGATTCCGATTTCGATGGGAGAATCATCAATGTCGATAAACTCACCTATGCGGGAAATCTTGAAAACCTTCAAGCGGTGAAAAGCCGTTACGGCGGGAAGCGATACTTCTTCGAGCGTGCGGATATCGGTGAGTATGAAACTATCAGAGAGCTGATCAGGCGCTACCATATTGACACCGTTGTTCACTTCGCAGCGGAATCCCATGTTGACCGCTCGATATACGGTCCCAAGGAGTTTATGCAGACCAATATTCTCGGGACATTTTCGCTGCTTGAAGCGGTACGGGAGAGATGGAGCGAACGCGATGATGTCCTCTTTCATCACATCAGCACCGATGAGGTCTACGGATCGCTCGGCTCCGATGGTTTTTTTTATGAGCATACCCCCTATGCGCCACGGAGCCCCTACGCGGCATCAAAGGCTTCATCGGATCATCTCGTGATGGCGTATCATCACACCTACGGGATACCGGTAACGCTCACCAACTGCAGCAACAACTACGGCCCCTATCAGTTTCCGGAGAAGCTGATACCGCTGATGATCCTCCGCATGATGGAAGAGAAGAGCTTGCCGGTATACGGTGACGGGAAGCATGTCAGGGACTGGCTCTATGTCGATGATCACAGCGCGGCGCTCTGGCTCGTCCTGAGACAGGGGATTATCGGGGAGCCATACAATATCGGCGGTGAGAGCGAGTGCGAGAACATCAAACTGGTGGAGATGCTCTGCGATAAGATGGATCTCGCCATGGGAAAGGAAGCGGGACATTATCGGCAGCTTATAACCTCTGTGCAGGATCGCCCCGGCCACGACCGGAGGTATGCGCTCAACTGCGATAAGATCAAGCGTGAGCTGGGCTGGAAACGGACAGTATCCCTTGATGCCGGTCTGGACAGAACCATACGCTGGTATCGGGAGAACGGGGAGTGGCTCAAACGGGTGCAGAGCGGGGAGTACCGGCAGTGGATTGAGAGACATTATCATCAGTGAAATGCGGTTGATTGTATGCCAAACGCCCTCTCCGGAGAACGGATGATCGTGATCTGCGGAAGGGTGATTTGCTTTGCCGGACGATACACGAAGAATCGGCGTCCATTAATTATTGACAAAAAAAGATCTTTTATTGAATATCAGAGACCACACCAATGGTGGAATATTCAGGTGAATCCTCATGAGAGGAGTGTTATATCCAATTTTTGGGGAGAGTCCTGTTTTGGAGCAATCGAGGTATTTTACTTTTTTAATAAATGAATAGATAATCATCATGGCAACTCCCGGGAGTGTATATGGTTAAGCGGGTTAATGTTGGGCTGATCGGTTTCGGCACGGTCGGCAGCGGTTTTTATGATCTGTTGCGGAAAAATGGCGATCTCCTTCGTGAGAGAACGGGCATCGATGTGCATATGAAGGTTATCTGCGATCTGAGAGCCGGTGAGGTGAGAAAACAGGTTTCGGGTGTAGAGGTAACCGATGATTGGAAGGCCATCCTCGCTGATGATGATATCGATTCGGTGGTCGAGCTCATCGGCGGGATTGAGCCGGCGAAGAGTATCATCCTCGAATCGCTCCGGGCGGGGAAGCATGTCATAACGGCAAACAAGAAGCTCCTTGCCGAGGAGGGTGATGATATATTCGAGCTGGCAAATTCATCGACGGCAAAACTCGGCTTCGAGGCTTCGGTGGGTGGCGGCATCCCCTGCATTCTCGCTCTGAAGCGCGGGCTCATCGCCAACAGGGTGAACACCGTAATGGGAATTCTCAACGGGACGAGTAATTACATTCTCACGAAAATGGAGGATGAGGATCTATCCTTTGAGAGAGCCCTGAAGGAAGCTCAGGCGAAGGGCTTTGCCGAGGCGGATCCCACCTATGATATCGAGGGATACGATACAGGCCACAAGATATTGATCCTCTCCATGCTGGCCTTCAACCGGAAGATCGATTACGGATCTATCTCCATTGAGGGCATCACCGGGATCAGCGAGCTCGATATCCGGTATGCGATGGAGATGGGATATCGGATAAAGCTCCTCGGTATCAGCAAGTGCATTGATGATGCCATCGACATCCGCGTTCATCCGACGATGCTGCCGCTGAAACATCCCCTCGCCGCCGTGCGGGATGAGTTCAATGCCATTATGTTTGATAACGATATGACCGGATCAGTCATACTGCACGGAAAGGGAGCGGGGAGCAGTCCCACCGCTTCTGCAGTGGTCAGTGATGTCATTCACATCGCCCAGAATGAATGCGTCGATGAACCGGCCGTCACGCTCTCGGGAATCGCGCACTATATCCTCCCCGAAAAGCGGATCTCACGGTACTATATGCGGTTGCACACCGAGGACCGGCCGGGTATCCTTTCAAAGATTTCCGGTGTTCTGGGAGATCATGAGATCTCGATTGCATCGGTTATACAGAAGGAAGCGAATGCCACCTCGGTGCCGCTGGTCATCATGACCCATGAAGCGGTGGAGGATGGTGTTCTTCAGTCGGTCAGTGAGATCAATGATTTCAGTTTTATTGACGGAAAAGTTACCCTTATCAGGGTCGAGGATACTATCATATGAACAGGGGTTCGTTATGAGCGATGACTTCCGCGCGGTTTTCCGATGTATTGCCGGTTGTGATGAAGCGTATCCTCTTGATGAGATAGTGTACCGCTGCAAGCGATGCGGGAGCCTCCTCGAGGTTTCTCATGATCTGGACCGGCTGCGCGAGGCCCATACCCCCGCAGAGTGGAAGGATCTCTTCGATCGGCGGGTCGGTACGACCAAATGGCCTTACGGGAGCGGGGTATGGGGGAAGAAGGAGTGGGTCTGCCCCGAGGTTGATAATGAGCGGGTCGTCTCCATGTTTGAGGGAAACACCAATCTCTTCTGGGCAAAGCGGTTCGGAAAGATGATCGGTATGGACGATCTCTGGGTGAAGATGTGCGGTAACAGCCATACCGGTTCCTTCAAGGATCTCGGGATGACCGTGCTCGTCTCAATGGTAAATGAGATGATCGCCCGGGGGAAGCGTATCGATGCCGTCGCCTGTGCCTCGACGGGCGATACCTCCGCGGCGCTTGCTGCGTATTGCGCCTATGCCGGCATTCCCTCCGTCGTCTTTCTGCCGAGCAGGAAGATCTCCACCGCACAGCTCGTTCAACCGATGGCCAACGGTGCGATTGTGCTGTCACTCGATACGGACTTTGACGGCTGTATGAGGATCGTTCAGGAGATTACCAGGGATAATACCATCTATCTGGCAAATTCCATGAACTCGCTCCGTGTCGAGGGACAGAAGAGCATATCCATTGAGCTGGTACAGCAATTCGATTGGGAGGTTCCCGACTACATCATTATTCCCGGTGGAAATCTCGGAAATGTTTCTGCCCTGGGGAACGGTTTCTCCATGATGTACGATCTGGGGCTCATCGATTCCAAACCGCGCATTGTCCTCGCACAGTCGCAGAAGGCGAATCCGCTGTACCTGTCATACCTCAACGGTTTCGAGGAGTTCAAGCCGATTGTTCCCGAGAAGACCCTCGCCTCGGCGATTCAGATAGGGGATCCCGTTTCAGTCGAGAAGGCGATTCGGTGCCTCAAGGAGTTTGACGGCATCGTCGAACAGGCGAGCGAGGAGGAGCTCTCCGATGCGGCCGCCCTGGCGGACCGTACCGGCATGTACTCCTGCCCGCATACCGGCGTTGCTCTTGCGGTGTTGCTAAAGCTCGTTGAGAGCGGGGTTATTCCCAGAAATGCCCGTACTATCGTTATCTCGACGGCTCACGGGTTGAAATTCTCCGAGTTCAAAGTCGGCTATCACGAAGAGACCCTTGAAAATGTCTCCAGCAGATACGCCAACAGGCCCATCGAGCTGGAACCGGATGCCGATACGGTGCGCGAGGTTCTCTCCCGTGAGCTCGCCGCGAGAAGAAGAGAGTAACCATGCGGATAACCGATCATGTCTATCAGGTGGGTGGCGCGGAGCTTTCTCATCCGTCCGACGCGGGCATTTTCCTGATTCGCGAGGGATCGGAAGCCGCCCTGATAGACGCCGGCACAGGCCGTGGACACGATCTCGTTATGAGGAATATTCAATCCTGCGGGGTGGCACCCGAACGAATTCGCTTTCTCTTCATTACCCACTGTCATTTTGATCACACCGGCGGGGCGCAGCGAATAAAGGATGAAACCGGCTGCGATCTCGTTGCACATGCGCTTGATGCAATCTATCTCGAAAGCGGGGATCCTGAAGTCACCGCTGCCTCCTGGTACGGGAGCACTCTGGAGCCGCTCTCAATCGATATCGCGGTGACGGAGAAGGAGCAGAGCTTCTCTGTCGGGAACCTCGCGGTAACAATGTTTCACATCCCCGGTCACTCGCCGGGCTCGTCAGCGTTTACCGTTCAGTCGCATGACAGGATGGTTCTCTTCGGGCAGGATGTTCATGGCCCGCTTAACGCAGTGCTCCTCTCGAACCGCGACGATTATATTCAATCACTGGAGCTTCTTATCTCGCTGAATGCTGATGTACTCTGCGAAGGGCATTTCGGTATTTACGAGGGCAAAGAGCGGGTCAGGCGATTTATCGAATCTTTTTTATAAATGGGGGAATGCTGTTCTCGTATTTCATGGTGATGCACGGGAGATGGCATTATAATCGGGGAAACAAACATCACCACCCCGAGGATCCGATCATTCTGGTATACTTGTTAGAGGTGAGACGTATCTGATTAGAGAATATACAATGGCAAAACGGTTAATTCGATCGGTCGTTACGGCGGAGAGAAATCCGGCAGTTGCTATCCTTCTCTCACTGCTGAGCACGGGACTCGGGCAGATCTATAACGGCGAGCTGTCGAAGGGGATAGTATTTTTTGCGCTGCGTGTGTTAACGCTGCTCTTTATCCCCCTTTCCTTTGTTGTCGATTTTCGGAGCTCCTCCCTTGCCGTTTTTATCGCGCTGGTGCTCATACATATATTCCTGTGGATTGCGGCAGCGGGTGAAGCCTGTATCTCGTCGATGCGAAAAAAAAAATATATTCTCACGGTGTATAACTCTGTAGTGCTCTATTGTGTGTTCGGTTGTGCGAGCACGCTTATCCTTCTGTTTCTCTTCGTGCCGGTATCGCTCTTCTTCCGGATCGAGACGGTTCCCTCGAATTCGATGAATCCGACACTGTTCAGAGGGGAGTCGGTTGTGGTTAATACCTACGTGGTGCGAAGCGTGAAACCGGGAGAGGTTGTTTTCTACAGGCAGGGCGGGGTGGCGAAATTCGGAAGGGTAATCGCAACAGCGGGTGATGCGGTTGTCGATAAAGGGGGAGTGTTCGAGATTAATGATGTTGACCTTTCCCTGGGCGTTTTTACCGATGATGAGCTTGATCGCATGGGTCTGGAGAATAGTGACGATATCTTTACCGAGAACAATGGGGAGCGCAGATATCCGATTCGGTATCTGCCATCGAGAGGACGATCGCGGAAGAATCGCGTTCGTATAGCAATCGAAAAGGGGGCGGTTCTCGTTGCGCCTGATAACAGGAGAAGAGAGGACGTCTATGAGATAATTCCTGTTACGGCGGTCCGGGGGCGGGTTGAGGGAATAGTGATGAGCAGTCGGATCCGGAGAATCATGCTGTTGCCGTATATTCGTGAATGAAGCTTCATGGTCCGTTTTTATCGCCTCAATGCGCTATGAAAAAATTTATCAATAGAGTGTGTAAATGATTTATGGTGGCAGGTGCAGCGAGAAGCTGTCTTGAATGTGTCGGGAGATGAAAAGGGGAGGAAAGGCATGTCACTCGTAATTGGGTGTAATAGCTTTGTTGGCCGTTCACTGGCAAAAAGACTTCTGCAAAAAGGGGCTCCGGTGAGGGGCATGGATTTCTGGCGTGATGAGCGTGCTCCCGAGAAGCTGGAATTCATTGAGGGTTCGGTTCTTGATTACGACCTGTTGCTCGAAGCGTGTGCCGGTGTTGATGTTGTGTATCATCTCATGGAGGTGCGACATCCATCGCGGTATGGCAGAAGATTCATGAAGAAGATAAATGTTACCGGTACTGAAAATGTTATCAGGGCAGCACTGGAAAAGCAGGTGCAAAAGATTATTGTTCTCTCCACGGCCGATATATACGGGAAACCGAAGGCAATTCCGGTCAAGCATGACGATCCGAAGAAACCGGTGAGCGCCTATGGCCGAGACAAGCTCCGGGCAGAGAAGATATGCTGGCGATATATTGAAAAGCATGGCGCCGATATCACCATTTTCAGATCTACCTTTATTGCGGGAGCGGGGGTTGATGATCCGATGATTCTTATCATGTTGTATATGGCGCTGGCACTGGGTGATGCCAATCGGCTCTATGTCGCCGGTGACGGCGATTCTCTCCTTCAGATGATTCATCCCGATGATGTGGTTGATGCCTTCCTTGCCGCAGTAACGTCCCCCCGATCACGGGGGAAGGCCTATAATATCGGATCGGATAATGTGCCTACCCAGATTGAGCAGGTGGTCAAGCTGAAAGAGCTCGCCAAGCTCGATTGCTATATAAAGCACCTCAATCCCCGTTGTACCCGCTTCCTCTCCCTGATCCTCCGCCCTCTGAATATTCCCTATCTCTCGAAAGAGCATATCTTGGGACTTCTTTCGAATATCGTTCTCGACTGCAGCAGGGCAAAGCGGGAGATCAACTGGTATCCCAGGAAAGACAATATCGATATTCTCGTTGAAACATGTGCGTGGTATGAACGGGAAAAGCTCTGAGCGGGGTTCAGCGCGTAAAGAGATTTTTGAGCGCCTCCCACAGTTTCAGGAGCAGCACTCTCAGCAGTTGTCCGGGAGTTCCTTCTCCGGCATTCATGGTGAGCATGAGCTGTGCTCTTTTGATCTCCTCCGCGGTGAGCGGTCGTGAGCGCGATATTTCCTTACGTTTTTTCTTAACCTCTTTTCTCGCGAGCTTTAAAATTTCCTTCTCTTCATCGAGTCGTGCACGGGTAACCATATCATAGAGGGTGGGCTCATGAAGCAATCTCTCGCGGATCTGTTGCAGCCGCTCGTGAGCATTCTGCAGGTGCGGATTTTTTCTGTTTTCGCTCAATTCGAGCAACAGCTCGAGGTACTGGTTCAGGAAATAAGCCTGCTTGTACAATCGCTTCAATTCATCAATGGAGAGGCGTTCGAGATCGATTCTCTCAAACTCGTCAACTGCAGTAATGATAAAATCCAGTGTTTCATCGGTCACCTTGAAGAGATCTTCCTGCTTGAGATCGCGAAGCTCAATGAATCGGTACGCGACTTCTTTGAGGTCATTCAACATCTGCTCGGAGATCTCCAGGAGGTATCGCAGACCGCGTTTCTCATGTGCGTTCAGGTGTGCCGATCCCCTTTCGGCATCGGAGAGCTTCTTGCGGATGTCATTGATGCTCAGCTGAGAAGGTTCAGCGGCGGCGTACTTTCGCTGCAGGGTGAATTCTTTATCGATAAAATTCGGTTCTGCGAGATCCTGACCGATTTTCAGTATGTTCAATTTGATGTCACCGAGCAGCCTGAGGATTTTAAATCTGTCTATCTTGCTGATACCGTCGGTCACCACCAGTATCTCTGAACGCATGATATCCTTATCGCGTTTGATATCCTCAATGGCCTGTTCAATCGCGAACTGAAGATTGGTGCTCCTCCCACCGGTGGTTGTTAAGAGGACTTTTTCAATCAACAGCGGGAAGTCCTCTTTTTCCCCCAATCGGTGGAGATCTCCGACATCCGAGTCGAAGGATCGAAAGAATATCATGGCATTGGTGTTCATCTTCCTCCTGAGGAATTCGGCGACGAGGCATTTGGAGAAAAAGGATCTCATTTTAAGATCCATGGAACGGGATCGATCCAGGAGGAGGTAAACCTTCTGCTCAAATCGATTCGCTGTTTTGCCGGTTTCGTCACGGCTTGTTGTTATCGGTTTATACTGATCGTATTCTGATTTATAGAATTTCTGAACCTGCAGTGTTTTCGTGAGGAGCTTGATGTCGAATATATCGTCCTCCTGAGCGAGCTCTCGCGGAAGGGACTTCTTCAAATCGTATATGGTTTTGAAAAAAGCAATTTCCATCGTATCGCTGAGCGGGGAAGAGATCTCTTTTCTGTTTATCAGTATTGATTCATCCCGGTTCGGAGCTTTCATCCGCTCCTCCCGTGAGAGCTCCTCGATAGCGGTGAGTGCATCTGAGACGGTTTCCGGCGTGAATACGACCCGTGCGATTTCGAATATGGTCAGAAATTCTCTCGGGAGCATTGTCGCAAGATTATCGAAGAATCCCAGAGCGTCCCAGTATTCAAAGAAATTGGTGCTCGGCTTATATGAGCGGGAGATGCTTTTGGAAGATGTTTGTATCACTTCATCTGCCTCACGCGGAAGATGCATCCTGTCGATCGTGAAGGGTTTGCATCGAATGGTGTCTGCTCTTTATCCCTCTCACCGGGGGCATTGCCCCTGGCGTATGAACTTACAGTATGTTGCCATAGTCTTTCAGGATGCCTTCCTTGAGCTCTCGTACTTCTTCAACGGCCGGATGCAATTCTGTTATGCTGTTTTTCAGCGTTGCCAGTGTTATCTCCTCCTCCTCCACCTTCGATTTGCCGGGGAATATCTTCTTGAAGAGCTTCCGCAACCCCTGGAGGAGGCCGGTATCCTCTTTCAGCCGTTCCCTCTTTTCCGGATCTTCCCTCATCTCCTGAAGGAGCTTCCTGATATTGAGCAAAAACTCGATCTGATGAATTGCGCCCGTCGAGGTGAATTGTACCATGGTCTGTTCGTATGCATCCAGGAAGGCGTCTTTTTCGGATTTATCTCGTGCTTTCACCGAGATGTAGCTGTTCAGCGTGCAGAGCATCAGATACAAACTTTTTACATCATCCATGGATACTTCATGCCGGTTGTCGAGAAGGGCGGCAGCTCTCAGAAAATCCGCCGACTTCGCCAGTTTTCTCGGGCTGATGAAGAAATTATATTCGCTCCGTCGCATTTCGGAAACGAATTTGTTGGTGATCACATTTTTCATAAAGAACACGGTGTCGGGAATGGTAACCTGAATATCCCTGTTGTTGTTTTTGATGATTTCGGAGATGTGTATTATCTGGCTGAAGGGGATTTTCTTTTCCGGTTCGGTTGGCTTGCCGCGGCTGAACGCATAGGTATGATCGATAAGGAGCTGAGAGTACATATTCGAATCTTCCGGAATAATGGCCTTATAGATGAAACGGTCGAGCACCGCCTCGGTGACTTCATTGATTCTCATATAGTTGGCTGTTGCGATGGTCGAATGTACCGCCGCATCGATGATCTCGGGACCATTGATGAACTTCCGCTCGTTGAGAACGGAGAGGAGCGATCGGAGCACAACATCACTGGCGTCGAAAAACTCATCCAGAAAAACAAGATCGGCCTCGATAATGGAGCCGTGAATATTATGGCGAATGATTCCCTTTTTGAACTCCTCAATGTTATAGGGGCCGAAATAGTTATCGGGGGTCTGGTCCTTGCTCGCCTGCGATGAGAAGACCCGAACATTATCGAAGGTGTTGAAGATATAATTGGCAAGGTATGATTTTGCCATGCCGGTTCTGCTCAGGAGGAGGAGATGCTCCTGGGTGAGTATGGCATACATCGCCTGTTTGATAATCTCATCCCGGCCGATGACGTTCTGGGAGATCCGTTCCATATGCCATTTTAAATAGCTCGTAATCGAGGGGATATCGTAGTCAGCCTCTTTCTCGACAATCTCCACCGGAATATCCGGTACTTTCCCCGGTTTTTTTTCGACCCGGCTGGTGACAACAAACTGAGAGGGTGTCTCCGTATCGCGCTCAATCCTGTCGTCCTCGCGGCATATTCCCGGTTCCGCATCATCGGGTGTGTAAATATAGTACCCCTCTTCTTCGAACAGCGATTCGACTGAAGCGTATTTGATTAATTCTCGTTTTTCCGATTTTGATCGCATCGTATACATCAATCTCCGGTTTTCATTCGTTAACGGCCGGTACGAGGATCTTTACCGAGGTGCCTTCCCCGGGAGAGCTCTTGATCCCGATAGTTCCCCCCATGTTTTCGATGATGGAGTAGGTTACCATCAGTCCCAGTCCGGATGCCTTCTTCCCCTTGGTGGTAAAAAAGGGCTGGAAGATACTTTTAAGGTTCTCTTTCGGAATGCCGATTCCGTTATCTTCGACCAGTATGGAGGCGAAGGTGCTGCTGTTTACTGATACCGAATCAACGGAGAGCACGAGCTCGCCCTTGTCGGGCATGGCGTCCTCCGCGTTGGAAATGAGATGCAGCAGGACCTGTATCAATTGATTGCGTATGCCCCTGACGCGCGGGCTCTTCTCCGAGTAGGAGGTCGTCACCTTGTACCCGTTTTTCTGGAGCCTGTTCAGGGTTGCCTGGATGGGATGGGCGGTCAGGATCTTGTGCAGATCAAAGACTTCCTTGGCTTCCTCCTCGGGCTTCGAGAGGCTCAGCAGCTGATCGGGGATTTTCTTAATGCGCTCCAGCTCATTTTTGAGCGAATGTACATAATCAGCCACCGGGCTCTTGTCGTCGATGTTCTTTTCGATGAAGTTGAGATCCATTGTCATGAGATTGAGGGGAACTTTCAGCTCGAAGGCGACGCCGTTTGCGAGCAGCCCCATGGCGGAGAGCTTCTCCGACCGCTTCATCTTGTTTGCGATTTTCATCTGTTCGGTAATGTCCTCGACCATGACCAGGATGCTCTTGACCTTCATGTTGGTGTCGAGGAGCGGATTCATTCGCACGTTAAGATTGAGTTTTCTGTCCCGGGAGGGCGGGACATATTCGATATTATCCTGTTGTACCGGTTTTTTCCTGAGAACGGCATCATCGAGGAGTTTTTGCATCCCTGACTCTTTAAAGCCGGGGTGTTCGGAGAGGTTGATGCCGATAGTGGTTTCTTTGGCCTCCTGCCCCATGAGCTGTCTGAAAGCCGGATTATCACTGAGGATAATCCCGGTTGGTTCCAGCGTGAATATGCCGATGGGAGCGCTCTCGATTATTTCATCGTTCAGGGTTTTCAGCCGCTTCATCTCTTCAGCCTGCAGGAACTGCTCCCGAATACGTTCTTCCAGCCTGATGGTGTTTTCTCGAAGCTTCTTCTCCATCAGGTGCATGTCGGTGATGTCTCTCAGGATGGCGATGAGGCCGATAACGCTGCCATCTTCAAATCGTATCGGTGAGAAGTTGGCAATAAAGTATGTGAGATTGCCGTCTCTATCATAGGTTTTCATCTTTTCGTTATGGAATACCCGTCCTTCTTTGAGCACCAGCTCGAAGACAATCCGTGCTCGCTCCAGTTCGATTTCCGGGATGTATTCAGAATAGTGCATACCGACTGCTTCATCGCGTGAGAATTTCGACAGCTTTTCGCCGGCTTCGTTGACAAAGAGAAAGTTCCCGGAACTATCAAGTAAGAATATTACATCGGAAGCGGACTCTACCAGGTATTTGTAGTAGAGTCCCAGGTCCATCATGAGCGATTGTTCTTCATTTTTTTTACGATATGCTATGAACTTCTCAATGATTTCTTCTTTGCTCAGTGATTCTAATTCTTTCGGATTAATTGCCATGGCATACCACTTCTCAGAGAAGAATGGGGTTTCCGATATCTACCATTAAAATATATCAAATCCCCTCCTAAAAACAACTACAATTTTTTTTAGGATATGCGCACCGTGTTGAAAAACCATACTTCAACGATGAGGCTCACAAGAGTGCCGGCGAGGAATGATAGTGCGAAGAAGGTGTAATTCATTCTGAAAATAAAATATCCCCCCAGAGCAAAGATCGCCAGAATGACGACTCGCAGGATAAATCCCGCGAGGGTTACTGTGAGGAGAACCAGGATGTTTGATCGCATTCCCCTGAGGGCGCCGAGCAACCACAGAAACGAGAGCGTCGCACTTGCTGTTGTTCCGGTAAGATATCCCAGAAAGGCTGCAATCCCGCGGTATTTGAGACAGAGGAGCGCGATGCCGAAATTCACGAGAGTGGCAATCGCGATCGGATAGAGAGCTTTTCTCGTACCTGTCATGGGACTCCCGGAGAGAATTGTGTTGATAAAACGACCGTACAGAAAAACCGGGTCCCGGGGCACACTTCGGATCCCCTTCCACGGAATGGCGGGGGCGGCTTACTTCAGCTGCGAGAGGAGCTCAGCGCTGACCTCTTCGACACCGGGTTTTCCGTCCAGCTCAATGATGCGGGGGCGGCCGTTGTTGTCCCGTGCAATCTGCTTGAAGTACTCAACTGATGCGAGCGTTCCCTCATCACGGTCGTAATAAATGGCGTGGCGTTTATCAATTGCCCCCTCGTCCTGATCATCGGCTCTTGCTGAAAGCGCGCCACCGCAGACTCTGCAGACAAGCTCACCGTCTTTTTCTCGTGGCCTGATCGCCTCAATATAGATGTTATTGGGGTGATTGTTGTCGTTTTCGCACAATCGCCTTCCCATAATTCTCTTTTTCGCCGTTTCTCGATCCAGGACGATTTCGATGACATAATCGAGCGAGATATTCTCCCGATCAAGAGCTTCATTCAGAGCTTGTGCCTGTGCCCCGTTTCTGGGAAAACCGTCGAGGAGCCAGCCCTCTCTGCAATCGTCCTCTTTCAATCTGCTCAGTATCATCGGGATGGTTATGTCGTCGGGAACGAGGTCGCCTCTATCGATGAACTCCTTCGCCTTTTTCCCGAGCGCTGTTCCCTTTGTGATGTTTTCCCTGAATATCACACCCGATTCGATATGGGGAATCTGGTATTTTTTCTGTACGATGGCCCCCTGCGTTCCCTTGCCGCTTCCGTTTGGCCCGAAGATCAGTATATTCATCCATACACCTCGCTTTCACTGCAAAGTTCGCTGCTGATTACGTGTTGAGTCAGGAGACGATGAGCACCCGCGTTCATTATAGAACGAGATTACGATAGGGGCGAAAATTGTAAAGAAAGTTTTGCAACAATGCGTCAATCCGGGCGATGAGTTTTCTGCCATCTCCGTTTCATCATGGTGCGGGTAATAGGGTATGGCCCCTCCGGGGGTGATAATGATCATTTGTATTGTGCTTGACCTCCTAGTATTTTCCATTATCGATAGTATCGTCTGCCATATAGTGCGGGATAGCTGACAGGAGGAGGTTGACGTGATCGTGCAGAACAGGCCACAGAAATAACGCAGGGAGGATGACATGGAATTTATACCGGTTGAAAAGCTCAAAGAGATGATTGGCCAGGAGATGGGAGTGAGCGACTGGGTTCAGATTGATCAGGGGAAAATAAATCAGTTCGCCGAATGTACCGGTGATCATCAGTGGATACACGTTGATGTCGAGAAGGCAAAGCAGGGCCCCTTTGGCGGACCCATTGCACACGGTTTTCTCACCCTCTCACTGATACCGGTTTTGAGCGGCTCGAGCAAATACATGCCGGAGGGAATCAAGATGGCCATTAACTACGGGCTCAATAAAGTCCGGTTCATCAACCCCGTACCGGCCGGCTCGCGGGTTCGGAGCAGAATGGTCCTGGCGGATATTGAAGAACGCTCCGGCGGAAGAATAATGATGACCACCACTCATAATATCGAGATTGAGGGGCAGGATAAACCGGCATGTATTGCTGAATCGCTGGCGCTCTTCTATGTGTAGAGGGTTTCTCTTGTTTCCTGGAAAAGCTTAAAAGTCCAGACCGGATTACGGGATGATAAGGAAATTTTTTCAATCCTGATAATCTGAACAGAGTGTTTAAATGTTTAATTCAGTTGAAACGATGATGAGGCTCGCAAAAGATAAGGAGAAAGGGAATAAGAATAACCACAACATGAAATCCTGTTATCCCGTCTAATTTTTTTCCTTTCCATAATGTGAGTGTCTCAGGATCGTAGATGATGTGATCAGAGGGTTTATTTACAAGGAGGAAACCATGGAGGAGAAGCCCTGGCATCGCCATTATGATTACTGTGTCCCCACCACGATTCGCTATCCGAGAATTCCTGCGCATGAAATACTTCAGATTCCGGTGAGCGGCTTTCCGGACAAAACAGCGCTGTACTTTTACGGCACGGAGATGACATTCTGGGAGCTCCGGCAGCGTGTTCTGATCATGGCAACCGCCCTTCAGTCGCTGGGCGTGCGGAAGGGGGATCGGGTCGGCGTGCATCTTCCCAACTGCCCGCAGTTCGTCATAGCGTATTACGCGGTCATGTCGCTCGGTGCGATTGTGGTCAACCTCAACCCCATGTATACCGCCGAGGAGCTCAAGGCCGTTGCGGCGAATACCGGCATGACCGCGCTGTTTACCTTCGATATGTTCATTGAGAACGTCCGGAAGATGCTCGAGGCGGTTGAGATTCCCCGGGTGATCGTCACACGGGTAACCGATTTTATCGACGGGATTCCCCGGAGCACGCCGGAGGATCTCGGCTTGGAGGAGGGGTGGCATCACTTCTCGCTGCTCATGGATGCCGTTACGAGCGTGAAGCGCCCCCGCGTTGATATAGTCCCGGATGATCCGGCGCTCATACAGTTCACCGGCGGAACAACCGGCATTCCCAAGGGGGCGGTGTTGACCCACGGGAATCTCGTTGCGGCGACGCTGCAGTGCGCGCTCTGGGGGTCGGCGACAATCGGGTATATCGCGCCGGAGCGGCGGAACGTGCTCTCGGTGCTTCCCTATTTTCACGTCTACGGTGCCATTGTCGCCCTGAGCTGGGGTATGTTCAGCTGCGCAACACAGATAGTGGTTCCCCGCTTTGAGATCGATGAGCTCATGGGTATCATCGCGAATTTCAATGAGATTACCTTCTTCCCGGCCGTTCCCACCATGATAAACGCGGTTATCAATCACCCGAAGGCGGATGAGCTGAACCTCGCCAGGCGGCTCGGGCTCCTGAACAGCGGAGGCGGTCCCATGCCGGTAGAGCTCATTGAGAAGGCCAGGGATATGAACATCAACTACAGCGAGGGGTGGGGCATGAGCGAGACCACCTCCCTCGGCATCGCGAACCCCGTTCTCGGCCTCAAGAAGAGCGGTGGGATAGGTATCCCCTTCCCCGATACCGATATTCGCATTGTCGATGTTGAAAAGGGCGTGGAGGAGGTCCCCCGGGGGGAACCGGGCGAGATTGTTATCAGGAGCCCGCTGGTCATGAAGGAGTACTGGAACAATCCCGAGGAAACGGCGGGGCAGCTCAGGGATGGATGGCTCTCTACCGGTGATATCGCCTATTTTGATGATGATGACTATGTTTTTATCGTCGATCGGAAGAAGGATATGATAATTGCCGGCGGTTACAATATATACCCGCGGGAGATCGACGAGGTGCTCTACGAGCATCCCAAGATTGCCGATGCCGTTGCCGTGGGAATTCCCGATGAGTATCGCGGCGAAACAGTCAAGGCGTACATCGTGCCCCGAGAAGGGGAGACCCTCACCGAAAAGGAGGTCATCGATTTCTGCAAGGAGAAGCTCGCGCCCTACAAGCAGCCGAAGGTTGTCGAGTTCCGAAAAGAGCTTCCGAAATCGGCCGTGGGAAAGATCCTTCGAAAGATACTCCGCGACGAGGAGATGGGGAAGGGGAAGGGGAAGTAGTAACGGGTTAATAGTTAATAGTGAATAGTGATTGGTAATCGTATGTCTTTTTAACGTGTCACTTGTTACCTGTCACTCGTTTCAAATAAAATAATCTGCGTCCATCTGCGGTTAATTGTTTAAGCAGTAAAGGGAACATTAGGAGTCATAATCGCGGTAGTGGTGTTTGCTGCTGAGTGAACAGAGATATCCGGCTACTCAATCATCGAGTCCAGAATCCGGTGAATCTCCTCGATGCTCTCTGCGTGAACGAGCCGGTTTCTCGTCCGGGAGGCGTTTTTGATCCCGTGCATGTATTTCACCAGATGCTTCCTCATGAGGATTATCCCCCGCTGGCCGTAGAAGGCCATCATGAGCCCGAGATGCTCTCTGATCTGATCGATGCGCTCGCCGAGGTCAGGCGTTTCCCCCGAGAAAATCCAGGGATTGCCGAGGGCTCCCCGCCCTATCATCACGGCCGGGCATCCTGAATATCGCAGCCGCTCCCGTGCCTCGGAATGGGATCTGATATCGCCATTCCCTATCACGGGGATTGAGAGGTCCCGGTTAATCTCACGGATGATATTCCAGTTCGCCTCCTCGGCAAACCGCTGTGATCGGGTTCTGCCGTGTACGGTGATGAGGGAGATGCCCGCGTCCTGCAGTGCCCGGGCGACGGTCATGTAGTTCAGGGTGTGCGCGTCCCAGCCGATCCTTATTTTCGCCGAAACCGGAGCCTCTCCCCCGTCGATGACCCTTTCCGCAATGGCTTTCATGTGTTCCGGCTGCCGAAGGAGGGCGGCTCCCGATCCGCTCTTGCAGACCTTCGGGGCGCAGCATCCGAAATTGATATCGATGATATCCGGTTTGAGCGCCGAGACCTGCCGAGCCGCTTCACCCATGATGTCGGGATCATTCCCGAAGAGCTGAATGCCGATGGGGCGCTCCTCCTCGGTAAAGCGCAGCAGATCCCGCGTTTTCCTGCTCTCGCTGACGATACCCTGCGCGCTGATGAGCTCGGAGAAGACGAGAACGGCGCCCTGTTTTCTGGCGATCCTCCTGAAGGGCGAATCGGTGTAGCCCGCCATCGGCGCGAGAACGAGCTCTCCCGCTATGTTCAGATCTTTTAATTGTATCATGCTGTTTCGCCGCTCCGTGTGATCCGGCGCTTCGTGCCGGAATTATACGGGTCTCCGAAAGTTTTGTAAACCACGGATTTCGAAGATAACGCAGGTGCGCTATTCCATCAACTTTTTTTGAGCAGCCCTTTGTTTCATGCCCTGGCACGGAGAGCACCCGTCTGCGCGGGAGGCGGAAACTGATGCGAGACATAAGAAGCGTCCTGCGTGAGAAGTGCTGTTCTGCGTCCCTCTGTGGGATTATCATGCTCTATCAATTTGAGGAAGAGCACTTCGGGATGCGATCTTCACCGGAGCTGCTCATTTCGCGGGCGCTTCGATCCGCTTTTCAGGATGGCGTATTCGAATCCGTCCAGGAGCACCTGAAAGGATGCCGCGTTGATGTTCTCGGAGAGTGAATACACCTTCCACACCTCATCGCCGTCGGTGAAGATAATGGTCACCTCGACATCGGTGCTGGTTCCCCGCTTCGCGTCCATGATATTCGCGCGGTAGTCGATCAGCTTGACGCTTTCAATTTCGGGGAAGAGGGGGGTGAGCGCCTTCTTGAGCACCTTCGCGAGGGCGTCCACGGGGCCGTTGCCGGTAGACGCCTCGTGAATGAGCCTCCCGTTCGCCTCAATCTGCACCGTCGCTTCGGGATCGACCCCGTTGTCTATCAACCGGTATCTTCCCACAATCGTGAAGGGAGGGGCATACCGCTTCAGCGAGCGCGAAATGGTAAGCGCTTTGGTCGCATCCTGTATCTCATAACTCAGCATTGAAACATCTCTCGTATGAGGTCGCGTGGTCGGCTCTTATTGATATTCGTTATCCTGCCTCGGGAAGAGATCACTCGCCGGTGGTTTCTTCAGAGCCCTCATTCTCTTCCCCGTAATCGTAATCGAGCTCAAGGGTTCGGTTATCATCATCCTCATTTACGCTCAGCGTAGCCTCCTTCACCTTATCGTCGTCGCGATAGACTTTAATGGTTATGGAGGCGTTCTTGTTCGCTTCGATGGTTGCGCTTATCTCGAGATAATCGAGCTCGTCGATCTCTTTTTCGAATTGGAAGGTGTTGCTCCCGACGCCGATCGGGTTGTCGATGGCTTTCAATGATCCCCCGTCGACGATATAATATCCCTCGAATTCGCCGCCGACACAGACGATCTTGAACTCGATGGGATCGTAGGACTCGTCGGAGCAGGAGAGCGCGCAGCATGCCATGATCAGCAGCATGATAGGCACGCGCTTTAATTTCATGGTGAACATATTCTTCCGCACACTCCTTTGACTGAAGATTTTATCTTCCCGTGTTCGGGTTCACCAGGCACTGATGAACGGCCGCATCCGCTTTTTAGGGGGTCCCATTATAGGTTACTCCCGGTGTTCATATGTTACGGAATTATTCAGCCGATTCCGTCTCCCGGAATTCCGATGCGCATAAAAAAGTATTCCCCGGGAGCGGTTGATGTCAAGAAAATATACTTCGATTTTGAAAAAAGTAATTTACAGGAATTGTTCGAAATTGTACAATACTGAGCAGTAATTGCGTTTACTATAACTACCGGTTTTAGAGATGCTATAAATATATCTCTCCGTCGTTTATTTCGTTGTAAATTGAGTCGATTTGTCCCGTTCAGAGGGCTTTTTCTGGTAATTGGTACTGAGAAAGGTGTCATCTCTTGACTTTTTGAGCTTTCGATATCTTTTTTTGTCACTTTTTATGAATATGAATCGCTTATTCTGGTTAGGGTAAAACGCCACTATGTTCTGGAAGAACAGAGAGTTTGCTGAGGCGTATGGTGATTACTATCCACTGGTGTTCAGCATCGTGTATACAAAGGTGGGGAATATTGAAGATGCAGAGGATATCTGTCAGGAGGTTTTTATAAAATTCTATGAGAAGCTTGAAACAATCGAGAACAGGAGAAAGTGGCTTTACGGCGCGTTGCGTTTGCAGATATTCTCGCATTTCCGGAAGAAGTCACGTGGGAGCGTGGAGCTCGATGAGGTTGCTGACGACGTAGGCTTCTCTTTTGTAAACGGGTTCAGGGATGTGCGAATCATTCTCGAAGAAGCCTTTGATGAAACAGCAAATTTCAACGATGAGCGGGAGCGAGTTCTCTTCGACCTCATAGCCATTCGCCACTTTACCTACGAGGAGGCCGGGAGACAGCTGGGTTGGAATAAAAGGCAGGTTCGCTATCGGTACGGTGAGATCGTTAAGAGAGTTCTGGATTATTTAAGGAAGAAGGGGATAGATAAGCTCGAGGATCTCCTATGAATACGGATACCTCTCAATTTGCCGAAGTTCTCGAAAGGTACGGTTTTGCCGAACCGATCCCGCCTGAAGTGCAAAAGCATATCCGAAACATCAAGAGCGAGCAGTTTATACGGACCCTGAGGAAAGCCGGTAAATACAGTTTTATCTTCGGAATTGTTACTTCTGTTTTCTTTGCCATAAAGAAAATGGGCGTGGGCACAACTATTGTGAAGAGTGCTCTTCTGGTCTTCGCGTCGGCTGTCATATCTCTTACGATACTATCATCAGGCATTTACCTCTCCTTCAAATTTATTACAGCTCCCGAGGAAAGGATTGAGGAAAAAAGAGAAGATGTGGTGCAATCGGGTGACGGTGGGATCGATAAACGGATAATCCATGAGAAAAAGGCACGGAGAGAGATTCCGGAGGGAGTGATGCAGTTGGGCGTGCAACCCTTTGTTGCTGTTAATGTGAAGGGGAGGATTGCGCTCCTGGCTGCCGATACCATCGCGACAAAGCTTGTCGAGCTGAGCGGGAGCTCCCGGGTGATAAATATGAGGAGGGGGAGAGAGGGGGGAAGGATAGGTCTTATGCTTTTGGGATCGGTTGAGGATTTGGAGGGAACCTATACCATCACTGCAAAAGTAGTCGGTGTCAGAGATTCGAAGATCGTATTCTATACGTCGGAGACCGTTCGTTCGATTGATGAGATTCCCGCAGCCTGCACGAGGATTGCAGAGCGGATTTCGAAAATCATCAGATAGAAAAAGCACAACAGGGGTTCTTGTGAAGACAGCACACGGGAGGTTGCTCTGGCGCAGCGCGGTGCTCCTCTTTTCCATATTGCTAAGCACCTCTGCCCGGTCCGATACCGGATCGGTTGCGAAGAGAGTTGCCGTGCTCAATTTTACGGCCAACAACACGTCTGAAGGAATTTCCCGTATTGTCCGCAATCAGGTTGAGATTAATCTGTTCAAGACGCAGTATTTTGATATTCTCGAGAGAAATCAGATAGATCTCCTCCTGAAGGAGCGGGAAAAGCAGGCTGCCGAGTGTAATGATGAGAATTGCGCCGTTAAGATAGGGAAGATTCTCTCCGCTCATTTTGTCATCATCGGGAGCGTGGATAAGCTCGAAAGTTTCGTTATTACCATCAAGGTGGTAAGCGTAAAGGAGCGATCGGTGATACTGGTCGACTCTCAGGAGGTTGATTCACTCGGAAATATCAGAGGTACGACAACGGTCATTACCAGACGGGTTGCGGACAAGCTGCGGGTAAATATGAGCGGTGAGAAGAAGAGCTTTTTCCCTCCGCTTGCCTTTTCGCTTCGCCTGAGTTATCTGTGGCCCACGGGCTATCTTAAGGATCTCGCTTATCCGGGGTACGGCGTTTCGATGCGGGGAGGCTTTGAAGATATTTTCCTGAAGGATGTACAGATCGGGATTGATCTCGGCTATTTCAGTTTCCGGGGAAGAGATGCAGTGGATCGAGCGACGATGATACCGGTTGTGCTCATTGTCGGGTATCGTTTTGCCGCAGGGAGGTTTTTTGCGATTCCGGAGTTTTCGTCGGGGGTCAGTTATAACACCATCAGTTACGATGCCGGGAACCGAAAATCCGGTGAGCGGAAGGAGAGCAGAATGCAGCCGCTCGTCAGGGGAGGCCTTGTGCTGGGGGGCTTTCTGGGAGGCTCGCTCAGCGGCGTTATCGGCGCTGAATACGGAAGCATCTTCGAAAGAGAGGGGAGGATATCCTTTGTTTCCATCATCACCGGCGTTTCGGCGTCATTTTGAGACCTCTGTCATCATCAACCTTCGGGAATAAGCTCTCCCCGCGGGCACAGGGTCAGGTCATGGGTTCGATCACCGAAGATGAGCTCAACGAGCGATTGTCAGTTCTCTGATTCTTTTGTTAAGGATCGGGGCGCAGTGGCGGATGACGAACAACGATAACGCTCTGTTTGTATGCAATTCGCCGGCCGGGCGCGCTACAGAAAGAAAAAGTCGTTTATGACAGGAGGTGCACATGAAAGGGATGTTTCAGTTTTCCATCGTTGCCGTATCACTCTCTCTCATATCCTGTAATAGCCTCTTTTATGATATTTCTTCACCCTCCAGCGAATATATAAAGCCGGAAGTGGCGTATGTGTATCCCGAGCCGGGTTTAGTTGATGTGCCGACAAACACATCGATACTCGTATCCTTCAACAAGGAGATTGATGTCGCGTCAATCGATAGCGAGGCTTTGTATGTTGTCGATGAGTTTGGCAATGTGTTGCGGGGGGAGATTGCCTTTCACGAGAAAAGTATTGCCATATTCGAGCCCGAAGAGCCGATGATTCCGCATACGGCATATTCGGCAATAGTGAAAAAAGATGTCCGGGATATGGAGGGGGGAGCTATTGACGATGATTATTCATGGAGCTTTATAACCGGCTCGGAGGAGGACATGGCTTC
>Ga0180431_10001054_pt1 | contig 38660 bp, 35 predicted proteins | sample SS_ome_11_FD_132459 | JGI IMG/M metagenome (GOLD analysis project Ga0180431, IMG submission 132459) | Hypersaline lake sediment archaeal communities from the Salton Sea, California, USA - SS_1_MS_1 metaG | ecosystem: Environmental > Aquatic > Non-marine Saline and Alkaline > Hypersaline >... | reverse complement strand
GAGCTTCGGCGTTGCGTCGTCCACTGCACTGAGTGCGGTATTCGGTTTCTCACGCATCCCCGAAACGCGGGTCGCCGGGATTTGCGTTGTCCCTTTGGGTGCCGTCAGCACCATCGTCGGCAGCGTTCCAGCCAACGTAGCACGGCGTACTACCAAACGACCGCCGGGAAACGCAAGAAGAAACGCCTCAATGCCCGCCGCAACGGCAGCAGAGATTCCGCCGCCGGCCCACCGCAGGAAGATCCTGATTCCCAGGCCACTTCGCCCAACGGGCTACCGCCGGAGGAATTGCCTGGGACGGTCGAAGGCAGCTCGCAGGGGGAAGTCGCAGACGAATTGCCGGGGGAAGCGGAGTTGCAACTGGAAGGGGTGGTGCTTTGCGAGTCGAGTTTGGCGAACTCCCCGGTGCTGCCGTACGTGCGGATGGTCGTGAGCCTGATCGAGGGCATCGAATTCAGTTGCGAGGAGGTTGTCCGCCTGCTTCGACAGGCAATGAGACAACACAGCATCGCCCACCGGCGAAAGATCGATTACGTTCTGGGCTATTTGCACCGGCACCCGCCGTAGGAGGCGCCTGATGAGCGAAATCGTGGAGCTGTCGACCTTGGACCTGCGGTATGAGGGGCATCGCCTGCGGGACGACGCCTGTCGGTCACCGGCCCGAAGTTCATGAACTGGCAGCGGAGCCAAGGAGGCGGCAAGGCGATCGATCTGGTGATGCACCTGGCCGACGTCGATTTCTGCACGGCGGTCCAATGGTTGGAACAGCACGTTGTGGCCAACCATCTCGGCGTCGCCAAACCGACCGCGCACGCTTCTGGCAGGGAACCCGCGGTTCCGCAGGGGGCGCAGGGAGCCCGCAAGCTGCGGTTGCCCGTCCCGGATGATCGCATGCTGGACCGAGTACGCCGGTATCTCACAAGGCGCCGACGTCTTTCGGCATCGCTCATTGAGCCACTCGTTCAATCCGGCAAGCTGTACGCAGACCGCCGGGGCAATGCGGTCTTTCTCTTGGTGGCCGGAAAAGCCGAGCGGCCGGTCGGCGCGGAACTACGCGGCACCGGGCCGCGCGTCTGGCGCGGCATGGCGCCCGGCACCCGCAAGGACTTGGGATACTTCTGGATCGGCACCCAAGGTTCCCACGAAATCGTCCTCTGCGAGTCCGCCATTGACGCAATCAGTTGTTTTCAGATGCATCCGCAACGGATCTGCATCTCCACCTCCGGCGTGCAAGCCAATCCTCGATGGCTCAGCGGACTGCTCGCCCACGGCTACGAAGTCCACTGCGGCTTCGACGCCGACGCCCCCGGCGACACGGCGGCCGCCCGAATGATCGCCTTTCACCCCGCAATCACCCGCTTGCGGCCACCCGCCCACGACTGGAACGACGCCCTCGCGTCCCACCAGTAGCACGCAACTGCGCCCGGAAGATGCCGACGACGTTCCCTCACCGCACCACATGCTGCAAGTGAAAGGGTCAGCTGAACTGAGCACCGGTGGGTCAATTTATCTGAGCGTCAACGGTCTGATCCGAAAAACAACGTAATCAAGGTACTATGTACGCCCGCGGAAGAGAACATTCAAAATGCCTTGTTTGTGTTGTCGGTCGCAACCTCTTCTGCCGTAATGGGTTATGTCACGGCTCATCTCCGGCTATTCCGGCTCTTCCTCAGGAAATCCCAGCAAAGCCTCGCACAATGTCGGAATGGCCCCCCAATTCTGACGGTTGCGAGGAGCCACCAGCAGGGAAGGGAGGCTTGCTGATGACAACGCTACTGCAAATCCCATACGGGGACTCTTCGACGCCTCCCTCGATTCTCCTTGGGGAATTGGCGATAGCGGCGGGCATGGCCGGATTCCCATTGACGTTGTGCTACGAGGGTTTCCCCGCGCCGCTCCTATGCCAAATCTGGCGATATTATACCCAACTACTCCCGCCAGGAGCAGTCCTTCATATTCACACCCAACGGGACCTCAACCAACTGGTTGGCCGCATGAGCGAGGTTCGCGTTGTTCTGGTTCACACAGGTCGCCTACAGATTTCGACAGCTTGGTCCATTCAGCTTGCCGAGCTGCCAGATGCCGAAAGCAGATCACGCCCAGCCATGTTCTCCAGGTTCGTGCCGGACGATTTGAACGAGGCACCAGGTGCTACGCTGGTTGTTCGTTGCACAAGCAACGAAACGAACGCCATCGCCCGCTGGCTGCATGCGGAATCGTACACCGACGAAGATCAGACGTTCCCAAACGACACGATCGACGTAGAAATCCCTTCCTGGCTAACCGCCGTTCTGTCGCCGAATTATGACGAAGCGAGCCAGCTGCAACGCCGATTCGAGGATACCCAGATTCTCCATGGCCTTCTGGTTGGGGCAGGGGCGCTGAGATCTGCCCGCAACGGGGCGTGGGCGGCAACGGTAACACCCGAGGATTATGAATTGGTGCGGCAGCTCCTTCAAAGCCCGATACTCCTTCCGCCAGGTGTACCCTTTGACCCGTTGGCGGCCGCCATGGTCAACCGGGCAAATGTCTATCTCGCTGCAAAATCCGGTCGAATTTATCAGCACCGTGCTCCGTTGGCTGTCCGCGACTATGATGATACTCAAGACCAACATGGCCGAGCAAGGCGGGAGTTGATTACGCGCCGAGAGGTAGCCAACCTTGGCAACGTGCGGTCTGGTATCGTACGTCGACTCGTCGAACACCTTTGCCAAGGAAACGAGGGTCATGAGTGGTACTGTCGCATGGGGCTGGTAAGACAACTTCCCGAGCTTGACGCTTGGCAGAGAGCCTCTGCCGCTTCCTTGACCACGAATCTCGTAGTCATAAGGACTGCGTCAGGTTAACTATGTTGCCTGCTAATCTGCTGACCCCCGCCATGATTGAGAGGCGGTTGATTACCAAGCCGATGATAGGTAGCCACTGGCGGGACTTCCGCCGCCGCCAGTGTGTGGATTTGCGTTCCGTGGTTATGCTCCTTCTCTGCTACGTGCGGGTCGCGATCTTGTTTAGTGACCACCGATCGCCGCGATGGCCCAGAGACCGACAATGATCGCGGCGATGGCTGGTATCCAATGAAGGTAGCTGCCGGTCATCAGCGTATCCAACAATGACACAACGATCACGCCGCAGATGATAAACGCAATTCCGGAACTGCCGGAATGCGAGTGGTACGAACTCATGCGGATGTTACTCCCGTATTGAGTAGAGTGTCTAAGTTTCGTGGATTTCCTGGGCAGGTCATGTCCTGCAATCTGCAGACTCCTGTACGGTCTGTAAATCAACACGTCCGTCCTTGATTGAGAGCGTTGACCATGCGACTCGTCTCAGGACTCGTCAGGCTGATGGGTTTGTCAAACATACTGGTCACCAGTCACCTACGCTGTCGCTTCGCTAAGCATCAGGCCCAGAGGATTCTCACTCTGAAACGCCTTCCAACTCTCAAGCAACTCGCGGCGAAGCTGTGAAATCCTGCCCGGAGAAACGCCCAACATCTTGGCCACCTTGCTGGTCGACTCGCCGACAGCCAGCTTTTCCGCAGCCTTCTTCTGCTTCAGGGACAAGACCTGGAGCCAGTCGCGGAAGTCGATCCTCGTGGCGGCGATCTCGGCAGGCCCCGCATGACGATCCTCGACAACGACTTCTTGCCAAGCGTCTTCTTCGCGATCGAACTTGTCGAGGCGTTGGAGCGTCACGCCCTTCTGTTGCTGGCAAAACGTCGAAGAGATGTCCCGGACGTTTTGCTTTGTTGCCGCCATGCGACCAATCCGGACGCGTCGAATTCCGTACATCGCCAGTACGCTTGGATACGCCACGGCTTCTCTTCCGCGTTCGACTAAGCCGGCGAACATGACAAAGGCGTGAGCAACAACTTCGGCGGTGGCTTCTTCTTTGCCTTCGGGGTCGAGGTCTCGGAAGGCTATGCTGGCCATCCGTGTAATGGTCGGAAGCATTTGGGTGAACTGTTCTTGGTGCTTTGCAGTAACCTTGGATTTGGGTTTCGCGATCATTTTGGGGCTCCTGATAGTTGAAGTGCCCCCGTCACGGGGGCGGTGGAAAAACACCGCACCCCGCGACCGTCGCAGGAGCGCGCACAAAGAAAGCCCCGAGTCAGGCCCAGGCCGAAGACGGGGCTACAAAGAGGTTCTGGGCGAACCAGGAATGCCAACTGTGCCGGAGTCGGCGATGTAGACGGGCTTCGAGATCTGGCTATGCCAGGTCTGCTGCTCGCTCATCGGGCTTTTCTCGCGGTAGGGGAGAAATGCCTACCGCGTCTTCCGCCGGACAGGTGTGTGTAGAATGAGACGTCTTAACGTTGCACATCGCCCTTCTTCGTGGCAGACGTCTTGGATGCAAGCCTTTCGGCAACCTTTATGGCGACCAGTTCCAAGATGCGGTAGAGTACCGATCCGGGTTTGACGGGTCGATCGACGACGGTACGGCGTGGTTTTGGGTCGTTGTCTGGTCTGGACATCTTCTACTCCTTTGGGTGTGCGCAAAAGAAAGCGACCCCGGTTTTCACCAGGGTCGCAAGAGAAAAAGCGTTACATCTTGGTGCCTGAGCGCGTCAGAGTTCGGGACGCTGATAACCCTCCAACGGCTTGAAGCAATACTTCGGATTCTTGTGGCGCCGGAGCTTGGGATAGTCATCCGGCGGCTCCAGCACGAGAACATAGGGAGTCTCTAACCCCAACTGTCGCATCCTTCGATCCAAGTCTATGGCCTGATCGACGACGGGAGGCTTGGGCTTCTCCTCGAGTTGTCGGGCAATCTGTCGTTTCGGAACTCCCTCAGCACGCAAACGAACAACCTCCTCCCGGATCCGCTCCCGCTGGGGCGGCTGATCGAATAGATCCAGCGTGACCACTCGGGACAGCATTTTCTGCAGTCCGGGCACATACTGTGCATCCGGAATACTACCTGCCAAGTCTAGTCTGATCCTGGCCCTTGGCAATAAGTGACCTCCATCGCAGAGCCGCACGTTGTACACGTAGAACTCCGGCACAACCTGCTGCAGAAGGGCTCCGAGTTCGGCAGAGTCGACTGCCAAAGTCCGGAATTCACGCTCCAGCAGTTCTCGGAGCGTCCCGATTGAATTTGGTAGTTGTAGTTTGCGAGAGTTGAGCATTTCGAGATAATGACGCTCCTGCCGCAACTCCTTTTCTTTCGAGTCCAACGCTTTCAACCGCTCGTCGAACATTGGCCTCACACCGTACTGGAGGATGGCGGACATCAGATTGTCCTTCTCGCGAGCCAGGGCTTCCTCATTGAGTTGAAGACGGCGCCAGCGATCAGGAACGCCGCTTGAGCGGTTCGCGTCGGCCGTTCGGACCAAGTCCGCAAACTGATCGGCGAAACCATCAAGATCATGCAGTTCACGAACGACCAGGTCGACAATCCTGGTTGTGGCAATCTCGCCGCTAAATCCGATCGAGTTCCAGCAATGCCAATCACGAGAGTTAGAGCACATCAAGTTGTCCGTAACGCCGTTGGCTCCCCATACGTAGTGATAGCCGCAGTACCAACAGCAGGCGTGCTGACCGGGAAACCGCGTCTGCGTCCGGGGCTTCTGCCAAAACGGGTCGACCCCGTTGACCTTCTTCCGCCCAAGGCGAGCGTTCTTCTCGGCGAGCAGCCGGTTCACCTCATCCAGTTCGGCGGAATCGACGTGAGCGAGATGTGGGAAGTCTAGGAAGATGGGCTCGCCGGTCGTGTTCTTGACGGAGACGCGACGACCAGTTTCATGATGCTTGATCGTGGACCGAAAGCCACGCCCCGGATGGCCTGAGAGAAGGCGATTCTCGTAGTACCGCCTCACCATATGACCATCCCACTCCTTCCGCCGACAATAAGGTCCCGTCGAGAACCCCTCGCGGTTGAAGAAGTGTGCCACAGCGGAACAATTCAGTGTAGTCTCCAGCATTTGGAGACCCTTCCGAATCATTTCCGTTGCGGCATCGTCCCTCAGCCAGTCAGCATAGGTCTTGGCGTCCTCCGGCTTGATGTAACCGGCGACTGGCCGGGCCATTGCCCCGCCAAACTTCTTGAAGCGGTTCATTAACTTCTTCTTCAGCCGCCTCGACGTGTGGGTATTGTGGCCCACATGATCGCGGCACGCGGAGATCAAGTCCTCCTCCCACGTCTCGTCGATCGTGTCGCAGCAGTCGTTCGGTGCAATGGAACGTGTGCCGTGATCGACGCCAATGCCCCAAAGCCTCACCGCCTCTGTACCGCGTACCATTCGGCCAACATCTTCCATAACGCACACGTCTAGCTCGCGGCTACGGTATGCCTGCTCAATCTCGTCCAGTTCGGGCCGATCGAGACGCTCGCCCTTGCCTTTGGTGGCAATTATGCGGTACTCGACCGGCCCGTCGTACATCTCATCGATCACTTCCTTGGCGTGATCAACCTGATCATCTAGACTCAATTCTTTTTGTGAGGCACAGCCACTGATTCGCGCGACAATGCCGACCACCAGTGTATGCCCGTTCCTGGGCACGACCGGTGGCTCTGAATAATAAGATGCCATCGGGACACCTCCTTGTTGGTTGGAGGCGTCCGCAACGGACCAACGAGCATCCAAGAGCGCATCGGAATTTCCTTTGCGCTACCCGATGCCCGTCCGTTTGTCCCAGTGGGACAAAACAGATGACAACAGATGAGTATCCGTGACAACAGGCGACAACAGCTGCGTAAACGCAAATCGCGGCCTTTACTAGACTTGCAGCCGCAAAGCGTTTATAGTCAGGCACTTGGGTTGATACCCGAAAAGAATGCCTGCTACTCTTCCACGCGCCGGCGCGTTTTGTTTGTGCTTCGCAGCATGGGGTGGCCGGTGTGGAGGTGGTAGCGGTCGCAGCCCAGCGCCTCGGCCAGCCGGCGGACGAGCGTCGAGCGTACGGCCGTCATCTTGACAGTTCCCTGGCGTTCGGCCACCAGGCAGCTCATTTTGGTGTGTTCGACCGGATCGGTCTCGACCAGCTTAAAGAGCCCCATCCGCGGGCAAACATTCAGAAAGGCCCCGTGGTAGGTGACCCAATCGCGGACGGCGATCCCCACCGCGGCGAGCTGTCCGGTGCGGCCCCAGATGCCGTGGCGGCCGGGCTGTGTTTTGGCCGGGATGTTCAGATCGTCCAGCGCCTCGACGATGCCCGACTGAAACCGGTCGAGGAACTCGCCAACCGAAAAACCGTGCCAGCGCAGGGGGGCCACCGGGTAGACGGCCAACTGGCCGGGGCAATGGACCATGCAGGGACCGCCGCGGTTGACCCACTGGACGTCGATCTGCCGGGTCCTGATCAGGCGGCTCTCGGTCGCCACGTCGGCGGGCGAGCCGCCCCGGCCGACGGTGATGATCTGGTCGTGCTCGCAGAGCAGCAGGGCGATTTGCCCGTCGTCGCGACGGCCGATCCGATCGATCAGCCGCCGCTGAAGGTCGATGCACCCCTGAAGGCCGATCCGCCCGAGCAGATGCGTCTCGACGGCCGGCGACGGCGTTTCAGTTTCGTCCGGGTGGCAAGGCATGTGCGCTTGAGTTTCGGCTCCTGAAAGGGTAAAAGAGAAGATTATCCACGAAATGCCGACCTGGGGAAGACCACATTTTTCCGCGGGCAGATGGGAAATCCGGTGCCGAAGAAGAGAAGGAAGAAACGCGGGTCCGACGCGGGCCCCAACGAACGGGTCATCACCCAAAATCGCAAGGCCAGGCACAACTACATCGTGCTTGATACGCTCGAGTGCGGCATCGCCCTGGTCGGCAGCGAGGTGAAGAGCCTGCGTAACGCCCAGGTCTCGCTGGCCGAGGCGTACGGCCGTCTCAAGGGGGGCGAGGTCTGGTTGGTCGGCTGCGATATCCCGGAATATACCGAGGCAAACCGCTTCAACCACGAGCCCCGGCGGCCGCGCAAGCTGCTGCTGCACCGCCGCGAAATCCGCCGCTTCGCCGACCGGGCACGCGAAAAGGGTCTTACCCTGGTCCCCCTGAAGATGTACTTCAAGCGCGGCCGGGCGAAGGTCCTATTGGGCATCTGCCGCGGCCGCCAGCGCCATGACAAACGCGAGGCCATGAAGTCGGCCGAGGCTCGCCGCGAGATGATGCGACAACAGATGCGCCGGCAATAGCGGCCGAGCAGAGACCGCCCCGACAATACCGCAAGAAAAGAGACTCCTTTGATGAACCCAAACAAAACGAAAGACGTAAGCATATCCAAGTGGCCTTGCGCGCGGTCCGTTGTCAAACCCTAGGGTGGAGGGGGCGTAAACCCCCATGCTTGTCAGATGCTAGAACTTATCAATGTCAAGAAATCGTATCCCGAACCGGACGGCTCGGTGCTTCCCATCTTGAACATCCCGGAGTTTGAGGTGGCTGCGGGCGAAGAGATGGCCCTGGTGGGGCGGAGCGGGTGCGGCAAGTCAACGTTGCTGCACACGATTGCCGGAATCAGCCGCCCCGATTCGGGGAACGTTCGCGTCGACGATTGGGAAATCACGCTGATGTCGGAGTCGGAGTGCGACCGGTTCCGCGCGCAGCGGATCGGCTACGTCTTCCAGACCTTCAATCTCCTGTCCGGCTTCACGGCGCTGGAAAACGTGCTGCTGGCGATGCGGTTCACCGGGCGCCGGCCCAACAGGGATCGGGCAAGGCACCTGTTGGAGCGGGTCGGTCTCGGGGAGCGCATGACCCACCGGCCGCCCATGATGTCCGTCGGCGAGCAGCAGCGCGTGGCGGTGGCCCGCGCACTGGCCAACCAGCCCAAGCTCGTCTTGGCCGACGAACCGACGGCCAACATCGACACGGGCCATCAGCAGCAGGTGCTCGATTTGCTCCGCGAGTCGTGCCGCGAGGAAAACGTCGCCTTGATTGTGGTAAGCCACACGCCTCAGGTGGCCGAGCAGTTCGACCGGATCGACAATCTGGAAGAGTTCAACCGAGTGAGGGCCAAGAAATGAGTCTCTGGAAAGTAGCTTGGCGGAGCATCCAGCAGCGGGCGCTGGCTTCCGCGTTGACGGCCTTCTCGATGGGGCTCGGCGTGGCACTGGTCGTTGCCGTGCTGGTGATCTATAGCGTTGTCGAAAAGTCCTTCCGACGCGGTGCGCAGGGATACGACCTGATCGTCGGCGCCAAGGGCGGAAAGTTGGAGCTGGTGCTCAATACGGTCTTCTACCTGGGTGCGCCGGTCCACAACATCCCGTACGACTATTATGAAGAGTTCACGATAGGGCGTTTCGAGACGGCGGTCGAGGCCGCCATTCCCATCTGCATGGGACACGCATACAAGGGAGCCCCCGTGGTGGCCACCGTGCCCGAGATGTTCGACAAGTTGAAATATCTCGGAGAGTACAAGTACGAATTCCTGGAGGGGGGGAATTTCACCTACGACGATCATTACGGGGCCGTTGTCGGATGGGAAGCCGCCCGCAAAACCGAGTTGAAGGTGGGGGACACATTCCAGCCGGTCGGAGTCAGTCCGGACGGCACGGCCGATCACGAGGATGAGCCGTTTACGATCCGGGGGGTCCTCAAGTACACCGGCACGCCGAACGACAGCGCCATCTTCATCAACATGGAGGGGTTCTTCCTTTGCCCCGCCCACACAAAGCCCGATTCCCCCGCCAAGCGGCTCTTGCAATTGGACAAAACGGCGCCCGGTAACCCTGAAAAAACCGGCAACGTCGGCGCCGATGAAGATGCCCCGGAAGCCGGCTCCGACGACCCTTCCGCGCAGCAGGTCGCTGAAGAGCATACCGGCGATCCCCAGCAACAAAGCGGCCACGAGAAACACGCACATCACGAGCACCACAAGGAGGTCACCGCCGTCCTGGTCTGCACCGACATGGAACGCCCGCAGTTGGCGATGAATCTGGCGGAAGTGGTCAATGAGGGCCAGGACGCCCAGGCAGTGAAGCCGGCCCGCGTCATCAGCAATTTCCTCAGCAGCGTCGTGGGAAACATCGAACTGATGCTCTTGGTGATCGCCGTTCTGGTCGTGATCGTGGCGGGAATCGGGATCATGGTCAGCATCTACAACTCGATGAGCGACCGGCGGCACGAGATTGCGGTTATGCGGGCGCTGGGGGCAAGCCGGTGGATCATCATGGTCGTCATCCTGATGGAGTCGATCCTGCTGTCCCTCGGCGGCGGCGTGCTTGGGGTATTGCTGGGCCACGGCCTGATCGGGGCCCTCAGCCCGACTATCTATGAAGAAACCGGTGTGGTCGTCTCGGCGCTAGAATTCAAGTGGGTGGAATTGATTCTGATACCCGGACTGATTATCCTGGCTACGGCGGTCGGGTATTTGCCGGCGGTTGCTGCCTATCAGACCGATGTGGCCAAGTCGCTCACCGCCACACAATAGCAGATAACCGTGTGGGGAGAGAATGCGATGAACCCGGAAAGCGATCCGCGGCCGATTGCCGAACCGCAACACGACCAAGAGGATTGGACTGATGAAGAATTCATGCCGCCGGTTCGCGCAAAGTTCCAGGAACTCAATCACTTAGCCGTCGTCAGCGTCGTCTTCGGCGCCCTGTCGATCCTCATTACCTTCAGTTGGATTCTGGTCGTATTTCCATTGACGGGTATTGTGCTGGCGTGCGTGGCGTTGTACCAAATCAAGCGACGGCCGGAGGAAAGCATCGGTCGCGAGTTCGCACTAGTCGGGTTCTGGCTCTCGATCGGCCTCGGAATCCTCGGATTCTCGTTCTTCTTCATCGGGCAGCGCAAGGGTGTTCCTTTCGGGTACGAAGTGGTCTCGTTCAAGGCGCTGCAACCGGACGAGGAGAAGAACGAGGTGGTCCCCGAACTCGCCTTGAAGCTTCACGAAGACAAGAAGAAAATCTTCATTTGGGGCTATATCTACCCGGGCCGGAAATACATGGGACTGACGGAATTCGTCTTCGTCCCCACCGTCGGCCACTGCCAGTTCTGCCAAACCGAGTTGAAATCGACCGAGATGATCCGGGTGAAGCTGGAAGGCGATCTGAAGACCAACTACAAAGATGAGTTGACCGGTGTCGGGGGCCGGCTGACGGTCGATGAGGCCCAGGCTGCCCACCCGTTCGGGGGGGTTCCCTACGAGATTAGCGCCAGCTACATCCGCTAACCCCCGTCAACGGGTGGGATGCCCGAAACGCCTTCCCGTGAGGTTGTCAAGGCGGTATACTGCTGCGCCTGCTCCTATCATGCTGATGCCATGCCCAACTACATTGTTCGATACGGGGAAATGCGATTTCTGGCGGTTTTCACCTCCAACGAGGTGGAGTACCCTCGGGGGGCATGTGTCATTGTACGGACCGACCGGGGGCTGGAGGCCGCCGAAGTCCTTGCCGAGGCCGGCGAGCACGTACCGGAACTCCCCGACGCCGCCGGCGGGCAGATCCTCCGCGAAATGACCCATGAGGACCGTCACGAAATCGAACGGATCCGGGCACAGGCACGGGAGGAAATTGCCATCTCCCAGCGGTGTGTTGACAAGCTGGGCCTCCAGATGCAGCTCGTCGACATTGAGCATATTTTCGGCGGCGAACGAATCGTTGTGTACTATCTGGCCGAGAACCGGGTCGATTTCCGCGAGCTGGTCCGAATGCTCGCCGGCGAGTTTCAAACCCGGATTGAAATGCGCCAGATCGGCGTCCGCGATGAAGCCAGGCTACTCGCCGATTTCGGCGATTGCGGCAAACCCGTCTGCTGCAACAGCCACCTTGTCGAAATGCCACCCGTCTCGATGAAAATGGCCAAATTGCAGAAGGCCACGCTCGATCCCACGAAGATTTCCGGGCGGTGCGGCCGGTTGAAGTGCTGTCTGCGATACGAGTACGAAACGTACGAACACATCCAGAGGAAACTCCCGCCGCTGGGCTCCACGGTTGACACACCCGAGGGACAGGCCAAAGTGATCGGCCACGAAATCCTCGCCGAGCAAGTATGTGTGATCACCGGGGATCACCGCCGCATTCTGACGGACGCCAAAGACGCAAAACCCGCGCCGGGCAGTGCATCCGAAAAGGACGACTCCCCCGGGGAAGAGCACCGGCAAGAACAGAATCTCCAATCGTAAGTCCCGATGTTTCAACCTCCCGAAATTGTAGAACTCCTGGAACAGGACAAGCGTTACACGTTTGAGGCGTACGTGTTCGTCTTCGAGGCCCTTAACTTTGCGCAAGACGTCTTGGGAATGGGTGCCGAAAGCCCGGGCGAACCGTCGGGTCCCTCGACCGGGGAAGAGGAACCGCCCGAACGCCATGTCTCCGGCCAGGAACTCTGCGAAGCCATCCGCCGCTTCGCGCTCGATCAATACGGCTACATGGCCAAAACCGTCTTGAACAACTGGGGGATTCACAACACGGGCGACTTCGGCGAGATCGTCTTCAACTTGATCCGCATCGGCCAGATGCGCAAGACGGCCCATGATCGCCGCGAGGATTTCGACGACGTGTACGATTTCGAAACCACGTTTCGTGAAGGCTTCGAGATCACACCACCGGAGTGAAACGCTTGCCATCCCACAACGGACGGCCTCATGTCGCGCCGCAAGAAGCGATCCAAGAAAGCGAAGAAGACTGCGCCGCCGCCTCGCGACGAGCCGCCCGCCGTCGAGGTGCGCCCGCCGCGGCCGCGAAAATGGTTCCTCGCGGCCACGATCGGTCTCGAGGCCGCCTGGCTCGTGTTTCTGCTGATTCTGGGGACGACAAGGGGATAGCGCAAACACGCTCGAAAAACGGGCGTAAACCGGTTGCGGCGCCTGGGTTTACGCTTGATTCGCCGGTGTCTTCGAGAAATCATGTCAGATTTTCCGGGCGACTGTGAAAGAGATGGCAGGAGGGAATGCCGGATGCTGGCCCGGGACGAATTCTTGTTGCAGTTTCTGCGATGTGAGGCGGACCTCCGGGCCTTTATCGGCTCGGTGGTGCTCGATCGCCATGCGCGGGAGGACGTGTTCCAGGAATGTGCATTAACCCTCTGGCGGGAATTGGAGAGGTATGATTCCGCCCGGCCGTTCGGGGCCTGGGCACGGGGAATCGCCGCCAACAAAATCCTTCAGCGCCGCCACAACGATCAGCGGTTTCCCGTCGCATTCTCGCCCGATACGATTAGGGCCGTCCTCAATGCCTACGATCGAACGGAAGAGTCCGCATCGGAAAGATCGGATGCCCTGGCTGAGTGCCTGAAGCGTTTGCCCGATCGATCGCGAGAGCTTCTGGCAATGCGATACGAGCGCGATCTCAAGCCGCCGCAGATTGCGAGCCGAACCGGGCGGACCCTCGATGCCGTCTATCAAGCCCTGTCGCGCATCCGGTCGAAGCTCGAGGAGTGTATCCGATCGCGTCTCGCGGCGGGTGCGGGAGGTGCGTAGATGGACGGTCGGACCCGCGAACTGATCGAGAGATACCTTGACTTGCGGCTGAAAGGACACGAATGGGCCGAGTTGGAGCAGCGGCTCGTCGACCCCGATGCCGCCGAGGCGTTTGCCCAGGCAACACGTCTCGATGCGGGGCTTGAAGCGCTGCTCTGCGAGAGTGCGGCGGCGACCGACGTAACGCGGCTGTTCCGCCATGTCGAAGACGTCCGCGAAACCCCGACAGGTCCGCGCCGGCGACGTGCCGTGCCTTCGTGGAAAGTGGCGGCGGCCTACGCGGCGGCCGTTGTCCTGTTGGCCGTGGGGGTGTGGCTTTTCGTTCGGCGTGGAACTGATCCCGAAAAGGAGGTCATTGCCCGGAAACCCCACACGGTCCTCTCGGGCGAAGTGTACGCGGATGGGGCAACGAGGCAGAGCTTCGCGGACGGGGCGACGATTGAGGTTTCCGACGCGGGACCGGCGACGATTCGTCTTTCCGACGGATCGGAAGCCGGTTTCGCCGCCGCCAGCCGAGCGGTGTTCCATGGAAGTACCGACGGAAAACGCCAGGTGGTCGAGTTGGTTGAAGGAGGGGGTACGTTCCGTGTCACGAAGCAAAAAGATTTAGAAGACTTATTTGAAGTCAAGACGATTATCGGTTGCGTAACGGTGCTGGGCACGGAATTCACCGTCCAGATCCTGGATTCCGAGTATTCTGAAACTCTTAACTCTACTGAAAAAGGAGAAGAAGACATGAAAGCGAAGACCGCACTAATGGCGGTGGTTGTCCTCTCGGGAATGGTCCAAGTGGACGTCGCCGGAAAAAAGTACACCTTGACCGGTGGTGACGGACAAGTGTTCGGGGAGGAAGGAGAGCGAAAGGGCACGGTTGTTACTGGCCATGTCAAAGCCGTGGACGCCAAGAGAGGAACTATTACTCTCGCCGGCAGAAGGAGGGAAGGCAAAGCCGTCGAACCGGATAGGACCTACCAGATGGCTTGGTTTGGTACGGTACTGATCAACGGGTGGGCCGGCAACTTGGCCCATGTTCGCCTTGGCACACCGGTCCGACTGGCCGTGTTGCCCGACGGGCGGACCGTTGCCAACGTCATCGTGGGGGCACAAGGCAAGGAAGGCGGGGGAGAACGGAGACGCGAAGGCGAAGGAGAGCGAAGGCGAGAGGGCGACCAGAGACGAGAAGGCGAAGGGGAACGCAGGATCGGAGGCGAGGGCGAGCGCAGACGCGAAGGCGAAGAGGAACGCAGGATCGGAGGCGAGGGCGAGCGCAGACGTGAAGGCGAAGGGGAACGCAGGATCGGAGGCGAGGGCGAGCGCAGACGCGAAGGCGAAGGGGAACGCAGGATCGGAGGCGAGGGCGAGCGCAGACGTGAAGGCGAAGGGGAACGCAGGATCGGAGGCGAGGGCGAGCGCAGACGCGAAGGCGAAGGTGAACGCAAGTTCTTTCGTCCACCAGTGTCCCGGGGAGAAGGGGGGGAAGAAGGAAAACCGCGGCTCCACACGGTGACCGGTGAACTTTCGCAGATAGGTCGTGGCCAGTTCACAATCGTGCGCCGCGGGGACAGGGGTGCCAGTTCGACAACCTTTGCGGTCGATCGACAAACGCAGGTGCTCGTCCAGACCAACCAGTACGAGGTTGTCGGGCGTGGCGAAGGCGGCCGGGAAATCAAGCGGCCGAAGTTGGCTGCGGCCAAACAAACCGACGTGAAAACCGGCCGGCGAGTCGAGGTCACCGCGACCGCAGACGGCAGGGCAACGCGAATTGTCTTCCTCCGCCTGCCACCGCCTAGAACCGAAGGTGAGGGAGAACGCGAGTTTTTCCGGACGCCGACGCCCAGAAGAGAGGGTGAGGGAGAGCGCAGAAGGGAAGGCGAAGGAGAACGCAGGCGAGAAGGTGAGGGAAAACGGCGGACGGGAGATGGGTGAGAACGCGAGTCTGCAAGCGGGTAGGGGGGGAGTGTAGGACCTACCCATGTCTGAAGATTTCGATCCCTATCGGAAATAGCTTGGAATTCCCGCCAAGGATCTGCCGCCGCATCATTATCGGCTGCTGAATATCGAACCACTTGAAGGAGACGCCGACGTAATCGCGAACGACCAGATGGTGCCCCGTTCTCTATTCGATTCGGCGTTTTCCGGGCAATAGTGCCAGTATTGGACCGCTCCTATTCCGCGTCGCAGAGCGGACAGGCCCCAGGGCCGCGCCGGTGAAGTGTGTCTTGCGGCGCCTCCCCGGTCAGGAAGTTGACGAAGCCGGTCGCCGCATCGGCCGGGGCCGAGCCGGTGACCGCTACGGCAATCACCGGAAAGGCCGGGCAGATCTCCTCCGGCACCGGATGGACGACACAGATGTCCCGCCGTGGGACGACCTGGCCCAACAGTAAATCTTCGTCATAGCAGCACTCTTCCAAGATGATGGCGGCATCGACGATGCCCACCATGTACGAGCGGAGCGGCGAGAGCCGGGCCTTCGCCTCGACGGCCTCCAAGACGCCGGCCTCCTGGAGGGCCTTGCGGCTGAACGTGCCGGCGGAGAGCGTCGGCCGCCCGAGGCCCACGGCCCGAACTTCCGGCCTGGCCAGATCGCGGATGTCCTTGACAGTCTCCTGCATCGTGTCGGAACAAACGAGTATCAGCCGTTGCCGAAGGATTTCCTTTTCGCTGCCTTCACGGACAATCCCCATCTTACGGAGCACCTCGACGCCGACGGGTCCAGCGGACACGTACACATCGGGCCGCTCTCCCGCTTTCATCCTCTTAACCAGATTGCCGGGGGTCCCCGTTTCGAGCTTGAAAGTAACGTTTGGCTGCTGCAACTGGTACTTCTCGAAGATCCGGCGCATCCGTTTTTCCATGGACCAAGGCGCGAAGACCGTCAGGGTTACAGGCTTCGCGTCCGTGGCGGGCTCCGTTTTGCTCCGACAACCAGGGCAAGAAAACCCCGCAAGGCAACAGAGCGCCAGCCAGAGGTAGATCGATGGTCCGTAGCAGCATTGGGTTTTTGTGCTGCGCCTCGTCATGTGGCATTCTCCTCGTGCGAGTCATGCTTGTCGGTTCAGATAATCAACGTCGAGTGCAACACTCTTGCCGTCGCCACATTCAATGGCCGTGAATCCGGCCTCGTAGAGCATCTTGCGGCAGGCCGGCATATCGTGACCCCGGTTACGCGTCGTATCTTTTTCGGTGTCTCTGGGATTGGCGCCGGCTTCGGCGTACACGACGTTTGCGCCGGCGGCCAGGCCGAGCAAATTCGGTTCATGGACCGCGATGCTCTTGGTCTCCGCACTCGCCAACGTGGCAAGAGCCACTACGCCGACCACCTGTGCCAACCGCCGCTCGGCGATTTGTCCTTGAACGCTCAGGGGTGTAGTCGGAATGTATACGCGACGCATCGCGGCGTGCTGAAAACAACCGTACTCGATGCCCAGAAAGATCTGTTCCACCAGTTCGGCCGGCGAGTGTTCCGGGCCGATGGGCTCGCAACAGTAGTACCAATCCAGACCTGTTTCCTTAATGACCCGGATGGTGGTTTTCCGTTGCTCGGGGTCAAGCGACGTGTCTACTCCTTCGCGGAGACGGCAGACGTGATATGCCCCGTTCACGCCGGCGGCCTTTAAGTCGCTCGCCTGAGCGAGATCGAAGTCACCGAGATTCACCACAATTTGGGTTTGGCCGGGAAGCACCCGGCGCACGGCGCGGACGACTCCGAGCACGCGATCGAACCCATAGGTGTGCATGGTCATCAGGAACAAAGCGTACAAATCACCCGCGCCGGCAAGCACGCTCGCCTGCCGCAAGATGTCGTCCACGGGCGTCTCGCTTGTATCGAACGCCGTATGCCCTTCCCCAAACACGCAAAACTTGCACCCTCCAGGACACGGGGTAGTCTCGATCCCGATCTGCGCCAAGAGCACCCCCCGGTTCCCGAATCGTTCGCGGGACGCCACGTCTGCTACCGCACAAGTCATGGAAGCTTCCAAGGACTGGGGTGGGAAACTCAACAGGTAGACGCATTCCTCCTTGTCCGGGCCGCGACCCTCAAGTGCGGCATCCAGAATTCGGGAAAGTCGTGCAGGTATTGCCATGATGCAATTCCTTTTCGGTCTACAGGGACAAACACTCGAACGACGGCCACTGAGGTTGCAACGGCTCAAGCACTGCACTCCTTGGCAATCACCTTCCGTGCGGTCTTCAACAATCCATTGATCCCCTTGCGATATCTCTCCAACGTATCGATCCAATGGGCCAGGCACTCCTGACCATTGGGAGCGATGCGGAAAGACTTCTTCGCTGGCCCTCCCTCGGACAGGTCCCACGACGAGACCACCAGCGTTCTCTGTTCCATCCATTTCAGAACGCGGTAGATGCCGGAGAGGTCGGGTTTGCGGCCGCCGCAGATCGGCATCTCGGCGAGCCGCTCGGCCAGCTTGTAGCCGTGGAGCGGTTTTTCGGCCAGGACGGCCAGGATCGCCGGTTGGATCAGCTTGTCGAGCGTATCCCCCTTACAGGGGCATGTGTCCAAGTCTATCATTAGATCACCTCCTGTAGCGGATATCGTCCTATACACCATCCCCCGTTAGCTTTTCGAGGAACCGGTCGCATGTCAAGACCCCGCCGAAATTCAGATATGGCCCTCCGAGGCCGTCGTTGTGACATCCAATCTCTCGACGGCCTCGGAGGGCCATCGTACGAAGCAATTCCCATAGGTTCCCCGAGCCGTTTCGGCTACAATCGCCGCGCTGGAAATGAGACCGTGCCCCCCACTAGAGGTGCTATTGTGATACAATCGACCATGTTGGCAGCCGTCTTGATGCTCCCGTTGGGCCAGCTTACACCGGTTCCGTTGGGGCCCGATCCCGGTTCCAACCGCGACCAGCCAATCGCTGCGCGCGCCCCCACGCAGAAAACGTCCGATGACCCCATGGCGTCGGAGATCATGCGGAGCGACGCCCGGTTGGCCGACGTCTATTTCGTCGACGCGAAACACGGCTGGGCCGTCGGCGACCGCGGCGCAATCTGGCACACCGCCGACGGCGGCAAGCAGTGGCGGTTACAGCACTCCGGCGTGACGTGCGTCCTGGAATCGGTCTTCTTTCTCGACGAGAACACCGGTTGGGCCGCCGGTCGGTTTTCGCACCCGTATACGCATCAGGGTTCGGGCGTTCTGCTCTCGACTTGCGACGGCGGGCGACACTGGCGCCACAACCCGAAGATGATTCTCCCACCGCTGAAGCAGGTCCGATTTGCCGATGCCAAGCACGGTTGGATTCTCGGCAACCCCTCGGCCATGTATCCTACCGGCGTGCTCACGACCGACAGCGGGGGGCGAGACTGGCGGCCGATCTCCGGCGAGCGGATGGCTGCGTGGCTGACGGGCGATTTCATCGATCCGCACACCGGCGCCCTGGCCGGCCGCAGCGGAACGGTCGCCATGGTCCGGCGCGGCGGCCTGCAGCCGGCACGATTTGGACAATTCGGCCTGCGGAACCTGACCAAGATGAGACTCGCCGACCGGACCCGCGGCTGGATGGTCGGCGACGGTGGGCTGGTGATGATGACCGCCGACCTCGGTTCGAGCTGGCAGACCCCGCCCGGAGGGCTCCCCGACGGCATGAGCCGGCAATTCGACTTCGCCGCCCTGGCCGTTCGCGGGGAAAAATGCTGGATCGCCGGATCGCCCGGGACGCATGTCTTCCACACCACCGACGCCGGACGCACCTGGATGGCGTTTCCCACCGGCACCACTCTGCCGGTCCATGGGCTGGCCTTCGTCGATGATAACCACGGCTGGGCGGTCGGGGCCCTGGGAACCATCCTCGCCACCGACGACGGCGGGCAAAGCTGGCGGCGGCAGCGGGCCGGCGGCGCCCGGGCCGCGGTGATGGCCATTCTCGATCAACCCGAACACGTACCGCTCGAACTGTTCGCCCGACTTTCCGGCAACGAAGGATACCTCGGCGTCGTCGAGATCTTGGGCCGCCGTCACGTCGAAGTGCCAAGGACGGACATCATCGATGCCGATGACCGCATTCGCGAAGCGATGGCCGCCGTCGGTGCGAGCGACGCGCACACCACCTGGCAATTCCCCTTGCGCCAAGCCGGGTTGGAACTCCAGGCGCCGCAAATCATCAACGTTTGGGACCGGGTGAATGACGGCCGCGGGCTCGACGAGTTTCAGCGGCACGTTGTGCGCCAGATCCGCACGTGGCGGCCGGACGTGATTGTCACCCACGACGCCAGCCCGCAGGGCGATGATCCCTTGGAACACGTGATCAACCAGGTGGTGTTGGCGGCGGTCGAAAACGCGTCGGATCCGACCCGGTTCACCCCGCAGATTACCCAGGCGGGCTTGCGGCCGTGGAAGGTAAAGAAGGTCTACGCCGCGTTGGCGCCGCCTTCGCGGGGTTCGGTCGAGTTGACAACCGCCAGTCTCGCCGTGCGTCTGGGGCGTTCGCTGGCGGAATTGGCCGCCGGGCCGAGGGGGCTGCTCGAAGACGGATTCCGCCCCCCGCTTGCGTCGTTGGGATTCCAACTCATAATCAATCGTTTCCCGCACGCCCAGGCGTCGCAGCGGCGCCGGCGGGACTTTTTCACCGGAATCGACCTTTACCCCGGCGGCGACGCGCGACGCAAATTGCTCGAACCTTCGCCTGAAAACATGGACAGGCTCCGCCGCAACTCGCAGCGGAGCCGTAATGTGTCGGCAATCCTTGAACAAGCAGAGACGCAGCCGCAAGCGGGTTCGCAGTTACTGGCCCAGGCCGGAACGCTCGTCAAAGGGCTCGACGGCGACGTCGCCGCGAGGCTGCTCTACCAGCTCGCCCGGCAGTACTTCCGCTCCGGCCAATGGCCGCTTGCAGCCGAGACGTTTGAGATGTTGATCGACCGGTATCCCGACCATCCGCTCTGCCGGCCAGCCGTGTTGTGGTTGGTGCAATACTATGCCGGGAGCGAACCCGCATGGCGCGAGCAGGGCAAGCAACGCTTTGCCGTGCGGCATGCCTCGGCCCTCTCGATCGACCTGTCGAAACAAGAGGACCGTTCGCAGCGGGCAGCGGATCTCGGCAAGCACGTCCGGCAGACGTGGCCCGATTTTTTTGCAGAACCGTCGCTCCGGTTCTCCTTGGCGGTCGCGCACCGCAAGCAGGGGTTCCCGCGGTCGGCCGAGCGGTTCTACCTGTTCCAGAGCCGTGTTGCCACGCACGACGCGTGGTGGACGTGTGCCAAGGCCGAGAAGTGGCTAGCCGAGCCCAAAGGGCCCGGTCCCAAGCCCACCCTGCGATGTGCCGTTGCCCGGGCAAAACCCAGGCTGGACGGGCGGCTCGACGACGAGGTATGGCAGCGCGCGAAAGCGGCCACGCTGAAGAGCGACCAGCACGACGACGACGCATGGCCCGGGGCGGTCATGACCGCCTATGACGGCGAATTCCTCTACGTGGCCGTGCAGTGTCGCATGGCCAAGGGCGCCAAGTACGAGACGACGGACGGTCCGCGGCCGCGCGACGGGGACCTGCACGGGCAAGACCGGGTGTGTCTGCTCATCGACCTGGACCGGGATTTCGCCACGTACTATCGGCTGACGATCGACCATCGCGGATGGACGGGCGAAGACTGCTGGGGCGACACGACCTGGAACCCGACCTGGTTCGTCGCCGCCGAAACGACCGACGGCGCCTGGACCGCCGAGGCCGCCATCCCCTTGGATCAACTCACCGGCCGCTATCCCAAGAGCGGGCACGTCTGGGCAATCGGCATCCAACGCACCGTACCGGGCGCCGGTTTTCAGTCCTGGACCCGGCCGGCGTCGACCGCAGTGATGCCGGAGGGGTTTGGATACCTAATCTTCGATTAGCCCGGATTATTCACGAGCACACTATGCCACGTTTAGCGGGCGGGTTTGCCCGCCGTTGCGACTGGATGCCAATCGGTGACACTATGGCAACGGCGGGCAAACCCGCCCGCTAAACGGCCTCACCCCCAATAATCCGGGTTAGGGCTTTGCGCACAAAGAAAGGGCCCGACGCCAAATGTTCGCGTTGGTCCACTTCCTTGACGACCGATGCGAACCCTTGTGGCGGGCCCTTGGGGGGTCTCGTGGCCGGCATGCGTTACGTGGGTCTCTTCCGCATACGCATGATGCCGGAATCCTCGCCGTCGATGTTGACCTTGTACCTTCGCTCCGATTCGAAGGCGCGGTGCTGCTTGACTTTGGCCAGGCGCTCCTGGTCCAAACCTGCCTGCTGCATCAGCGACTTGTCGAACACGTCGGCTTGGAAAATGTCGGGAGGGAGCGACCCCACCGCACCCAGTTCGACGGGAGCGTAGTCGATCTTGTATGCGTGTTTCGCGAACGACACGACATCGCCCGGATCGAGCCGTTTCTCTTGTACCCGTTTTCCGTTGACCTTGACGCCGTTGGTGCTCTTCAGGTCGCAGACATACCAGTAGCCGTCGATTACCCGCAACTGGGCGTGAGAGGCCGAAACGTTCCGAAACCGCAAGACGATATCGCAACATTCGCGCCGCCCGATAAGCAAGACGTTTCTCCGCAGGGGGATTGGATCGCCACCCCGGACGGGCTCTAATTTACCGTACTTGCCGTACATGGTAATTCTGTTCCTGTATCTGGGGCAAAGGTGGGAGGGAGGAAAAAACCCCGGTAGGTCTTAGTGGCCGCACAGGACCGGTAGGAAACATTTATGTTAACCCAAGAGGCGCTTGTTGCAAGGGCTTATTCCGAAAAATCCAGAAAAAATTCGCCGTCGGGGTGAGTGCCTGCCCCCTCTGTGCGGGGGATTTTCGGTTGGGATTGTCCACTGGACGGCTATTTGCGTCAACCCCAAACGTTGCCAGGCAATTGCCACCAGTGCGAATCGCTTGCTACCGGGCCTTGCTTGAGCGAGAATAGGCTGAGGGTGAGACGAAGAACGACCGGAAAGCTGCGGATGTTCTGCCGAGTTCTCTCGCTGCTGATCTGTACGGGCGCGGTGCCGTGTTGGGCACAATTTGCGACAGACGCTATCCCTCTCAAGAGGGACGACGCCGTCGTCTACCGTAAAATTGATGAACTGCGTCGGGCCACCGCCGGACTGCGGATCGACGGCCGGGACCGCGATTGGCGCGGGGTGCCGAAATTCGGCGACGTGCGCGGCGATGCGGGCGAGGACAGCCGGCGAGACATCGTGGCCGTCGCCATTGCGCTGACGAAGGACCATCTCGCCCTGCTGCTGCGGACCGCCGCCGAGCCGTCCACCGAGCGGTGGGTCTTCTACTTCCAGGTCGACATGTTCGGGACGACGGATAACGACTTCCGGATCGAGGTGGAATCCCCGCAACGCGCACCCGGCATTCGTCTGTTCGATCCCGACATGCAACTCGGCGAACCGCGGAAGCTGCTCGACGCCAAGGTGGCCGCTCGCGACGTGCTGGAGTTGCGAGTACCCTATCGCGAGATCGCCGCCGCGCTGCCGGAGGATCAGGCGGAGCTGGTCAACGGACCGAAGGCGAGACCGTGGGTGCGGGTGCAGGCACAGACCTGGAATGCCGAATCGCAACAGTGGGCCGACTTCGGGCCGGCGGTTGCCGGTTTCCGGCTGATCCAGACGCCATATCCGCTGGACGTTGCCTTGCCGCAGAGGCCGTACAAGCCGTGGGCGGTCGACCTGCCGGTTCGCGGGGAATGGTTCGTTAGCCAGGCCGCCTTCGGCCGCTTCAGCCATCAGGATATCTGGGCGTACGACCTGGTTATCGTTGATGAAACCGGGCGCCAATCGAAACCGCCGGACAGCAAGAAAAACGCCGACTACTACGCGTGGGAGCAACCGGTGAGCACACCGGTTGCCGGCCTCATCCACCGTGTACGTTCGGACGCGGAGGACGTTCCTGCGGGAGAGCCCCCTCGATCCGGTGCCCCGCCGAACGAAGTCTTGATCGACGCGGGCGAAAGGTACGGCTTGAATCTGCTGCACCTGAAGCAAGGCAGCTTGAAGGTCAAGCGGGGCGATCGAGTCCGGGTGGGGCAGGGGATCGGCCTGGTCGGCAACTCGGGTTTCAGCCGCACCCCGCACTTGCACGTCGCGCTGTGGCATCGGGACAAGACGGTCCCTTTGGCATTTCGCAATGTCCGTGTCGGCTTGAACCCCGGTCCGCACGATCCCTGGGCAAGGGAGTTCTCCGCCTGGGAGCCGCGGGAAGGGTATTTCGTGGAAACAAGCCGGTAAAACACGCGAAATAACCACGCAAAACCGGCCAGCAGCAGCTTCCCTCGTGCCAACGCTTGCACTACAATGGCAGAATCTGTTTCACGATTTCAGCGTATCCGACGCTGTTCGATTGCCCCTAAGAGGAGAAAAAGGATGATGAAGACAGTTTCACCCGTCGTTGCCTTGTTGGCGGTTCTCGTGCTCTCCGGGTGTCCCCAAGTAAGTGATCCGCAGACGGAACTGGAAAAGGCGGTCAAAGATCTTCAGAAACGGTTACCGTGGAAAGTGGATGAGTACACGACCTGCAAAGAGATACGCGCCGGTGATCTTGAAATTATCTACGTTTATGAAGTATCGGGCATCGCCGACAGTAATATCAAGTCGAACGCCGCTACGCTCAAGCAGGGTGTGGCTCAGGGACTGAAGGCAAATATCGGGTCCCTTCGCCCATACGTGAAACACGACATTGCCATGAAGTACGTTTACAAGAATAAAAAAGGCGAGGAACTCGTCAGCTTCACTCTCCACCCCGCCAAGCTGTAGGGAAGCGGTTACTCAACAACTTGGCTGGAAACCGAACGATCCGCCGGACAAGCCGGCGTGATTTCGAGCGGGTGGAGCGAGCCGGAACTTAGCGCCCGATCATCGCCACGCCGATCGCCAGCAAGATGATGAGAAAACAAACGACAAAGCAGGTGATGAACCCGGCCGCGTCGGTAACCGTCGGTCTCTGGGCCTCGAAATCCGTGCCCGGCAACAACTTCCGGTGATCGAACCGCGACGGGTCGGCGTACGACTTCTCGACCTCCCGCTTGTCGATCTCCGGATCGGGATCGACCGGCGTCTTCATCCGCACGTAGAGCCGGTCGAGCACCTCCTTGCTGTTACGGCGAGTGATCAGGCTCAAGAGGATCATCAACACGAACGGGGCAACGATCTTCACCGGAAAATCCAGCGTGGCGAACATGGCGTTCGACTTGGTGGTGAAGTCCATGCCGAACAGCCGGTAGACCAGGAAGTCGAGCTTGAACATCCCGAACCCGCGAAGCCGCGTGCCCTCGGGATATTGCAGCACGACCTCGGTCGTCGATTCGTCGACTTGTCGGGGCGGGCCGGCCGGTTGCGGTTTGACATTGTTGACGGGTTCGCCGTCGGCATCGACCGGTTTGACGCCGCCGGACCAGAAGACGGCCGTTCCTCCGGTGGTTTCTTCGTTGGAAACCATATCGCGTTGTTGGAGCGGTTCGGGGCAGGGGCCGAACTTCTCGATCGCGGATTGTTCGGATTGGGGCCCCTCGTTCTCGACCCACTCGCGGACCTTGTCGTGCCAAACGGCAATTTCCGCCTCCCGCCCGGCCACGTCGATTGCCACGGCCTGCCGCGTGACGGTGGTCCTGACGATTTGGTTAGCGGCCAGCAAACCGGGCCGGTCGCGAAGGCCCGGCACAACGACGGGCAGCAACAGCGGGAGGATGAAAAAGACCGTTGCGGAAAAACCGACGGTCCACCATGCGGCCACCCGGGTCGCCCTGCGCCAGTACATCCCCACCCAGAACGGCGCCGCCACGAGCGTCGGAAATATCCACGTCAACTGCAATTGTTTGAAGACGTTCATCTGCACCCACGACATGAGCACCGTCCCGGCAATGATCACCGCACCGGTGATCCGCGCCAGCGTGATGTATTCCTTTTCCGAAGCGTCTTCCTTGACGTATGCCGCGTAGACGTTGCGAACCACCAGCGCGGAACAGACGAGCATGTAGCAATCAACCGAACTCATCAGGGCCGCCAGCAGGCAAGCGAGCATCAACCCGCGCAACCCGGCGCCGAAGAGCTCGAGCGACGCAACGCCCCAGACCTTGTCGGGATCGGCCTTTAAGACGGGATTGTCGGCCATCAGGGCCAGGACGATCAGTGCGGTCAGTGCCCAGCCGATCGTACAAAACCGCTTGAAGAAGTTGCCGGTGACCAGCCCCACACGGGCGTTCGTCTCGCTCTTGGCCGATCCGCCGCCGGTCGCGATGAAGTGCGGCATCACCACCGCCCCCAACAGGAGAGTCAACGCCACAATCGCGACGTAGTGGATTGGGAATTCGCTCGCCCTGGTCGTGCCGACAATCGTGAACATCGCGTCGGGTAACCGCTCGTGCATGATCCGGAAACCGTCGAACAGCCCTTGCGAGGCCGGGTCGCCGAACTTCTCGACCAGGGCGCTGAGCCCGAACGGGATCAACAGGACCGAAAGCGCGATGATGCAAAGGCCCTGGATCAGATCGGTCCAGTAGGCGGCCGTCAGCCCGCCCAGCACGCCGTAGACGATCACGATCACCGCGATGATCGGCACCAGCACGTATTCCATCTTGACGGCCGTGCCGGCCAGCACGACCTCGTCGCCGCCGATCATCGGCGCCGCGTACTTGGCGATTGCCGTGAAGAGCATTGCCATGTAGAGGATAAAAAACAGCAGGCCGAAAATCGTATAAGCGACGCCGAGCCCTTTCGATTCGTACCGTTCGACGAACCAGTCGCCCAGTGTGAGCAATCGCATTCGCCGATACCAGACGCCGGCGATCCAGTAGAAGGGCGTGACAAACAACCACGACATGATGCTCCACATGCCGCTCAGGCCGCTGGTGAAGGTGGTGCGTGCGGTGTTGATCGGGTCGCTCGAGCCGGTGCCGGCCCCGAACGCCGCGAACGTCTGGAGCAGCTTGCCGAACGTCCGGCCGCCCATGAAATAGTCTTCCTGCCGCTTGATCCGGAGCATCGACAGGACGCCGATCGTGGCCATCACGAGGAAATAGACAACCAGAACCAGGTAATCTTGCCACTCCATGAATCTTCTCCAACGGCCCCTTTTTCGAGAAACGCAGGGCATCGCGCAGCGAAAAATACGCCCCCACGGGCAACGCCGTGAACGATTTTCATGGCCGCATTGGGCTGGCAGCTACGGTGGCCCGTTTTCTGCCGGCTGAAACCCGTTCCCAGGTTAGTAGATCGTACCCGGCAGAACCCTTCGTTTCAACCGAGTGCGACCGCACGCGCGGGGGGTTGGTTGTGCCGATTCTCCCAATAAGGCGATTCGGGAAAACCTTGGTAAATGGCGATCCCTTGATGGTCGAAGGAAAAGATAGGGGGGAACCCGGCTGCCGGCCGCACCCCACCGACGAGTTTTCCTCCAACCAACTACTAGCGGGAAGACCCCATGAACCCACTCCCAAAGCAACCGCCGTTGATCCTGGTCGTCGACGACGAGCAGCACGTGTTGGACGAGGTGGCCGAGGTTCTGGCACGGGCGGGCTTTGCCTGCCGGTGCTGCACGACCGCCGAAGAGGCCCTCGAAAAGGCCAAGGAGACCACCTTCGACCTGATCATCTCCGACATCAACCTGCACGGGCGCAGCGGGTTGCAGATGTGCGAGGAGATCAAGCGGCACGAGGCCTCGGCCGACGTGCCGGTGATGTTCCTTTCGGGCGCCCAGATTCCCGACATCATCCGCCGCAGCCACGCGGTCGGCGGCACCTACTACCTCCGCAAGCCGTTCGACCCGGAAGTGCTGATCGAGTTGATCGACAAGGCCCTGTGGATGCCGCACCTGGTCTCCGCCCACGGCCGGCAAAAAGAGATCGTCATGACGACGAGCTAAGAGTCACATCGATCGCCTTGCCCTGTTTGGATGGTAATGACTTCACGCCGTTTAGCGTCTTGATATTCTCGCCTTCTCCGACCTTGATCGTATAGACGCCCTCCTTAAAGACCTTGGGACGGAATGACGTTCCAAGAATGCGCATGGTGTAAACGACTTCATTGTTCGACTCATCAATGATCTGAACGACTGGGTTTGTCTGTCCTTTGAGATTCAGCGTTGGAAGATATGCAACGGCTTTTCGGTTGTAGTTGTCGGCTTGCTTGATGGTCTTGGGCCAGCCGGGATATTGCTTCGCCTTGGAATCCCGTATATCGACGTTTCGCGGCCAGCACTCGAAGGTGATCTCTCGGGCCGGCTTGTTGAACCGGACAACGCCAAACCCGGCCGCCCTTGCGGTCAGCTTGTTGCCGCCGTTCCGTTTGCCGGATGGATTTGCCGCAGCCCAGCAGGTGAGCCGGTTGCCAAAGCCGTCGAGATGGCGGCCCGTGTATTCGGGCATGCCGGGCCGGCGATTCTCACCGGGCTTCTCGGGGGCCCACCAGCGCAGGTACAGATTCGCGATGGAGGGCACGCAGAACGAGTAGCCGGCGTCTTCCCAATCTTCGATTCCATGATGAAAGATCGTGGCCAGATGCTGATCGCCGGCGATATGGACGGCAAAACACCGCCGGATTTCGGCCAGTGCCTTGTTGCGCCCCGTCTGCGGCCAGCCGTTGGAATCCAGGTCTGCGTGCATCCGTCCTCCAATTCTGCCGTGGATATGCGCTCCGCCGCAGAAGATGGTTTGCGACAAGACGGCTTTCATGTCGGCTCCCTGCCAGTCCTTCCCCCATTCGTTCAGGAATGACAGTTGTCGTTTGCCGAGAAGGACTGCGCCCTCCACATCGACGCTCTTGGGGTCGTAGTCCGGGTTCCGGATATGGTCCGGGCGCGGTCCCTGTTGGGGGACGAGGCCGAAGGGGCCGGATTTGAATTTGCGGTCTTCGATCACCGCGAAACCGATGCGGCCGAGCGTCAGGGCGGTGTAGTACACGCCAATCCCTTGTTGAATGGGCGTTGGGTCGTAGGGATCCGGCAGGTGCCATGTTTGTGCCCGTTCGACTGCTTTGACGTAACCGACCGGCATAAAGTAGCCGCCGTCGTGCCCGGCCGGGGTTTTCGACTTCTTGCCCGAAGCGCCCCAGAGGTTTGCATGCCCGACATCGTGATCGTCCGGGATGGTGATGGTGGGCGTATTGCGGATCACGTCGCCGAAATCGCGCCCGAACCTGAGCCAGTAGCCGAGATGATGGGTATGGTCGTAGACCTGGTCGCCGGAGAAGAAAAGCAGATCGGGATTCAGCTTTTTGATGTTTTCGACGAGATCTGTGCGCGGGATATCGCCTCCGTGCCCCGCATAGATTGAATTGCCGGTAAACGCGGCGATCACGATCTCATTTTTCTCGACGGGGTCGCGTCGAACGAGCCCCTCGTACACGGCGGCCCCGTCGAGCGCGGTCACCCGGTAGGGCCGGTCCCGAGTCGCGTCCCAGTTTTCGACCCGGAAATGGGCCGTCCACGTCTTGTCTTTGGCCTTGTTGCCGTAGTCGTCCTCAGTAATCCGGGTCTCCGCGACTTTCTCCCATTTTCCGTCTTTCTTGATATTCAGGATTGCAGTCCGGCTCTCGTCCTTATCCAAGGGATAGAGCTGCACGGTCATTTTGAGGACATTGTCATGGACCGTGTAGAGTGCAAAGCAGATGCGATCCTTTTTGCTTACGCTGGGGATATTGACGGCGGCCCTGGCGGCCGGCGATCCGGTGATGCCCGGAATCATCGAAACGAACATGAGTGTGAAGACTAATCTTTTCATCTGCATCCTTTCTTTTCATCGAACGTCTTAATTCACCGGCGGCGTAGCCGTCCGAGTGTAATTTAATTATTGGTTGGCTGTGGTGTCATTCCGTAATTGTCTCTTTACTACCTCTGCGGTATCTTCGTGCCGAAGTACCACCCGCAGTTCCGCGATTCCTGGGTACTCCTGGCAGCAGCAGAGATGCCATGGTGGCACGCACCGCGAGAGTCCTGGTGCAACGGCTCCAAAGAGTCATTTCGGGCGCTCCTTCTTCTTCCTTGGCGTGACCACATCGTCCCGAACGTCCCATTTTTCTTCACGGTGGCCCACACCCACATAGCGGATCCCGAGTCCGCCGGCATCGCGGAAGAATCGACCGATGCGGAGGGATCGCGGGCTATCGTCGAACGTCTGCGACTTCACGGTAGTCCACTTTCCGGAGTCTCTCCCCATCACGTCAAGTCGGGCATAATCCTTTTCAGTGTACAGCACGTATATCTTCTCTCCCTCAAGCTCTGCGTCCCAGAACATGAAGCGCGGGCTACTAGCTATAACACCTGCGGTAAAGGTGATCGTCTTCTGCCAAACCAGTTCCTCCGCTTTATCTGTCTTCTTAGTCAATCGATAGTCCTTGATGACAACTTTCCTCGTCACGAAGCGAGCGTCCGCAGGAGTCCCAGGTGGCCTTTCTTTGGGGGGCGGTATTGTCTTGTGACTTGTCTTCTTCTCAACAGCCAACGTCGATCCGTCCGCAACCTTCTTCGAGAACGGTTCGGGGGGCCCCGGACCGAGGCATAGCTTACCGCAGTCGTCAGGGTCCCCGTAACGGATTACGTCACGTGGAGCGTGAGGTCTACGTTGAGACCCGGAAACTTGTTCTTCGCCCGCTCCTTCGTCAGGCCTGGAAAACAGAACTGCCGCGAAAGACAACGAGATCGAAACCATGGCGATTTTGACGTTCATCGAAAACCCTCTTTCGTCGTTCACAATGACTCCCGGTCCACTCTTGCAGCTCCGTCGTGGCGCAGCCATGGCGGATAAACTCAGGTTGAACTGAGCCGCTAAGCGGGGGTGCGGCTCGAACCCTGGGCGGCCCCGGGGTAGCCGCTATGGAGATTGTAAACGCCTGCGGTTGGATAGGTCAAGCGAATGAGCGCCTCTGAGGAGGGGTGCGAACGGAAATCGTGGTAGCTACGGTCGCCAGACCGTGGACGTCTGCGTTGCCCACGGTCTGGCGACCGTAGCTACCGGCCGAACGCGGCGGGGGGTTCCGGTTCAGATGTCGCTGACAATTTTGTCGTAGAAATCGACGTATCTTTCGCGCTGGCCGTCGTCGGCCCGGGCGGCGATGGCGTCGCGGGGGTGCTGGTTGAATTGCCCGGTGATGTTGTACTGGATGTGCGGTCCCCAATCGTGCTCCTTGCTGAGCGGTAGGAGTTGATCCTGGATGACCTTGTAGATCGGTCGGATTTTGAATTTGGGGTTTCGCAGGAAACCGATCATCAGCTCCATGGGGCAGTTTCCGGCCCCGCGTCCCAGCCCGGCCATCGAGGCGTCGACCCGGTTCGCGCCGTGGATGATCGACTCGATCGTGTTGGCGAAGGCAAGCTGCTGGTTGTTGTGGGCGTGCATCCCGACGACCGTGCCCTTCGGGCTGCCGAACTCGATATACTTCTTTACGAGAATCTCGACCTGTTCGGCGTACAACGACCCGAAGCTGTCGACGACGACGAAGACCTCGGCGGGCGTTTGCGCGATAACTTCCCACACCTGGTCGACCTCCTGCTCCGTGTTGGTGGAGACCGCCATCAGGTTGGCCGAGACCTCGTATCCCTTCTCGGCCGCGTCGTTGATCATGTCGACGGCCTCGGAAGTCTGGTGGGCATAGAAGGCCACGCGGATCATGTCGAGCACGCTGTCCTGCTTGGGAATGACCTGGTTCTTCCAGTCGGACTTGGTGGCGTCGCACATCGTTGCCAGCTTCAACGGCGTATCGTTGTCGCCGACGACTCGCCGGATGTCATCCTCGTCGCAATGCTTCCAGGGACCGAACTTGTCGCGGGGAAACAGCTTCATCGAGTTCTTGTAGCCGATTTCCATATAGTCGATGCCGGCTTCGACACAGGCGTCGTAAATGGCCCGGACGAATTCGTCGCCGAATTGGTGATTGTTGACCAGGCCGCCGTCCCGGATCGTGCAATCCAGGACCTTCAGTTCGGGGCGATAGGTAATCCATGGGGCAGTCACAGGAAGCTCCTTCAGGTGGGCATGAAACGGCAAAATCAGGTGGCCACGGTCGCCAGACCGTGGAGGATATGTTCAGACCACGGTCTGACGACCGTAGCTACTGTGATTCAGGGCTGCGACTCCCTATTATCCTACGCCGCCCCCGGATTGTCAACTTCTTGCGTTGTGCCGCCATATCCTGTATCGTGGGTGCGTTGGCTGTCCTTGATAGAACCCGCACAATAAGGAGTTTCGTCATGTCCGCACCCGAACACAACCACGTTCCGGCCGTCCGGCCGCACTGTTGTCCTTGCTGCGACCACTTGGAGACCGGCGATGACGGGATATCGCGGCGCAGGTTCCTCAGCGGTGCCGCGCTGGGGGGCGTGGCCCTGACCGGCCTCTCGTGGTCGGTCCTCTCGGCCGCCGAAGCCGAGGAAGAATCAGCGCCGAAGCGCCGCCCGCTGGTCGTCAAGCCGATCTTCACCTACCGCACCTATTCCCGCCGGCCGCAGAGGAGCTGGCGATCCTGGGGTGGAATCGAGAACCAGCAGCGGGCCGACGAGGAACTCGTCCGCATTCAGGGCGAACTAAAAAAACTGAAGGAAACGGCCGATTTCCCCATCGAGTTTCTCCCGGTCGCTGCGATCCGCGGCGGGGGCGACCTCGCAAAGGTCGACGACATCGACAAGGCCGATACCCTGCTCGTCTACGCCGCAAACGGCGACTTGAACGCCATCGCGAAACTGAAAAAGGACACGATCTTCTTCTGCCGGTACAAGTCGGGGCCCGTCTACCTCTGGTACGAGATCATCAGCCCCCGGTTCCTGCGACAGCACAGCGATAAGCTCGCCTTCGAAGACCTGGACTTCGGCGACGTGGTGATCGACGACCAGGACGAGATCCTCTGGCGGCTGCGGTCGCTGTGCGGGCTGCGCAACGCGACCGGCTCGGGGATCGTCGCGGTGGGAGGCCCAAGCGGCTGGTCATGCCGTCAGGCCCCCGATCTGGCGCGCGAACAGTTCAAGCTCGACATCCACACCGTCACGTACAAGGACCTCGGCGAGTTGATTAAAGCCGCTATGGCCGATGAAGCGGCCGTCAAGCGGGCGAAGCAGAGGGCGGACAAGTACCTGAAACTGCCCAACACCCCGTTGGAAACCAAACGATCCTTCGTCGACAATGCCTTCCTGCTCGACCAGATATTTCGCAACCTCATGAAGAAGGCAAATTGTGGGGCACTCACGATCAACGGCTGCATGGCCACGATCATGCCGATGTCCCAAACGACGGCCTGCCTGCCCCTTTCCACGCTCAACGACGACGGCTACCTCGCCTTTTGCGAATCGGACTTCGTCGTCATCCCGTCGGGGATTCTGCTGGCGCACATTTCGGGCAAACCGGTGTTTCTCCAGGACCCGACCTACCCGCACGACGGGATCATCACCCTGGCCCATTGCACGGCCCCGCGCAAAATGGACGGCAAGACGCTCGAGCCGGCGCGGATCGTAACCCATTTCGAGTCGGACTACGGGGCGGCCCCCAAGGTCGACATGCACAAGGGACAACAGGTGACCATGATCGCGCCCGACTTCAAGGCCGAGCGATGGATGGGGCTGTTGGGTGTGATCGAGGACCACCCGTTCCATCCCATCTGCCGCTCGCAAATCGACGTCCGGTACGAGGCCGACGACGATGTGGTCGCCGAGCGGATGCCCGGCTTCCACTGGATGCTCGCCTACGGCGACTACCGCCGCGAATTGGCCTACGCCTTACGCCGAACTCCGATCGAGTGGGACTATCTCGGATAAATGAAACGACTGAAGCAATGGATGCTCCGGCACTACGTGGCGGTGCTGATCGTTCTGGGGTTGCTGCTGGCGTTGCCGTCCTTGCGGGGCGGATTGCTGTTCGATGATTTCATCATCCGGGCGACCGTCCTGGACTGTCACCCCATCGAAGGCCCGGGGCCCAACCCGTGGCTGCCGTTTTCGTTTCTCGCGGAGGACCGCGGGCGTCGGCACGCCCTGATCGACCGCGGGTTGCTGCCCTGGTGGACCGACCCGGAGTGCCGGATCGCGTTTCTGCGGCCGGTGACCACGCTGACCCACGTCGCCGACCATCGTCTCTGGGGCGGTTGGCCCTGGCTGATGCACGTTCAGAGCCTGGCGTGGTTTGCGTTGTTGATCTGGGCGGTGGCGGTTCTCTATCGCCGGATGATGGCCCCGACGCTTGCGGCGTGGGTTGCCGCACTGGCGGCACTGTTGTTTACGATCGACGACGCCCACGCCATGCCGGTCGTATGGGTTGCCAACCGCAACACGCTGATAGCCGCTTTCTTCGGCGTCTTGGCGCTCATAGCCCACGACCGGTGGCGGCGCGACGGCTGGCGGCCGGGGGCCGTGTTGGCGCCGCTGGCTCTGCTGGTTGCACTGCTCTCGAAGGAGGCGGCCGTCTGCGCCGGGGCCTATCTGCTCGGCTACGCACTGTTTATCGAGCAAGGCCGCCGGCCGTGGCGGCTCGCTTCGTTGTTGCCCTGCTTTTTGGTCGGGGTCGTCTGGTATGTCGTCTACCGGGCGATGGGGTTCGGCCTTTCGGGGTCGGGGGTCTACGTCGATCCCGGCAGCAATCCGGCGGAGTTCGCGTATCAAGTTGCCGTGCGGGCGCCGCTCTTGCTGCTAGGCCAATGGGGATACCCGGGCTCGGACCTCGCCGGGAGCCTGTCGGCCGAGGTGTTTGGGTTCCTTTGGCTTTGGGCGGTGGTCTTTCTGGTGCTGGTGGGCGTGTTGTTGTGGCCGCTTCTTGCGCGAAGCCGCATCGCCCGGTTTTGGGCCACCGGGATGATTCTTTCGCTGATTCCGGCGTGTGTGGCCTTTCCCAGTGACCGGTTGTTGATGTTCGCCGGGCTCGGTGGGATGGGCCTGCTGGCGGAGTTTCTCGGCGGCTGGAAGGAAGGCGCTTCCTGGGTGCCGCGCCGGTCGGCATGGAAGTGGCTGGCGAGGGTCTTCGTGTGCTTCTTCGTGGTGATCCACCTGGTAATCGCCCCTTTGGGGTTTCTCTTCCTCGGCAACTTGCTGAGGCTTGTCCGAAACGGCTTCAACGACGTGGTGAGCACAATTCCCGCCGATCCGGAATTGGAAGACCAGACGGCGATCTTTGTGAACTCGGCCTGTCTGCTGACCGACATCGCGTTGCTTTACACGTTGGACTACGCCGACCGGCCGGTGCCGGGGCGGGTTCTCAGCCTGAGTTCTTCCTGCAAGTCGGTGACGGTTACCCGGCGTGATGCCGGGACGATCGTCGTTCGTCCCAGCGGCGGTTACCTTCCGCCGCCCGGTTTCTCGCCCGACGACGACCGGTTGCCCGCCGTCTCGCCCGTCTATTCCCTTCAGTACCTCGACCTGCTGGTCCGCAGGGCCGACCGCCCGATGGCGTTGGGCGAAACGATTGAACTGACGGTGGTCACCCTTGAAGTAACCGACCTGACGGAAGACAACCGCCCGGCGGAAATCACATTCCGGTTCCGGGTGCCGCTGGAGGACCCGTCGTTGCGATGGTTCCAACTGACCAGGGACGGCTACGTCCCGTTCACCCCGCCGGCGATCGGCGAGACGGTTGAAGTGCCGCGGGCGTTTTGAGGACTCATGTCATGCCAAAACGTTGGATATACATCGGCCTGGTTGTTGCGTTCGTCGTCCTAGGCGAACTGATAATGGTCTTTCTGATCGAACACGTTTACGCAACGTGGCTCGAAATGTGTCTCTTCACCATGTCGCTGAGTCACGGCGTGCTACTGGCGATTTGGGCGGCCCTGGGCGGTAGACCGACGCTTTGGCGACTGGTCGCGGTGGTTGCCGCTTTGGTCGCGCTGATGTGGTTGTGCCGACATCCGGACGTGCAAGAGATTCTCTTTATTCTGCTCTTGCAGTCGTTGTTCATGGCGACTCTGTTGACGCTGGGCCGGTTTTTCGGGGTCGAGTTGACCGGCGAGCCGGCCGCTGATTGCGCGCCGGCAACCGACGGGGCTGGCCTCGATTCGCTTCCCGCAGAAGAGACGGAACGCCCATGGATGCAGTTCTCGTTGTGGGCCGTGATGTCATGGACTACCGCGATCGCCGCGCTCCTGGCCAGCTTCCACTACCTGCCGGAAGATTTGGTCCGTAGGGTCAGTGGCGACGCTAGGGGTTGGGTGATCGCTGCCATCCTGCTTTTCAGCGTCGCGCTGATCGGCTTCGGCGCAATGTGGATCACACTGGGCACGCGGTGGACGCTAATGCGTTACGTGGTTCTCGGCGCAGCCGGGGCGGGCGCAATCGGAGTCCTGCTGTTGCTGAATGCATTCCTCGCCCCTGGCTACGGCCCGAACGTTTGGGAGTTGCTCCTTTTCTGCGGCAGCGCAATGTTCTGGCTTGTCGGTTCCCTCGCCCTCATCCGTCTTGCCGGCTACCGGCTCATCTGGCGGCGACGCGTGCGGTTGTGAAAAGACAACCGTACTCCGTACTGAGTACGGAGTATTGAGTACCGAGCACCGCGTACTGAGTTGTGACCATTGCTACGATGGTTTGCGACAGCCCCGATTGGAGATCGTCCCGTTGAATTACCAATGCCGGGCGACGTTTCGCGGTCACCAGATTGGAGTCGGGAAAGAGAACGAGTACCACGTCACCGCGATTCGGGGGCATCATAAACGTCCATTTCGGGTTGCTGCCAATCCTCGACAAAGGCGCTCAATCGCCCGCGCAGATCGGCCGCTTGCTGCGGATCGATGCCGCGCTCGGCCAGCTCGACGGCTTCGCTGCCGCAAAGAAACGTGACGATCACACGCGTCTCCGGCTGCTCGGAGACCGGCTCGGTCAGCTCGACCTTGCCGTTTCGGTAAATGCCTTCGACGGATTTGAGCATGATGGACTCCTTTACAAGGGTACATTTGATTTGATTGTACCCTTCCAAGGCAACGTCGTCAACGGTGCATTCGATCCTCGATTCGTCCGGCCGATACGACGGCCCTCCGAGGCCGTCGATTGCCAGCGGTTCGACACACGCGACGGCCTCGGAGGGCCATCGTACATTGAATTCAAAACACGTCCTCACACCGGCGCGACCTCGATGCCGGCCAGCTCGCAGTAGTCCTTGAACAGCTTGTCGAGCTTGCCGTAGATGAACAACTGGTGGAAGCCGGCACTGTCGCGCGGGTCCTCTTTGACGTCCATTTCCAGCTCGACGGAAGTGCGGCACCCACCCGAGGGCGGCGTGTCGATGTTCGCGACCACCTTGCCGGTTCCCACGATGATGCGCTGCGGCCCCATGAACTTCATCACGGTGGCCGGCTCGCCCAGCGGCCAGATCACCTGGGGCGAAACACCCAGCGCCGATTCGCTGTGGCTGCGAAGGATCACCGGCTCGGGATCCTTGTCGAACCCGCGGAGCTTGGTGGGCGACGAGCAGTGGGCTCCCATGAGCGTGTTGTTGACCGTGTTCGGGCAAGGGTCCTGCATGAAACCGGGCCGGCCGGTCAGCAAGGCACACAAACGCAGCGAGATGGCCGCATTCCAATCGCACTCGCAACAGCCCACGCTGCCCTCATCGTTGAGCTTCAGCCAGGCCATGCAGGGCGGGCACTTGATCTTCCGGCTGCCCATCAGTCCCAGGCAGTTCAGCGAGATCCCGTCGCACTTCTCGTCGGCCATCAGCCGTTTGGCCACCACGTAGGTCCTCGCCGAGTTGAGGATATCCTGGGCGCTCGGCTCGACGATTTTTTTGGCGGTCTTAGTGAACTGGTCGGCCAGCTTCTTCATCTCGTCGGTGGTCCCGACCTTGGCCACCTCTTCCGTCCACCGGTTCAGCGGGATGTAGTGCAACGTGGTGCCGATCACATCGAGCGGTTTATCTTCGGTCTTGGTGCCGTTGACGATCAGCAGCCGGCTGGTCTTCATGTCCCAGATGGTCTTCAGCATGTGTACTCCCCGGGCAAGCCAGTTGACGTCTTGCGTGGCGGCGACCAGTGTCTTCGGCTTGTTGCGGGTCTTCTGCAAATGGCCGGTGAACGACGTACCCATCGGGCTGAAAACGATCGTGGGGATCTCCGGCGGCCGCTCGGCCACGAACCGGTTCGTCTCCTTCCAGCCGGAATTGAGGCACATCACGGTGACGATAACCCCGTGCGGGGGCGACTTCTTGCACTCTTCGAGGAACGCGTTCATCGCGGCGGCGTTAGCGATCGGCTCGTTTTGCACTTGCAGATCGACGCCTTCCTTTTTGGCCGCTTCGGTCATCACGCGGGTGTAGTCGGCCTGGTGTGCCTTGATGTCGTAGGAGGCCCCCGGCCAACCCATCCAGTACTTGTCCTTGTTGGGGTGGGTGAAGACGGCGCGGACCCGCGGCTTGGCTCCCGGCTTGGGCTCGGCGGCGGTCGCGGCCGACGACGCGAGACCGGTCAATGCCGAGTTGGCTGCCAGTGCCGAGAGCCCCACCGTGGTCATGAAATCCCGCCGGCCTATCGAACGGCAACAGCCACAATCATAACACGAGCCGGAATGTGAATGGTTATGTGTTGCTCCCATGATCGTTTCTCCTCGTTTTCTGAAGTGTCAACGGCGCGGTCCAGGCCGGTACGCCCGCTCCGTTCGAGGCGGCAACCGGACCTCCAGGGGTAATTCTCGGCAAGGCGCCGGAGAATGTCAAGCATGCCCGGAAATCAGGCGGCCGGCTCATCCGGCCGTGTCGGGGGCGGTTGGGAAGTGGCAGGGGATTCCTTGCCGGCCGAAGGGCCCGTATCGGGTGATCCGGATAGCACCCACAAGGTAAGCAGCCGCCCGGCGTAGCAGACAGGAGCAATGGGAATCAGCAGAAGAAGAGAAACTCCGTTGCTCTCATGCGACGCCATCAGGGCAATGGCAGTGCTCACTCCGGCGGCGAGCGACCCGGCTATCGCCATCGGCAAAATGACGACCAGGAAGACTCCGCGTCGCCGGGCGTCGAGAATGCCGAGCCGGGTGAGCCTCGAAGCGCCGCGAAACCAGACAATCACACACACCAGCAGCAGTGCCGGCGCACCTATCGATATTTGCCACGCGTCGCACCACTTCACCGCGCACGAAAGAAACCACAACGGCAACTGCAACAGCAACATCAACCAGAAAAGGTCGCTCAGAAAGAACTGTGGAGGACAGCGCACCTTTCCGCCCGCACGGATCACCGGTTCCAGGATGACATAGCCGAAGATTCCGCACAACGCAAAAAATACAAGCGTTAGCAAACAGCCCATGATGTGTGCTTAGTTCGAGTTTTGCACTTTTTAGGGCGATTTTGCTATTTCTGAAAATGCGGCCTCCAAGGCACAATGTGGGATCGTTTACAACCACACCCACCAGGCAAGGAGGCCGCTCATGGAGCTT
>Ga0180431_10001053_pt1 | contig 38675 bp, 33 predicted proteins | sample SS_ome_11_FD_132459 | JGI IMG/M metagenome (GOLD analysis project Ga0180431, IMG submission 132459) | Hypersaline lake sediment archaeal communities from the Salton Sea, California, USA - SS_1_MS_1 metaG | ecosystem: Environmental > Aquatic > Non-marine Saline and Alkaline > Hypersaline >... | reverse complement strand
TAAAAAGTCACATCGTTCCCCAGTTTTACCAGGTAAGAAGCCAGTTCCTTGATGATGGTTTGGATTCCGCCCAACGTAAACGGATCCATCGTCCGGGTCGAACCCACGAAGGCAATGTTCATCGTTTCTCGCCCACGACCATGTAACTTTCTGCTAAGAACGTGAAAAAAGGGTGATTGCCAAGGGCCCGATTGAGTATCCGAAAACATGCCAGCAACGGCTTTTCGAACAATGGTGGAACCAGGGGGATTTCGGATTTTCCCCGCATGAAGATGGGCGGCCTGATGATCAGGGGCTTTACCGTGAACCGATGGAAGCCCGATGCGCGTTGCATGGCTACGAATGTCCTGGCGGGCAGGCGTTTCTGCCAAAAGTTGGGTCTATTGTCTTTCTTCTCCTGATTCAGCATCCGGTTTTCATAGGCAAACAGAAAGGGAACGCATTTTTTCAGGGCTTTCCTGATGCGGCTCTTCCCGTACCAGTATGAATGTTTCGTTTTTGTGACGATGCATGTCTTTCCGCCGGGGAGGAGCATGTCATGGCATTTTTGGAAAAATCGTTTCTTATCCTGGATGTATTCGATCATCCGGACGGAGAATATGCAATCGAATTTTTCTTCGTTTTTGAATTCCATGATGTCCGCGTTGATGAATCGGACGTTCTTATCTTTCACGGTCTTCCTGGCATGGGCGAGCATTGTTTGGGACAGGTCGACGGCCGTGACCCGATCTGCCCGCTGAGCCAAGAAGGACGTCCATGTGCCGGGGCCGCAGCCAACCTGCAGAACATGACGGAAATGTTCCTTCATCAGAAATTGTTGGATAGCCTGTCGCGTGCACGAGTAATCGAATTGCGCTACAGGATTCCTGTGCCAACGTTGAAACCCGTAATCCACACCGTCCACTTCGTAAAATTTCTTAATATTTTTATGTCTCATCGGATAGATACGATTGAATCACTTTTTTCCTGCTTCTTTGACGGCTCGCGTGAGGATTTCAATCTCCCGGTTGATGACCACATCCTCGGCACATAGTTGTGTTATGCGGTCTCGGGCATTCCGGGATATGGCCTCCCGTTGGGTGCCGTCGGAGAGGAACGCGAGCACGGCTTTCCTCAGGCTTACCGGATCATCGGGAGGTACGAGAAAACCATCGACACCGTCTCGGACGAACTCCGGGATGCCGCCGACGCGCGTGGCGATGATGGGCAGACCGCAGGCCATGGCCTCACACATGGCCAAGCCCTGGGCTTCCACCCTGCTGGGGGCGATAAAAAATCCGTACTGATGGAATACGTCGGGCACGCGATTGTGTTCCACGGTTTCATCGATGAGGTCGGTGTTGGCGTTCAATCGCTGGGCCATCCGCTTGTATCGGTCGAAGAACCGGCCCTTCCCGTAAATGGTCAACTTGGCCTGAGGAAGATTCGAGAATGCTTTAATAGCAATATCCAGCCCGTACTTGGTATTGTCGAAACTTCTCAGGGAGACCGCCCGATCCCATCGGCTGGGTGTTTTGTAGTCGAACAGTTTTGTGTCCACGGGATTGGGTATCACCACGGCGTTCCTATATTTACGGAATGAATGTTTCTCGGCGCTCCTGAGCATCCACTGGGACACGAAGATGCACCGGTACATCCGTTCCAGGAATTTTCGAACGGTGAAAATCTTGTAGCATTCCCTGGGTATGACGAAGACTCTTTTGATGATATCGTCCAGCCTATTTTTTGAGGATCGAAACCGGAAGTTCCAGAGAATCTCATAGCCGTGAACCCAGGCGACTTTTGGCGCGTCGATTTTGTCCACCACGCCCATCAGATGATGGCTTGGATAGTGAATGGCCAGAACGTCGGGATGGAACGCCTCGATGGAATCCGATAAAGCCATACGCGGCCGCTGTGTGACGTGTATTCCTTCGAATTCGTATGTCTCCGTTTCCTTGGAGAGCACGAAAGTCCGGATGTCGATACCCTGCTGCTGGTACAACTTGGCCCTTGCATGGACGAAAGCAAACGAATGTCTGCCTTTCGAGACGTATTTGGGGCTGACAATGGCGACTTTTAACGATTTTTTTCCCATGGGCACGTTCGATTTCACATTCGGTTAAATGTAATAAATTTTCGGTATTAAACAAATCTTTTCTAAATGTTCAAATTTCTTGATTTAAAAAATAGATTTCCTTAATTTTAAACAAATACTGCGGAGAGTGCGCATGCAAGACGAAATTCCGATTTGTCTCATCGGCGGTACGGGCAGAAGCGGAACGACAATCCTAAAACGCATATTCACCCGGCATCCCGATGTGGCCAGAATACCCGAATGGCGCTTCAGTATCGACCCGGATGGCCTGGTCGATTTTTATACCACATTCACCACGGGATGGTCTCCTTTTCTTTACGATGTTAAACTAAAAAGACTGCATCGGTTGCTCCTGGACATGGGAAAGCGTTCGTCTGTGGCGAACATGCTCAGGCTGGGTTTTAAGTCGCTCAAGATTCAGCAGAGTGTACCGGTAAAGCTAGTGCCCCGCTATTCGCAGATCAGCATCGCCAAAGTCTGTCCGTCGTATTTTAAGCTTGTCGATGCGCTGATGGAGGATTTGACCGGATTTCGTTATCAAGGCCACTGGGCGGGACAACCGTTTTTGAGCAGGACATCCATCGTCCTCAGTTTTCCTTCGGACGAACAGCTGCTCGCCCAGCGATTGGGCGATTTCTTTCGAGACGTGATTCGCAGCACCCTGAAACATCAGAAAAAATCCTGTTACGTCGAGGACAATACATGGAACATCCTCTGGTTTGATAAGCTTCTCCATCTGGTTCCCGAGGCCAAGCTGGTTCATATGTATCGGGATCCCCGGGATGTGGTGGCTTCCTTCATGAAGCAGACCTGGACACCGTCGGATCCTGTCCAGGGAGCCGTATTCTTCAAGAACATCATCACCCGATGGTGGGAGATACGAAAGACGTTACCCGCCGGTTCGTATCGGGAAATCTCGCTGGAATCCCTGGTTTCCGATCCGAGAGCCGTACTCCAGGACATTTGCCGGTTTTGGGGCATCGCGTGGGATGATGCGCTGTTGCAGACCGATCTATCCCGCTCCCATTCGGGACGCTGGAGGAGGGAACTGAACGACATGCAGAAGCAAGAGGTGAACGCCCTGCTTTCCGCGTGTATTGAAACCATGGGATATAAGATATGATAGACGCCCAGGGATGTGTGAAGAGTGCCGAGTTGTGTGCACCTTTGAAAGGTGTGCACATCTATCGGCGTACGCGTGGCGGTAAAATCATTCCTGCCATGGAAACGGATGTCGGGGGGGAATGGGCATTATCCGATCTTCGGCCCCATGACACCGTCCTATTCAAGAAAGAGGGCTTTGTCTCGAAATCGTATCCAGCTACTGCCTTACCCCAACTCGTGCGTTTGCTGGAAGACCGACCCATCGCCTATCAGGACAAACTCTGGTTTCGGCCAGGGGAAGAAGTCGCCGTGTACGCGTACGCTTCCCAGCCGTTCTCAGCCCATCTGTACCGCCACGGTTTGAAGAAGAACCACGTCCTGGACCTGGGTAGACATCAATCGGCCGAACAAACCGTACCCGATGGACATTTTGTCGAGTCGGGCCTGGACTGGGAAGAAACCTTGCGTTACCGGATTCCCTCCGACGCTAATCCCGGTTTGTATAGTCTTCTGTTGGAGACCCCAGATCAGGAACCATTTGCCGTACCCATGATCGTGTCCACGCCTGCCAGGAAGTACGGAAAACGATCACGATTGCTGGTTCTGGCCAGTACGAACACGTGGCAGACGTATAACTTGTGGGGAGGGCGAAGCCGCTACCGGAATTTCGAGGACGGAGGCAGCGAGGATTTCCTAAACGTATCCCACGGTTTTATGTTTCGATTTCTCCTGGGGATGTGGGCCCTGCTCCCCAGCAAATTACAGAACGCGGTCAGAAAAATGACAGGAAGGACGCAGCCGGCATGGAAGTTTAAAAAACTTACCATCAGAAGACCCTGCACCAACTGTCGCCTGGAAGAGGAAAGCGTGCTTCGACCGTTCACGAATCATCTGGCCGGGGGCGAATGGCGTCTGCTGGCCTGGCTGGAACGGGAAGGCATCCCCTACGATATTGTGTCGGGTTACGATTTCCATCAAGCACCCAATTTGCTGGCAAATTACAGCGCCATCATCCTATCCACGCATTGTGAGTACTGGTCGAAGGACATGTATCGTGGTTTAAAGGAACATCATGAGAAAAAAGGATTGTGGATTCTGAATGTCTCGGGGAACAGCATCTATCGGGGTATCGACTTTTTCGATGACGGTTCCATCTGGTGTTCGCATTATTTTTTTCACCGGACCGGGGAGGACGAAACCCGCATTCTGGGTGTGCGTTTTACCGACGGTGACTACGGCACGTGCGCCCCGTATCGCGTGCTGCGCCCGGAGCACTGGGTCTTTCAGGATGTGCCGCTAAACAAGAACACCTTGACGTTCGGGAGTGCCAGCCTGAATCAGAATACACTCAAGACTTACCGGCGCTACGATCCGGGTCGACCGGGATCGGAACACGGCCTGGAGGGGATGGGGGCATCGGGCTGGGAGACGGATAAACTGAGCAAACAGGCCCCGAAAGACATCGTCGCAGTCGCCAAGGGTTTGAATAAGCACGGAGGCGCGGACATGGTCGTGAGGGATCCCCAAGGGATGCGGGGTGGCCTGTTCTCAGCATCCTCGGTCACGTTTTCCGGCAGCCTGCTCATCGATGCCGTGTGTTCGAAGATACTGAAGAACGTCCTTGGACGTGCTTTGGGCTAGCCCCGTTTAACGATCCATCCTCTACGAAATTATCTATTTTATGATATACGTCCCTGGCTGGGTAATCCGAAGTCGTTTCAATGGCCGATCACTTCGTCCAGGATTTGGCCCAGGATTTTGGCATGCTCCCTGCGGTCGTATTTTTTTATTTGTTCCCACCGAATCGGGCGTTTTAAGATAGCCTTCCCGTGTTTCCATTGCTGGAATGCTTCCCACACCGTGTTCTTGATCTGCTCAATATCATCGAAAGGCACCGTGAATCCGGCTGACGCATCCCGTATGATCTCGGCCGCTTCCCCCGTCTCTGCCAGGCAGAGGATGGGTCTGCCCGAGCGCAGGTATTCGAAAAGCTTACCCGTCATGATGAGCTCATGGCCCGGTGTGTTGGGGATGAGGAGAAGGAGGAGGTCGGCTCCTGTCACATACCGTATACACTCGTCGTGGGAAAGGTGGGGTATCCATCGGATCTGCTCGGCGATGGATGGCTCCTGGAACATCGGAGCCACATCTTGCCCGATGCGGCCGATGAAGTTCAATCGGATATTGTCAGCCAGGTCACGATGTTCCCGGATGAGCTGTCTGACGGCTTCCAGAAGGGGGGACGGATGCATCTTGGCATGGAGTGTGCCCGTGTAGGTGATGGTGAAATGTTTGTCAGTCATGGGCTGGATATCCTCGAAATCCTCGGGATCGTACCCGTTGGGTATGATCACCCATTTGTCATCCTTGGGAAACCCGTATTTCCGGCGCAGACCGTCGTTTATCCGGTCGTTGATGGAAACCACGCGTGTCGCGCTGTCCAAGAGCCGTTTTTCCAACGCCTCTTCGATCCATCGGGACGGCTGGGGCCTGCGGAAGTAAAAATAGGCCTGCGTCCACGGATCCCGGTAATCGGATATCCAGGGCAGGCCGGTGAAACGCGCCAGGAGTCCTCCGATAAATGCGGTGGTGAAGGGGGGAGAGCTCGTCAAGATGGCGTCCACGCGCTCCCGCCGTGCGATCTTCATTCCCAGCCAAAGAGCCTGGGGCAGCCATGCTATCCGGGCGTCGGGCACGAAGAGGAGAGACCGGACGAACAGGGCAAAACGCTGCAAGGCGGATTCCTGTCGACCCTTGCTGACGGCGATGGCCGAGAGATCGGCCGGAGCCTCCGACCTTTTTTTTCCGATGTTTTCATACCACCGGTACAGGTCCGGGGCCGGAATCCGGTATACGTTCACGTTTTCTGGGATTTCGGAGGAGAGGGAATCGTCCTTCAGGACATAATCGTCCTCCCTGGCCGTGAGCACGACGGGCAGCCAGTTAGAATCGGGCAGGTACTTGGCGAACTTCAAGATACGCTGGACGGCCGAGCCTCCTGCCGGGGGGAAATAGTAGGTGATGAACAGTACCTTTTTCATCGTATCATGCGGGTTTTTGGGCCACGATCACGAACCCCGTGCCGCGGCGGTTGGGCCACACGTAATCCAGACCCATCAGGATCAAAACGAGGGGAGCCACGAGGATCATGTAAACCGGCCCCGCGATTTTTCCGAACAATCCGCGGCCCATCAATGTTAGGGTGTTCCGGATGCCCCAGCGCCAGGACAGGTCTCCCCAAAAACCGTACCCGTAGGTCAGTGTATCCAGCAGAAATCCGGCTTGATCCAATTTTTGGCGGATTTCCTCCTCAGAATATCCCTCTCGAAAGTGCTCACCGACAAAATCTCCGTCCGTACGATGTTTCCGATACACCGACGGTGTGGACACGATGAGGCGCCCGTCCGGCGTCAAGGCACGGAAGAAGTGAGTCAGCAGCGTTTCGTCGTCTTGGATGTGCTCCAAAACATCCACGGCCAGGACGACGTCAAAACGATTCCGATGAGACAGCTTCGTGATGTCCCCGTGTTCAAACCTCAAACGCTCCAACCCCGCCCGCTGAGCAAACCGGTTTCCGTCTGCCACATGGTCGGGATTGATCTCGATGCCCAGGACATCGGCCCGGGGGTATTTCTTGATGCAGTAGACACTGTACTGGCCGAAGCCGGCACCGGCGTCCAGAATCCAGGGAGCGGATGTTTTTGGGAATCCCAGTCGCCGTATGGCACGTTTTACGTACCATTCTCTGAGGAAGAGCGTTCCCAGGAATCGGTATAGAATCTTACGCAGGAGGACACTTCGCCGGACCCACCGGCCGATCTGTTTTTTTATGGGTTCGTATTCCATTCTACGATTCGTCAGACTGGTATTTATGACGTCTCGACCTCATCGGACGAGGCCCTCGATGGCTTCGGTCATCCGATCCCAGGAGTATTTCTGCTTTTCGATGTGTACGTTTTTCACGAACGTTTTTTCCTTCTTTTCCGCATAGAACCGGAGGATGGCATCGGCCAGGGCCTGTGCATTCTTTGGCGGAACGACATATCCGCATTTTCCGTGGGGAACGACTTCGGGCAGGCCGCCCACCGCGGTCACGATCACGGGTCGGTCGTAGTGATAGGCCACCTGAACGATGCCGCTCTGTGTGGCCGATACGTAGGGCAGAACCACCAGGTCCGAGGCAGAGAAGTAGAGTCCCACCTCCTCATTGGGGATGAACCGGTCGAAAACGGTGACGAATTTTTCGAGTTGAAGTTCCTGGATTCGCCGCAGCGTTTGTTCCCGGCCTTCGTAGAATTCTCCGCACACGAGGAGCCGTACAGGACATTCCTCCAGTACACGGGGCATGGCCTCGATGAGATAGTCCAGCCCCTTGTAAGCACGGATATACCCGAAATAGAGCATAATCCTTTCGTCACGAAGGGCGAGTGTCTGGCGTGCCTTTTTCTTGGGCAGTGCAGCGGGGAATATTTCATACACCGGATGGTGCACTTTCCGGTATAGAGCATCGGGCCGAAGACGGAGGAGATCGGCAAGCACAGAATCGGATTGGACGATGAAGGCATCGACGAATCGGAGACCGAGCCATGTGAGAAATCGATCCCCCGGTTTTTTCTCATGGGGAACGATGTTATCGCATATATACAGGATGCGAACGCCCAGCATGGATTTTGCCAGAAAAGCCACCGTGGCGTAGCAGGGCGCGAAGAAGGGCATCCAGTATTTGAAGATCAGAAGATCCGGCTGGATTTTTTTGAGCCAGAAGAAGGCGCGAATCCAACTGATGGGATTGATGGAGTCCAGCAGGGATTCCGAATGAACGGGGATGAGGTCTGATCCTTCGTCTTGCTGGGTCTTTCCTGGGAACAGGAGAGACGGATACTGTCTGCGGAACGAAAGCACGTGGACGCTATGCCCTCGCTGTTGTAGTTTTTTGGAGAGGAGGGCCACGTAGTGAGCGATTCCTCCTCGTAACGGATATGCCGTTCCGACGAGGACGATCCGCACCTTATACCCCCATTGTACGTCTTATGGAATAATGCTGATGCTTGGCGTGGGATTGGGTGATCATCTCACCCAAAAGGCCGATGGAAATGAATTGTATACCAAGAATCAGGAGCAACACCCCGATGTAGAGGAGGGGGCGGTTGGACAACCAGATGACCTTCATCAACCGCAGAATCACGAGGTACAGCGTGATGCCGAATCCTCCCAGCGTGAGGATCAGACCGATGAGACCGAACAGGTGAAGCGGACGCTTGGTGTACCGGCTGAGGAACATGACGGTGATGAGGTCCAAGAATCCCTTGAGGAATCGCGACAAGCCGTACTTGGTTTTTCCGAACTTTCTGGAGCGGTGCTCTACGATGATTTCGCCGACCCGGAATCCATCCCATTTGGCCAGAGCGGGTATGTACCGGTGAAGCTCTCCGTACACATTCACGGATTCGATGACCTCGCGGCGGTATATCTTCAAACCGCAGTTGAAGTCGTGGATGCGAATGCCCGTTAGCAGGGAAATGGCCCGGTTCCAGAACCAGGAGGGCACTTTTTTCGACAGGGGATCGCGTCTTTTCTTTTTCCACCCGGAAACCAGGTCGTATCCTTCGTCGATTTTTGAGATGAGACGGGGAATCTCCGAGGGTACGTCCTGCAGGTCGGCATCCATGGTGACGATGAATTGGCCCGTGGCAGCGCGAAAGCCGGCAGCGATGGCATCGGATTTGCCGAAGTTCTTCCGGAATTGAATGACTCTGGCGCGGGGGTCTTCTCGATGGATTTGCTCCAGGACGTCGATGGAACCGTCGGTGGAACCGTCGTCCACGTAGATAATCTCGAACAGGAGACCCTGTTTTTCGCAGACACGGCAAATTTCATGGTGCAGTTCGTCCAGAGAATCCCTCTCGTTGTAGAGGGGAATGACAACCGAGAGCGAATCCTTTTCCTTCGGGCTATGCTTGGCATCAGAGTTCAATGGTCTCTACTCCCTCTGGGATTTTCATTCGGCACCATCCATCGCGCATCGGACGGTTGGTCTTAATCGACTCGTAGACGAGTGTGACCCGTTGTCTGGGCTGATACGTGGTCATGCGTATGATCTGGGGAAGCCGGATGCCCTTTCGTTTCCTGAATTCTTTGGCCTCCCAGACCCAGAGTGTTTCGCCGCCGTTGTCTTTCTTTTCCCAGCGTGAAATCACGGGCCCCCGGGGTTCTACCCAAATGTACTCTCCGTACCCGAGATCGACGATATACTTCCTGGAATCCGACGAAACGGAGAGGGATGAATCGTCCACTGTCCAATAGTCGGGAATCAGCAATCCCAGGATGCTTAAGGCCATGTTGGAGAATCCCATGTCCACGGGCAACAGGGCATGATCCCGCATGGACTGGAACGTTCCTTCGTACACCGTGTTTTCCCAGGGACTGTACAGGACGACATGATCCGCCGCAAACCGCCCTGTGGCAATGTCGACGCCCAAAGGGCCCTCGACCTTCATCCAGAGAGAGTCGGGCATTTTAACGGATATTTTGATTGAGCCCTGGAAGGCCCCTTGTGCTGAATTGACGGACAATCTTCCCCGTCCCTGAAAAGTCTGTAGGCGGGATGCATGGCTTTCAATGCCCTCGAACAAGACGAAGGGGCTGCTGATTAAAAGGGGCTCTCTAGAACGGAAGGGACTTCCGCAGTCGATGAAGAATACGACCATCAGGAAGGACAGTGCCACCGGTATCCATTTAACGAAACGACGATCCATCAGGCCTTATTCCTCGACATTTTTCCTTAACCTTCTGAGAATTTCTAGGTTGTCCTCATCCAGTTCCAGTGCCTTTTTCCAGGCATTTCGGGCTTTGTCCTTCATGCCCAGTTTATCGTATACATCCCCCAGATGCTTGGCCACTTCGGCGCTTTCCCGAACGTTATGCGCCTCTTCGATGTATTTTAAAGCATCTTCGTACTGTCCCATTTGGTAGTAGATCCACCCCATGGTATCCAGGTAGGCGCCGTTCTTCGGCTCTTTTTGCAGGGCTTTCTGAGCCATGATCATGGCTTCTTCCAGGCGAACTCCCCTTTCGGAGAGACTGTACCCGTAATTGTTCAGCACCAGGGCGTTTTCAGGGTCCAGCTCGAGCGCTTTCTGGTAGAGGCTGTCGGCCAATACATAATCTTCCAGGTCCTCGTATGCATTGGCCAGTGCGCTCAGATAAAGAACGCCATCGGGTTGAGACTGGAGTGCCTTCTCCAGATACGGAATGGCCTCCTGGGAACGGCCCAGCTCGGCCAGAGCCGATCCCAGATAATAATTACCCAACGGATCTTCGGGCACCAATTCCAGAGCCCTTCTCAGGAAGGGCAAGGACGCTTCCATGCTTTCCATCTGGATGAGGGCCACGCCAGAGAACAGCCACCCCAGGAACGTTTCCGGGGATAGCTGGGTGATGGTCTTGAATTCTTCGAAGGCTTTATCGTAATGCTGCTGATCCTGATAGATGCGTCCCAGGTTCAGGTGGGCTCGCCATTCTTCTGGGAAAAGGGTGTTGATCTGCTGGTAAGTCTGTATGGCTGCGGCTGTGTCGCCTTGTTGGTGGTAAATTTCACCGATGGTCAGCCAGCTCACCAGGTCGGTGGAATCGTATTGTACGGCTTCCTGACAGACATGGATAGCCTCGTCCCACTGTTCGCGGAGGATATAGATACGGCTCAAATGTTCTCTTCCAGGCAGCAGGGGATCAAGATCAATGGCCTTGGTATAGTTCTCTACAGCTGCGGTCGTGTCTCCCAGCGCTTCATTCACGATGCCGAGACCCAGATAACCGTACCCTTCGACTGGATCGTTATCGATCAATTGCTGGAATACACCGCGGGCATCTTCGAATTGGCCTGTGTCGATATAGAGCTCGCCCAGTTCGATGAGGATTTGTGGATCGGGCACGTACTGGAGGGATAGCATGTGCCTGTACATCTCGGCGGCTTTGTCGAATGCTTTTTGTTGTTTGTACAGGAGGGCCAGGCTGTAGTAGGCGCTGAACCGGAGGCTGTCCTGGGATAAGATTCTGCGAAAGGTTCGTTCTGCCAATGTCCATTTACGCTGCGCCATGTAAATCCGGGAGAGGAGGTCCATGGCTTCGATGTTATAAGGATCCAGCACCAGGCACTTTCTCAACGATATGATGGCGCTCTCCTCTTTGCCCAAACGTATGTAATCTCTGGCGATGGCCAGATAAATGGTTGAGGCGGAGGAGTCGTAAAGCAAGGCCTCCTGGTACGACAGCAGAGCGGCGGCGTATTTTTGATCCAAATCCAGAAGAATGCCGTCCACAAAATGGTTGATGGCACGGCGGTCCGGTTCTTTATTCGCCGCGTCTCGTTGAGAAACCAGCGATCGTCGTCCCGCGCAACCGGCCAGTACGACCATTCCCGCGATGAATAAAATCAAGAAAAATTTTTTATTGATCAATCGTTTCGCTCCATGGATAAATGTACCCCTGTGTGTGCCTTATAAAGATATTATAAAATGAGAAAATTTCCAAGGAAAAAATGAATCCCCCTGAATCCATGAACGTCCGGTCGCACTCGTTTTTTTCTTGGCAAATCATTGGGGAGTTTGTATATTCAATCATGTCCAGCTCATCGAAAAAAGCGACCGTGAACGTGGTGTTCCCCCAACCTCCGTGGCAGCGATTCACTTACGAGGTGGCCGACCGGTTCTCCGGGGATCTGGCGCTGGGCCATCGTGTTCTGGTACCCTTGGGCAACCGGAGGATGATGGGATTCGTGGTCGAGTTCGTGGACCATCCAACCATACCCAACATGCGAGAAATCGAGGATATTCTGGATCCCTACCCACTGATTACCCCCGAATTGATCAAACTCACCCGCTGGGTGGCCGATTACTACTTGGCCACATGGGGTGAAGTTATCCGCACCGCCTTACCGCCCGGTCTCGTTCGGAGAAGCCGCCTCATCGTGCACAGTATTAAAGGGAAAATTCCAGATAAAGGTTCCCTGTCAGACCTACAAAAAAACATTCTTCGACTCTTGGAAGAGAAGGAAAAATGGACACTCGTCAGTCTCCAAAGACGGATGGGTCAGAAAAATCTCCGGTATGTGTTGAGTGCGATGGAAAAGGCAGGGCTGGTTCGTGTACAGGATGTGCTGGAAGAGTCGAGAGTTCGGAAAAAATCGGAAGTGCGTATCTCCCTTGGAGAGGAGTTCGATCCCGCGGATGTACCGACGCTGGAGAAGCGGGCTCCCAGGCAGGCCGGAGTGCTGCGTAAGCTGGTGGAGCATGGGAGTGACGTACGACGGAGCGACCTGGATGTGAATTTTACTGTCTTGCGTCGAATGGAGGAGAACGGTTATATCGAGATGTGGGAAGAAGACGTGTTCCGTGAGCCTTACACGGATATGGATGTGCCCGACTCCGAATCGTTTACCCTGACCGAAGAACAAGCCCACGCCCTCCAGCAGATCGAATCGGGGATAGAAAAACAACGTTTCTGCCCCTTTCTCCTGCACGGTGTGACGGCCAGCGGGAAGACGCAGGTCTACATCGAAGCCATTCACCGCATCCTGGAACGCGGCAAGTCGGCCCTGGTTCTGGTTCCTGAGATATCCCTGACACCTCAGGCCGTCCAGAGATACCGGGCGAGGTTTGGGGATGACGTGGCCGTTCTTCACAGCCGGATGTCCATGGGCGAACGGTACGATTCCTGGCGGAGGATTCGCGAGGGCACGTGCCGAATCGCCTTGGGGCCTCGATCAGCGGTATTTGCACCCCTGGAAAACCTGGGCCTCCTCATCGTCGATGAAGAACAGGAATCTTCGTACAAACAGATGGATCCGGCACCCCGGTACCATGCTAGGGACGTGGCCGTGATGCGCGCAAAATTGAATGATTGTGTGGTTATTCTGGGCTCTGCCACGCCCAGTGTGGAGTCTTATTACAACGCCCTTCAAGGTAAATATACGCTCTGCCGGCTGACCCACCGTGTAGACCACGTTCCCCTGCCCACGGTGACAATGGTGGACTGGAACGAGCAGAAGAAAGACAAAAAGAGCCGTGTGTTTTCTACTCCCCTGAAGGACAAGATGAAAGCCCATCTGGCCGAGGGCGAGCAGGTGATCCTCCTCCAGAATCGTCGCGGGTATGCCACGTTTCTCCGCTGCGGTGCATGCGGAAACATCGAAGAATGTCCCCATTGCGACATTTCGTTGACGTATCATCAGGACGGTCATCGACTGAGATGCCATTACTGCGGATTTCAGAAAAAGGCGACCGATGTCTGCCCCGGTTGTGGTGGCACGACCGTGCAATTCCGGGGTGTGGGCACGCAGCGTGTGGAGGCGGAAATCACCCAGCTTTTTCCCGGAACGCGGCTTTTCCGCATGGATCAGGATACAACACGGCGCAAGCAAGCGCATCACCGAATCGTCACCCGATTCGAGAAGGGCGAAGGGGATGTATTGCTGGGCACACAGATGGTGGCCAAGGGTCATGATTTTCCGGGTGTCAATCTGGTCGGTATCATTTCAGCGGATACCGGGCTCCACTTTCCCGATTTCCGGTCGGGAGAGCGGACGTTCCAGCTCTTGACCCAGGCAGCCGGCCGGGCCGGAAGGAGGGATCGCCGGGGGGAAGTCGTCATTCAAACCCAATCGCCCGATCATCCCGTGCTCCGGTTTGCCGTCCAACAGGATTATGTGCAGTACTATCAGCATGAAATTCAGCAGCGGGAAGAACTGGGGTATCCTCCCTGGGGCAGAATTATCCTCCTGCGATTCAAGGGTAAGAACGAGGAACGGGTAGCCAAGGCCGCCCATGCCTTCCTAAGTTACATGGAGCAGAATTCGATCTTCGACTGTTTAGGGCCGGTATCGGCGCCGCTTTCCAGGATCAAGGGCATGTACCGGTATCAGATCGTATTCAAGGGAAAACGGCACTTGGATCCCGGAGGGAAAAAACTCAGAGGGCTCATCCGCAGGGCCATCCACGCGTATTATGAACGTGGCCAAATATCCGGAGTTCGCGTCGCCGTGGATGTGGATCCCGTGGATATGCTATAGATAATCGTGTTTCCATATTGTAAGCTCAAAAATGCATAGTGTAATGAAAATGTTGCAAATAAGGGTGTTTCAACTGTTGGCTTACTTTTTGCATATGGACAAGGGGGATATGGGTGCGTATCGGGATTTTTTCCGATGTTCACGGCAATAGTGAGGCATTGGAATCTGTCATCAAGGCACTGGAGAAGGAGAAGGTCGATCGCGTTTTTTGTGTGGGGGATCTGGTAGGATACGGCCCCGATCCAGAGCGATGTGTGTCTCGCGTCCAGTCTTGTGCCGATGGTATTGTGGCAGGAAATCACGATCAGGCGACGACGGGTCAGATTTCAACGGCCAATTTCAACGCGTATGCAAGAGAAGCCATCGAATGGACGCAGACGGTGGTTTCAACCCAAACAGTGGAGTATTTGAGACACTTGCCTCTCTCGGTTACGGAAGACGATGTGATTCTGGTCCATGCGACCCCGGAAAATCCCCAGGCGTGGGACTACATCCTTTCCGTGAGCGATGCACATCGAAGTTTCGAGGCGCTGCATACGCCGATTTGTATCGTCGGGCATTCTCATGTACCCGTGGCGTATGTGTGTGATCCCGAACGCCGGATTTCCGTGCACGAGGCAAACGACGTTTGTATCGAAGACGGTAAGAACTACATCATCAACGTAGGAAGCGTAGGACAGCCCCGGGATGGTGATCCCCGCGCCTGTTACGGTGTCCTGGATACGGATGAAAGACGGTTTCGATTGAATCGTCCCGATTATCCCGTCGAGGCCGTCCAGAAAAAGATGCGTCGCGCCGGGCTTCCCGCGTATCTGATCTATCGGCTGTCGTGGGGACACTGAAAACGCCCTACAGGAGTATTCGGACATGGAGAGCGCCAAGCGTACACCAACGGGTGTTGATACGATTCTTTCGAAAAAACAGTTCGACGTCATCACGGAGCACCTGTCTGCTCTGGCGGAAAAACTCCGTATTACGACCGTTCTCCTGGTCAGCAGTAGCGGTCAGCGCGTGGCAGAGAAGGCCTCGAGCCGTTGCAGGATCGACTCGACGGTACTGTCGGCATTAACGGCCAGTAGTTTTATGGCCTCCAAAGAGATGGCACGGATTGTAGGCGAAGAGAATCAATTCCGCATGGTGTTGCATGAAGGAAAGAGCCATCATGTTTTTACGTGCTCCGTGACCAACGGTTTTTTCCTGATCGTCGTGTTCGAGTCTGGCGTAGCGCTGGGGATGGTACGGCTTTTCACGAAGAAGACGGTTGTCCAGCTACGCTCTGTTCTGTCCGCTCAAAACGAAGATGGGGCGGACGCTGTTTTTGATCGTCGTTTCCAGACTCTGCTGGGAGAGGAACTGGATCGGTCGTTGCGATCGTTCTCGTAAGCTTCGACGGAATTCATGAGGTTGCATGTATGTTTATACACTGGGCATTGCGTGAGATTCATCTGAAGATTGTCTATTACGGCCCCGGTCTCAGCGGAAAGACGGCCAATCTGCAGTATATCTACAATCACATCGATCCGTCTCTCAAGAGCGACTTGCTGATGTTGAAATCCCGGGAGGACAGGACAATCTTCTTCGATTTTCTCCAACTCGAAGTGGGGACTATCGACGGAAAGAAACCGAAGTTTAACCTGTACACGGTACCGGGCCAGGTACACTACGATTTAACGCGCAAGGTCGTTCTGAACGGTGTGGATGGACTCGTCTACGTGGCCGATTCCCAGAGGGAGATGATGGATGCCAACCTGGATACCCTGCTGGACCTCGAAAAGCATCTCATCGCCGATGGAAAGACGCTGGAGGACTTTGCCTGGGTTTTACAGTATAATAAGCGTGACTTACCCACGGCCGAGCCTGTGGAGGAGATGGAGAAGAAACTGAATTTCTTCGGAGTGCCCGCCTTCGAAGCCGTGGCCACGCAGGGGAAAGGTGTGTTCCCCACGTTGAAAGAGGTCATCAAGCAGGTAGTTTCCCGCGTACAGACACAACTGGAAGAGAAACAAGCGGTGAGGGCTTGATGGTGGGAAAGGGGATGGATGCCTCGGTAGAGGCAAAGCCTGTCCAGGCTCAAATCGAAGAGGCGATGCAGGCATTCTGTGACGAGGAGCGCTGGGAGAGCATTTTTTTGTTCTCTTCAGAGGGGCTTCTGATGGCCCGATGCGGCCGGTCGGAATCGTACGGACAGGAAAACCTCTTGGAGTTTGTATTTGCGTTGAGGAATACATGGGAACTTCTGGGTAATGACATGCCTGTGAAAGAAGTTACCGTGAGGGGGATGTATCGCAGGACCTTGGTCTTTCAAAGTTTTGTGGAATGGGGAGAGCGGTTGACTCTGGCAGCCGTGCTCTCGGGGAGAAAGGGATATCGGAGAGCCATGAGGAGGTTGATGAAGCGTATCCACGATCTCGGATAACGCGTTTTTGGCCCTCCCGATTGATACGTTAAGCGAATCATCATTCTTCATTCAGAGCAGTGAAAACAATAAATGCATGGAGTGCCGTGTTTCATCGGTCATGGCCCCTGACCCGTGAAGAATAAAAACCACGATAGAATCATCACAGCCTGGTGCATGTATGACTGGGCGGCCTCGGCTTTTGCTACGACAATCATGGCGGTCTTCTTGCCTATCTTCTTCCGAAACGTGGCCGCAGTCACCCTTCCGGAGACCCAGCACCATCTGGCCACTTCTTTATGGGGGTATACCACGGCTATCGCCATGGCGATCGTGGCTGTTCTGTCCCTGATTCTCGGTCCTGTCTCGGACTATGCGTCTTCGAAAAAACGCCTGTTGGCTGTTTTTGTGGGCGTGGGCGTCCTATCGACATCCATGCTGACTTTTACGGGGCCCGGGGATTGGGTCTGGGTGGCCGTTCTTTTCATCCTGGGAAGCATCGGTGCGGAGGGCGGTGAGGTGTTCTACAACGCTATGCTGCCCCATATCGCACATCCAGGAGAAATCGATCGTGTGTCGAGCCGGGGCTATGCCCTGGGTTATGTGGGAGGCGGCATCCTATTGGCCGTGAATCTCGTGATGATAGGACTCTTGCCCAAGACCGTCACCACACCGGGTGCAGACGCCGTTCCCGTACTGGGTATGCGGTTATCCTTCCTGAGTGTGGCCGTCTGGTGGGTTGTGTTTTCCATACCGCTCTTTCGCCGGGTGCCGGAACCCAGGGGCGTCCGGGTCGGTCTGGCTGGCGAGAATCCTCTGCTGGTGGCCGGACGTCGGCTATCACGGACATTCCGGGAAATGCGCCGGTACAGGCAACTCTTTCTATTCATCATTGCCTTCTGGTTTTACAACGACGGCATCGGAACCGTCATGAAGATGGCCGTGGCTTACGGTGACGAGATCGGCATCGGAACCTTGGATCTGGTGGGGGCCATTCTCCTGACGCAGGCCGTGGGTGTTCCTTTCACGATTCTATTCGGGAGACTGGCCGGCCGTATCGGAGCTAAAAAAGGTATCCTGTCTGGATTGGGGATTTATATGCTTATCGCCATTGGGGGATACTTCATGACCCGGGCCATCCATTTTTGGGCGCTGGCCTGTCTGGTGGGAGTAGCCCAGGGTGGATCGCAGGCGCTAAGCCGCTCTCTGTACGCGTCCATGGTGCCCAAGAAGAAATCGGCGGAGTTTTTCAGCTTTTACAATATCAGCGGTAAATTTGCAGGCGTGATGGGGCCGGCCGTGTTTGCCCTCGTGGGGCAACTGGCTGGTACGAGCCGTTTGGGTGTTCTGTCTCTGATATTCTTCCTCGTGGTGGGCGGTGTGTTGTTGAGCTTCGTGGATATAGAAGAAGGAAGAAAAGCGGCCAAATCCAATACATAATCCAGAGGGTGCACGGTGTGTTCCGGCTGTATTCCAGCCGGATTTTATCGTCTTCTAGAAGGCCTTCTCTCTACGAGAGGGCCTTTGTCATAAACACGCTTACTGTCCCAATAGTATCGATCCCTGATTATAAAATGTTCCGGCCACGGCAGCGGTCATCAGGCAGGCCAGGGTGGCCGCCAGGAGGGCGCGGGGCCCCAGGGTGGACAGGTCTTTCGTACGGCCGGGAGCCAGCGCGGACAGGCCGCCGACAAAAATGGCCAGCGACGCCACATGGGCGAATCCGCACAGGGCATAGGTGCAGATGACGGCCGACCGGGGATGTTGAAGCACATCTTGGCCCAGCAAAACGGCAAAATCCTGGTAGGCGGTCACCTCGGTGACCACGGTGCGCTCGCCGATAATCTTGGAAATTTCGGCCGCGTCCTGAATGGGCACCCCGATGATGAGGGTGAACGGGTAGAAAAGATACCCCAGAAGCCCTTTCAGCGTCCAGTTGATATTCAATCCGATGAGTTTGTTGATCCACCCGCCGAATCCACCGATGATGAGGTCTATCAGGGCGACCAGGCCCAGGAGGGCCAAAAGCAGGGCGCAGATTCCCACGATGAGCTTGACTCCGGCATGGGCACTGTTGATGATGGCCTCGATGATGTTGCTCTCCCGGCTGTATTCGGGCTTCACGTGAAATCCCAGGGTTTCGGGCGTCTCGGTCTCGGGCAGGAGGATTTTCGACATCACCAAGGCTGCCGGTGCCGACAGGATCGATGCGGAGACAAGATGAGCCGCGATTGTCGGGAAATGCGTCTGGAGGGCGAACACGTAAACGGCCAGGACGTTGGAGGCGACCGTGGCCATGGCAGCCGTGAGGATGGTCGTCAACTCGGATTTTGTCATCGTATCCAGATGGGGCCGTACGGTCAGGGCCGACTCGACACCGACGAAGATGTTGGACGAAGCGCAGAGCGATTCGGCCCCGCTGATACGCATCAACTTGGTGAATACATAGGCGAATCCACGGATGATCAGGGGCATGATCTTCAGGTGGTAGAGGACACCCATCAGGGCAGCAAAGAACACGATGGTCGCCAATCCCTGAAACGCCAGATAAAAGCCCAGGGATGTCTGGCCGGTCTCGTCCGTTGTGCCGGGGGGCAATGCCAATCGGCCAAACAGAAAGCGGGTACCGGCCGTGGCACTGTCCAAAACCTTGATAACGACATCGTTGATGACGAGGAAAATCTTCGAACCCACGGGTACCACGAAAATGAAGAATGCAAAGAAGACCTGAAGGCCCGTGCCCCAGAGGATAACGCGCCAGTTCATCTGCCGCTTGTTGGCCGAACAGAGCCAGGCAAATCCCAGGAGCAGGAAGATACCTGCCAGGCTGACGAGATTGTAGGTTTCCATGGTGTCTCCAGAGATGAATCGGTTCATTATCAACGACATGCAGTGAAGCGCATGAAGGTGATCGACACAACTTTCCTTTTTATTTTATATAAAGAACGATGTCACTCTATCGATTGCCCACGTCCATCAGCAGCCCGACCGTGGCATTCCTGATCTCTCCCATTCTTCGTTCCACATGGGTGTAATGGTAGTTCAAGGCATTGTTCACGGCCAGTTGAAGCGTGAGATGCCAAAATGTCACCTGGGCGCGGATGTACAGAAGCTTGATGGGCACTCTTGTGTCCAGGGGATTCAACTGGACTTCCTCGATACGGCTTGCGTACCGGTATTCGGCCTGGAATGAGGCGGGTCCCAGGTGCAGTGTGCTCATCAGATTATACGTCAACCGGGGTCGGTAGGGGAGCGTCAGGTCGCGGTGGAGGTCCATGGGATCGAGCCAGGTCAGGCTTCCGCTGAGTTCTATACGCCGGTGCCACAAGCAGACCTGTGCGGCGCATTCCAGGCCGCGAATACGGGCCCGTATGTAGTTCTGGAACTGGATGGCCCCCAAAAAGTTGATGACGGGCTCAATCATATCCCAGTAATCGGCCTGGAAAAGTGAGAGCTCCAAATGGCCGTTCTGGGTTACGGACTGACGGATTCCCAGGTCGTAGAACCAGGAGCGTTCGGGCCTCAACTCGGGGTTGGGAATCGCGTTCAGGCCGGAATAGTCTGCCTCAAGATGCTTCTCGAACACGGTAGCAGCGCGGAATCCGCTGCCTGCCGTGGCCCGGATGGTCGTGCCGTAGAACGGCCGGTAATTGATCCCAAGTTTGGGACTGAGGCGAGAGTCGGTCTCCTCGTCGATGAGAACATGGTGGTCGAACCGCAAACCGAGTGTCGTACTGAGGTTGGTAAGGAGGGTCCACTCCTCCTGGATATACGGTGAGACGGTATAGCCTTTGTGGTCTTGGAAGTATTTGGAGCCGGAGACATCCCACCGGAATTCCGTGCCGAAGGTAAAATGATGGAGGGGCCCTGGTATCCAATCCCCTTGCACTTCACATCCAAGACCCTGACCGGGTTTCCACATATCGGGGGCGTTCACAGAATACTGGGTTCCCATTTCGGAAAAAAGATGGGAGAGACGGAATCTGAGATTCAGCCTCGACGACACGGGAAGATGGTACTGGGCGTAGAAGTTAATGATGTCGTACCGCAGTTCATCCTCCTGGTTGAAAGGAGGAACCTGGAAGGGGCTGTTCTGGTTGAGCCATTGGATGAGAAATCCCTGACGGGTCTTCATCCAGGAGGTGTAGATATCCAGCCGGGACTGGCGGGGCAGCCGGATTCGTAACTTTGCCGACGCATTCCATTTATCGAATGCGTTGTTCTCCATGTACCCGGTGCTGACGTATCTTGAAAAACCCAGCTGGACGCCCACGGGACCAAATCGCTGGCTGTAGGCCAGGTCGGCCTGTTCGTAGTGGAGCGTTTCATCGGTCCAGCGCCAGATTTCATAATGGGGCCTGTCGTACACACCGGCCAGGGTGCGTATCTGAAAGCGTGCCTTGGGCCCTGGGTCGCGGGTGATGATGTTCACGACTCCGCCCATAGCCGAAGACCCGTACAGAGCGGAACCCGCGCCCTTGACGACTTCGACGTGGTCGATGTCCAACAGGGGTATCATCTTCCAGTGGATCGTGGCCAGATCGGGGGTTAGAACGGGCACGCCGTCGACCATCAAGAGGATGCGGCTTCCCACGTTGTACACGCTGTATCCCGACGACCCGCGAATGCTGATGTTCTCCTCGTTGAAATGAACGCCAGACACCGGATGCAGACTCTCCTCCAGACGAAAACTCTGGCGGTGGGCCATATGGAGCCGGTCGATGACAGTGACGGCCTGATGGGATGCGCCCAGGGACTGGGGGTGTTTGCTGGCGGTCACGACGATGGGGTTGACACGGATGACGGTCGGTTCCAGGTGGATATTCAATGCTGTCGACTCGCCCGGTGTTATCGTCACACCGGCCATAGATCGCGTCTCGTATCCCATCATCGACACGCGGAGGGTGTAGACACCCGGAGGAATGCGCCGGATGACGAAACGTCCCGAATCGTCGGTGGCTGTGCCCATCAACGTCTTGATGACCATGATGTTGACGCCCGGTAGGGGCTGTCGGGTGTTCGCATCCATGACAATGCCGGTCAACCGGCCGAGGTTCTGAGAAAATAGTGGCCCTACGAAAAACAGCGCGATGAGAAGAGCAGTGAGATATCGCCATGCCGGAAGGGAGTGTCTCATCCTAAAACTCATCAAAATTCACGGTGATGTCGATACCGCTGGTTGTCATGTTATAGGTCAAGGGTACGGATCCGGGCAGGTCCGGGTTTTCGGGGTCTCTGTAAAAGCCAATATCTTTTATGGATGTGAGGTCGAAGGAAGCGTCGATCCATAGCACAGAGATGTATTTCAGAGTACCGAAGCTGGAAGCGACGCGGAGCCGGTACGTAAATTCGGGAACAAAAGGAGGTACCGTGTAGTCTAGGGCGACATTTTTCAAGAAATAATCGATGAGGTTGCCCGGTTCAGGAGTATCGACAAAGGCGCCAATGCCGACGATACCGGTGTTTTCAGGCCATTGGCCCGTGAAGGTCACTGTGCCTTCGATGGCCGCATCCCGGTTGACACGGTTCAGGTTTGCTTGAATATCCACGGTATCGATGACGGATGTTTCATCGGGGATAGTCACAGGCAGGTAGGTGGGGATGAGCATGTCGCCGACGAAGGTTCCGCCGTAGAGACCGATGATATCGGAGAGATTCCAGGACTGTTTTTTTTCTTTCCATACGACCACCACGGCCGCATAACGACCCGAGGGCATATAAGTTTCCCAGGCGACGGTGTCCTCGGCAACCGTAATCTGATCGCTGAAGAACAGTTCGTTGATGGCCCGCGGGGGGAAATCCTTGATGACAGCCACACGGACCTCGTCCGTCCTCGGGGGAACATCCCCCTGGAAGAAGATTTTTCCCCCGATTTTACTTTGAATGGGCTCCAGCCCGTGATCGATGTTGCAGTGCAGATAGGTCAGGAGGATGCACAGCCACAGGCCCATCCCGTACAGAAACCAACGGTACTTTTTTCTCGATACGGTTTGACCCATGGATATTCCTCCACGAGATTTGTGGAATATCATGAACTCTATAGCGTGAATAAATCGACCCAAAAGTATACGACTTCCTGGACCCATTGTCAAGATCAATTTGAAAATCAGCGTTGACAATTTGGGTTTTATCTGTTATATTAAAGACTCGTAACCTTACGTATAAACGGTGATAAAGCGATGGTATCAACATCTGAATTTCGAAATGGGCTGGTGATTCGGCTGGACGGTGAACTCTTTACGATGGTGGAATTTCAGCACGTGAAACCCGGCAAGGGAGGGGCTTTCGTGCGCACCCGGCTGAAGAATGTGAATACAGGCCGCGTCATCGATCGTACCTTCCGATCCGGGGAGAGGGTGGAGGATGTCCGTCTGGAAAAGAAACCGGTTCAGTATTTATACCGGGAAGAAAACACATTTGTATTAATGGATACGACCTCGTACGACCAGATTACAGCCTCCGAAGACGTCGTGGGGGACATGGCCGAATTCTTGAAAGAAGGCATGGAGGTGGAGGTCGTTTTTCATGGCAAAGATCCCATCAGCGTTGAACTGCCGATTTTCGTGGAGTTGGAGGTCACGAAGACAGAGCCTGGCGTGAGGGGAGATACGGCCTCCGGGGGATCAAAGCCGGCGACTCTGGAAACCGGAGCCGTTATCCAGGTTCCGCTGTTCCTGGAGGAGGGAGAACGCGTTAAAGTAGACACACGGACGAGTACGTATGTCGAGAGGGTGAAGTAGGGCGGTTCATAGTAGGGGAGATAGAATCATGGATTTAAACAATATTCGGCGTCTTGTGAAACTGGTGGAAAAAAGCGACATCGAGGAATTGGAACTCCAGGAGGAGGGTTTTCAGATTCGCATCACTAAAGGAAAGGGTGTTGTCGCCAATCCGGCGGTTATGATGCCGCCTTATCCGTTACCGCATCCTGTACCCACCGCCACGGCTCATCCGGAAGCCCCTGTCCACCAGACCAAAGTGGAATCTGACAGTGGTGAGGTATTGGAGAATGTCCTGGAAATTTGCTCGCCCATGGTAGGCACATTCTACAGGGCCCCGTCACCCGACGCTGAGCCCTATGTCAGGCAGGGGGATGTGATCCAGCCGGGCAAGGTGCTGTGTATTGTCGAGGCGATGAAGCTGATGAATGAGATCGAGTCGGAAGTGTCCGGTAAGATTCTGAAAATCCTGGTGGAAAATGCCCAGCCCGTCGAATACAATCAACCGCTGTTTATCGTCGAAAAATAACGGATGTTTTGGGTTTCGGAGTTCTTGTTTCACAACGGGTGCTGACGCTTCATCGTGCTGTTCATATCGTGATTGTCAACAAACATCCTGCGAAAACCAGAAATGAATAAGATTCAAGATGTAAGAACGGTAGGTCATTCCTTTTGATAAAAAAGATACTCATCGCCAATCGGGGAGAAATTGCGCTTCGCGTTATCCGTGCGTGCAAGGAACTGGGCATCGCGACGGTGGCCGTGTATTCCGAGGCTGACCGGGAATGCCTGCACGTCCGGTTTGCCGATGAGGCGGTATGCATCGGTCCGTCTCCGCCCAACGAGAGCTATCTTAACATACCTCGCATCCTCAGCGCCGCGGAGATCACAGACGCTGACGGTGTGCATCCCGGATATGGTTTTTTAGCTGAGAACGCCGAATTTGCCGAAATATGCGAATCGTCGGAACTGAACTTTATCGGCCCGACGTCTGAGATGATTTCCCGAATGGGCGATAAAATTTATGCCAAGAACTTGATGAAAAGTTACGGCGTTCCCGTGATTCCCGGCAGCGAGGGAGGGGTTCGGAATGATGACGAAGCCAGGACACTGGCCCGTGACATCGGTTATCCTCTGATATTAAAGGCTGCGGCCGGCGGAGGAGGCCGGGGCATGCGTATTGTCCGGGACGAGAAGGAACTCTCTCAGGCCTTTGCCATGGCGCATGCAGAAGCCCTGGCTGCTTTCGGGAATCCCGCGCTGTATATCGAACGGTATTTCGAGTGTCCCAGGCATGTGGAGATTCAGCTCCTGGGTGACGGCAAGGGTCAGGTTATTGCTCTGGGAGAGCGGGAGTGTTCGATCCAGAGAAAACATCAAAAACTGATCGAAGAATCGCCTTCACCGGCTGTGGATGCTGCCCTTCGAAAGCGCATGGTGGATGCAGCGGTTGCCGGTGCCCAGGCCGTAGGATACCGGAGCGCCGGCACGGTCGAATTCCTCCTGAATGAAGACGGTGAATTCTACTTCATGGAGATGAATACCCGTATTCAGGTGGAGCATCCTGTGACAGAGATGGTATACGGCATCGATCTGCTCAAGGAGCAGATACGGGTAGCCGCCGGGGGATCCCTCAAAGAGGTCCATGCAGCCATGGAACCCAAGGGGCATGCCATCGAATGCCGTATCAATGCCGAAGACCCGTTTAAAGGATTCCGGCCGACTCCGGGTAAGATTATAAGCTTTCATGTGCCCGGCGGATTCGGCATACGGGTCGACACGCATGCCTATGCTCAGTACCTCATCCCTCCTTATTACGATTCCCTCCTGGCCAAGATCATCTCCCACGGTTACGACCGGGAGGAAGCTCTAAATCAGATGACCCGGGCATTGGAGGAGTTTATCATCGAGGGCGTTCCGACGACCATTGCTTTCCACAAGCAGGTTCTCACCGATGAGAAATTCATACAGGGGGATTTCAACACGCGATTTTTAGAAGATTTCCAGATAAAACCCGAAACAAACGAATAGGTGAGCATTATGAATGTACCCGAAAATCTGCACTACACGAAAGACCATGAATGGGCTCGCGTGGATGGCGATATCGCCACCATCGGAATCACCGAATATGCACAGGGAGAACTGGGTGATATCGTTTTCATCGAAATGCCCCAGGTGGGTGATACGACAAAGCAAACGGAATCGTGCGCAAGCATCGAAGCTGTGAAGGCAGTATCGGACCTGTTTGCACCGGTTTCCGGCGAAGTCACCGAGGTAAACGGTGCGCTGGAGTCGGACCCGCAGGTTGTGAACAAGGATCCCTACGGTGAGGGCTGGATGATTAAGGTTAAGATGTCGGACCCCGGCGAGCTCGATGCCCTGATGTCTGCGGAAGATTATAAAAAGCTGATCGAATAGGTCGGCTTTGGTAAGTAATGAAAAGGCCCCCATCCAGGGGCCTTTTTTTATGGAGCAGAGATGCGTGGTCTCCCGATGCGTCCTGTGGATATTTTTATAATATGTTAGAATCCCGCGTGTTGTTTACAACATTTAGAAATTAAAATAATGTTTTATTACTTCGTTGGGTGCTCGATGGTTCAAATATTTTTTCAGGACGAACCCCATGAATGATCGTTCAGATTGTTGGCCTTGTAATATTTTTTGCACGGGCAAGACCGCTTCCAGTCAAATTCTCCTTGTCGTAAGCATAGTAGATGGTCTGACGTCGAGAAAGTGCTAATCATGTATTTTTATGTATCGTCATTCGGGAGATTCTCTGTTTTATAATCGAACAATTCGTATGAGATCCCAAAATTGTTCGGTATCGTCTTGTTTTCTCCTAAACAAGATTTCAAATTTTTACTTTACAGGCACTGTTTGAAAGATCTGTTGTCTACTCGATTAGTTTGATGGGCAAAACATTCGCATCAAAATACATTTTGTACGGATATCCCTGTTTTATCGCATAGTACGGCATGAATTTGGATGCCACACGACCACCCCCGGGAATTTCCACTCGAAATATGCCGGGTGTTTCTTCGGGAACCAGCCACGTGCTCAGGTCGTCATCCTGCTCTGGAAGCCTGAACGCGGACTCATGGTAGTCTGATTCCAGGACCAGCACCACCGGTCCTCGCATCACAGCCACACGATGGGGATGGTAATTGTCAACGGGCCTCATGCGGAACCTCAGGGGAATACGGATGACCACACAGTCGCCGGACTGCCACATTCGATGGATGACGGCCCAGTTTCCCGGAGTAAACGGAACGTCGACTGCGGTATTGTTGATTTTAACCGATACATCGCGGGCCCATCCCGGTACGCGGAACTTCAGCGCAAATGTCATCCTTTTCTTCATGGAAAAGGTCAGCGTGATGGTATCGTCTTCCGGATACCGCGTGTCCTGGATCAGCTTGACTTCCCCTTCCGGCCTGCTCCATGCGACCTCGGAAGGCAGGTACAGATTCACATACAGAGCCTTGTCGTCCCTGAAATAAATCAAGTTATGGTATTCGACGACATCCTGGATGTACGTGCCGGAACAGCAGGTAAAGGGATCCCAGTTGTACACCCGCATTCCTCCTGATATTCGGTAGTCGGAATAATAGGTGTGCATTCCTTCTGCGGTAATGGGCAAAGCCGCTCCGGCCCCGTTATACAGCAAGCGCTCGATCCAGTCCCCGTACCGTGCCTCGCCCGTGAACTCCATAAGATACCGGGACAGCTTGAATCCGGCCCAGGAACCGCAGCCTGTCTCAAAACTGCTCATGACGAAATCCAGCACCCTTCCTATGCCACCGTCGGGATTCATGATCATCTCCCGCGGGCCGTATCCGCCCGTAGCGTAGCACTGTGTATTCTGCAGAAAATCGTACGCATTTTTGATAATGTTAAGGGTCGTCGTATCCCCTGTGACTTTGTATGCCATGGCCGCGCTGCTAAAGGTGTTGACGTGGCTGTACGCATGGACGCCATGCACATCTGTTGGGGCGGTCGTGTTTGCAAATTTGTTCCAGTAGGCAGGGTACAGCCAGACTTCAGCGAATGTCCTGAACTGGGGATTCCCTGCCAATTCATACGCACGATACAGATTCTCGGACAGTGTATACCACTCCGACGGCCTGCCCTGATACCTTCCCCTGGGCGGCATCGCCGCAGGTTCATTCTGCCGACTGAAGGTTCTGCTCGCCCAGCTTGTGATTTGCTCCAGAAGAGGAATCGCATCGGGATGGTCTGCGTACTTCTTCATATCCACGAGCCCGCATACCAGCTTGTCATACGTGTAGTGACGGAGGCTGCATTCGCCGTCGGGTTTCACGGTCTTGGCATACTCCGTCATCAGAGTGGCGGCTTTATCCCGCATGGCTTCATCTCCCGTACTGCGGAACATGCGTGCCATTCCGCTCAACCACTGACCGAACACGGTAGCACTGTCCTTCTCACACCACCCTCCCAGAGTGTGTCCGGGTGCGGGCAGACCCGCCGCCTCGCGAAATCCTTTTAATATATTATCGTTCGAGATGCCGAGGTAGGTGTCCCTGGCCGAGTGATACTGTTGCTGCCACCGGCTGCTGAGCAAGCGAACACCCGAGTAATCAAACGGCTCGATGAGTACCCTGCTGGTAGAGCCCGCTGGTCTGGGCACCCCATGACTGGCCGAACGTGCCATGACCCAGGCCGCAGCTGGAGCGGCAACCATGAATTCCCGACGCGAAAGCTGGCTTTTCATAATGTCTCCTATCATCCCCGTATGGGTAGAAGCCACACGGAAAAAAGTATAATAAATATGAGGTTAGAATGACCCGCGCAGTTTACAACATTTGAGGACTAAAATGATATTTCGGTGTCTCTTCGAGTGCTCGATTGTATAAAGAATTATGAGGACGAACCCTGTGAATGATCTTGCAGATTGTTGGCCTTGACATATTGTAGATACCGGCAAGGCCGCTTACAGTCAAATTCTCCTTGTCGTAAGCATGATAGATCACATGAGGTCGAGAAGGTATTAAGCGTGTCTTTTTGTGTGTCGTCATTCGGGTGCTTCTCTGTTCTGTAATCGAACAATTTTTAAGAAATTCTAGATGTGTTAATGACCCGACTCATTCTTACATATCATAGATTCATTTTTCTAAAAAACACCAAATTTCAGCGTGATGACACCGCTAGGGCCGCTCAAATCCGTGCTGCTCAGGTCTTCGGTCTCAAAACCGGTGATGAATCGGTAGGTGGCCCCCACACAGATGCGCACCCACCTGTATACGTTGATCTCCATGTTCACGCCTGGTTCGATGACATAGAAACGGTCGCTGGCGTATTCGATCTGAGGATTGTGTTCCTCCAGCCGGGCATGGCCGGCTCCCAACAGTGTGTTCACGGTGTAATGAATCAGACGATCCGATGTGTGGATGTATGTGATTTCAAGCCCGCCATAACCCATCTCCAGATAAAGGGGCACGCCATCGGCGGTTTGACGGCCTGTTTTTATATCCCACAACGTGTTGTATCCGCCTCCACCGATGACAAACGTATGGTTGATGATCCATCCTCCGCGACCTCCTGTAAGGATTCCAAAGTCTCCGTCGAGAAGCGTCATTTTCCATGCGGGTCCTCCAAAACCCCCGCTCTCGAACCCGCCGCTGATTAAGGTTTCTTCCTGAGCGAGAACAGAGAGAGGCAGCAGGAGGAACAGCCACCACGCCCATCCTTTTTTCATCATACAGACCTCCCGGTTTTCATCCACATCTCATACAAATGTAATGATAGTTTGCCGAGAAATCAAGATGAAATAATGTCGCATGGGAAGGATCAGAGACCGCCTGTAAAAATGAAATATTGTCCATACGCAATGGACAGGAGTTTGCTCGAGTATCTCGGATACTATTCACGTATAAAGGAGCTGCTGGAATCGACTCAGGAATTCAAAGTTGAATGACGGTCCCGCGATCACTTTCAGAATCGCAGTGACCTCGTATTCAGAACATCTTTCACGGCCATTCGATACCCCAGTACGCGAGTACATGGCTGCCCATCGTATGTGACCTTCACCGATTGAAAAGATGACTGGTAGGAATTCAATCCGTTCTTATGTCAAAACAAATCAACGACGTTAATATTTCCGGTGTTCTTGTCTTTGATGAGGATACAAAAGAAATCTCTCCGATTATTGGAAAAAGTGTTTGAAATGTGTTCAGATTGGCGTACATTTTCGTAGATACGAACATGGGAAACGAGGATATGGAAGAATCGCCAGAGCAAACCACGAATTATCCGATTATCAGCACGCGTGATGTCGTGCGTCCCACCCTGGTCGAAGTCAACCTAAATTATTTACGGTCCAATTACAAGGCCATCAAATCCCATGTGGGATCGGCGAAAATCATGCCCATACTAAAGGCCAATGCCTACGGTCACGGCCTGGTCCGGATTGCCCGGCTCATGCAGGATTTGGAGGCCGATTACATCGGCGTCGCTTTCCTGGAAGAGGGCATTCTGCTCCGGGAGCATGGAATCACGCTACCGATACTCGTCCTGGGCGGAATTCTGGGCAATCAGGTGCCCCATTTTCTCAGGCACGATTTGACGATGACGGCATCGTCGATGGAGATTCTCTCTGAAATCGACAAGGCTTCGGAAGCCATGGGTATCCAGGCCAAGGTGCATCTGATCATCGATACAGGCATGGAACGAATCGGTGTCCATTATTATAACGCGGAGCCTTTTCTGGACGCGGCCGACGGGTGCAAGCACATCGACGTGGAAGGTATCTTTTCCCATTTTGCCAATGCGCATGCCCAGGACCTGACGCACGCCCGTCTGCAGTTGGAGCGATTTTTAGAGGTGGTTAGGTTCTACGAACGCCGAGGGATAAAACCGCCTCTCCGGCACATCGCCAATTCGGGCGCCATCCTGCAGATGCCCGAGGCGACGTGCGATATGGTGCGGCCGGGTGGCATACTCTATGGTGTGTATCCTTCGCGGGATATCAGCCGGACCGTGTCCGTCCGACCTGCCCTGACGTGGAAGTCGCGGGTGGTTTATTTCAAGGTCATACGACCCGGGCATCCCGTGGGGTATGGATCGACGTGGCAGACCGATGAGGCTGTCCGGGCCGTAACCGTGCCCGTCGGATACGGAGACGGTTACTTCCGCACGATGTCCCACAAGGCGGAAGTCATCATTCACGGAAAACGGTACCCAGTAATCGGCACGATTTCCATGGATCAGATTGTGGTGAAAATTGGAGAGGACAGTGCATACGCGGGGGATGAGGTCGTCCTCCTGGGTGAGATGAACGGGACTTCCATTATCTGTGAAGACCTGGCCGATTGGGTGGGAACGAATCCGTATGAAATCCTGACGAACATCAACACACGTGTTCCGCGGGTGTACATCGAGTGATGCCGTCGTCTAACCGACGGATTGACATAGAACGGAGGTTATTCGTCAAGATGTATCCGCACGCTCGTCGTTTTGTGAGAATCTGACTGTAATCGAAGGAGCCTTATTCATCGGGCCATCATGTCCATCAAGGCCAGGGCGTTCTTGGGTGCAAATCCGCCGATATCGTTGTTGAAAAACACATAAACGTGCTTGGCTCCTCCACTCTCCATCTTTTTAATCAGCTCACCTATGTTTTTTAACTCCCGGTTTGAATACTCGTAGCCGTACCAGTGTTCGTGTCCGTGTAACCGAATATAGGCCGTATCCAAGGTCAACCAGTCGTTGAGTTCGCTTTTAGGCGAGTCGGCGTTGCAAAACGTCGAGCCCATTTCTTGGAGTAGGCTTTTAGTTTCCCGCGTGAGCCAACGTTCGTGCCGGAATTCAACGGCCACAGTCCGGCAGTCCTGAAAGGCGGACAAGGCTCGCCTAAGGCGATGGGGGTCGTACGGCGTGCTGGGGGCCAGTTGGAGAAGGATCATGCCCAGCTTCTCCTTCAGCAGAGAGGCCGATTGCCAGAATGTTTCTATGTCCGGTTCCACCTCCTTCAGGTATTTCCGGTGGGTGATCCATTTGGGTGCTTTCAGGACGTACTTGAAATCATTGGGTGCCTTTTCGTACCAGTTCTGGTATGTCTGATCCTTGAAGGATCGGTAGAACGTCGAGTTGATTTCTACGGTCGAAAATTTTGATCTGTAGTACTCGAACCAGCGGCTCTTGGGCCAATCGTCGGGGTAAAACACGCCTTTCCAGTGCGGATAGCTCCATCCCGATGTGCCTATATACGTTGTTGAACCGGTATTTTTCATCACCATAACATAATAACCGAATGTATTCTTGTCAAGTCAGATATCATGTAAACGTTCTTCTTTCTTATTCGTCCAATACGGTGTCCAAAGAACGATGATACATTTCCCCATGGGCACGGTATGATACGTTCCATCCTTCCATTTTTTTGTCATTCAGGACAGGACCTCATGCTGTCACGTTCTTTCGTCGTCGCTAAGCCTATCCAATGTTTGGATCGTGAGCAAAGATTTGAAAGGAAGTCATCGGATGATCCATTTCGAGCCGTACTGGCACCGTCATGGTGACTCCCTTTGAATCATCCTCCTCCTTTTTTTCATACAACCAAACAGAAAGCCTCCCGAGGGTTCCCGTCCTTCGGGAGGCTTTATCATCCTACACTATCTTTGTCCAAACGAAGAAGTTACATGGATTCTCCCTCTCCGATCCGTTTTAACGGGTCAATCAGCCCGAAGCTTTTTCAACATCTCCATTCCGTTGGTATTCTCGGGATTCAGTTCCAAAGACTTCTCGTAGTACTGGATGGCCAATCCCTTCTGCCCGTCTTCCATGTAGGCTTCGGCCAGGCTGTCGTACACGTTCCACGAATCGGGATGCGCATCCAGGTTCAACTTAAAAATCGCGATGGCATCGGAGGTTCTCTCCATCCTCAGCAGTTGATACCCCAGGCCGTTCATGGCGCTCTCTGACATGATGTCGCTGGCAGGCATGGTTTCGGCCAATGCCTCGTATTTGGCCAGGGCAGCCTTCATGCCTTGACGCACGAGCATTCGTGTGAATGCCATGCCGGGAGCATCGGCATCGCCGTATTCTTCCGTGAGACGGCAGTGAACGGCCGGGTGCTCTCCCCCGATGGCCAGCGTGACGATGTTCTCCCGAACGCTCAGGCCGTAAAAACTGTTGGTAAAATAGACGACACCGATCTTTTGCGCTGGGAAGGCCACCACAAAACATTTGAACCGGAAATTATCGCCCCAGTGCCAGAAGGCCATGCCGTCGGGTGTCTTTTCCAGGCCGATTCCCAGGCCCCAGGCCACCGAATCGGATACTTCCGGTTCGACGATGCTCTGGGGAGTCAGCATGCTGTCGACGGTGTTTTGCGTGAGTCCCCGATGATTCATGATGGCCATGATGAATCGGGCAAAATCCGGAGCCGTTGTGTGAAGGCTGGCCGCAACCCGTGCCTGCTCCGGTTTTCCCTTCCCGGCGACTTCTTCCATGAATCCGTGGGGAGAAGCGGACGTCGTGTCATACGCATCCTGCCAGACGTAACTGCTGCTGGTCATTCCCAGGGGCGTGAACACTTCTTGTTTCATGAATGCGTTCAAAGACAATCCGGTTATGTGTTCTACGACAGACTGGAGGTACTGGAATCCTTCTCCGGAATAGCTGAATTTCTCGCCGGGCTCGAACTCGATGCTCAGGGGATTGTTTCTGCGCCAGTTGGGAAAGCCTGGTGTATGGCTCAGAACCATCCGGGCCGTTATTTTTCGGAACCGGTCGTCGGTGATTTTCTCACGGAGGAATTTCTCTTCGATAGTGGATTCCGGGATATACTGGATGAGGGGTGTATCCAAGTCGAGCTCACCGCGTTCTACCAGCTTGAGGACGGCGTAGGCGAATACCGGTTTGGACAGAGAACAGGCCTCGTACACGGTTTCTTCAGTGGCCGGTTCTTTCGTCTCGGCGTTCTTCACACCGAAGCCCTTGGCCCAGAGGATGTCTCCATCGCGAATGACGGCGATGGAAAGGCCGGGGATCATGGCTTTTTCCATGATTTCGGGTATGTGCGTTTCAAGGTCAGAGATCAACGTATGCTTGGCGATTCTCGTCTTCAAGGGTGTTTTGTTCGACGTTTGAGAGCACTGCAGCAACAGAAGAGAGATCGTGAAAAACAAGATTGCCTGACCAATAGCTGTCCAATTTGTTCCAAAGCGTTTTCTCATTTTCTGTCTCCTGTCATTTTTGACAAACCGTCGTCTCGGGGTATTCGGCCATTGTATCGATGAATTGCGGGAGGGTACGTCCCGCGGATTCTACCAGACGTGTAAAATTACCCGAACGGTTCACGGCTGCGATGCCTTCTTGGATGAATCGTCGGTTGATGTCCCATGTATAGTCCACAAAGTTTTTAGTCGCATCATCGTCGAGTATACGGAAGTTGATGTTCAAGATTCTGAGGTGGAACAGGCAAAGCCGGGGACTTCAGGAGATACAATGACACACATCGTCCAGATGAATATACGGACGTTATCCACACAGAAAAACCGTTTCGATGGTTGCATAATACGAGTCATAGGTGTCCGCCTATTTTAATTATCCACGGCCCATGGATAAAGCCGATTGAACGATGTGTTCCGGGATCATGGGGCAGTTGTCCAGCATATCCGGTTTTTGCGTTCGTGATCGGTTGTACAGATCGAACATCTTGCGGGGGTCGCGCATGGCTTCGTAGCACCCCTCCTTACCGAAGCCAAAATAGATGGCACCGAAGAGTTCCGATCCCACGAAATAATTCCTGCCGATCATCCCCGTGATCCAGTATTCCCGGATCTCCCGGTTCAGGTCATCCTGCTGCATCTTGCCCTGGAGTACATCCTGGAACGTTTCGACCATTCGGGCAAAAATGTTGTCTTCTTCAGACGTATACTCCTCCCAGAGGCTCTTGGTCATCTCGTTCGTGCTGGGGTCCATCATCGTATTTGCTCTTTCCAAATCGATGCGGGGCACCCGGCCCCCCGATGCGTTGTTGATGAATTTGGTGGCTGTGCCCTCGCCGACGAAGATGGATAGAAAATAGAAGGCCAGTGAATCCGAACTCGTCGGGAATCGAGGTTGTGGAATGTCCAATCCCAGATGATGACTTTCGTGCGCGGCGATTTCCCAGAGCACGTTCTTTTTGATTCTACCGTTGTCATCGCGGGCCAGCTGGAAAAAATCGTAACCCTGGGCTTCGCCGATGGCGAACGCCCCGCTGCCGCCGTTGGGATGGATGAAAAAATAAAAATCTTTGATCTTCATTTCGGGAGGCAGCCATGACTGGGCATGGGTGATGGCATCCCGGATGAGCCTGTCGAGGCCTGTTCTTTCCAGGTCCTGGACGTGGCTTTCGAACATGTCCAGGTCGTCGTAATATTTTTTCCATTTGGGCCACATCTGATCGGCCCGTTGATTCTCCCCTTTCTGGTACGTGCCGGGAAATTGCAGGCTGAGTATCATGCGTCGAAAAACATTTTCCGGTAGGTGATTCGGCCTCCACGATCGATTGTAATGCGTGAACATCGTTCGGTAGGGTTTGCTTTCCAGGAGCTGCACGAGTCTTGATTCGACGGCGTCTTGAGTCGCACCGTTCTTCATATACTGGCACAGTTGGAGGATGGCTCTGCAGGAGGAGATATCGACTTCCACGTTCTGGGAGATGACGGCACTGCTGTTTTGAAAAATGAGGGCGAGAAGTAAAAGCCATGGACGTCTCATGATGTTCCCTTTCATCTTGATTGTTATTCTACGGCTGTAGAGATTGGGTTGTTCCCTTGGCTTACATCATTAGACGGGAAACACAGCGATGAGGTTACAGGAATTCATGTATTTACCTTAATCATTTGATATTATCGGCGAATACAAATAGAAATTCTGTAACGGCGTTCGTTTTATGTCGTGTATCGACTGAATCGTCCTTTTCTTTCCATTCATAAGGATACGGAGAGCGTCATTCCGCCAAATACATGGGCTTGCTTTTGGGTCTTGAATTGTTTTGTCTGGAAGACGAAGGCATAGTTCAATCGGAGACGATGCCAATCGAATCCGAAGCCGCAGATCAGGTTGCCGTTGAACGGGTGCTTGTCCACCCGGTGACTGTCCTGAAACGTGTTCCCATCCAGAAAAATATCATGGAGCACGGCTTGTCCTTCGAGAGCTATATGGAGGTGAAATCCCCAGGAGGGGACTGGATTATTCATGGATGTTGGCGCTTCACACTCACCGTTGGGTTCAAACATGTACGTACCGTACGTGTACGGGAGGTTCCATCCCAGCCGAACCTGGGCGCCGCCTCCGGCATACGTCTTCATGTTCCCGAGACCGCCTCGCAGACTGGGGTGCACATCGATGCCAAAACCCGTGTGTCTTCCCGGTTGGGTGGCTCTCCATCGCCGCTGAATATGGAGGTTGACGATGGCTTCATCCTGAAGCTGGTTCTGCCATCCCTGGGGATAGGGAGAATCGATCCATCGATGCAGTCTCTTTTGAGTCACCTCGGCGTAGGAGTGAGGTCCGACGATGCCCAGGTTTAAGACGAGCGTGGAAATGCCTCTGTCGCTCTTTACATGAAACCCCAGAGCGATGGTGGTCACACCGGCATAGGGACGGTCGTCCTGGATCAGGGCTTTTTGGCGCAGGTCGTTGGGTGTGTACAGGTCTTGACGGAGAGCAACGGTCAAATTTCGATGGCTTGCAGATTTCTCAAGAACCGAGGGTAAGAGGAAGAAGGGCCGGCTCCACCTGGGTGGGGATGTATCGCACCTGGCATCCGCCGATATCCACGTCAGCCCGAAGCTGTGGGAGTATTGACGGTCGGTCTTCACGAATACATCGTTTTCGAAGTGGAAAATGAACCTGGACGACGAGGTTCTCTCCTGTACCGGTTGCATCGAGATGGCGGAAGACACGTTCAGAACATGGATGATTGCCAGAACATGAAAAAAACGATGAGACATGAGCACTCTGATGGACGGAGTTCGCAGTCCTGATTCAGCCATAGAAGGCTATTATACTTTTTCCATATTTATTCGGTCTTAAAAACGATCGTCCATCACGGTTGGGATTCCTTCTTTTTCGTGGACAGCTTCAGGGGAACGTAAGCCGGACAGAAACCGATAAAACTCGTGATAACAAAGACGATGGCAAGGATGCCGAGTATGATGGCGAGTGTCCCGGAAATGGTTCCTGTCAGGTAGAGGATCAATACCAGGACAGCCAGGACGAACCTGATGATACGATCTGCCGCACCCATGTTGTTTTTCATGATGCACCTCCCTGAATGGTGATCCCGTTATATGTGATTGGTAAATAGCCTAATATATATTAATGACTTTGATGCATCTTGTCAAGAGGATTCTGAACGATTGAGATTTTTCCGTAATATCGAATGTTTTCTTGAAATGCGTTCAAGGATTGAGTATATTCCATTGAAGGACCATACCGGAACCATCGAATATATCGGGTCGTCAAGTGTTTTATGAATGATACGTCTCCGTTTTCAGATAGTACAGAAACGATAGGAGGGTCTGTTCATGTCTAGCACATCATCGAAGTGGTTGATGGGCTGCGGTATCGGCTGCGGCGTCGTCATCCTGCTGATTGTCATCGTCGTGGGAGTGGGTTACTTCTTCATCAGAGATACCGTGAAGGATTTCAAGGAAACAGAAGCGTCGATGGACATGATGGAGGATAGATACGGTGATATTCGGGATTTTTCTCCGGATCCCCAAGGACGTATCGCGCCTGACCGTATGGAAGCATTCCTTTCCGTTCGGGACAGCACGGCCTGGCTCCGGGATGAGATGGAACGTTCCCTGCAAACGATTTCCGACGATATCCATGAAGTGACGGACGACAACCAGTCTTTCTGGCGTGTGCTGGGAATTATTCGAAGGGGTGTTGGCGCCATACCCCAGGTGGCGGAATACTACACGACACGGAATTATGCCCTCCTGGATAAAGACATGGCGTTGGGCGAGTATTATTATATTTATACCATTGCCTACTACGCCTGGCTGAAAAAGATGCCCGAGGACGGTCCGGATTTTCGCTTGATGGGCGACGACGAGAGAGGGCGGTATCGCTGGTACGAGGACGATGAATTTGAGGACGAGGGCGAAGCTGAGGCTGAGGCGGAAGAAGAGGATGTCAGGGATCGTCGTGAGGACGATGTGAGGGAGGAACGGCGGTACCGGATCATTCGCACGGTGCGGCGGATGGTGATTCCCATGATGCGTAACCAGTTGGCCAAGCTGGAGGAGGATCGTTCGATACGCTATTCGCGATCCTGGCGAAGATCTCTGGAGAATGAGCTCGAGACTCTGAGAGAGGATCGCGTCAGGCTGCCCTGGGAGGACGGACTGCCGGAGGTCATCGCATCCTCATTCCGTCCGTACCGCGATCGGTTGGAAGCCAGTTACAATCAAATGCTCAATCCTTTGGAACTCATGACAGAATAACGATAGGGCATAAACGAGAAAAATCGTTGTATCCGTTCACTGATGAAGAGATGGCCCCACCACGAAGAAACATATTCATCAGGACATCACCATAAGGCGGTAATATCTTCTCAATGACCGTAGTTGTAAATATTCTACGATAAACAAACCGAGGAGTGTTTAATAAAGAGACCTGTTATTCACTGAGGATTCTTAAATAATAACAATCTCGTATTTCCATTTTCTCTGTCCATGTATTAGACGCATGCCCTCCTTCCAGATTTTTCTATTAATGGGAGAAAGCCTCTCCATATTTATTCATGGGACGATTCATCCCGTCTTATTAATCGGAATTTTTATTCAATTCTCCCTTGTATAAAATTTCTTGAAACATTAGTACGGAAAATCAGTATATATTATTTGTAAGGAAATTCCGTATAAATTGTGTGAGGGAGATCGATGAAATATCTCACAAAATCAGAAGAGATCTTGTTGTTGGCCATCTGGCGGCTTAAGGAGAATGCGTACGGCGTGACCATTCGGAAGCAGGTCGTCAAGATGACGGGTGAAGAGATGACGTACGGCACGCTCTACAGTGCCCTGGATCAGCTGGTCCGGAAAGAGTACGTCTACAAAGACATCGGCGATCCTACTCCCGAGCGAGGAGGGCGGAGGAAAATTTTCTATTCCATTGCGCCAAAAGGATTCGAGGCGCTGAAAGAATCTCAAGAGTTGGCCAAAACACTCTGGGGGGGCATTCCCAATCTAGCGTTCGGGGAGGGAAAGACATCGTGAAAAAATCAGCGTACCGCGTGCCCCGGATGGCTCACTGGCTGCTCAAGCAAGCCACCAAATCCCATGATCGATTTTC
>Ga0180431_10001052_pt1 | contig 38675 bp, 26 predicted proteins | sample SS_ome_11_FD_132459 | JGI IMG/M metagenome (GOLD analysis project Ga0180431, IMG submission 132459) | Hypersaline lake sediment archaeal communities from the Salton Sea, California, USA - SS_1_MS_1 metaG | ecosystem: Environmental > Aquatic > Non-marine Saline and Alkaline > Hypersaline >... | reverse complement strand
TGAAGAAGAAGGAATTGACGGAAAATCAAAGGTAGCGTAAACTATGAGAACTGGAGTGGCCATTCAAACCTCCAACTACGATTGGGACAATGTCACGAAGGACACGAAAAAGCACGAAAAAGAGCTAAAAAGAGTAAAAAAATGCAAGAAAATGGCAAAAAGTGTCAAATGTTGTCAAAAAATGCTTTTAAGCACATAAATAGTGGTGCCGGATGGCAGAGGTTGGGAATTGCGAAATGCTGCCGGAGGCCAGAATTGGCAGTTGAATTGAAACAGGGGATTGTTAAAATGGTACGGTGAGGTTTTGCTACTTTTTGAAGGGAGAAAAAAAATGAAAATCTTAAAAAAAATGGAAAATTTACTTGCCTTTGAACTAATTATACTTATTTTCGTATTGAATTGCGCTAAAATTGTCGATATAATGACGCATTTCGGGTTAATTAGGCTTATTTAAGGGCATAATTATGAAACTAAAACAAATAAGAGTTGACGGATACAAGAACCTGATAAACTGCAAAGTAGATCTGAGCGATTTCAACGTATTGGTTGGTCCGAACAACAGTGGCAAAACAAATTTTCTTGAAGCTATACAGATGCTGTTTCCAATCGCCTGGGGGTCAGGCAAACTAAGAAAGAGCGTGTTTAAGGGGTTGACACCTAGGTTCATAGGTTCTTCCGTATGCCATCTTGCCGCACATAAGAACAAGCCGCTAACACTCGGGGTATCATTCGAGACTACTTTTCAAAGAAAAAGGTGGGTAGCAGAGTATACAGTAATGGTACAATGCGAAGATACGAACGAACACAGGAGTAAGTTCGACGTTGGCTTTGGAGCGGAGATGCTTGCAGCGAAGCCCGTTTCACAAAGGGGACCAGTGACTAAGTATATAGAAAGAAGCGTTGAGACTCCGGAGCGATTTACTGTTTCCGCCGCAAGTGGAAAGAAGCTTGAAAGAAAAATCGGTAAAACAAAATCAGCAATAGAGGCTATAGAAACAATCTTTCCTGAACATGAAGGGTTGCCTAAGGTTATCCCTAAGTTGACTATCGATTTGATTGACATTGGGATGAGTAAAGTCTTTGCAGTTTCTCCTGATGGGCTGAGAAATACCATTGGTGAAGAAAAAGAGAAAGACGAGCTGAGGGTTGCTTCTTTTGACTTGCTGCTTGCCATAGATGAACTTTATAAGAAGAAAAAACTATACAGCCTATTCAGAGAGGCAATGTGCGATATACTTAATTTAGATAACGTGGATTTTGAAGCCAGCTATACGAAAAAGGGCCGGAAACGCGTGCGATCACTCGCAATTAAAACACAAGGCTCTGATTACGCAGATGTGGCTGAGTATTCTGATGGTACTCTTGCAGTAGCAGCGATATTAGCAGCCTTGTTTTCAAAAAAACGTGATGGCCCAATGCTTTTTGTTGAAGAGTTGGAAAACTGTCTGCACCCAGAAGCTCTTGAGCGACTCGTGCGTTTTCTACAGAACCACGCTCATAAGTGGCCAGTCTTGATAACAACACATTCGCCTTATCTGCTTAATTGCGTCAATAATCCGGAAGATGTCAACGTTGCGCTTGTTGACGGAACCGGAGCGGCACATTTTAAGAAAGTGCGCAATACCAAGCAGTTGCGGGATTATCTCAAGAGTGGGTTTATGAGTTTCGGTGATATGCTGGCTTTGAATTTTGAAGAGGTGTTGGGAGAATAGCGATAGTGGGTAAGCGAAGGACCGCAAAAATCAGTAGCAAGCCAGTATCGTTCCTTATTCTCGAAGGTGATACTGAGCAAATATTTTACTCTATAATCCGAGATAAGTTTTTGAGAAACATCCAAATTGAACTGCGCAACATAAGAGGGCAAGGTAACATCAACAAAGACATCCTGAGGGAAATATTCAAATACACATATAACAATCCGGGTGACCGAGTTCGGGCATATTGCTGTATCGATGCTGAGAAACTCAAAACAAGTGCCACACCGTTCGAATTGGAGTTGATTCGTAATAAAGCCCGAGAACGAAATATGGCTCATGTTTTAAGTATTGATGGTATATTAGCTGATCCTGATATTGAATCGTGGTTTTTCTATGACATTGAGGGTATCTATAAATTTCTTGGAGCAAAAAGATCACAGCGGAATATAAGGAAATACAGCAATGTTTCTAAATTGGGCAAAAAAGACTTACATCAGTTATTTGGCAGATTCAAGGAAGAGTACTTTTCAGGCAACAGGGCTAAACACTTCATTAATAATCTTAATATCGAAAATATCGTGTCAAAGTGCAAAGAGTTAAGCGAGGGAATTAAACTTATACGATCACAAGCGAATGATTTGACGAACCATCTGTTTCCTCCAAGAAAAAACAAGAGCAACTGAGAGCCGTAGTATATTAGTGGCGCTGGCGGAGGAATTGGATTTTTGGAAGGTATAACCCACGGCGGAGCGAAGCCCAAAGTCGTGGCTTTGGGGCTAAGTTTTTTTTTGGACCCCCAAATAAATTTTAGGGCTAAACATTATTGAGATTGCCTTCGCAGGGATTATTTTTTTGGTTTTAATCCTGCGGCTTTTCGCAGTTTATCGGCCATATCGGTTTTTTCCCAGGTGAAGTTAGGGTGGTTTCTTCCGAAATGTCCGCCGTGAGAGGTATCGGCGTAGATTGGCCGGGCAAGTTTCAAATAGGTAATCATTTTCTTTGGCGTTAAGGGGAAAAGCTTTCTGACGATTTCGGATATTTTTCGCTCGCTGACTTTGGAAGTTCCCTCTGTATCGATGAGGACGGAGATTGGCTCGGCGACGCCGATGGCGTAAGATAACTGTACTTCGCAGGCATCGGCGAGGCGGGCGGCGACGATGTTTTTGGCGATATACCTTGCCATATAGCTTGCAGTCCTGTCAACCTTTGTGGGGTCTTTTCCGCTGAAAGCCCCCCCGCCGTGACTGCCTCTTCCGCCGTAGGTGTCGACGATGATTTTTCTACCTGTCAGGCCGCAATCGCCTTTTGGGCCGCCGACAACGAAGCGGCCGGTAGGATTTATGTGGTAAATGGTGCGCCTGTCGATGAGCTTTTTGGGCATAACAGGGAGGATGACTTTTTCGATAATCCCTTTTCGCAAGGTTTTATACGAAACGGAAGGAGCGTGCTGGGTCGAGACTACGACTGTGTGGATACGCTTTGGTTTTCCGCCTTCGTATTCGACTGTTACCTGACTTTTTCCATCGGGGCGCAGCCAGGTGAGGAGTTTGCTTTTTCTTGCTTTTTCGAGGCGGGTTGTCAGTGCGTGCGCGAGCTGGATAGGCATCGGCATAAGGGCGGGGGTTTCCCTGCAGGCAAATCCGAACATCAGTCCCTGGTCGCCTGCGCCCTGCTCTTTGTGGAGGCCTGTGCCTTCGGTTACGCCCTGAGAGATATCGGGGCTCTGGTTGTCGATGGATACTACTACGGCGCAGTCATCGCCATCGAAGCCCATAGAATGGTCATCATAGCCGATTTTTTTGACTGTGTTCCTGATGACTTCGGGGATGTCAACATATCCTTTTGTGGTGATTTCACCGGCAACGACAACGAGGCCTGTCGTTACCATAGTTTCGCAGGCGACCCTGCTTTTAGGGTCCTGAGCGAGCATTGCGTCAAGGATAGCATCGGATATGTGGTCGGCCACTTTATCGGGATGACCCATTGTTACGGACTCACTTGTGAAGAGGTAGTTTTGGTTGTCGCAATTAGGATTGTTGTGGATAAGTCTCTTTGCCATTTGCGGTTTTTCCTTTCAGTAATAAAATGTTTCTGTGAGCATAAAACAGAAATTAAGATAATAAGGAATTTTCGGCCTGTAGTCAAATGAAAAATGGGTCTCTTTTGGTACAACGGTTCATTTTGTCAGAGGCTTCTTATTTTTTTGAGTCCCGGTTTTGCGAAGAGGATGATGTTAGCTGCTTTGCTCTTTCTGCAGTCTGAGTTGCTTTGGCGGAATCGCCGGCGGCCTCATAAGCAGCAGCTAATGTGTCGAGCAAATTGGGGTCTTCAAATTTTGTAAGCTGACAGGCCCGTTCGGCAAGGCGGACAGCCTGTTGGGGATTATGAAATTGAGCATTTTTATGGGTTGCGAGGAGCCAGGCAAGATTGTTCAAAATATCGGGGCGGTCAGGCTCGGTTTGCAGGGCCCGGGTATAATATTTAACGGCCTGGTCGAATCGGCCCATTGCTTCCAAAGCATAGGCGAGCTTAGCGTGAACAGAAGCAAAATCAGGTTTGATTTGCAGGGCTTTTTTGTAGTGCGTGACAGCTTTAGCGAAACTGCTCTGCTGGAACAATGTATCGGCCAGATTCTTATGTGCTCCAGGCAAATTCGGGTTGATTCTCAATGCTTCTTCGAAGTGAGTAACGGCTGCGGTTAATTTGCCCTGCTGCAGAAGTGCACAGCCGAAGTTGTTGTGTGCGCCGCCAAAGTCGTGTTTGATTCGCAGCGCTTTGGTAAAGTTTTCGACCGCCTCGTCGAGTCTGTCCTGTTGGGCCAAAGCACACCCAAGGTTATCATAGGCGATATGATTGTCTTTGGTTACCTTGGCTGTGTGCTCAAAAAGTGTTATGCTGTTGCGCCAATGGCGCACTTGAAAGACGGTGCATACAGATAAAACCAAAAGCACCAGCAGCATCGATGCGGTGAGTACAATTTTTCGATACCGCCATTTTGCAAGAAATTCAGGCACGGCCCAGGCAACGATAATAAAAAAGCCAATCGAGGGTAAATAAGTATATCGGTCAGCAATGGCCTGGGAGCCGGTCTGCACCAAACCAATAACCGGAGCCAAAGTTCCAAGATACCAAAACCAGCCGGTGATAAGGTAACGCCGGCGTCGCCGGGCAGTATAAAGTATGAGGGCCGATATAAGAACAAGGAGTAAAAGAGAAACCGGCGGCTGCCACCTGGGCATTCTATCTCCCAGGAAAGGATATAAAACCGCCAGCCGGGCAGGATAGAGCATTTTCAGGATGTACCTGATATAAGAGACAATCGCATTGTCTATGCGTAAACCGAGAGAGGAAGTTTCCATCTGTACAACTGCGCCGGCAGTGCGCTGAGCTATAAAGGCCATCGCACAGAAGGCCAAGACGAGTATGAATAAAGGAAGCTTTTCAAGTATTAAATGCCGAAGCGATGAGCTTTGAAAATTGACTCTTTGAGATTCGGTTTGATTCGATGGTTTAGTTCTGCTTAGCGGGCTGGAGCGAATCCTGTTGAGCGGCCAAAAGTCGAGCAGAAGCAGTACAAAGGGCAGGGTCATCAGCATAGACTTTGCCATCAGCCCGAGTGAAAGGCAGATGAATACCAGCAGGTACCTGAGGATGCCGGGACGCTGCGCGTACTTAATATAGGCGGCCAATGTCAATAACCAGAAAAGGCCGCTTAAGACGTCCTTGCGCTCAGCGACCCAGGCAACAGACTCAACGTGAATAGGATGCAGCGCAAAAACGGCGGCAACAAAAGCGCTTGGCCAAACGGCACCGGTCATTTCCTTAAGAACCCAAAACAGCAGTAACGTATTGGCTATGTGAAATAACAAACTGGTTATATGATGGCCGGCGGGGTTGAGGCCAAAAAGCTGGCAGTCCAACATATGGCTTAGCCAGGTAAGCGGGTGCCAGTGACCCATATGCGGCGCACCAAAGGCCCAAAGAACCGACTTGGCGGTGATTCCACTTTTAACGTTAGGGTTTTCGGTTACATAAATACCATCATCATAATTGACAAAGCCGTTCAGACGCACCTGCTGAAAGACAATAAGCGTGGCTAAAGCCAGGGCAATGTAAATCAAAAGGACATTATGTTTTTTGGACGTTTGCTCCATACCAAATCATCAATCATCAATAAAAAAAGGTTGCTTAGCCTGATAGAGTTTCAGCCGGGCCTTAATCTGGTCAGCCATTTTTTCTTTACCAGCCGAAACGGATAATTTGACTGCTTTTTCGGCGGTCCGGACGGCCTGAGTAAAATTGCCAGCAGCAGCATAAGCGGCAGCCAACGTATCCATCAAGCTCGGGGCCTGATACTTTGTAAGCTCACAGGCCCGTTCGGCAAGGTCAATTGCCCGCTTAGGGTCGTAGAAATCTGCTTTGTTATGCGTAGCGATAAGCCAGGCCAAGTTGTTCATAATGCCGGTACTTTCGGGTTCGTTACGCAGCGCTTGTGTATAATATTTGACCGCCTGGTCATATTCGCCTGAGGCTTCGAGAGAAAATGCAAGTTTAGTGTGTGCGCCAGGGAAATGGGGCTGTATTCTCAGAGCGCTTTTATAGTGTGCAACGGCTTTTGCAAAGTCGGCCTGTTGAAAGAAGGTATCGGCCAGATTGTAGTGTGCCAGGGCAAAATCGGGTTCGATTCTGACGGCTTCGGTAAAGTGGCCGATAGCCTGGCTAAGTCTGCCCTGAGACTTAAGCGACATAGCAATATTGTTGTGGGCTTTTGCATCTCGAGGATTAGACCGCAAGGCCCTGCGAAAATGAGTAATCGCCTCATCGTAGTTTTCCCGGGCCGCCAGTAAAATGCCGAGGTTATTATTCAACAGTACCGAATCGGGTTCAACGGCCAGCATACTTTTCTGGAGAGTAATTGAATCTCGCCAGTGGACAATGTAACGGCGTGTTGCGATAGCTTCTGCAGAAGCTAATACCAAGACGAAAACTACCACTGCGGCGGCCCTTGCGACGGGCCTGCCGATATCAGCAGCATAGCAGAACCAGGTCAAAAGATATGCCAATAAAAACAACAGCCCAATCGAAGGCAGATAAGCATATTTGCCTGCGGCGATGACATTACTGAAACTTATAATCTGCATTGTCGGCAGCATTGCTATAAAGAAGAACAACCAGCTTATCAAGAATGCAGGAGTCCAGCGAAGTGAAACCAGCAGGAAAAGAATTAATATGCAGGTGCCGACGAGGCCGCGGAGCACGATTGGGTTTGAGAATGCGAACGGTTCCGGAAAAGCATAGTGCAATGAGAGGTTGACCGGCAGTATTACCTTGCAGAGATATAAAACAATGTTGTGACAAAGAATCAGCGGGATACGTGCGGGACCAAATTCGCCGGGCAGCACGGCTATGCAGGTGCGGTTTTGCGAAATATACGTTATTAGCGCAGAAACAACGGCAATTGCAAAAAGAGGCAGTTTTTCAAGAACAGCCCGCAGCTTCAGCCGTCCCAGAGGCCAGTAATCCATCAGGAGGAACATTACAGGCAGCGGTACACTGGTGGGCTTGGACATCAATGCAAGGAGATACATCACCATAGAGCCGAGATAAAGTTTCCAATCACTTTTGCGCGCATATTGCACATAAAGAACCAGTGACCATAACACGCAAAATGCCGCTAACAGGGTTTTGCGCTCGCCGACCCAGCAGACAGGGTCGGCTGTGAGAGGATGGAGGCCAAATAGCAAACCCACCGCTGCTGCTACGGACGGCACAGGGAATAAGAGGTAAAGCAGGACAATGACCAGGGCGGTATTAGCGATATGCAGCGCCAAACTTGTGCGGTGGAATGGACGCAGGTAATCTGCCCGCCCGCCTAATGCGCAATCAGCCATCAAAGAAATCATCGCCAACGGCTGATAGTAACCACCAACGGTTGAAGGCTCCAGGACTTCAGTAAGGAAACGCTTTGCTGATGTCCAGCTGGGATTTTGCACCAATATATTCTTAGTAAGATACTGGTCATCGTCAAAAGAGAGTGCCTCGGCTGAGAGGGCCGGCCAATGCACGATAAGAACAGCACCACAAATAACAATAAGCAGGCACGCCAGCAACCTGATATTCAAAGGCGGACGCTGCGAAAGTGTTGTGCCCTGCCGACTGATAACTGTGTGTGTCAAGCCCTCAATGCCTTTTAGCTTTTTGCTTTTGGGTTTTTGAGACTTTTCGTTCATTTAGTTTTATGATACCATTAAATCGAGTTTTATACAAGGCAGCCAAAGACCGGTAAGAGCATATATTTGGATATCGATATTCTTGACATCCAGCTGGTGTGATTTTACTATACAGACTTTAAGTACAGAAAAATCGCTGCCTAAGCTGTGGTTTCGGGCAGATTTTGATATTATAGCATTACTGAAAGGTATAAAAGTGTTTTCTAAAGTGTTAAATGGAAAATATTGGTATGTGTTCCTTTTAACACCAGTTGTGGTATGGGCTGTTTATGCGGGGATTGGCGTGGGCAGGCTGCACATGTACCCGAACAGGTTGAATTACTTTAAGGATTTATCGGTGTCTTTTCGACAGGGCAGACTGGATATTGACAATCCATACGTCGGTGACCTGAGTGTTTTCAAAGGCAAAAAATATTTGTATTGGCCTGCGGTCCCGGCTTTGGTTTATATGCCACTGACCGCGTTATGCGGGAAAAACACTCCTGATACATTTATTGTCGGCTGCTTTGGGGCCTTAAATGTTTTTCTACTGATGATTTTATTAAACTTATTTTCCAAAAGATATGAATTGAAATTAGGCCATAAGGGCATAGTTTTTCTTGCTTTATTCTGGGGGCTGGGGACCGTACATTTTTATATGTCTATGGTAGGAGCGGTCTGGTATATATCTCAGGTAATGGCACAGACTTTTCTGATGCTCTCGCTGGTATGCATATTAATGCATACATCATTAACGACATTGTTCCTGTCGGGTTTGTTTTATGCCATGGCAGTCTATACCAGAAACAACCTGGTTTTTACGATATTCTTAGTCGTCGCTATTTACATTACGAAAGACAAGGTTGGGGACAAAAAGATTCTCATTAAACAGGCGACAATTTTCTTAATGCCTTTTGTGGTGTTTTCACTGGCAAATCTGGCATATAACTGGGCGAGATTTGGAAATGCATTTGATAATGGAATAAACTACCATCGGTTGAATCCGTATTTTCTTAATAATTTCTCAATCTACGGATATATGTCACTGCACTATGTGCCCAGTAATTTTGTCAGAGAAGTTATTATGCCGCCGCCCTTTACAACACAATTTCCTTATTTTGAATTCGACCCCAAGGGATGCGGGCTTCTATGGGTATCACCGATATTTATCTTTATATTTGCCGCAGCATTTTATTACAAAAACGGATTTAATAAACATATTTTAAAAGAGCGGGCCAATACCGTCCTTTCTTATAACGATGTGATTGTAATGTCTGCGGCGGCAATATCAGGGATATTGATTTCTTTGGTAATATTTATGGTAATGTCAACAGGGTGGTCCCAGTTTGCTTCAAGATACAGCCTGGATTACCAGCTTATGATGTTGTTATTCAGCCTGTTTATTCTGAAAATATGGGGAAAAAGCAAAATATTTAAAGCTGTATTAATAGCGGGACTTGTCATTTCAATTTATATTAATTATTTTGGAATGAGATTCTTTCTGGCAGAACACGAAAAGTACTATCATCAGAGATTTTCAAATATACAGAGCACCTCGGGCGCCAGAGGGGCTGTCGCGAGAAAAAACAATATGTTTTATACTAACTTTGCTGTTTAGCTGTAGGATTTATTTGAATGAGTGATAAGAAGAATAAAGGATACCGGGAAACGCTGAACCTGCCCAAAACGAGCTTTTCTATGAAGGCCAATCTTGTTCAGCGTGAGCCGCAATTGCGCAAAGGCTGGGCGAAAGAAAAAATCTACTCCAAAATCAGAGAGGCCCGGCAGGGGAAACCTCTATATATACTTCACGATGGGCCGCCTTATGCCAACGGCGATATTCATATGGGGCACGTTATCAACAAGGTGCTTAAAGACTTCGTTGTCAAGTATAAGACGATGGCAGGTTTTGATGCGCCCTATGTGCCGGGTTGGGATTGTCACGGTCTGCCTATCGAATCAAAGGTGGTGGCGGAACTGGGTGAGAAAGTACAACAGATGGGTAAGCTCAATATTCGCAAAAAATGTATGAAATACGCCAGTAAATACGTCAAGCGGCAAAGCAGGCAGTTTCAGGATTTGGGGATATTCGGTGACTTTGAGAACCCTTATCTTACGTTTAAGCCGCAATATGAGGCGGGGATTTTGGAAGTATTTGCTGAATTAGTTGAGAAGGGACTGGTGCATAAACAATTAAAGCCGATACACTGGTCCATCGGCAGTGGGACTGCTTTGGCCGAAGCGGAACTGGAATATAAGGATATTTCATCGCCAAGTATATTTGTGAATTTCCCGGTTGCCGCCGAAAGTATCGGCCGACTGGTGGAATTAGGGCTGGTTGAACAAGGTGAAGTCGAAAACACAAAAGTTTGCTTTATGATATGGACGACAACGCCGTGGACGCTCGCAGCCAATCTGGCGGTGGCGGTACATCCAAACTTAGATTACAGCACGATAAGCTTTGAAAAAGACGGCAGCAGGTTTATCTCGATATCGGCGACCGAGCGGCTCGATGCGGTGGTCGCAGCAGGCGGACTAAGCGAAGGACAATACAGTATCAGCGAAAAAACAGTTAAAGGCAGCGAACTTGAGTGGCTGCGTTACGAGCATCCGCTTGTAGAGAAAAACCCAACAGATAAAGACGCCTTTATGGTAATTCTTGCTGACTACGTTACGACCGAGGATGGTACGGGACTGGTGCATACCGCGCCTGGGCACGGCATCGAAGACTATATATCAGGGCAAAAATACGGGCTGGCGATTTATTCGCCGGTGATGGACGACGGGCGCTATGATGAGACGGTTCCGGCGTGGTTGCGGGGACAAAATGTGCTGGAAGTTGACGGTGTCGTAAATAATTATTTAAAAGAGAAGGGTCTGCTTTTTTCGCAGGAAGAAATCGTGCACAGCTATCCACACTGCTGGCGGAGCAAAATGCCGGTGATATTCAGAGCGACAGAACAATGGTTTGTCAGCGTGGACAAAGAGATGCCCGGTACCGGTAAAAGCCTGCGTGATTTGTCGCTAGAACGGGTCAAGAAAGTCAAATGGATACCGGCCTGGGGCGAAAAGCGCATTGCGGGAATGCTGGAATCGAGGCCGGACTGGTGCATCAGCAGGCAAAGAAGCTGGGGCCTGCCTTTACCGGTGTTTGTGAACTCGGGCGGGCAGGCGCTGCTGACCAAAGAATCCGTATCAGCAGTGGCCGAGCACATCGGGCAGAAAGGCTCGGACAGTTGGTTCACAGATTCGGCTCGCGAGATTCTGGGTGAGGATTTTGAACTGCCTGAAGGGTTTGATTTTGATGATTTGCAAAAGGAAGAAAACATTTTCGATGTGTGGTTCGAGTCAGGCTGCAGCTGGTACAGCGTTGCAGAGAAGGCCGGCTGGGAAGTGCCTGTCGATTTGTATTTAGAAGGCTCGGACCAACATCGGGGCTGGTTTCAGTTGTCACTTCTGCCGGCAATTGGTTCAATCGGAAAAGAGCCGTTCAAAAATGTGCTGACGCATGGGTTTACCGTTGATGAAAAAGGAATGAAGCAGTCGAAATCGTTAGGTAACTATGTTAACGCCCAACAAGAGGGGGCAAAATACGGTTCGGATATTCTGCGGCTGTGGGTGGCAAGTGTAAACTATCAGGAAGATGTGCGGTGCACCGATGAGTTAATTGGACGGACACAGGATGCCTACAGGAAAATCAGAAACACGCTGAGATATCTGTTCGGTAATATCGATGACTTCGACCCAAATGAAAATGCGATTAGCTACGACCAAATGAATGAGATAGATAAGTGGGCGATGCAGCAGTTACAAAAGCTGATTACAAATGTAACAAAAGCATACGAGGGCTTTATCTTCCATAAGGTCTTCTCGCTGGTCTATAATTTCTGCACAGTTGAGATGAGCAATATATATATGGATGTGCTCAAGGACAGACTGTACTGCGATGGGCCTGACAGCCTGTCGCGGCGGAGCAGCCAAACGGCAATGCACAAAATATTGGATTGCCTGGTCAGGTTACTCGCACCTATCTTGGTACATACCTCAGAAGAAGCGTGGGCGGCGATGAAATTCAAATCGCAGGCGGTTGAGAGCGTGCATTTAGCTGAAATGCCAAAAGTCGATGACTCTATTGGCCGGCAAAGTCAGCAACCAAAGTGGGAAAAGCTAATGGGGCTGCGTGATGAGGTGCTTCGGGTTCTGGAAGGGCTGAGACAGGAACAAAAAATCGGAAGTAATCAGCAGGCAAGTGTTACTATTAACTGTTCGGAAGAAGCGGCAGACCTCTTAGAGGAGTTTGGGGCCGAGCAGTTTGCAGCACTTTGTATTGTCAGCGAGGTAAAACTGCAAAAAGGCGCATCTGAGACAACGGTTGCAGCTCAAAAGAGCAGTTTCCCAAAATGTCAACGATGCTGGAATTACTGGCCAAGTGTAGGGGCCGACAGTGAGTATTCTGATTTGTGCAAGCGCTGTGTCGAGATAATTAAACAAAACTAATCGTCATTGGATTGCGGGGTTTGCTGCACCATCTGGCGGCAGAGCGCTTTATAAACATCGTCAAAAGCTACGGCTTTAATGTCGCATTTCGGGTCTGCGGAGTCTGCGGCAAATCCCCTGCCATAAGGGTCAATCGCAACCACACATTCACTCCTTCGATATGGTGCGACTCTGGCAGGATTCGAACGGCCGAATATTATGACCAGCGGTCTTGCCAAAGCTGCGGCGATGTGGGCAGGGCCTGTATCATTGCTTATCACAATTTTAGCAGATTTGAGCAAAGGTATCAACTCATTGAGATTCGTCAGGCCTGCGAAATTCGCTACCGGGACATTGGCTATGGTTTTTAACTTTTGAGTAAGGCCCTTTTCGGCTGCTGCTGCGACAGCAACTATTGCCAGGCCGAACTGCGACGAAATTTTATCAGCCAAAGCAGCAAACCTTTCGACAGGCCAGCACTTGTCTGGGTGAGCGGAACTTGGGACAAGGACGGCATAGTTGTCAGGGTCAATACCATTATCGGCCAACAACCTGCCGACCGAATCGCAGGCGGCCGGGTTGTTCGGCAATACGAACTCTACGGCCAAGTCAGAGGCGCCTGCGGCTTTGACGATTTTTAAGTAATAGTCAACCAAATGAATACACTGCCGGTCCTGGGTAACTTTGTGCGTGTAAAAGAGATGTGCGAATTCCCTTGCCGAGGCGATACCGAAACGTTTTTTGCAACCGGAAAGCCAGCCCAAAGAGGCAGTTCTAAAAAGGCCCTGTAAATCAATAACAGCGTCGAAGGTGCTGCGGCGAAGCAGACGAATAAGTGCCATCAAACGAGCCATCGCTTCGGGGTTGTACCAGGCCTTGCCAAGAAACTTCCGGTCGAAAAGAATGATGTCGTTCAAATGCGGATGATTTTCAAGGAGCGGGGCGAATTCAGTTCTGACGAGCCAACTGATACGAGCATCAGGGAAATTTCTGCGCAGTGCTGAAAGCACCGGCAGCGCCAGAACTATGTCACCGAGTGAGCTGGGCTTTATTATCAGGATGTTTTTTAGACATTTGTTCATAGTTACTTTTTAAATGCGGCGGCTTTTAACACAGAACGCCTCCGTTTGGCTGCGGCAAGGAGTACAAGTTCACGGAAGATGCGTCGACGCTCAGAGGTCTCGATACCGAGAAGATTACAGTAAGTTCTAAATGTTCGCAAGTAATCGGTTCGGTTAACAGTGCAATTACCAAGCAATGATGCGGCAAGCTGCCATAATGAGCGAAACTGAAAACACCTTCGCCGCAGGCGGTATCGTTTTATCCCGTCCACATCAACAAGTATTACTTTGTATTGATTCTGAGCATTTTTGTGAACGACGAAATTAGTGGCTTTTGAGTCCCTGTGCCACAGGCCGTTTTTGTGCAGTGACGCCAAGATAACGGCAATCTGTTCAGATAAGGTCTTTCTGATTGCAAGTTTGTCGGCGGCAGTTTTGGCGGAACTGAGGTCTTCAAGGTGCGAAGCAAAATTATAAAGATCGAGACTGTCATCAAAATACTGGGTAATATAAACGCTTTGTTTGGTCAGCAACCCCCGTTTTTGCTGCAAAGCCGCAAAGGCCGCTGCTGTCGGCAGGCCCAAACGGAGCAATTCGGCGGTGATTTTGAAGTTTCTGAGGGCCTTTCCGGGCCGAAGCGAACGAAAGAACCATCGAAGCGAAGCTTTGGGATAGTGGCGCTTTAAGAGAACTTTTAGTTGCTCACCGGCAATTGTAAGTTTTTTTATTGCGACACAATTTCGGCCTTCTTTTTTTAGGATTTTTTCGACATTTTCAAACAGCAGCAGTGGCTGCGAGAGACATTCGGACCAATCGGCTTTCGAAAAGTTTCTGCCGGACACACAGGTTACCGCCCTGCCGCTGAAGCCGTTGCTTAGATTGAGCGAAACAGTTTCGGTTTCTTTAACGGAATTTTTCTCTGATAAAATCATTTTTGGGATATTGTAAGGCATAGAGAGTTAATGAGCAATTGATTATTGGATTATTAAAAGTGGTATTGGTGAAAACCAAGAAAGATGCTATAATAATCACGTTTCAATAAGAGATTTGATATTTCAGTGAAATTACTTGTCGAATGAGTGTTTTGAATCAATAACTATCAGTAGGCAGGCGGCGAAAGGTAAACTTTGGCTAAAAAGGGTAAATATATTTATGACTGGCCGAGGCCGATGGTTACCGTTGATGCGGCGGTCTTTTGCTTTTTGAGAAACAAAGCACACCTTCTGCTTATCAATCGTAAGATTGAGCCGTTCAAGGGCAAATGGGCGCTGCCGGGCGGCTTTGTGGGGCTTGATGAGGAACTTAAGAGCGCTGCAGAAAGAGAGCTGGCGGAAGAAACCGGGCTAATCGGCGTAGCACTCGAACAGATGCATACCTTCGGCAAAGTAGGCAGAGACCCAAGGGGCAGACAAATTACAATCGCATTTATCGGTATTGCGAAAAAAGGGCAGACCAAAATAAAAGCAGGAGATGATGCAGCCAAAGCGAAGTGGTTCGACATAGAGAAGCTACCGAAAGATATGGCGTTCGACCATAATGAAGCAGCAAAAGTAGCTATAAGAAAATTAAAGAAGAAAAACATATACCGGCTGAACGTCAGTAAGCAAAGAATAAAATTAAAAAAACTTTAGCAATGTTATTTCTTTTGCTTTTACGGGTTTTGCTTTTTGATTTGACTGTGTAGTTTAAACAATTCTTTGAATGCGCGGAGGATTACTGTTATTTTCGCACCGGTTTGGGTCCCGGCCGTTCGTGGATAATGATGGACACCCTTTTGAGTATATCTGTAGCCTCTGCGGATGGCGCGAGCGAGGATTTCAGTGTCGATAAGGGCACCGGCACTTACCATTTCAATGTTATCAAAAATTTCCCGTTTGAATAATTTAAAAGCACAATCAATGTCACGGATTTTCATACGGAACAGCAGGCAAACCAGCTTTGTCCAACACCAGGCATTGATTTTACGAACCAGATTGTCCTGACGGTTCAAACGATAACAGGTAACAATATCATACTCCTGCATCATTGGCAGTAACGGCGGCATTTCATTAATATCAAACTGGCCGTCACCATCGGTATAAAAGACCAACTCTTTAGAGGCGGTTTTGAAGCCGGACTGCAAAGCGGCACCGTAGCCGAGATTAGTGGGATGGTGCACCACTTTTACCCTGCTATTTTTGGCGGTGATTTCGTCGGCAATCTGAGCGGTGGCATCGGAACTGCCGTCGTTAACAATGATTACCTCAAAATCGGCATTGAGCTTTTCCAAAACTGCCAATGCTTGTTCGGTTGTGCGGGCGACATTGTCCTGCTCATTATAACAGGGGAAAAAAACGCTTATAGAAACAGGTCTCTGCCGTTGTGAATCGATTTCTATATGCGGCGATTTGTCATCCGACACTGGTTACCACCTTTTATTTTTAATCATTTGCGACTGTTCTCTCAAAAACTCACCTCTTTTGTCTGCATACAATTTTACGTCTTTAAAGTTTTTTTGCCTTGAGGCCATTCTCTGCAGGTGGTCCATCGCCATAAACGCTGCCACCATTCTGTGGTGGTAGCCGTGCTCTTTGAGATAACTGTCTTTATTTTTAATAAAGTCGTCGGTATAATCTTTACAAAACTTAGTGACAGAAGGTTCAAGCTCCGGCAATTTTGCAGAGACTACAATGTTGCGCATAGCGGCGCCGGAGGGGTGCATCCGGAAAGCCCTGATAGCCAATTCAAATCCCTTCTTTCTTGCATCCAAATCAGGCCCGGACAAAAGATAATTACGCGCCTCGATAATATATCTGGTGAAATCATCGGGGTACACTACTCGTTCTATAAGCTCTTTGGCCTGAGGGGTTGAGCTGTCAACAAAAAGTTTCATCTTGTTATTAGAGAAGATTAGAAGCCAGTCACGATGCCTTTCAATGCCTCTTACGAAATGGCCGTTAAACTCTTTTGCCGGCATTAAGACGACCCATACATTGTGGTCTTTGAGCTTTTTATCTAACCATTTTCCGATTTCGGCATATTTAGCAGAGGTAAACTTTTGCCTTCTGGTTTTGGTAATCTGGACGATGGGACCTCCGAACATTATCTCTGACCAAAGTCTGTAAGTTTTGGGCTCGTAAGCGGCCTGTGCCCTTCCATCCATAAATAACTGTAGAGGGGTTTTGCCGGTTTCAGGGTCGGGGTCCTGTCCCCATGCGATGAACCCGCCTTCTGTCCAGTAATTAAACATTTTTCCTTTAAGTTTGTTCATTCTAATAAATTGCAAAGCCCAAAAAGGCTTGGCATCGGAGGCAGTCATCCTCATAAAAACTGAATTGAGTATCGTATCGGTAGGCCAGGGGTCGAGATAAACATACTTAAATTTAAGCCCCCACCATGTGCCGAAAAATGCAACAGCAAGAGCGCCGGCTATGATAAAGCATGACTGGAGGCGGTGTGCCATCGCAGGAACAGCAAGTCTGTTTTTCTTACGGAAGTTTCGCAGAGCCGAAATTGCACGGGCCATCTGGTCGATGAACAAAGCTAAAAGCGGGCAGGCCGCTATCGCCCCTATCGGTATAAATCTGCGAGAACGAATGGCCATATAAATAGTCAAAGCAGCAATAGCCATCAAAGCCAAATCTATTTTAGGCCGGCAATACTCATCGGTATTATCTTTACGCTTCGGCAGACGGTTAATGGAACGAGAAGTGAGTATCAATACTATAGCCCAGGCCACGAGAAGCACCCAGGCAAGAATATACATTACCAAAAAAGATTCTTCTTCACCGACGGGATTGCTCCACTCGAAAGCGGGATGCCATTCGTTGACGGTACGCCACATCTTGGCGTGTTCACTTACACTGATGATAAAAGTATGAGTTAAGTTCGTTAAATGAAACGGATTGAACAAAATAACGGCAATTAAAGTAACGAAGCCGGCGGCAATAGTGTGGTAGAGGCCTTTTTTGCCGATAGAAACAAACAAGTTTTTCGAAAAAATCGTTATAAAATTCAAGGCCACAAACGGCACGAGCACAATGAAGGCATAGATATATCCGCCGTGCACATTACACCAGAAAACCGTAATGGGGACGATGAGCCATATGTATAGTATGTTTCGGTATGTAGCGAGGATTAATATAAGCAAAAAGACCGCCACCAGGAGATTTGAGAATCCAGCCGGCCTTATATCGAAAAAGGAGCGCCCAATAAACATTGCAAAACAGGCAAAAACAGCCGAAAGTGCCGGATTAACACCCAACTTGATGCCCATATAGTAAACACAAATAACAGTGAGGATGTAAATCGCAAACTTCCAGTAAACGAGAGTATTGAATGAGTACGTATCTGCATCTGCAAAAGGCGATTCGTGAGTAAGCCAGTAGAAGATAACGTGAGTGAGCCAGTTTTGATTTACCCAGCCGGTAGGATGTATCCATTTCGCGAACGACTTTTGCCATTCGGGCCATTGACCGAAGTTGACCGCTTTGTCTGCCCACCATCTCGCAAGAGACGCTTTGACGCCTGACTTATTCTTTACGGAATTGTAGAGCTGCTTTGCATAAGCAGACATCGTTTCCTCAGTAGGGCCGGCTTTGTGTGAATTAGCACTGAAAGGCTCGATGGTATCGACGCCGTGATTCAGAAAATGTCTGCCACAGGCCATTGCGACCCAGGTATCACCGGCACCGACCATATGGGTAGAGGAATGCAGGGCAAAAATTATCATAGCGAGCCAGCCGAAAATCATCGGCCAGCCGGAAAGAGCAGGACGTTTTTTTGTTTCTATTGATTCAGCCATTTTTCTATTCTATCCAATCCTTTTGTAATCTGTTCGAGTGAGCAGGCAAAACTCAATCGGACATTATCATCACAGCCAAAGGGCAGGCCCGGTACAACAGCAACATTGGCCTGCTCCAAAAGCGCTTTTGCAAAATCCAAACTGCCATTGATTTGAGCACCGTTAATATTTCGGCCATAATGATTGGAAACATCAGGAAAACAGTAAAAAGCACCGGTAGGCTCAGGACAAACGACGCCTTTGAGGCTGTTTAGACGCTGGGCCATATATTTGCCTCTTCGCTCGAATTCTGTCCGCATTTCCTGAACTACATCAGTGGGTGTGGTCAATGCGGTAACAGCCGCCTGCTGAACAAAAGTTACGGGATTGGAAGTCATATGAGACTGCAATCGCCCCATTGCCTTTATAACATCCAAAGGCCCTGCGGCATAGCCGAGGCGCCAGCCGGTCATCGCAAAGGCCTTGCTCAAACCGTTTACCGTCAGTGTCCTTTTGTATGCATCGTCACTTATCGAAGCAAAGCTGATAAATTTAGTATTGCCATAAATGAGTTTTTCGTAAATTTCATCCGAAAGTACAGTTACATCTGTTCCTTCGAGCACCTCTGCCAGAGCGGTGAGTTCTTCGGGCGAGTAACTAAAACCGCCTGGATTGTTGGGAGAATTAATAATCAACATTGCGGTTTTTTCGCTAATTGCATCTTTTAACTGCCGAGGCGCAATTTTATAATCGTTAACCCTGTCGGTCTGAATGACTTTAGGTACAGCATCGGCAAGCTTTGCGGCATCGGGATATGTTACCCAGTACGGTGCGGGCATAATAACCTCGTCGCCGGGCTCAAGAACCGCCTGCATCGCCTCATAGACGGCGTGCTTGGCACCAATGGTAACAATGATTTGGTCGAGGCTGTATTTCAGGCCGTTTTCCTTTAGGAGTTTTTCGGCGATAGCGGTTCTTAACTCAATCACGCCGACAGCAGCGGTGTATCCGGTCTGGCCCGCTTTCATAGCCTCTACGGCCGCTTCTTTAATGAAGTCAGGTGTGTCAAAATCCGGCTCACCAGCCCCGAAACTAACTACATCAATACCCTGTGCCTTTAATTCTTTTGCCCGCGCAGAAACTGCTATGGTGGCCGACGGCTGAACCCGAGCGGCTCGCTTGCTGATTTTCATATTTCTACCTTTCGTTTTTTTGTTTTTCAAGAAACACTATTAAAACCTAAAAGAAGATATCCGTCAAGAAAATTGGTAAAATCAAAAACCGGTAAAATCAAGAAACAGGACAGCTGAGCGGTATATCGGGCATTCAGGCTTGACTTCTTTCGATTTTCTGGTATATCAGGAACAGGCCATTGTCCCCGTAGCTCAATTGGATAGAGCGTTGGCCTCCGGAGCCAGAGGTTGTGCGTTCGAGTCGCACCGGGGATAGTAAATATCGGATGCCAGAGAGGGCAAAAAGTATAAAGCAAATTCACCTTTTTGGCTTTGGAACTTTTGGACTTTGGTTATATGCTAAAGATTCCAGGAAAGGTTTACAGGGATGGCGGTTTTAGTAGGTATTGACGAAGCTGGTTTTGGGCCAATTCTCGGCCCGCTGGTAGTATCATCAAGCAGTTTTTCACTTCCGCGAGATTTTTTAGAAGCCGACCTGTGGGAGATTTTACGAAAGAGTATCGGCAAAAAGAGAAAACACCTTGCCGGCCGGCTACTTATCGCCGACAGCAAAAAAGCCCACAACAAACGAGATGGAACCAAGCACCTCAAGCGCACAATATTGGCGTGTCTGAGATACCTCGATAAACAACCGGCTACACTAACCGAACTATTAGGGCTGCTGTCTCCGGATTGCGTTGAAAGATTAAGCAGCTATCCATGGTATCAAAATGCCGCTGCTTATGAGATTGCAGGTAACAATACCGATATTAAAATTGCTTCAGAAGTTCTAAAAGACGAGTTGAGTTCGAATAAAATGAAATTGCTGGAGTTGAAAAGCTGCTGTCTTGATGTCGCCTACTACAACAAAATGGTTGGCAGTGTGAAAAATAAGGCGAGGGTTCTTTTTGGCGCTACCACGCAGCTTATACAAAAGGCTTATGATGATTTCAGCGGGGATGATTTGCAGGTAATAGTTGACAGACAGGGAGGCCGAGTTCACTATCGCAGAGAGCTTTTGCGAAGTTTCGCCGATATGGAGTTGAAGATTCTCCTGGAAAGTCCAAGGGCCAGCAGTTACGAATTAAAAGCCGGCGGCAAAGGCGTGCGGCTGCATTTCGTAGTCGGGGCCGACGAGCGGTTTCTGCCGGTATCATTGGCGTCAATGGTCAGCAAGTATCTGAGGGAACTTCTGGTTGACAATATTAACCGCTACTTTAGCGGTTTCGACGCTGAATTGAAGCCTACGGCGGGTTACTGGAAGGACGGGCTGCGTTTCATCGAGGATTTGAAAAAGAAAATTCCTCACGTTCAATACGAAAATGAACAACTCATCCGCTGTCGATGATAGGGTTGTACTGTCAGCAATTACCACCATGAACACCGATGCCGCTGCAGTCTGCTTTTAGATTTGGTTCACCTACGACTATCTTTCGCTAAAGCAAAAGGGCTGCAAGTTTATGCTTGCAGCCCTTTTGGTTGTGAATTAAAATATGTCAAAATCTAAGTTACGGACAATAAGTCAGCCATTGTAAGGCAAATATCCTCAAATCATTGTTGTCGGCAGCCCCGTCGCAGTTGAGGTCTGAGTTGTTGTAACCACCGGCCGGTCCGGTCCAGTACCAGTCATCGGCAAAGTCTGCATAGTCTATGCAGTTGATTATCCAGTCAGTATTGTAATTGGCACAGGTAGAACATTCACAGGGGTCTGTAAAGAGGATAAACGACATATCCTCACTGTTCTCAGTCTGGTCATAAAGCTCTTCCCATACCCAGTCGCCAGCCGCAAGGTCTTTATAGCGTCTAACGGCATTATCATTGAAGACGTGCTCGTGGTTGGTCCATCCCCAGGGATAGAGCGGTTCCTCGTTTTCGTACACAGCCTGTATGCTGAGCCAGAAGACCTCGTTGTAATCGGGCTGGTTGAACCACTCATCCTTCGGCAGTCTGACCGAGTAGCGGAAGACCGGCTCATTAGGCGCTCCATGCGGATGTTTGTCATACCCGACCAGCACCTCGTCAAACTCTACAGCATCATATTGCCAGATTTCCTCTCCTGGATGACTGAAACTATAGGTATTGCACGGGTCGTCGGCCGCTACGTCCGTCCAAATCTTCAGCTCAAAGCGGTCCGGCGGAACCGGCAGAGTCGTAGGGATGGGACTACATGCCTGGTAACCATAGCCAATATAAGAGCCCCACCAGGCAACGGCAGTCACAGGTGTTCTTCGCAAACAGCGCCAATCATCGGCAACCATTTGTGCATCATCTTCATTATTCAAATCAAACATGGAATTGACATCTTCGTAGTGCCGCCAGTGGCGGATGCCGGTATAGAGCTGTTCCCACTTGATGTAGTTCGGGTCGGTGTCAAGCTCAAATGCCATATCCATACTTTCCTGCCATACCACATCTTTAATCGGTTCGATATCCTCTGGTTCTGGAATTGATATGCCTTCTGTGGGCTTGGACTGCAGGTTGAAGGTTACGGCGTCGTCCATCCAGTGCCACGACCGTGTCTTCCAGCCCCATTTATAAGAACTCGGCTGGTCAAGGTCGTTGTACTCGGCTACGATACTTATCCAATAAATATCATCCTCAGTCGTTTCGTTAAAATCGTCCTGCCAGAATACTTCTTCTGGTTTTAAATCAACATAATACTGGAAGCAAATGTCAGTAGGATGCTCCCCGTAGTACTCATCCCTGCCGGCGACCTCCCATATTACTCGCGAGGCGTCAATTGTTATCTCGTGCAGTAACATATCGGGACGACTATACGGCAGGTCCTCCGGCGGTGTAAATGCAGACACATTGCTCCAGAAAGCAATCCACCATTTTTGCGGCAGAACCGGAGGTAGCTCTTCAGGGCCAACGGGCCATTCCCAACCGTAGAACGAACCCCACCAGTGTATACTCGTAACCGGCATAGAGCCGATGCAACGGAAGTCATCTGCAACTATTTTCCACTCGCACGGGTCGTGGGCGTAATCCTTATTGTGTGATTCTTCATCCCAGCCGCAGTAGGTCGGATAGTTCGCTTCGGTTGCGGTTGCCGCACCCAAGGTGGTCAGTCCTGAGATGTCGGAGAAACCAATTGCCCCTACCAGAGTCGCGGCGCCGGTCAGTGGATTGAGCGTGTATAATGAACCGTTCATCGCAGCATACAGCGTTCCATCCGGCGCAAAAGTCAGTCCGGCAACACCGTCACCTGTCGCAACACCTGTATCACCGACCAACGTGGTTGCGGCGGTTGTTTGGTTAATTGTGTACAGCTCATAAGTATCGGTGCCCGTGAGGGTCTCACCCTGCTCCAGACCGTATAACACATCGCTTCCATCGAAGTCCATCCCATCCATGCTGGGCTGAAATCCAGCGATATACGTCGAGCTCGGAACCGTGATGTCAAAACTCCACAACTTACCTGCGGGATCTAACGCACTGCCCATATAACCGATGCCGTCACTGCGGAAAGCAACTGCACCCTCGCCTGTAACACCTGCTGGGTTGATAGCGATTTTTTGCAGTGTGTTGCCATTAGCTGGGTCCAGCTCTATGATACTGTTGCTATCTAACCGGTCAAATGCATACAATTGCGTACCTCTGTCTGAAAGACCAAATGGAGTAATTGTAGTCGTGTTACCGATAAGTGTTCCCGTTCCTGTAATCTGATTAATGGAAAGCAACTGGCGTGTCGTAAAAGTAATGGCGTACAACTGGCCAGATGTCGGTTGCCCAGGTGGGTTGATCTCAATAGGGGGCTGAGACCACTTCGTATGTGGTGCCAACGGCTTGGCATAATTAGGCTCTTCTTCCGGCGCAGAAGTAATAATCATAAACGACAGGTCGATTGTGTTGGGGCAATAGGGATGGCCTAGTGGATAGTGCAGGTCATTCCAGGTGAGGCCGTCATCACCTGACCAGACTGCGTCGTCATTCCAGTGCTCAAGTGAGGTTTTCCAGCCAAACTCGGTTCCCGGATAGTTGTAGTCATCTAACTCAACGTAAATATCGAGCCAGTAGATGACCGGACTGCAGGCGTCGCCCTGCTGAATGAACTGGTTGGAATCATCAATGTCTATATCGTACTGCCATATCTGATAATCGCACTGCGAGATGGGTGTTTGGTCATTTGCCGGGTCCCACCACCATTCCGGGTCACCCTCTTGTTTATAGATAGTTTCGTTGATGTCACGAGCAGTAAAGTTCCTCTGCCACAGCAACTGGTCCGGCATGGAGTATGTATTAGTGGGGTCGGACCCACCCGGACCACATGGGTCATCGCTATGAATACTCAGGTGGAGTTTTTTAATTTTTCCTTTGCTATCATATTTCCACGAACCCCAGAAGGTAACCTTTGTAATCGGGGCAGTTTTGGTGCATTTGAAGTCATCTGCCAAAATTACCTGAGTTCCACCATCAATTCGGTCACATCGGATATCTATGCCGTTTTCGGACTCATCAGGTTTTTGCTCCCATTTTATGTTGCCGCCCACTCCAAGAGCCAGTGAAGGGTCACCGTACAGAGTCAAGTCGACCATATTCATCCACGATGAGCCGCTGGCCCATCCGGTTCCAAATTCAGACTTGCAGTTAACAAGTGCTTCTCCAATTGTCTCACTACCGGATACTGCCATTTTGTCGAAACAGTAGTACCCATAGGAAGCATTATCACCAACCGTACCCCCAAGCGTCGTATCCCATGCGGAAATTGCGTACCAGGTTACCCTAGTTCCGCTGACGGTAGCTATCGCCCCGTTGTTGAGGAGGCTATAGCCAAGGTTGCCGGAATTTTCAGGATACGCATTGTTGCACGATATCTGCACGACAAAAGACGGATAATTTGCATCCAGGGAATTACAATCCGTGTTGGCAAAGAATGCAATATCCGAAGTTTCTGCCGGGAATTGGGTAATGTTGTCAGGTGCGGCCGCCCCGTAGCTATCATTTAACCAGACTCTACGATACGCTGCGGTCTGGCTTCCGTGTCCCCACCACGTGACAAAGCCGTAGTAGTTTTGCCACTCGCTCTTGACATTTGGCCTGGTCAGGGGCGCACTGCACCCTGTCGCCGGAAACGCCACTCCAGCGCCATAAACTCCGCTTTTTTCGTAAAGTGTATATGGACTAAATGCCACTGTAGAGGCCAGTGTCTTGATGGCTTGGCCCCAATCGTCTCCAAAAACATCAACTGTCTTATCGATACTTCCGTAGGGTTGGTCGTCCTGGGGTCCCCAATTCGATACCGCAGCGGGAATCAAAACCTTCTCTCGCCAGGACAGGTCACCCGTTGCACTACCATAGTTTATCGCCCGCAACAAAATCGAATCCAGGTCTATATAGCTTCCGTAGAAAGGAATCCGACCCAATTTCACTTCGCACTGCTTGTCTGCTCCGCCGGCGCCGAAATCACCGTTGAATTCCCCGTAGTTAGCATCTGAATCAAGGTCCCATGTATTACTCAACTCGGCAAAGAACATATCGCTCGGAGCCGACTCGTAGGTGCCTGCACCACTCCTGGGAAGGCACATCTTCATTGGTATCGAAGTTGTCGCAGACCAATTGGAGGGGTGCGGATTACCAATAAGCAACACATATTCGGTACCATCGGCGGAATAATTTGACTTAAGCCAAGTACGGATATTGTTGGCTCGCTGGTCGCAGTTGCCTCCTGAAATATAATGTGTGTCATCAGCCACTGCTGCTTCTGTAACCGTTTTGACTGTATAGCCCGCAGTCTGCTTTGCTACAATGAACGCTGCCAACTGAGTGCTGTTGGCTACAATCGTGTCGGTGGTAATAATCACGTAGTCTGCGGGTATCAACCCGGGAGCGCCTTCGGTGGGGCCTGAGCATGCCGGGACATCCTGCGGATTTGCCACCACTGCTGATAACTGAGCGGCAAACTTGTCGGCCCCAGCCGCCGAGTGGGCCGCAGAATCCAAAGAGGCAGCAGAGAGTTTCTGAGCAGATAATGCGGCACTGGCGTTCTTAAGCAGACGTACTTTTTTACTAACCGGGTTATAAGCAGCCAACCACACTCTGTATTCTACAACTTTCCATTGACGAAACCGGCCTACTGATACAACCTCCGCAGCCTCGGCAGGGAAGTAGGCGTTGTTGCCATAAACAGCCAAATCCCGGCCATCAATAATGTTCGATTCATCCTTACCGCACCAATCAGTCACATACTTCCCATCGGCCCAAGTAGCAGCAGGCGGTGCGGCTGCAACTTCATGTTCTCCAGGCAATTCTTCCCAGCCCCCGGACGTTAATTCTGCACTAACCGTTTCCAGGTCTGTGTCCGGCGCGACCACAACACGAACCAACTTATATGGCAGCAAAGGGTCACCAGGGTTGCCACCCTGTGGGAATTGGTCCAGTTTCACTACCACCCGGCCGTTCGAAACGGTCGCCAGTTCGACCGACGGTGACGTTACCCTGGTAGTGGCTATAGGGACCGCATCAGAGTACCCTGGAACCAATCCAACAACGGCTCCACACAGCACCAACACCACCAGGGCCGCCAACGACCATTTAGAGCTATGTTTTAATCTTCTCATTTTTAAAACCTCCTACAATAAAAGTTTATTTTGTTCGCCTGCGAAAACAGAATTGTACAACTTCCTGCCAACGCAACTATTATAAAGGGCATTCGGGTGTGAAAAATGCTTATTCGCTTTTTGAATTGTTATCCTCATACCGCAAACCAAAAACTGAGATGAAAGATACCTCGTCACTATTACTCCTCCTTGCTCATCTATCTACAGGGCCGAGTAGCACTCATAATTAGCTTTACCAGATTTTTCAAAAAAGTCAAGGAAAATTTGAACGATACAATGTGACATTCTGCTGACGGCAACCCCCGAACCCCCTTTTCGGCTAAAAAATACAGAAAAATTGGTCAGTAGAGAACTATTTTTTGTTGTTTTCTTCTCAACATCACTGCACCGAGGCCGCTACGACAGCGAAAAGTTGGCTCATTGCAACTGAGCAACAAAAGCGCAGCCGGTTCACCGGTGCATATTAAGTCAACAAGTTAATCTATACTATTATTTTAACGGCCAGGCATACGGGCAGTAGCACAGCCAGTAATCGGCAATGACCTTCAAGTCGCGCTCGTTAATAGTATCATCCTGATAGAGGTCAGCGTCCATGCCGCTGCCGGTTAAACGCCAGAAGTTTGCAAATGCTGAAAAGTCTTTGAAGTCAAGTAAAATAGGCAAAATACATCTATCAATGGTGCTTAAAAAATCTAATCGCAGATTCTCAGGACGGCGGCTGCACGGATTTTGGCCTGCTTTAGTGAAATGAGAACTTCGTTGGCCCGGTCTAATTCAAACTGCTGTACCTGCGGGACAATGGGAATTTGAGCAGCTAAAGGTAAAAATTGCTCGGCATCGGCGCGTGTAACATTAGCAACACTTTTTATCTCCCTTTCAAGCCAAAGGTGTTTAGCATAATCGAACTGCGGGACGGGCGTTTCCTTGCGGATTGCATTTATAACCAATCGGCCGCCTTTGTCCAAAACGGCCAGTGCGTCGGGGATGGTCCGGCCGACTGGGGTAAAATCAATCGCTTTGTTAATTTTACAAGGCGGGGTATCTGTTGCCGAGCCGGCCCAGTCGGCACCGAGTGTCTTGGCCAAGCGGCGGTGCTCGGCGCTTCTGGTGAAAACAAAAACGCTGCTGCGCGGGAATTTGTATTTGATTATCTGAATAACTATATGGGCTGAAGCACCGAACCCGAAAAGGCCGATAATTTGGCCGTCGGTAATTTCGGCCAACCGAACGGCACGGTAACCAATTACGCCGGCGCATAAAAGCGGCGCCGCCTGCGAATCCGAAAATCTTCCAGGGAGCGAATAAGCAAAATCCTCAGAGACAACCATATATTCAGCATAGCCGCCATCAGCGTCTTTGCCGGTCCATTTTGCCGAGTCGCAGAGGTTTTCAGCACCGGCCCGACAGAAGTTGCATTTGCCGCAGGCCGAATAAAGCCAGGTAATACCTACGCGGTCACCTTTGTTAAATTTGGTTACGGTTTTTCCTCTATCGGCTACGGTGCCAACAATCTGGTGGCCTAAAACAACAGGAAGTTTGGTCGGCATTAACCGGCCCTCAATCAGGTCAAGGTCGGTATGACAGGCCCCGCAAACTGAAACTTTTACAAGAATCTGCTTATCGTCAGGGACAGGCATCGGCAAATCAATCATCACCAAAGGCTTGTTTTCGATTGGTGAAATGTTTTGCAACACAACTGCCTTCATCTTGAGGTTTCCTGTTTCAACTGATTTTCGAAAACTTCGTAACTATCACGGCCAAACAGACAAAAGGAAACTAACTCCAGGCCGGTTTGGCCGTTGAGATAATCAATTGTGGTTTGCAGCATTATTTCGGCGCATCTTTTAATGGGGAAGCCAAAAATACCGGCACTGACCGCTGGAAAAGCGATACTCTTTATGCCTTTTTCGTCAGCCAGTTTCAATGAGTTCAGCGTTGCGTTTTTTAACTTTTGGTCTTCATTACCCTCGCCCATTCGCGGCCCGACGGCGTGAATTACATATTTTGCCTTCAAGTTGCCGGCGGTGGTTATCACCGCCCCGCCAACGAATGTGCCGCCTATTTTGTCACATTGTTCCTGTATTTCGGGGCCTCCTTTTTTCCTGATAGCCCCGGCGACGCCGCCGCCCAATACCAACCGGTCGTTTGCGGCGTTGACGACAGCCTCGGTTTCCATCTCGGTAATATCGCCTTCGGTCAACTCCAAAACGCTGTTTCGGATGTTTACTCTCATATATAAATCTCCTCAAAAGCTCATTATATGAGCCCTTACAAAAAGTCTATATTTCAAATTGCCTGTCAGGTAAAGTTAACTTATATCAAAGAAAAGGCAATTTTTCAAATCCAGGGTTATTGTTTTTTCTTGTCTTTGGGGACGGTTTGGGTATCATAGCCTCCCAAAATAACAGTATTTTCCGGACATCAAGGTTGACAATTTGCAGCAAATTCTTATAATAAAGGTATATAAGGGTTTGTCCTTGCCAGGATTGTAATGGAAGAGCAGTCTTTCAAGCCGCTTTTGGCAATAAAGCTAATATTTTAAGGGTAAGTTACCAGCTTACAAAGTTTTGGATTTAAATAAGCAATTATGACAACGACAGAAGGTGGATTAAATCACGGTTCAGTTCAAGAGCCGGAGTTGAACAAATATTTCAGGGCCGCCATCAAAACTCAGGCGAGCGATTTGCATCTGAAGGTCGGTCAGCCACCGAAATTACGCGTTCACGGCGAGCTGAAGAACACCACCGGCGAAGCACTTACCCGGCAAACAATGGAACAACTGGTTTTTGGGCTAATCAATCCCGAGCAGAAAGAATTTTTTCTGCAGAACGGCACTCTCGATTTTGCCCATGAAATCGGAGATGAAGCACGTTTTAGAATAAATATATTTCGACAACGAAATATGATTAGTCTTGCGGCAAGACGGGTCAATACCGAGATTATGCCTTTTGATAAGCTGAATCTTCCGTCAGTACTTGAGAAGATATGCGACCGCAATCAGGGCATGGTTCTTGTTGTAGGCCCAACCGGCTGTGGAAAAACCACAACAATCGCATCTATGATAAACCACATAAACAATACTCACTGCTGCCATATAATTACCGTCGAAGACCCTATCGAGTTTCTTTTTAAGGACAAAAAAGCAATCGTTTCCCAAAGGGAAATTGGAATAGATATACATGACTTCGACGATGCATTAAAATACCTGATGCGGCAGGACCCCGACGTTGTGTTCATCGGTGAAATGCGCGATGCGAAAACCGTCACCGCCGCAATGCGAGCTTCAGAAACCGGTCATCTTGTTTTAGGCACTATGCATTCAGCAAATGCTTCTCAGGCCATTCAGCGGCTTTTAGACCTGTTTCCACAAAGCGAAAGAGACCTTACAAGACAGACTTTAAGTTTGACGATTAAGGCAATCATCAGCCAGATATTGCTGCCGAGCATCAGGGAAGGTGTGGACATGATACCGGCGGTTGAGATTCTTCTTGCAAACCCAACTGTTAAAAAACTGATTTCCGAAGAGCGCGAGGCCGACCTGCCCAGTGTAATACGAAGCTGCAAAAACGAAGGTATGACGGACATTACAGACAGCCTTTGTGAACTTGTGCAGAATGGCAGCGTGGATCCGAAGGAAGCATATAAATATGCACCAAACATAGATGAACTAAAGATGGCGCTAAAAGGTATCAGGGCAACCACGAGCGGTATCTTATAAGGTTTTGTTCTTATTTCGTAATGGAGTAACTTATGCCGGACTTATTATTAGCCATTGAATACAGCAACTATATATCGATAGTCAAAGCCATTGTTTTTATGGTCCTGTTTTTTCTATGGCTACCGGTGCTCAACTGGGTTTATGAGGATGCAAAAGCAATAGGAACAAACGAGGTTCTCTGGACAGGGGTTGTTCTGGGCGCGTGGGCCGCAGCAGCGGTAATATGGCTTGTTGTTCCTCTTTTCATTATCGGGGTACTGTTTTATCTAATAGCGGCAGGGGCTTCGAGCATCGGCTATGTGATGCACCGCAATGCCAGAGTGGCGGCTTTTGACCGCGTTCTGACCGCTGACCATATCAAAGGACTCCTTGCAAGCAAAGAAAAAGAACTCGAAACACTCAAAGGTTTAGTTTTTATAACAGCCAACAATAATGAAGTTCCTGTGCCCCAGTCGAAAACACCCGACTTTTTCGGATATAAATCAGCGTGTAACCTTTTTGAAGATGCTATGTGGCGAAGAGCCCAGAGCGTTATGTTTACACCAACACCTGAAAACTATAAAGTAACTTACTACATTGATGGGGCAGCATTAAAACAGCCTGCGATTGGCAAAGACCAAATGGAATATCTCATTCGCTTCTTAAAGGACCTTGGAGATCTAAGCGTCGAGGAAAAACGAAAACCACAAAAAGGTAAGTTCACAATCAGCCAGCAGGGCAAAAAACTTATTGACTGGGAAGTGGTTACAGCCGGCTCAACTGCAGGTGAGCAAATCAGACTTAAACAATTAACACAGAAAGATATAGCCAACTTAAGTGATATCGGCTTAACACAAAAGCAATACGAACAGCTAAATAACATCGGCCGGTTAAAACAAGGACTATTTCTTATAGCCGGCACCAAAAAAAGCGGTGTAACGAATACATTTTACTCGCTGCTGCGAAATCACGATGCCTTCATTAACGGTATATGTACGCTTGAAAAACGACCGCCGGCGGACCTGCCCAATATAGTACAAAATGTTTTTTCTCTAAGTGACACTGGCACAACTACATACGCCAGGAAGCTGCAGTCTGTCGTTAGAATGGGCCCGGATATCGTCGGTGTTGCCGACTGTGAAGACAGCGAAACAGCTCAGGTTGCCGGCCAGGCGGCGCTCGACGGAAAAATCGTCTATGTCGAACTCCAGGCAGATAACGTGCTAAAAGCGCTTGGCAAATGGATGAAACTGGTCAGCGACAGAAACATCGCCATCAACGGCCTCATTGGAATAAGCTGCCAGAGACTGCTGCGAAAGCTATGCGAAAAATGTAAGGAAGCGTATGAGCCAAAAAAAGAAGTCCTTAGAAAATTTAATATTCCTGCTGAAAAGGCAAAAGTGCTTTACCGCGCCGGCAAAGTACTGTACAGCAAACACGGTAAACCAAGAACCTGCGATAACTGCCAGGGAACAGGTTTTGTCGGAAGGACAGGCGTATTCGAAATAATAATGATAGATGAGGAACTAAGAAACCGAATAAAAGAATCAAAGTCGTTGTCGGAAATTGATTCACAGTTCAGACGCGCTAAAATGCCTTACCTGCAGGAACAGGCGATGAAAAGGGTCATCGACGGAACGACAGCTATGAACGAAGTAGTTCAAATATTTTCAAAATCAAAAAAGAAAAAACCGGAAAAACCGGAGCAAAAAACTTAGAACCAGATTTATCCTTGATAAACCGGAGACATTGTAATGATATTGGCCAACTTACTTATATTGTTAATTATCGTCGGCTGTGTAGTGTATCAGTACTTGAAAGGCACACTTGTCAGGTCATTTGTTATGATAATAAGTGCTGTTTGTGCGGGTATAATCGCATTCGGTTACTTTGAGCTTATTGCAAATCTCCTCATCAAGCGTGGGAAACTTGTGAACTGGGCGCAGCCGCTTTCCTTTTTGCTGCTGTTTGCTTTGATTTTTGCCATTTTGGAAACAATCACCATTCAGTTAATGCGCAAGCCGATTGATTTTGGATTTTTGCCTGAGCGCATCGGCCGGATTGTCGGCGGAATTCTATCAGGAATAATCATATCAGGCCTGCTGCTTACGGCCTTTGCAATGACACCTCTATCAAACAAACTTCCCTACCAGCGATTTGACGATAGAAACCCCCTCGCTGATAGGCCGCAAAAGGTACTATTAAATGCCGACGGCCTTGTCAGCGGCCTGTTTAGTATTGTAAGTGGTGGCAGCTTCAGCGGCGAAAGGAGCTTTGCCCTTGTTCATCCTGATTTTCTGGACCAGGTTTTTCTAAACCGGGCCAATATCAAGAAAGTGTCAATCCTCACGGGTAACAACAAAGCGATAGAGGTGCCGAGACCGGCTGTTTGGCCGGCAACAGATGGGCTGAAAGACTCAAGAGACCCCAACATCCCGATAGAACCAAAAAGCGGATACAACCTTACATTTGTGCGAATGGGAATAAAAAAATTCGCATTGAAAGATGCCGGCAAATTTACGCTTTCACAATTAAGGGTTATTTGCCGCCAAAAAAACGTTGCTGGAAAAGCCACCGCAAAAGGCATAAACATTTATCCCTTCGGATACCTTAAAACACAAGACCAGTTGCAAACAAAGAAATTAAACGAGATGATAGAAATAACCAACAAGGATTTCGGCAGGAATCAAAATGTCAAATGGGTGGATTTTGCATTTAATGTGCCGAATAATTATCAGCCGGTACTCATTGAATTCAAGCAAAATAACATAGCCGAGCTGCCACTGCCGGTAAGTACTGAAAAGGCTCCGCCGCCGGAGCCCTTCGAGAAAAAATCTAAAAAGAAGAAAAAAAGTTCTGCGAAACCTTAAGTCCCCCGTAACGCAGAATCAGGCGCTCAGAGATTTTGCCTAAAAGGCAAAAGCAAACCCTCAGGAACACACGGGCAGCTCTTCTAAATTTAACTCCATCAAATGCTCGAGATAATCGCTCAGTTCCTCTTCAGAAAAATTGGCGAGAAATTCCGGCTTGGCACTTATGTTGATTTCGCAAATGCAGTCTATCAATTCCCTTTTAGTCATAATACCCGACATCCTTGTAAAACCACAACAATCACAACTAACCTATCGCACTATCGACCGGCAAAACGATTTTTCTTTAGCCCGACCTACGCCCCTGCGTTCAACGCCCTATAACCTGAACCACTATATAGCAGCTCCGGCGCAGCTGCGAATACAATATATGGACAAAGCAGATATAGGCCGCCCGCAGCAAATTCCTATGTCCAATAAAATCAACTCGGCCGCTGGCCAATCCAAACCCAAAATAAATAACAAAATTTATTTTTTTCTATTTTGCCCCCCCTGCCGACTTGCACTTGTCTTTCGTTACCCGATAGTCCATACAAAAAACTGTTGTTTAGCGTTCAAACTAAATATATAATGTAAGCATAGGATAATGTCTGTTTATTCAAGATTGAACGGCTACGCGACGAAAAGGACTTGGAAGGAATATTACTACAATCAAGTAAGAGGACTTAAAATATTGAGGAAAGTAATTATGAAAACTAAGGTCAGAACTATAATTCTAATGACTTTCATAACAGCCGGTGTACTTTGTGTTTGTGTGCCGGTTGGTTTTGGCGATGAGAAATACAAATCGGATTCCAAAACACAGGTCAAAAAAATAAAAGAAATAAGGGCGGAGATTTCATTGCTGAATCTGCTGAATGGTTTGTATCTTTCGGATGAGCAATCGGAAGAGTTGATACCTCTGGCTGAGGAGGCTGTCGAGCTGCGTCGAAAGCACAGGGATACTTTGGCTAAGCATAGTGATTCCTACTTTCTTGAGCTTGGTGAACTGCGTGACGGACTCTATCAGCCGGCAGGGCCAAAGCCCGAAGCAAAACAAAAAGCAACTGCTTCCCATGCAGAACTGGAAAAAAAACCTTTACAAGAATTGGTTGAGCAGCTTGGCGTGCTGGAAGATAAAGCAAGGTTAATCTTAAGTGATGCACAGGTTGCAATCGTCGAGGATTTTAAGCCCTGTCTTATACCACCGAAGAACCTGCGAGACCCGGTAGCTGTAGGTCAGGCTTCGACGACCAAACGAGAAAAAAAAATGCTCGATATGGTTCGGCGTATGCCCGATGAGTTATATGCAGAGAAAAAAAATAAAATTGCCGAATTCATTGTCAAAGAAGCAGAGCACCAAAAGGGTGAAGTACCAGACGACGTTCGCACGGCGATGGTTAATTTATACTGTTGGAAGATGGAAAAGATTCGACGTATGACCGGCGATGTTGCGTGCCATCATGGAAAACATAAGCTGTGTCCTATCAGCCAATACCTACTCAGTGAGCAAGCCGCGGAAGTTCTGAAAAAGTTCTCTACAGCACGCAAACAAGGCCCTGCAGTAATTAATATGAAGGATATGCTTGAGGGTGAACGTATCAGAATGGGTGGAAGGTATGGCGGCAGAATGTATAAGCGTTACAGAAATATCGCTGAATTATTAATTCAGGAACGCAGAGAGTCTGACATGATAAGCAAGGAGGATATAAGAAAGCTGAAGGGGATGTTACGCAAAACTTACAAACTAAGCGATGAAGACGAGAACTTTAAGATTATAGATAAAGTTGCTGATGAACTCAACTCCAAAGCGGTTACAACGAAGTCTTTCGAATTAGTAATGACGAAGATTATCTGGCTGAGCAGGGAAAAGAAAGTCGAGGGGATATTGGGCATGAGAAACAGGTATCCGGATATTACGGGTCTTAGGGAAATGATTGCTGATGCAAAGGAAAAAAACAAAGCAGGACAGTACAAAGCGGGCTATGAACAGTTGGTGAAGGTGGTCCATTATCTGGAAAGTTTTAAGGATTGAGGATTGTGGCCTCCTTCTCGCAATTGCACACTGAGACATAAAGAGGGATGTAAGGATAGCTGTTGAACAGCGAAACAAAACATAAAGCTCCTCGCAACAGGACAATTACCCTGTCGGGCGCCCAGCGACGTGTTTATAAGAACAAGCTGCTGCGGCTGACCGGCCCGGTAACGCTGGATAAAATCATCGACAAAACCATTTGCCAGGACGTTTTCAAAATACTCGACTGGCTGCCGGCCGATTCTATCGACCTTATCTTTGCTGACCCGCCTTACAACCTTAATAAATCGTTTAACGAAAATTCCTTTTCGAAAATGCCGCTGGCCGAGTATGAAAAGTGGCTCGGAACGTGGCTGCCTAAACTCGCCCGGCTGCTTAAACAGACCGGCTCAATCTATATCTGCGGCGATTGGCGCTGCTCGGCGGCTATTCACAGAGCTGCGGAAAAATATTTTATCGTTAGAAACTGCATTACATGGGAGCGCGAAAAAGGGCGCGGCTCCAAGAATAACTGGAAGAACTGCTCAGAAAATATATGGTTCTGTACGGCTTCGGACGAGTACCGCTTCAACGTTGAGCAGGTCAAGCTTCGGCGGCGGGTAATCGCACCATATACGCAAAAAGACGGCAAACCAAAAGACTGGCAAGAAACCGGCAATGGGCGATTCCGCATAACACATCCATCAAATATCTGGACTGACATTACAGTTCCTTTCTGGTCGATGGCTGAAAATACGGAGCATCCGACACAAAAGCCGGAAAAACTGCTGGCCAAGATTATACTTGCAAGCTCGCAGGAAAACGATATTGTTTTCGACCCGTTTTTGGGTTCCGGAACGAGTTGTGTTGCGGCAAAAAAATTGGGCCGCCATTATATAGGGGTTGAGGTGGAGGAAACCTACTGCTGCCTTGCAGAGAAACGCCTGAAATCGGCTGACTCGGACAAGAGTATTCAGGGTTATTCGGCGGGGTGTTTCTGGGAAAGAAACACGCTGGCCGAGCAAAAACGGGAAATTTGCGGGTAGCGGATTGCGGAATCGCAGCGCTCCGGCTTGGCCGGTGGTATGGGTGCGATAAGCCCTTCGGCTTCGCTCAGGATAGGCCCTTCGGCTTCGCTCATAACAGGTCCTTCGACTTCGCTCAGAACAGGCGGGGTTGGTTTGAAATTGGGTTTGAATGGGGGGAATAGGCAGCATGGGCAAGATGAAAGAAGCGAAAAATTGGGTTTGATTGGGTTTGAATTGGGTTTGTTTTTCTTTAAAATCATCAATTTTAGGCCAAAAATGGGGGAAATTGGGTTTGTTTTGCATAGTTAAGTATTTTTGTGCGCTTGTATAAGTGATCCGGCTTCGCCAGAGGCATAGCTGGGACAAGGGGGGTTGGTGGATTTGAGATTTGGTGGTCATTATAATATCTCCTAAGGGGGGGCTTTAAAAAACATGGCTCCCCATAATTAGACGAACCTGCGCGTTTGGTGCGAAAAATCGGGCGATTTGGTATAGTCAAAATTTGTAAGTGGTTGTGTGGGAAGGGATAAAAAAAATATTGGAAAAATTCCAAATAGCTACTTAATACCTGCGCAAATGATTCTACTCCGCTCAAGCGCCGCGGGGGCTATTGCTCCGCTCAAGCGCCGCGGGGGCTGGCTGCCGGAGGCCGGAATGAGGGCGAAGCCCGAACCGGAGGCAGCGGAAAAAGAGGAAGAAATTGCAAGAAAATGTCAAAAAGCGTCAAATTTTGTCAAAAAAATGCCTTTTGCGGTTGTTTCGGGTGATTACTTCGTTGTCAAATTTGTCCGCACGTACTCGATGTACTACAGTACGCCTCCGTGCGGCGGACAAATTACGCCTTGTACTGACCCGAAACTCCGCGCAAAAAGGGACTTTAATATGGCAAAGGCCTTGCATCCATCCCTAAACTCCTCACACAAACTATACGAGTGGGAATTGTTGGTTAATATGAAAATTTTGTGATTTTGTGCGCTATTTGGTGTTTTGGTTGTACTACGGTTGTATTGATTTTTTTCGCTTTTTACAGCCGCAAGGTCAATGTTCTAACATCGCCTACAATTTTTGCAGGACATGCTTGTGGGATGGAAAGTCAATTTTGTCTCATTTAAACTGAAGCCCAACATATCTGGCCTTTATTCCCTCTTTCCAGTTACCCAAAGTAATATTATCTGTTGATATTATTGGCTCGGCACCAGCCCAGTAAACAATTCCCCACGCACCGTTATTGTTGCACTGATTAGCTGACAATACAGGTTTCGTCCCTTTTCCCCGCACCGCTATTCCACTCCAAAGGTTATTATCACACGTATTCTCTATTGCTTTACCTCCAGCGCCTTTTTCGAACATAATTCCCGAGGGGTTATTATCTCTACATACATTATTCCGTAACGTAGCTGCAGTACCAATACCATCAATGATGATTCCTGGAAAGAGGTTTTTTTCACATGTGTTATTTTCGACTAAACCTTGGGCACCGTTTTCAAAGATAATTCCAGATAGGTCATTATCGCTGCAAATGTTATTTTTCGCTATTATTTGAGCCGAACCTTTGACATTAATACCATATTCCTCGTTCCTTCGGCACTGGTTATCTCCAATCTTTACCGTCTCCTCCACTTTACGCACCATAATACCAGAGTAACCATTTTCTTCACATATATTGCTCTTGACCAAACTACCGCTACTTTCAGAAAAATATATTCCCGGCCCTTTGTTTTTCTTACAGATATTACCTTCAACTAAGCCGCTTGCAGCATTCCAAAAACATATGCCGTATCCTTCATTTTCTTGGCAATGATTACTCTTCAATATTGCTTCTGTTCCCTTACCTCCTACGGCAATGCCCGTTTCTTTATTTCTATCACAAATATTGTTTTCTACCTCTGCCTGTGCTGCACCCAATATACGAATTCCATTACCCTCGTTTGACCTAAAAGAATTGTTCTTTAGGCTTACATTTTCACTTTTATCTCGAATCACAATCCCATCATACTTGTTTTGCTCAGCAGTACTTCTTTCTACAAATCCAGTTGCACCTTCACGGAAAATGATCCCCTGATTTGTATTGTTAACAATATTACAATCCTGTATCGTAGCTGATGTGTTTTTCCCCTCCACCTTGATCCCGCAAAAACCATTTTCTTGAATTGTGCAATTGCTTATGATGGCTTTGCTTTTCTTATAAATAAAAATCCCGTTGCCGGCTGCTTTGGCTATCTTGCAACCAGTAACCTCTACGGAACTGTTGTCAATAAGAATACCTACCATTCTACTACGTCTGTCGTCAGTGCCAATGTGGTTAAAGGTCAAATCAGATATTACTACATTTTGACAGTTTTCTGCAAAGATTATGCTACTCAAAAGAGCGTCACATTGAATCACAACTTCGTCCACACTCTCACCTGTAAGGCTGATGCCATCTTTGAGAATGACCCCCTCTGTATAAGTACCAGCTTTAACAAATACGGTGTCGCCTGCTTTAGCTTTGGCTATTGCAGATTTAATGGTCTTATATTTATCCGGCACAATAAGTGTTTTCGGCACGAATCGTTTATAAACAAATATAAAGCCGATTAATATCCCAGCTATCAAAATCACTATAACTATAAATAATTTCTTTTGCGACATTATCTTATACCTTTATCTAATCAATCATCCACTACCACTCTGTTCTACGGTATCTTTTTATTGGGGTCGTTGACTATTTTTACAGCCGTCAAATCCATGTCCCACGGGTATTTATTCCATGGACTTGAACGCATATCAAGAAGTCGCTGAAACGCATCTTCATACAAATCACCTTTTTCTATCGTATATTTATGAGACCAGAACCGTCGGCCAATAAGATAGTTACGCCCCAAATCCTCCCATGAATCAAACTTTTTCTGCAGCATTTCTGCAACCGGCATTATTCTCTCCCAGGCTTCTTCTTCACTGATATACCCAACTAAATATCCCCATCTACAAAGACAAATGTATCTGCTGTAATCCCAGCCCAAAAGGCTTTTTCCCCCAAGCTTTTTGTGATATTCCTTTGCAATCAATATCTCATTAAGTTTTTCCTTATCACTGCCCTTTTCTTCCACAAGCTTTTTGTATTGTTCCTCACTCAAGCTTTGAATATATTTACCCCAATCATCAAACATC